>Ga0302319_10000081_pt1 | contig 173716 bp, 155 predicted proteins | sample Bog_T0_2_FD_203319 | JGI IMG/M metagenome (GOLD analysis project Ga0302319, IMG submission 203319) | Peat permafrost microbial communities from Stordalen Mire near Abisko, Sweden - Bog_T0_2 | ecosystem: Environmental > Terrestrial > Soil > Wetlands > Peat | place: Sweden: Abisko, Stordalen...
GACCGCTTAGGAGCCTGTTTAAATACTGGGGTGTGTCGCGCGAGGTCATATTGGGTCATATGGCAAGGCGCGAGCGACGCGCATCCCCGCAGCGGGCTGTAAGGAGCTCGCAACGCCGCCAGATGGCCCAAGATGGCCTCGCCCGGAGGGTTGCGCCGCTTTTTGGGCTGTGCTGCGTTGCTCCTCGGTCACAGACCCACGAGGGGTATGCTCCCTCGTCGCGCCTTGCACAGCCCAAAAATCGACGCAACGCGACACACCCCAGTATTTCAACAGACTCCACAGCGCAACTCATCCGATTGAGTGATCAGGGTTCCACCGCGCATTTTCAATTTGCGCGCCCTTCGTATCGAGTGGCATGTTGCCAGCCAGCGCGTCAGAATGCGCGCGGCACATGTTCGGGCAATCAGAATCCAACGACTACCAGCCATTCGGCTACATTGGCCGGATTCCGCTCTACTTCTCCACCTGCCTGGTGCTGCTCTACTGCACCTCCCTGGTGGCGCTGGTGTTTTGCCATTTTTTCCACGGGCCGTCGGTCGAGCTTCTCCTTTGCTACGACGGACTCTCGGTGACGAAGCAATATCAGTTCTGGCGCTTGCTCACGTATCCGGTGGTCAATGTGCCTCCGTCCATCTGGTTTCCGCTGGAGATGTACCTGCTTTACTCGTTCGGGCGGGAGGTGGAGCGGTTTATCGGGCGGACGGCGTTCATGATGCTGTACGTCTCCCTGGTCGTTCTGGCCCCCTGCCTGAGCACGGCGGCGGTCGCGCTTCATCCGGACCTTATCATCGTTTTCGGCAGATCGTTCACGCCGAATTTCGCCGTGTTCGTCGCCTTTGCCGCCATTTACCCGAACGTGGAGATATTCTTCACGTTCAAGGCAAAATGGGTGGCGGCGATCCTGATCGGCATCTATTCGCTGGAGTTCATTTATTACAATCAGGTCGTCGATCTGCTGCTCTTCTGGGCGACGTGCGCGGCGGCGTTCGCATTCATCAAGTACCTGCGGGGGCAGATTCAGTTTTCATTGCGCGATTACTTTCGCCAGCGGCGCTCGCGGCAGGTGCTCAAGCCGCTGCCCCGCCCCAAGGCCGCCCAGCGCATGCTGCCGCCGAAGAGTGAGCGTGACGACGTGATCGAATCGATTGATCCGCTGCTGGACAAGATCGCGAAGCACGGCATCAGCAGCCTGACGGCTGGCGAGCGGGCGAAGCTGGAGGAGGCGCGGGCGGAGCTGCTGAAGAAACCGGGGCCGTAGGAGACCGCGTCATAAGGGGGAAAGGCTGAATTTTCCCGCATGTCCCAACCCGGCGTCCACGGCTCTGGCACCCACATTGGGATGCTCTCGTTGCGGGCCGTTATCCGGGGGTATCGCCCCTCGCAAGCTCGGGGATTCGACCCCCGGCTATGCATCTTTGAACCCTCCGGGTTCAGGATTAGATCGCCGGCGAGGAGTCGTTCTTGGAGCGCTCGGCGATGGCGAGGATGAGGTCGCTCTTGGAGATGCTGCCGAGGAGGGTGCGGTCTTTCTCGTCGAGCACGGGCAGGCGCTCGCCGTCGTGATGGGCAAAGTATTCCAGCGCCTGCGTCAGCGGCACGGTTGGTGTCACCGTGGGGAAATTCTCCCGCAGGATATCCGCTGCGATGATGACATTCGCCATCTCCGGTTCGTTGAGGTAGGGCTTGATATCGTGGAGCGAGACGACGCCCAGGAAGTGGCGGTCCTTGTCGGTCACGTAGAGGTAATTGAACCGGTGGGAGATGAAATTCTGCGCGATCTCGTTGAACTCGGCGGACATCGACACGGAGGAGGTTTCGGGTTTCATCAGGTCCAGCACGCGGAGCTGGCTCAATTGCTCGGCAAAGAGCCGCGCGCCCTTGCGTTTGAGCGCGTCGCTGTAAATCGATGCCGGCTCGATGCCGATGGAGAGATAATAGGCGATCACGCACCCCAGCATCAGCGGCAGGATGATCGCGTAATCGAGGGTCAGCTCAAAGACCATCAGGATCGCCATCAGCGGCGCATGCGTCGTTGCCGCGAGGAAGGCTCCCATGCCCACCAGCGCAAAGGCGCTCGGGGTCATCGCCGAGTGCGGCCAGATCGCATGGAACCCGCAGCCGATCAGGTAACCAAGCCCTGAGCCGACGAAGAGGGTCGGGGTGAATACACCGCCGACCGCGCCCGAGCCGAAAGTGGCGCCCGTCGCTAGAATCTTGCAAAGGAAAATGCCGACAAGCACGTCCCATGGCCATTGGTCGTGGAGGATACCGTCTATTGTGGAATACCCATTGCCGGCCATCTCCGGGTAGTGGACCGCCAGAGCGCCCACGATCGCGCCGCCGAGCGCCAGCCGGGGAATCAGCGGCAGCTTCGTGCGTTCGAATGTCGTCTCGCAGAGCCGGAGGAATCGCAGGAACCATGGCGCCGCAATGCCCGCCGCCACGCCCAGGAGTGCGTAGGGGAAGATTTCCCAACTCGAATTCAGTCGGAAGGCCGGCACTCTGTAGAGCGGATTGTCCCCGATCATCGGCGAGTGCCGAACGGTCATGGTCGCGACCACCGAGGCGAAAACCAGCGGGCCGAAACTTTCCATGGCCACCGACCCCAGGACGATCTCCGCGACGAAAAGCGCGCCGGCGATCGGTGCATTATAAGCCGAAGCAATGCCCGCTGCTGCGCCGCACGCCACGATGAGCCGGCGCCGCGGCGCGGGCCAATGCCGCCAGCGTCCCGGCAGCGAGGCGAGGACGGCGGCCAGTTGCACCAGCGGACCTTCGCGCCCGATGGAGCCGCCGGTCGCGATGGTGAAGAGCGCCGAGGCCGATTTCACCAGGCTGGAACGGAAGGGGACATTGCCCTCGCCCAGCACGATGGCCTCCATGTAATCGGTCGATTTTGATCCCTTGGAAAATCGCATCCCGAAGAGAATCGTCGCTCCCGCCAGCGCCCCACCAACGATCGGCGTCACGAAGCGCTGCCAGTGCGGCATCGCGTTGAAGGATTCCACGAGGCCGAGGTTCGACCGGGTAATGAGATAATGGACGCCCTGCGTTGCCGCGCGGAAGAGCAGCGAGGATTCGCCACCCATGAAACCGACCAGTCCGGCCCACATCAGCGTCACCTGGAGCTCGGTCGGCCGGAAGCGCTCGGAGAGCCAGACCCGCAGCTTGAGCAGCGGCACCAGGTGGGGCTGGACCCTGGATGCCTTGGGCCCGTCGTGGATGCTCTTCATCGCGTCGGCCATGAGAGCATGCCTATGTGGCCAGTACGCGTATAAAATCGGATGCGGTCGGCGCGGCGGCGAGCGCGGCGCGGATCGGCTCCAGGCGCAGCAGCCGGGCCAGAGAGCCGACCGCCACCAGGTACTCCGACGCCTTCTCCCGGGGCGTGCCGATCACGAAAATGAAGTTCACCAGCTCTTCCCCGAAGAAAACGCCCCGGGCGCTCCGGCCGGCGGCGATGACGATCTCCCGGACCGCGTCCGTCCGGGCATGGGGAAAGGCGACGCCGTAATCCGCGGCGGTGGAGCGCAGCTTGTCCCGCGCGATCAGGTCGCCGCAGAAATTGTCGAACTGGAGAACGTCGCCATCCTTCCTCAGCAGCCCGGCGACTTCCAGGATGGCCTCGTTTTTCTCAGCGGCGGTAATCTCCAGCAGGATATGTTCGGGCTGGAGGAGTTTCGCTGCGATGGATGCCATTACTCCTTCAACCTAGAAGAAAGCGTGCCGTGGAGCAACGGGGATTGAGGGACGGGTGACCATCCGGATCATTGCTTCATGGGGTCGACGGTCCACTGCGTCATCTCATCCTGCCAATGCCCAGTCGCGTCGCGGGAGGCAAATACGCCGGTCATGCCCCGATCGTCACCGTTTCCGCCCGCCTGTTTGTCCGCGCCCAGACTTCGTAATGTTACAATTCCAGAAGAGTCAAAGCTGTATTCGATAGGCCGCCCCGATGCGTCCATTATCTCATCGCCATATCCGGGCATTGATGGCAACCCCGAGACGTCCGCCGGCAAGTGGCCGTTCTGGCGCGCGTATCGCATGATCCGGCTCTTGAGCACCCACATGTGCATATTCGTGAGGCTCCGCGCAGGAATTGCGACCTCAAGCGAATACATGAGAAAACAAGCTGCTACGAACAAAAGAGCCGTGACGATTCCGGCGACCTTGAATGGTGTTCTCACACATTGTCACCCCTTCTGCGACTCGATAATCTCCGCGCTAGCTTCCTCTTTTTTTGCCTCGTCCTGGTTGCAGTGGATGCGGCCGAAGAGCTTGCTGCCGCGGAAGCAGCGGATGATGAACTTCTTGCGCTCGCGGTCTCCCTCCAGCTCCATCCGGCCGGCGGGGAGGGAGAAATCGCCGATGAAATCGAAATGGAGGTCAAACATCACGCTGGAGTACAGCGGGACGGCCTGGAAACGGATCCGCTTCTTGCCGGTCATGTTCTCGCCCGCAATGTGCCCCTGAACCCGCGCATTCTCGAAATGCTGGATCCGCTGGACCCCGCCGAAAATGCGGTCCGGGAAGAGGGCGATATCGCCGGCGGCGAAGATGCCCTTCTCGTCGGTCTCCAGCAGATCATTGACCGGGGTGCCGTTGGGGCTGCTGAGGGGGGTGTTCTGGACCAGCTCGAGGTTGGGATCGGCGCCGAGGGCCACCAGAGCCATCTGGGCCGGGAACCGGTCGCCGCGCTTGGTCTGGACATTCTTGAGGATGGTCTTGCCCTCGAAACCGTTGAGGTCCTGGCCCGGCATGAGATTGACGCCGCGCCGGTCGAACTGGGCGTTGAGCCACTCTGACGTCTCCGGGTCGAGCCGGTCGCGCCAGAGGGTTGGCTGACGGGTCAGCAGGGTCACCTTGCATTTGGCCTCGGAGAGCGCCGCAGCCGCCTCCAGGGCGATCAGGCCGCTGCCAATGACGACGAGATTCTTCTCGATGGCGGCCGTTTCCCGGATGGCGAGGGCGTCGCGGGCGGAATTGAGGTAAAAGACATTTCCAAGGGTCGCCCCCGCCACCTGCGGACGCCGCGGCCGGCTGCCAGTAGCGAGCAACGCCTTGCGAAATTCCACCACCTGCCCGTCCTGAAGCACGGCGAGCCGGCGCTCGATATTGAACTCCCGCACCACGGTGCCGAGGCGCAGTTCCACATGGTTGCGCGAGAACCACGTCTGGGGCGTGTGCAGCAGGTCGTCGATGGACATGCTGGCGGTCTTGAGGAATTTTTTCGATAATTGCGGCCGGTGATAGGGGGGGAATAATTCGCGTCCAACGAGGAGAATAGAGCCCTTCTTATCGTGCTCGCGAATGCCTTCGCACGCACATACGCCCGCGAGACCCGCACCAATGATGAGGTAGTCCCGAGTGATCATGTCGCTCTCTGTGTAATGCTTATAACGCAAATAAAGGAGAAAAATCTCTAGTGCATGGTCGGATCATTAGGCTCGGTGAGCGATCAGCACGCTTTCCGGCGTATGTTGGAATCAAATAGTGCCGATCAGTTCCTTCCCCGCTAGGATGCGGCGCGCATGGCCACGATCCGCATCGAGAACGTTTCAAAACGCTTCGGCGACACCGTGGCGCTGGCGGGAGTAAGCCTTGAGATCGACTCGGGCGAGATTTGTTTCCTGCTTGGGCCCAGCGGATGCGGGAAGACGACACTCTTGCGGGCGGTGGCTGGCTTCGTCGACCCGGACGAGGGGCGGATTCACATTGGCGACTCGGAGATTACCCGGATGCCGGCGCATGAACGGGGGACGGCGATGATGTTTCAGAGCTATGCGCTCTGGCCGCACCTGAGCGTGGAAAAGAATGTGGCCTTTGGCCTTGAGGAGCGGAAGGTGCCGCGAGTGGAAATCAAGACACGCGTGGATGAAGTGCTCGCGATCATGCGGCTGGCAAAGCATGCGGAACGGCGAATCCACGAGCTCTCCGGCGGCCAGCAGCAGCGGGTGGCCCTGGCGCGAGCGCTGGTGGTGCAGCCGCGATGCCTGCTGCTCGATGAGCCGCTCTCGAATCTCGATTCGCGCTTGCGGGTGGAGATGCGGGCTGAGATACGGCGGCTTTGCAAGGAATTCGAACTGACGGCGATCTATGTATCGCACGACCAGAAGGAGGCGCTGGCGATCGGGGATCGCGTTGTGGTGATGGATGGCGGGCGGATCCGGCAGGAGGGGACGCCGCTGGAGGTTTACCGGCAGCCGAGGTCGCGCTTCGTGGCGGAATTTCTCGGAGAGACGAATTTGATTGAGGGGACCGTGGATGGAACGGGGATTTCGACGGGCTTGGGGCGGTTTGAGATCGCGGGGACAAGGCTGCGCAGCGGTCCCGTGCTGCTGTCGATTCGGCCGGAGGCGTGGCGATTGGGGGCGGCGGAGCTGGTGAATTCGTATCCGGCGAAGATTACTGAAACCGTCTATCTGGGAGAAATGGCGCGGTATCGCGTGGCGCTGGAGGCGGGGAAGGAGATTATTGTTTACGAGATGAATCCGCGTCCGCGCAGCGTGAGCGCGGTGCATGCGACGGTGGAACCGGTGGATGTCGTCCCGATTCTTGAGCCATGAAAGGGGTGCTACCGTACGCGGCGGTGCTGGCGTTGCTGCTGCTGGGGCCGCTGCTCCTGCATCGGAGCGCAGACCGAGGGGGCCGGGGTGCGGATGAGACGCTGGTAATCATCACGCCACACAACGAGGCGACACGGTATGAATTTGCGCGTGCTTTTGAGGAGGAGCATTTCGCACGGACGGGGAAGCGGGTCTTTGTCGATTGGCGGACGACTGGAGGGACGAGCGAGATCGTGCGGTACGTCGGGGCGCAGTACCTGGGGAGTTTCCGCGATTTTTGGACAAATACGCTGCATCGGGCGTGGACGCCGGAGTGTCCTGGATTCGACGATCCCAAGGCGGCCACTCCTGGGGCACTGGAGGCGCGAAAGGCATTCCTGGCATCAAACGCGGGGTGCGGCGTGGACCTGTTCTTTGGCGGGGGGAGTTTTGATTACATCCAGATGGCGGCGGCGGGAAGGCTCGTGGATTCCGGGGTGATTGAGGCGCATCCGGAGTTGTTTGCGGCATCCGGGGCAGGGGGTGGGGCGCATATCCCGCGGTCGCTTGGCGGGGAGCCGCTGTGGGATGCGCATGGATGCTGGATGGGGGTTTGCCTCGGGGCGTTTGGGATTTGCTATAATACCGATTCGCTTGCGCGGCTGGGCATCACGCAGCCGCCGGTGGAATGGGCGGATTTGACGCGTCCGCAGTTTGAAAATGAACTGGCGATGGCGGACCCGACGCAGAGCGGGTCGGTGGCAAAGGCGTTCGAGATGATCCTGCAGCAGCAGATCGCGGAGAGTGGAACGGGGGGGAAACAGGTGGCGGATGGATGGTTGCGCGGGATGGGGTTGATTGAGCGGATTTCGGCGAATTCGCGGTATTTCACCGATGGGGCGACGGAGATTCCCTATTCCGTCCAGGCGGGGGATGCCGCGGCGGGGATGTGCATCGACTTTTATGGACGATTCGAGAGCGAGGCAGTGCGGCGCCCGGATGGGGCATCGCGGTTGCAATATGTAACGCCGCAAGGAGGGTCGTCGACGGGCGCGGACTCGATCGGGATGTTCCGTGGCGCGCCGCATCCGGAGCTGGCGCGGGAGTTCATGGAATTCGTCATTTCGCCCGAAGGGCAGAAGCTGTGGTGCTTCCGCGCCGGGACGCCGGGCGGGCCTACCCAATACACGCTGCGCCGGCTGGCGATCCGGCCTGACCTGTACACCGCACAATGGCGGACGTATGAGGCGGACGCGACTGTGGACCCGTATGCGCCGGGCGGCCCGGGATTCGTCTATCAGCCGAAGTGGACGGCGAGTTTGTACTCCGTGATCTCGTTCGCAATCCGAACGGCTTTCATCGATCCGCACGATGAGCTGAAGTCCGCATGGGAGGCGCTGATCAAGGCTGGGTTTCCGCCGCAGGCGACGGCGGCGTTTTCTGATTTGAGCGCGATTGATTACAATGCAGCGTCAGGGCGCATCCGCGATGCGTTGAAGTCAGCAAACAAGCTGGACGCGGTGGCGCTGTCGCGGGAATTGGACGAGCATTTCCGGGAGCAGTACTTGAGGGCGGAGAGTCTCGCGCGGCGGGGGTTGTAAGTAATGTTTTGCAGCCGGGGAATCCATGGTAAGGAACTCCAGTCCTTCCCCAAGTCTCCATCAACCCCCCAGCCGGCACACGGATGAGCTGCAGAAAGCAAACCCTCGTGACCGCCCCGGCGCAGCCGTGGTGGTCCCGGGATTGGCTGCGCACGCTGGGACTCTTCGCGGTGCTGCTGCTGGTCTATTACCCGGCGGTCCATGGTACGCCGATTTGGGATGACGAAAATCATCTGACCAGCCCGGCGATCCAGTCGTGGCGCGGACTTTACCGGATATGGTTCGATCTGTCGGCCACGCAGCAATACTACCCTGTCACCCACAGCGTCTTCTGGATGGAGAACCGGCTCTGGGGCGACTGGTATCCGGGGTATCACCTCGTTAATATCCTCCTGCATGGGGCAACGGCGCTACTGCTGTTGCGCGTACTACGGCGGCTGGAAATCCCGGGTGCGTGGCTGGCGGCTGGTCTCTGGGCGTTGCACCCGATCCAGGTCGAGTCAGTGGCGTGGATGAGTGAGTTAAAGAATACGCTCTCCGGGGTCTGCTGCCTTGGGGCCGGGCTGATTTACTTGCGATTTGACCGGGAGCGCTCGTGGCTGGCGTACTTTACAGCGCTGGGATTGTTCTTCGTTGGACTGCTTGCGAAGAGTGTCATCGTCACCCTGCCGGCGGCGCTGTTGCTGGTTCTTTATTGGAAATATGGGGGCATCCGATCGCGGCGGGACGTGCTGCCGCTCGTTCCGTTTTTTGCGGTGGGGATCGGCTCAGGGCTCTTTACCGCATGGGTTGAGCGCACCTACATCGGTGCCGCCGGTAATGATTTCAATTTCTCGCTGGTGGGGCGCGCGCTGATTGCCGGCAGGGTTTTCTGGTTTTATCCTGTCAAGCTCATCTGGCCGGACCTTGTCTTTAATTACCCGCGCTGGCAGATCGATGTGACGGCCTGGTGGCAGTATCTCTTCCCGCTGCTGGCGCTTGGACTGGTGTGTGCGCTGGCGGCGATGCGCGGACGCTGGGGCAGGGGGCCGCTGGTTGCTGTGTTGTATTACGGAGTCACGCTTTTTCCCGCGCTCGGATTCGTGAATGTCTTTCCGTTTCGCTACAGTTTTGTCGCGGACCATTTTCAATACCTTGCCGGCATCGGTCCGGCCGTTCTCGTTGCGGCGGGTATTGTCCGGCTGCACAGGCTCGGGAAAAATGGATGGTCCTTCGCGGCGCCATGCCTGTGCGCGGCGTGGCTCACGACGCTGGCTGTGGTGACATGGTTCCAGGCTGGGATTTACTCCGATGTGGAGACCTTGTGGCATGCGACGCTTGCCAGGAATCCTGACTCCGCGCTGGCCTACGACAATCTGGCGCTGCTGCGGGTCAAGCAGGGTGAATATGACGACGCCATCGTGGAATTCCTCAACGCCATCCGGGTCCAGCCCGATTGCGTCTATGCCTGCAATGGCCTTGGTGATCTCTACTTCAAGCTTGGGCGTCCCGCGGATGCCGTTGCCGTGTACCGGGCTTCCCTGGCTGGCGATCCGGACCAGGGTGACGTGCATGCGCAGATCGGCGCGGCTCTGCTCGAGGAGGGAGACGCGGTGGATGCCATTGCGGAGTATCGCGAGGCGATCCGGCTGATGCCATCGCTGATGGTTGCGTATGACAACCTGGGTGACGCGCTCTTCACGGCGGGGCGCATTGGCGAGGCGATGGACGAGTACCGCGAGGCGATAAGACGAGACCCGAAATTTGCGGTGCCTTATTATAACCTTGGCGTCGCGGAGTATGCGGAGGGAAATGTCGCCGATGCCACTGCGAACATCGAAAGCTCTCTCGTTCTTGATTCCACGAACACCGCTGCGCAGGCCAAGCTTGCATGGATCCTGGCCGCGGCGCCGCAAACCGCTTTGCGAGATGGTATGAGGGCGGTGCGATTGGCAGTGCGGCTGAGCGAATCCAGGGGAGGAAACGACCCGCTTATCCTGCGCACGCTGGCGGCCGCTTATGCGCAGACCGGGCAGTATCCGGAAGCGGTGCAGGTTGCCCGGAAGGCGTTGCAACTGGCTGATGCGGGAAATATCCGAGTTCTTTCCGATGCGTTGCGGCGGGAGATTGAGCTCTATCAATCGGGGGAGGCTTATCGGGATGGTCCTTGAGGCAGGGCGGAGAGGGCTGGGGTGATCAGTGGGGCTCCGACTCTGAGCGGGCGCGGTCTTCGAAGCGGGTGAACTCTTTGAGGAAGGTGAGAGGGACGTCGCCTACGGGGCCGTTGCGCTGCTTGGCGATGATGAGGGTGGCTTTGCCTTCGGATTCCTGTTTTTCCTCGTCAGTGTCGGCGTAGTATTCCTCGCGCACGAGGAGGGCGACGATATCGGCGTCCTGCTCGATGCTGCCGGATTCGCGCAAGTCGCTAAGGCGGGGGCGGCCCTTGCTGTCGCCGGAGCGGTTTTCCGGGTTACGATTGAGCTGGGCGAGGACGATGATCGGGATGGCGAGCTCCTTGGCCAGGGCTTTGACGCCGGAGGAAATTTCGGCGATTTCCAATTGCCGGTTGTCCTGCGCGCGGCGGGAGGTGGAGCGCAGGAGCTGGAGGTAATCGATCACGATCAACTGGATGTCGTGCTGCGTCTTGAGGCGGCGGGCTTTTGCGCGCAGCTCCAGGATGCTGAGGCCGGCGGTGTCGTCGATGAAGATTTTGCTATCGGCCAGCCTGGAAGCGGCGGAGGTCAGGTTCGGGAAATCGCGTTCCGAGAGGAAGCCGTCGCGGACGCGCTGGAGATTGACCCGGGCGCGGGAGCAGAGGAGCCGTTGCACGAGTTGCTGGCTGCTCATTTCCAGCGAGAAGATGGCGACCGGTTTCTTGTGATCGACGGCAACATTCTCGGCGATATTCATCGCGAGAGCGGTCTTGCCCATGCTGGGCCGCGCGGCGATCACGAACATCTCCGCGCCGTGCAGGCCGTCGGTCATCTTGTCCAGCTCCGAGTAGCCGGTGGGCAGGCCGGTGATGCTGCCGCGGCGCTCGTACAATTTCTCGATGGACTCGATGGCTTCCATCACCTGGTCCTTCATCGAGAGGGATTTTGCCTGGAAGCGCTCGCGGGCGATCTTGTTGATCTGCTGCTCCACCTCGTCGAGGAGGGTGGGGACGTTGTCCTGCTCGTCGTAGGAGCGGGCGGCGTACTCGGTGCAGGTGGTGATGACCTGGCGGAGCGTCCATTTCTCCTGCAGGATCTCGATGTAATAGGCCGCGTTTGCCGCCGTGGGGATGAAGGTGAACAGCTCCGTGATGAAGGGGGCGCCGCCCACCTGGTCGAGCAGGCCGCGATCGCGCAGCACCTGGGTGAGGGTGATGAAATCGATCGGCTTGGCCGCGTTCCAGAGCTCCAGCAGGACGGCGAAGATGCCGGAGTGCGCGGGGATGTGGAAGCACTCCGCGCTGATGCCGCGCTCCACACAGAGGCCGCCGACCTCGCGGGGATTGAGCAGGAAGGAACAGAGGACGCCCTGCTCGGCATCGGGGCTCTGTGGTAATAACCGGTGAATATCCGGTAAGTAAGTCACCTTTCCCCGCAGGTCGCCTTCCCCCCGGGGGCCAGCTTTTGAGGCCGGCCTTCCAGTGGAAACACTGGGGCCTTCCATATCTTACCTTCGTACTACTTCGAGTGACGGGCCTTGGCCTTGGAGCGGAAGCCCTGCTCGGCGGAGGATTCCGCGGATTCTGGGGCTGCGCTGGCGCCTTCGGCTGGGGCAGTGTCCTGACCGGACGCTTTGACGTTGAGAGTGAGGTGGGCGACGACGTCGTGGCCGAGCTTGATCTCGATATCGTGGGAGCCGCTCTCCTTGATGGGGCGCTCGAGGACGATGAGGTGACGGTCGATCTCCTGGCCGCCGAGTTCGGATTTGAGCTTGTCCGCGATGTCCTTGGCGGTGATGGAGCCGAAGGCCTTGCCGGACTCGCCGGTCTCGAGGGTGAGGGTGGGGCGCAGCTTGTTGATGCGGCGGGCGAGTTCGTCGGCCTCGTTGAGCTCGCGGGCTTCGCGCTCGGCGCGCTTGGCCTTGAGGGAGTTGAGCTGCTTGAGGGAGGCGGGGGTGACCTCGAAGGCCTTGCCGCGCGGGATGAGGAAATTGCGGGCGTACCCGGGCTTGACCTTCACGACGTCGGCTTCGACGCCGAGGCCGGCGATGGGTTCGGTGAGGATGACTTGGGTGTTCGCCATATTAAGCTTGGATGAAAAAAAATTTGTAACCCGCAGGATCGCGGGTTGGTCTTTGTACGTAAGGAGACCCCTCCTGTCAACGCCCGATGGCGGGAAATTACGTCGACCTGGGTGGGTTTCCGAAATATTACACCCAAACTATGAAGATTCTCCTCCTTTCCGCGGCGATTGTGCTCTGCATCTCCACTGGTGCGATGGCGGACCCTGATGTGGCGCCATTCATTAATAATCAGATCAAACAGCTTACCAAGGCGGTGACGGACGATCTGGCCTCCGGCAAATTGAGCCAGGCGGATGCGGATGAATTGAACCGGGCCATCCAGCATGTGAAGACGGAGGAAAGCAGCGAGCCGATGCTGACGCCTCGCCTCCGCCGCGACCTGCGGGAAGACCTCTCGAAGATCGATGCGGACCTGAAGCGGAAGGAAGCGGCCGCAGCCGCCAATGCCTCCGCGAGCCCATCGGCAACGCCGTAGCTGTTCCTACGGAGACACATCGAGCGAGATGGGCGAGCTCCAGGTCACCTTGCCGAAGCCGCCGGTCTTGAAGCCCATCTTGAAGCTGACGCGGGATTGCTTGAAATTCTCGTCCACGAACATTTTGAGCGGCTTCGAGAATTCGTAGGTCTGGTGGGGCGGAATCTCGATCGTGATCTGGTAGGTGGCGTCGCAATCCCAGTAGTCCCATGACACGCGGCTGTTGCTCGATTTCCAGCAGCGGTCCCAGCCGCAGTCGGGAATGCGGATTTTTTCCGTCACGCCGCTTACGTTCTGCAGGCTGAGGGTGACATCGAAGACATCGTCGGGATGCACCTCCGTGACATCCGTGGTGGCGATGGCGCGCAGCGCGGGCGGATCACCGGCGCGCGAGACGGCGGCGCTGGCGAGCAATACGGCGAGGAGAAGAAGAAGCGCGCGAGTTTTCACACCTGCTAATCGGCGACGCTTGCTATGGCGGCTGCGAGGCTGTCGCGAGTGACGGGCTTTGCCAAAAGGATATCGACGCCGGGGGGGCGCTCGCCGTCGGGCAGCAACATGGCGCCGTAGCCGGTGAGCATGATGACAGGGATCTCCGCGGTGACCTGCCGGGCGGCCTCCACCAGGGCGATGCCGTTGAGGCGCGGCATGGAGAGGTCCGTGAGGATGAGGTCGAAGGAAGATTTGTTGAGGATATCGAGCGCCTGGGTGCCATCGGCCGCGGATTCCACGGTATGGCCCATTGATTCCATCTGGAGGGTGATCAATTGGCGCAGCCGGTCGTCATCCTCGGCCAGCAGGATGTGCAGGGGGCGGGATGCGATGGCATCGGCGGCGGGAAGGGCAGCCTCGGCGCCGCTATTCTCGCGCGGGAGGAGGATATGGAACGTGGTGCCCTCGCCCGGCGCGCTGGTGATCTGGAGCGCGCCCGCGTGGCGGCGGATGATGCCGTGCACCATCGGGAGGCCGAGACCCGTACCGGCCTGATCCTTGGTGGAGTAAAAGGGGTCCATGCAGCGGGTGCGCACCTCTTCGGTCATGCCGACGCCGGTATCGCCAACCCTGATTTCAATGCCCACGGGCGAGGACTCCAGCGCGACGGAAAGGGTGCCTCCCTGCGGCATGGCGTCGACGGCATTGACGATGAGATGAAAGACCGCCTCGCGAAGCTCCGAGGCATTGCACGCGAAGGGATCCACGCGGTTGATATCGAGCGAGAGTTCGATATCGCGGCCCTCGGCCTGCGCGGCGTCGTGCCATTTCGGTCGGGCGAGTTTGATGGCATCCTCGACCAGGCGCTTGAGGTCCGCCGGCATGTAGAGATCGTCGTCATGGCGCGGACGGCAGAAGTAATGGAGGCGGGAGATCGTTTGAGCCGCGTCCTCGAGCACGGTCTGCATTGTGGCGACATAGGTGCGGAGGTCGGATTGATCGGCCGGGGGAGCTTCGCGGGCGATCAGGTCGGCGAGGCTCATGAGGATCATCAGCACGTTGTTAAAATCGTGGACGACGCCGCCGGCCATCTCGTTGAAGGCATGGAGACGCGCCTCGCGGACGGCCTGGCGCTGAGTCTGGCGCAGGTCGTTGAGGGCGGCCTCCAGCTCCTGGGTGCGGGCGGTGACGCGCTCTTCCAGGCGTTTGTTTTGCTCGCGCAGGCCGAGGTGGAGGAAGCGGGTCTCGAGAAGATTATGCACCCGCAGCCGGAGCTCCGTGGAGCCGAAGGGCTTGGTCAGGAAATCGCTGGCCCCAGCCTCGAGCGCGCGCCGGCGGGTGGTCTCCATGGGGTCCGCGGTGATGACGATGACCGGGATGCGGTCGTCCGGGGGAATGAGGGAGCGGATCTGCTCAAGGACCTCGAAGCCATCCATGACTGGCATGGAGATATCCAGGAGAATGATATCGGGCCGATACTCGCGGAAGGCCTCGAGGGCTTCCTGAGGATCGTTGACGATGCGAACGTCATCCTGGCCTGCGGCGGCGAGACTGATCTCGACAGCGCTGGCGCTTACCGGCTCGTCATCGATGACGAGGAAGCGTGCGCTCTTGAGATAGTTGTCGAATGCGTACATCAGGACGAGGGGCGTAGGCGGGGACCAGGCTGGTGGGATCGACGGTCGTGGTGGACTCGGTGGGGGTGGAGTTGAAGCTCCGGCGCCATGCGGTGGCGGGCAGAGCTGAGGTGAAGAATCGGCTGATGATGAGGTGGGCTGTCACGCGTTGCTGAGAATAGCATATAGCGGGCCATGGGGAGGGAGGAGGGGGAGGCGGATGGCGGATGGCGGATGGCGGATGGCCCGCCTGAGGCGGGTAAACTGGATTGGCGGATGGCGGATGGCCCGCCTGAGGCGGGTAAACTGGATTGGCGGATGGCGGATGGCCCGCCTGAGGCGGGTAAACTTGGAGGGTGGAGTCAGGACATGGGTAACGCTTCTGGTTCAGGACATGGGTAACACATTTGGGATTGATGTTGTTGGGGTTGGTGGTGGTTATTCGAGGGAGTGGGGAAGAGTTTGGTAGCTAAGCAAAATTAAGGAAACTGGCAGGACCGGATTGATTATCGCTTGATTGGCCTCACTGAGGTTTCGATGCTTTGGTGTGCATATTGTGGCCCGGTGTAGCAAGGAATGCAGATGGGAGGTATTGCGGAGTCCGAATCGTTGCAGGTGCGTGGAATTGCATTTGGGTTTGCGTGGGGGGTTGCGGCAACGGGACCGAAATAAAAAAAGGGCCTTCCGGTTTGATTGGGTCGGATTCAGTCGGATTAGGTCGGATTAGGTCGGATTGCCGGTTTGATTTTTTAGGGGTTTGGACTGGGTTGAGGTTTGATGCCTTGATGTGCATATTCTTGATTCCGGAGCCGTTGAGGGAGGGGCGCCAATGGACGGAATTGAGGCCGTTTGACGGGTGCATTCTTATAGCGTTGCAGAAGAATACTTGCTTCACCTAGAGATTTTTTTGGGCTGCCCGCAAATGTCGGCAATTCAAGTGGCGGCCGTTGGCCGGAATTGTCATCGGACCCTCGGTCCCATTGGGGACTGTCGTATCAAGGTTGAAGCTCTGGCACCGTGGACCCCCGTGAGAAAGCCTTTCTGCGACTCGACGCTGCTTACCCGGAGGTACGCCAATCCGATAGACTACTGAATTAATTGAAAGATTGTTCGAATACGGGGCGAATTCTTCGTATGAAACACAGAATGCAAACCACGCTTAGGAGCATACCCCTCGCCCTTCTCTTCGCATTACTCTCTGCCTGCAGCACTACGCACAGTTTTACGGCTACCCCAGTATCCTCTACCAATCCTTCAAGCACCCTCGAACAATGCTGGCCCAATTCTGCGTTCGCCGGAATGAGTCGAGAGGATATCCTTCAGACGCTTCCCAACAAAAAATGGTATTGGTCCTGGGAGACCCAGAATCGCAATATCCCCTCCACGTTCATCGTCACTGACGACGGTCAAATCTTTAGAGTGGTGCGCAGCGCGCCGCGTAAGAAGTGGAAATTAGAGTTACGTTGGGTACTTGATGAAGGCGGTCACCTCTTCATTCCAGTCGACGACCATACATTGAGAGGGTTCTACATTCCCACGGGAAGACAAGTAGAGCTCTCCTCGTATCCTACTCCGCGATGATATATGGTCGGTATTCACCACGACACGGTCATGCGCTTGGGCATCCGCATGGGCGTGGGATGCCAACGCATCACGAACCGGAAAATGCGGCCTCTGAAAGCCAGCCTCATCCAAGTTGACGAGTTTTTGTTTTTCATCGGGAAGAAGCAGAAAAACGCAGATGCCACAGATGGCCGGGCCGGACAAGGTGACGTTTGGGCGTGGATCGCGCTGGACTCTGAAACCAAGGTCATTCCAACGTTCGCCGTGGGGGAGCAACGAGGAAGGCGAGGAAGCGCAGTACGTCGTAGTGCTGGAAATTCCGCCCGTGGATTCAGTGGAAACAGGCGCAAAGGTGGCGATTGCTGCAGAAGGGAGGAAACGTGCCGGAAGGTAAATTGGTGATTTTCTGCATTCCCAGCCTTGTGGCCCTGCTTCTGAATCGAGAGAATGCGAAGGGATCGTCGCTCACCGAACAGGAAGTCTTAGAAATCCGCAACAATGCAACGGCGGTCGCATTGCCGCCAGAGGCGGCGGCCCGTATAGAAGCGGAGAGAGGATACAAAGACATTGACCCGGACAATTGTTGGGAGGAGTGGCAGCGTGTGCGGCTCGACCTGATTTCAAATTAGGAGAATTATATACAAAATCACCCCAACCGGAAGGGGGCTTGCCATGATCCCCAGTGAGCGCATAATTCGCCCCGGGTTTCGCCAAACCGAGGAGAAATCCAAGTAACCCGCCGGATTATTGTAATTTTATGACGCTTTGCATCGCCGCTATTGCGAGAGCAGAAAAGAAAATCGTGACCGTCTGCGATACGATGCTGAGCCACGAAAGCACATCGGTTGAGACGGATATGATGAAAGTGACGTTCGTTGGACGTTCAGTGAGGTGGAAGCGTTTCTTCAGGAGCACGCCGGGAAGAGGGAGGCATGATCGGCCCTGACGTTGGTGCGGTGAAAGATTAGTTCGCGTTCAAAATCTGCCGCCCCTCCGGGGCGTGCCTGAGGGGTTTGGATACCGGGGGCTTACGCGCCCCGGCTACTATCGGGCTGGCCCTCCAGGCCAAATGCTGGGGGCTTTAAGGGGCAGAGCGGAGCTCTGAGCGCGGCCCGGCTGATTCCGGGCAGGCCTGCCGGGCCAAGTGGAGAGAAGGGGTAAAGATGGTTTTGATTTAGTCAATGAGCCTGGGTGCCACCACCCCGGTCTCCCGAGTCAGAGATAGGTGATGAAATGAGTTGGGAAGTTTTTGGATCTTGGGCCGCACTTACAGTGCTTGTTTCTGTTTGTTCAGATTACCCGGGCCTTCTCCCGCGGTCGCGGGATCCCGCCCGGGCTATAACATGACGGGCCTTCAGCCCGGAAGATGCGACAGATTGGAGCAGTTTAAGAAATTCTGTAGTTGTCGGCGTTCATCCGAACCCGAGAGTTCAAGTGAAAGAGTAAGTGCAAGTCGTGCCTGAGGCAGATCCGTCCTTCGGCGGATACAGGCTGGCGCGCATGTTACGGGCCGGCGGCTATCGGATTCTACTGAAGCGCCGGATGTTGGCGATTCAGATCCATATCTATGGGGTCGCGGCGCGGCGGCGGAAGAGGGGGGTGGCGTCGGCGATGTTGAGGACTGAGAGGTCGAGGCCGTCCTCGGGGGAGCGGGCGCGGGCGGCGGTGAGCTGGCGGCTGATGTGGGTGACTACTTCCTGGCCGTAGTATTTTACGGAACCGACACCGATTTCGGCGGGGAAGACGACGGCGAGGAAACCGAAATCGCCGACGCTGAGGATGAGGAGGCTGTTTTCGTTGCCCTCCTGGTAGAGGCTGGTGACGGATTGATCTTCGATGATTTTTGAGATGGCCTGGGTGGCGGCAAAGCTGTTGGCGGCGAGGGCGCCGAGGGTGGCGGTGTCCATCTCGCCGGCGTCGCCCTGTTTGGTGACGATGAAGCCGCCGCCATCGATGAAGAGCGCGAGGCGCGAGCCGCTGACGGCGACGAAATCCCCCAGCGCGGCATCCATGACGTCGATATCTTCGCTGATCAGTAGGGGCAGGGTGAACATGACGCGAGTGTTTGAGGGGGGAAAAAGATCAGGCTGCCTTGCGGCCGGACTCGGTGAGCAGCTTGTGGAGGAGCATGCGGGTAATCATGTTGAGCGTCTCAAAGACGCCGTCGCCCTTGATGGCGGAGCTGGCGAAGGAGGGGACCTGGGTGTCGCGGTTGTTGAGCAGGTACTCGAGGTAATCGACCGGGGCGGCGTTGGGGAGGTCGCGCTTGTTGTACTGGAGGACGTAGGGGATGTTATCCAGGCTCTGGTTGAGGGTCTCCAGGTTCTGGATCATGTTCGCGAAGGTCTGGACGTTCTCCTCCATCTTCTCGTACTGGGAATCGGCGACAAAGACGAGGCCATCGACGCCGCGAAGGACGAGCTGGCGGGTGGTATTGTAAATGACCTGGCCCGGGACGGTGAAGAGCTGGAACTTGGTCTTGAAGCCGCGGATGACGGTGGTCTCAAGCGGCAGGAAATCGAAGAAGAGGGTGCGGTCGCTATTGGTGGCCAGCGAGGTGAGCTTGCCCCTGGAGTCGGGGGCGACCTCGACCTCGGCATGGACCTTTTCCAGGTTGCTGGTTTTGCCCCCTTGCGGCGGGCCGTAATAGACAATCTTGAGTTGGATTTCCTTGGTGGCTTGGTTGATGAGTGCCATGGATCAGCGTCAGTGAGGTTGCAGGGATGATGAGATGGGCGCGAGGGCGGCGAGCGGGAAGGAATGGCCCGCCGGCATGAGGATGCCGAGGTAGAGCTTGCCGGTCTTGCGGAGGTGAATGGTGGTGAGGCCGAGGTGCAACTCGACGGCCTCCGGGCGGCCGAGTTTTGCCATCTCAGTGAACTTGCTCAATTGCGAGAAAACCGTGGGAGCGAACGCAGCGAGGATGGTGGCGTTGCCATCGGGGAGATCCGCGGCGACCAGGAGACCATCGGCGGTGGCGACGAACGCGCCGGTGACGTTGTCGAGCTCGCGAATCCTGCGGACGGCGTCGGCGGGGCCGTTGGTCTGGATGGCCGGCGCCGGCGGGATGGCGGGAGGGGCGGGGATGGCGGGCTCGGCGGGAATAACGGGATCGGGTACGACGATGTGCTCGACCTGAATCACTGGCGCCGGAACTGCGGGAGTTAGCTCGGCAGCGGGTTCGGGAACGAGCGGCGCCACTGGCTCGGGCTCGGGAGGAACCGTTGTATGCTCGATGCGAAGGGGGCGGGATTCCCAGCTCGTTGCGGGCGCGGGAGCGGGCTCTGGCGCGGCGGCGGGGGGTTCGGGTGGAGGAGGGGGTGGCGCGACGGGAGCCGGCGGAATGACCGGGGCGGGTTCGGCGGCGGCTGGTTCGACCGGGGCGTTTGCCTTGCCGAATACGTCCGGGATTCGCGAATCGATCTCGATCTTCTTGCGGCGGTCGGCGGTGTTGCGAACGGCGAGGAAGAGCGGGACGACGCTTGCCATTGGCAAGTCGACATCCATATCCGCGGCGTCGGATGAGGATGAGGGGGGAACGCACCAGCCTTGCAGCTCGCTCCACTTGAAGCGCAGCCGGCCGGTGCGCATGCGGGGCTCAAATTCCGAGATGGGGATGACAAAAGTCTGCGCGCCTGCGCCTGCGAATGCGGCCTGGATTTCCGCAGAGAGCGCGGGTGCGATGCTCTGGACCAGGATGGTGAGCGAATCGGCGGATTGCGCTGGGGCCGGGGCTGGATCCGGAATTGGCACGGCAGCGACGGGAGGCGGTGGTGCTGGCATCGCGATTGCCGCGGGAGGAGGGGCCGGTTGAGGGGGCTCGGGAATGATGGGCGGGGCGGGGATGACGGCTGGCGCGGGGATGGCGGGTGCTGCGGCTGTCGGGGCGGGTGCTGGTGCGGAAGGCTTGGGCGCCGGAGCGGGAGTGGCTGCGGCGGGGGGTTCCGGCTTTGGCTCGGAGGTGGGGCGGCGAGGGGTGTACCATGCCTCGGCACCGCTGGGGGCCGGTCCTGGGGCGGGGACGGCGCCGGCTTTTCCGAATACGGAGGGGATGGTGGTGGGAACCGCCTGCTGCCGCTGGCCGTCGCGGCGAGCCGGTTTGATGCGGGCGATCACCATTTGCAGCGGGAGCTGGAGTTTCGTATCCGCGCCGGGGGCTTCCGGGTGGAAGAAGATTTCCGGAGTGAATCCTCGCAGTTCTGCAAAAGTGAGACGCACGGCGCCGGTGGCGAGCTGCGGCTCAATGAGAGCGCGCGGGATTTGGATTTGGACGTGCTCGGAGGGCTGCTTGCGGATGGCGGGCTTCAACTCGGCGGGGAAGAGATCGGTGATTGCCTTGAGCGGGAAGGGGATCAGGTCGCCGGTGACCGGGATGGGCTCCGGCGGCAGTTGCGTTGCAACGGGCCGGTGTGCAGGCGGTTGCGGCGTGGCCGGTGCGGGAGGCGGAACCGGAGCCGGATCAGCCTTTGTGGGGGTGGCGATGCGCCACGAGAAAAGATTTCGAAAGAAGCTCACGATTGGTGAGGGTGTGGCACTGTTCCGGCTTCAAAACTAGAGTCCTTATTTATGCCTGCTACAGTACAAGCTCGGTCTCCATCAGAAGTCACTCCTCCCGATCCAGCAGGATGCGGGCCATCCAGCACAGCGGAAAAAGGGGGTGGGAAGCCACCAGCCGACGGCGCCGGCGGGCGGATTTTGATCCTGGATGACGACCCGGATTTTCTCGAGACCTACCGGCGCATCCTCTCCCGGCTGCCGAGCCGTCCCGAGGTGCGCATTGCCACGTGCGCGACGCGCGCCCTTGCGCTGCTGGAGTCCGAGCCATTCACGCTTTTGATTACCGATCTGCGCATGCCGAAGATCGACGGCTTCCAGGTGCTCATGGGGGCCCGGCGGCGCTTCCCGACGCTGAAGACCGTGGCCATCACCGCGCTTAGCGACCAGCAATACCGCGCCCGCGCCTACGCCTCCGGCATTGATCTCTATACAGAGAAGCCGACGACGCCGACGGAGATTCGCCTCTTTGGCGAGTGCGTGGACGCGCTGCTGACGCAGGGGGTGCGCGAGGGGGGCTTCCGCGGGATCCAGAGCAAGAGCCTCATGGACCTGATCCAGATCGAATGCCTCTCGCAGAACTCGCGAATCCTGCGCATCACGCGTGGATCGCTCGAGGGGCGCGTCTGGATCGAGGGGGGCAACGTCATCGACGCCGAGGTGCAGGACCTGGTGGGCGAGGAGGCCTTTAAGCAAATCTTCGGCTGGAAGAATGGGAACTTTGAGTTGCTGCCGGGCGATCCCAAGCGCCAGCGCACGATCTACGGCGCCTATGAGAGCCTGCTGCTCGATAGCGCGCAATCCATGGATGAGAACGCCGCGCACGATCCCGACCCTGGGGCGGGCGAGGATCCCGGCATGGCGCGGGCGTTGCGGCCGCTGGCGGAGGTGCGCGGGGTGGAATCGCTGCTGCTGATCACCGGGCAGGGAACCTTTGAGTCATGGGGCGTCGAGAACGCGGAGGAATCCGCCGGCTGGACGCACCGGACACTCGCGGCATTCCAGGCGCTCGGGGAGGCCCTCAATGCAGGGCCGCTCCGGGCCGTGGAGGCCACGGGCTCCGCACACGGGGTAGTGTTGCTCTCGCAAAACGGGCAGGAATTAATGGCCGGCATCGACCGGAAACAGAACGCGCGAATGGTACGCGAGGCTGGCAAGGAACTGGCTACTCACCTGGGGAAGGAATAACACGATGCCAAAGAACAAAGCCGTCGGCCCAGCGCGTTTCCCGCGCGGCAGCTATACCATCTCCTCCGCCGGGAGCATCGTCGTATCGACCCTGCCGGGCACATTTCCCCGCGACCGGATGGTTACCATCGGCCGGGCCGTCCTCTCGGCGCTCAGCTCGGCCCGGGAACTCGGCACGCCCTTTACCGAGCTGGCAGCGGATTATGCCGGCGTGGAGATTCGCGCACGGGATCTCTCCGGCGGCGCCATCATTTTCATCACCCCGCAGGAATACTAAGCACCCATGAAAAACAGCGAGCAAACGATCAGCCTGGTGGAAAACTACACCGAATGCTGGAAGCAATTTCACCATTACCTTCAGCTTGTGCGGGCGAAAAAGTTCGAGCGCGAGGATGAGTCGCAATTCCTGGAGCTCAAGAGCGTGCTGGCGCAGCAATTCGAGCTGGTCATTGCCGCCGTCGATTGCAAATCGCCGGCCCGCGAGGAGGTGCACAAGCTCCTGACCGAATCTCCTTCGCTCAAATACCTGACGGAGATGGACAGCGATGCCGTGCGGATGGCGGAGGCGCGCTGGCACAAGATTTACATCGCGCTGCAATCGATCCTGGGCCAGCTCAAGGTCGCGCAGAACGCCGGTCCGGTGAAGGCCGAGCCGGGCACGGGCGGCGGCTGGAGCTTCTTCCGCAAGGCGAGCACGTAGGCTCGGGCGACTTAAGGCGAGGCCGGCGCGGAGAGCGTGGCGGGTTCGGGGCGGTACTCGAGGATTTCGCCGGGCTGGCATCCGAGCGTCGCGCAGATGGCTTCGAGGGTGGAGAAGCGGATGGCTTTGGCTTTGCCCGTTTTGAGGATGGAGAGATTTTGCGGGGTAATGTCCACCATGGCGGCGAGATCGTTGAGCCGCATCTTTCGCTGCGCCAGGACGACGTCGAGATTGACGATGATCGGCATAAGTCAAACGGTAAGCGCCTGCTCTTCCTGCAAGTCCTGCGCTTCCTTGAGCAGCCATGCGACGAAGATGACCGTCATCGCGGTGAATAATCCGCCGAAGGTATAAGTCATTTGAGTTTCAAACCATTTGTTGCCGATCGCGCAAAACGCGAAGTCCATCATCCAATAGGCGAGCCACCATCTGCCGGCGGCATGCAGACAGCCGATGGTGGGAGCATCGAATAACTCGCCTTTCCGCAGCCGGTTGAAAAACTGGAGGAAATTCAAGGTGATCATGATTGCGAACAGCATCTCGATGAGGCCGCCGCCGGTGAGGTAAATCGAACGCGAATTGCCGCCATTCGTTGTAACATTAATGGTTAGGACGAGAAACATCGCGAGCCCTATGATCCACACGGCGAGTGTGACCCGTGCAAGTACGCATAACTGGCGGCTGGCCTTGATGATCTTATCTTTGTTTTGAAAGTTTTTCATGATGGGCGCTGGTTGAGTTAGATGGTCAAGGATTGTTCCTGGTGAAGTTTGCGGCCCTCATCCATCACCCATGCGATGAACAGGATGAGAAAGCCGCAGAAGCAAATGGCGAGGGCGTCAAAGAAGAGGCCGGCTGTTTGCAGCGAAGGGGAGAGGGGGATTCGTGGGAGGATCGATTCCGCGATTCGCTGACTGAATGCGACGATGAAAAAGAGGATGCCAATCGTGCGAATGGAGTGAATTACCCGCTCCGTGAAGAAATCGCCGTGCGAATAGAAGTTGAAGAGCTTGTAGCACTGCCATGCGAATGTCGCGGTGACGATGTCCGTACCGGCGGCAGGAATGATCTGCCATGCTTCCCCGGGATTTGACCAGTGCGAGCCCTGCGCCGCTGCAAACAACAGGGCGCCAAGGCTAACGGCGGCGGCGAGGGCGTAGACGAGAGCGAACAGCAGGAAGGCGAGCTTGAAGAAGACGCCAAGGGATTTGATCCGAAGCAATCCAGGGGAGGATTCGAGGGAGGCGGTTGGTGAGTTCATGCGCCGAAATTACGTGGATGTTCATCGGAGCGCAAGAAGAAAATCACGATAAACGATAAAAAATGATTGATGTGCGCGAGTTGCTCCTGTTTTAGCTCACTGAAAAATCAACTCGCTCTCCCGGGTTTTGTGGGATAAGGTGGCAGCGGTGAAATTCCTCCTATTCCTCGGCATGGCTTGCGTGATCGTGGGCCTCTACTTTCACGACAAGCAGCAAACCGCCAAGCTGGACACGGCGACGGCGGAGGTCACGGACCTTACGCAGCAGGTGCAGAATTATCAGACCGCGGTGTATCAATTGAAGTCGCAGCTCTCCACGGCCCAGGCATACTCCGGCCATAGTGTGACCCCGTCACAGATGGGGAATTATCAATCGCCCCTGGAGACCGGCGGTTTGGTAACGCACGGGCTGGATGAGTCGCATTGATTGGGTGTTTCGGAGGCTGGGCAATCTAGAGCGAGTTAGCATTGAATTGATGGTTTGCTGGCGGCCCTTCAGGCCGCGGGGTTTTGTTGGTCGCAACACAGGCCTGAAGGCCTGTGCTTTGTGCGAGCGGGCCTTCAGCCCGCAGGACGCGACAACTTGAAATGCAGCGGCTCCAGGTTCAAGCAGGTGAGGCTGCCAACTACTCGCCCTTCGCTTCCTTCTGTTCCCTTGCCCTCAGGATCTGTTCGCGCAGGGTATTCAGACTATTGACCATTTTGTCGGCTTCCACGGCGATGAGTGAATGGGGGGCGGCCATCGGTTCGCCACTGCGGAGCAATTGGTAATGGGCCTCGCGCAGGTCCGGGAAGCTGAGCGTTGCCGGATGGGCGCCGCGGAGCAGCGCCGCGAGGTCCCGCAAAGTTTCCAGCACGTCGTGAACGAATAGTTTGAACGTCTCGTTTTTGCCCAGTGACAGCAGCGAGTCCGGCGCGGCCAGGAGGCTTGCGTGGAACATGATGAGCGAATGGGCGAAGATATGGGAGCTGGCGAGCATCGCCTGCCAGCGGCCGCGTTCCGCGGGGCTGGTGGCTGGCTCGGCGGAGAGGCGATCGACCGAGGCCTCGAGATTGGTGCGGGCAAGGCGGGAGGCGGAGCGGGTGCGGTCGAAGGAGGGGGCGGATTCCGGCGCATCGCCGGCAAAGGCGCGGGTGATCAGGTCGAGGTGGATGCGGTAGGCATCGAGCATGCGGGCAAAGATTTCCGCGACCTGTGTGCGCTCCCATGTGGGCCAGAGCGAATACGCGAGCAGGGCGAGGATGCCGCCGAGAAACGTGTTTCGCGCGCGCGCCATGATCACCTGCTCCGGCTGGACACCCGTCAACGCCACCAGCAGGACCACCAGCTCGCTCACGCTCATCGCCAGCACGCCGTAATGCGCGGGGCCCGTCCAGCGCAGGATAAATGTGACCGCCATGATCAGCGCGATCTCGACCGGGATATTCTGCGGCAGCCAATGGAAGAGGGCCGTGGCAATGCCGAGTCCCGCGAAGGTGCCGAGCAGCCGGAGCATTCCGCGCGAGAAGGTCGATGAAAAATCGGGCTTCAGCACCACACACACCGTCAGCGGCAGCCAGTAGGGGCGGTTCCAGCTCAGCCCGCGGCCGATCGCATCTCCGGCGGCGACGCAGGCCGCGAGCCGCAGCGCGTGCCGGAAGGCGGTGGATTGCAGCGAGAGATTTGCGCGGATGGTGTTGAAGCCGCCGCTCGCGCGCAACCGCCATGGGCGCGCGGCCTCCCTTTGCGCGAAGGCGATGCTGCCGGAGGGAGTGGCGTGATTGGCGAGATCGAAGATCACGCGGAGCTGCCGCGCGAGCGCATCCATCTGGGTCCGGATATCGGTAATCAAGACATGCGGCTCGCAGTCGTTGGGCAGTGCGCGAAATTTCTCCAGGACGTTCTCCGCCTCCGCGGTTGGCGCGGGGTTCCCGCTCCACGGCACGCCGGTGCGCATGGTGTTGCCGGCGGCCTCCAGCACGAGGCGCGCGGCGGCGAGGAAATCATCCAGCAGCGTTGCGGGCTGCGGCGAATGGTCCGTGTGATCGAGGCGCTCCCGCAGGGAGCGCAGCGTCAGGAGACAGGCCCGGATGCGCTCCCCCTGGTCGAGCAAAGCGCGGTAGCGGGAGACAGCCGTGGAGTGATCGCCCTGCCGAGCGGCGATGACATCGGCGGCGGCATTGGCTCTTCCCGTGGCCGGCACCGCGGAGGCATCGCTGCCGGGGCGCGCGGTGAGATTGGCGAGGCTCAGGTAGAGCGAGGCGAGGGCAAGCCGCTCCGGCTCATAGGCGCGGACTGGCCATGGAATGACCGAGAGCAACGTCTGGAACAGCCCACCCCCCAGCGCGAGCAGGCCGCACATTGCCGCCTCCCATGGCGGCAGCGGATGGCTTTCGAAGATCAGGAGCACGCAGGTGCAGCTCACCCCCATGTTGCCAGCCTGAGTTCCGAGGCTGACGAGCAGGCCGGCGCCGAATGTCCAGAGCGCGACCGATGCGATCGCGCCCGGCGCGGTCCAGCCGCACATCGATCCGCAATAGACCGCCAGCGAGACCAGCAGGCACGCGGCAAGCATCCGCCGGCCGCGCGGCAGGGCGGGATCGGTGCTGTCGGCAAAGCCGACATTCAAAGCCCCCGTCGCCATCACCAGCGCGGGGCCGATACGCCCGGCGATCGCGCCCGCGGCCAGGAGCAGGGCGACGCCCAGGGCGTTGCGCAATCCCCGCGCTGCGTTGACCTTTGAGCGGTCGTACTGGGTCAGCGCCTTGCGCAACAGGTCCCAGGCGGGCGCCCGGCGGGCTGGGATTGGCGGTGTGTCGGTGGCGCTGGCGGCGGGCATGCGAGGGGGGGAATGATAAACAGAAAAATGGTTAAGCGGTAAACAGAAGCCGAAAGTGTTTGCCAACGGGCCGGTCCGGATTCTCTATTGATAAACCCTTTCCTCCCTCGACATTTGCACCCCGTCACGTTAAGTTCAACCCGCTGAAGTTCCGCCCCTATGCCAAAATATAACTATGTCGCCCTGGACGCGCGCGGCCAGGAGTCTGTCGGCGCCCTTGAAGCCGCCACCTCCAATGATGTAATCGCGCACCTGCGCCAGTCCGGGTACTTCCCCACGAGCGTCACCGAGGAAGGGAAGCAATCGGCCAAGGCGGCGAAGAAGAAAACCACCAAGACGGTTGCGGCGAAGGCGGCCGCGCAAGCTCCCGCAAAGAAGGGGAGCATGACGCTCTTCCAGAAGAAGACCATCAAGCCGAAGACGCTGATGATTTTCACGCGCCAGCTCGCGACGCTCATTGACGCAGGCCTGCCGCTGCTCCGCGGCCTGACGGTGCTCGCGAAACAGGAGAAGGACCTCGTCCTGAAGAGCACGATCAACCTGCTGGCCGACGGCGTGCAGGGGGGCAGCACCTTCTCGGAGAGCCTCGCGCAGCATCCCAAGATTTTTAACAAGCTCTATATCAACATGGTGAAGGCCGGCGAGCTGGGCGGCGTGCTGGAGCTGGTGCTCAATCGTCTGGCGGAGTTCCAGGAGAAGGCGGAGAAGATCAAGAACAAGGTCGTCGCGGCGATGTTCTATCCCGTTGTCGTCATCATCATCGCGATGCTGATCCTCTCCTTCCTGCTCGTGTTCATCGTGCCGAAGTTCCAGACGATCTTCCACGACATGCTGGGCAACAAGCCGCTGCCGGGGATCACGCAATTCGTCATCGATGCGAGCAACATCCTCAAGGACAACTGGTACTACGTCATTGGCGGCATCATCATCGTCACGGTGGCCTACCGGATGTTTGCGGCGAGCGGACCGGGCCGGATCATCCTGGACCGGATCAAGCTCTACATGCCCCTGTTTGGCGACCTGACGCGCAAGAACTCGATTTCGCGGTTCTCCCGTACGCTCGGCACCCTGGTGACCAGCGGCGTGCCGATCCTCCAGGCGCTGAACATCACACGCGAGACGGCGGGCAACTCGGTCATCGCGGACGCCATTACGAAGGTGCATGACAGCGTGAAGGAAGGTGAATCGATCGTCCAGCCGCTCGAGGCGAGCGGGGTGTTCCCGCCGATGGTTATTTCCATGATCGACGTGGGCGAGGAGACCGGGCAATTGCCGGAGATGCTGCTGAAGATCGCGGAAGTTTACGACGACGAGGTGGACAACGCCGTCAGCGGCCTGACCTCGCTGCTGGAGCCGATCATGATTGTCATCCTTGCAGTTATCGTCGGTACCATCGTTATTGCATTGTTCATGCCGCTGATCTCCATCATCCAGAACATGCAGAGCCAGACCGGCGGCTAGTCTCCAAACCCCAGGTACATCCCCATGCAAGTCTTTATCCGTCCCCTCCGCCGGCTGCGTGCCTTCACGCTTATTGAGCTGCTCACCGTGATGGCCGTCATTGCCGTCCTCGCGGGGCTGATCCTGTCGATCTCCGGTTATGTCACCAGCAAGGCGGCGAAGGCGCGGGCGCAATCGGAAATCGCGGCGCTCGGGCTGGCTTGTGAGAATTACAAGACCGACAACGGGGCTTATCCCGAAATCATGCCGCCCTCAGCCCCGGGCGTTTCCGGGTCTGCGACCGTGACCGTGTCCTCCGACCAATCCAGTATCCCGTCGGACAACCTCGACCCGCGGACATGGGGAAATCCCTCAACCACCGACAATCTCCCAGCGGCCGGGACCGACACGACCTACGCTCAATCTTCGCTCGAGCTTTATGTCGCGCTGACTGGCGATGTCTCGCTCTCGGGCACCGGCGGCGGTCCCGGGACGCGAAATTACATCTCGGACTTCCGGCAGGACTCCTACGGGCGCGCCTATAACAATGCCTCCGTTTCCGGCACCAATCCGGTGGAATATCTTGGCGATCCCTTTGGCAATTCCTACGGCTATTCCACGGCGAACGCGTTTTACCAGCAGTACGCGCAAACCGCCATCGCAGCAGGCCATCAGCCAAAGATTCCCAACGGTGTGACTCCTCCCGGCTTTAACCCGACGTTCGATATCTGGTCCACCGGCGGATCGACCGCCAATCCCTATTCCGGTGCCGGTTCGACGGCCCCGGGCAGCCCGGGCGACCCTGCGCTGGGGTGGCAAACGAGCTGGAGGTAAGGGGGGCGGGGCGGGGGGATGGGGCCTATGTGACCTATGGGACCTATGACTGGCGGGGGTGCCGTGTCCTGAAACTCACGCCTGAAGCTGCGAACGCGGTGGTAATGGCGCCGGCGTCGCGGGATTCTACGGGGCGTACGCGTTCCATCAGGGAGCGATGTCAGTACCCCTGATTGGCCAGCGTGGCGCCGAGGAAACCCTTGAACAGCGGGTGCGGCTGGTTTGGCTTTGACTTGAACTCGGGGTGGAACTGGCAGGCCAGGAACCAGGGGTGATCCCGCAGTTCGATCAGCTCCACCAATTTCCCGTCGGGTGAGGTGCCGGAGATGGTGAAGCCCTTCGCCACCATTTGCTCTTCATAAGACCGGTTGAACTCGTAGCGATGGCGGTGGCGCTCGAAAATCTGGTCCGCGCCATAGACCTGCCGGCCCAGGGTGCCGTCGCGGATGATCGTCGGCCATGTGCCGAGGCGCATCGAGGCTCCTTTTTGCGTGATGTCGCGCTGGTTATCGAGCAGGGAGATGACGGGGTGGGGTGTATCGAGATCGAATTCCGTGCTGTTGGCGCCGGCCAGGCCGCAGACATTGCGGGCGAACTCGATGGTGGCGACTTGCATGCCGAGGCAGAGGCCGAGGTACGGGACCTTGTGCTCGCGGGCGTATTGCGCGGCGCGGACCTTGCCCTCGACGCCGCGGTCGCCGAAGCCGCCCGGGACGACGATGCCGGCGACATCGCGCAGGTACTTGCAGGGCTCCTCGGTCTCGATGTCCTGCGCATCCACGCGGACGAGATCGATGCCGCAATCGTGCGCCGCTGCCGCGTGGGTAAGCGCCTCGTAAATGCTTTTGTAGGCGTCCTGGAGATCGATGTACTTGCCGACGACCGCGATCTTGACCCGCTTCTTTGGGCTGATGACGCGATTGACGAAGCGCCTCCAGTCCGACATATCGGCCGGGGGGGCGGTGATGCCGAGAAGCTGGCAGATGATCTCGTCGAGCTTCTCCTCCTGCAGCTTCAGCGGCAGCTCGTAAATGGTGTGATCCACATCCAGCGCCTCGATGACGGCGCCGAGGGGGACGTTGCAAAAGAGCGACATCTTCTGGCGCACATCCTCGCCCAGGCGATGCTCGCTGCGGCAGATGAGGACCTGCGGCTGGATGCCGATCTCGCGGAGCTTCGCGATGCTCTGCTGGGTGGGCTTGGTCTTGAGCTCGCCGGCGGCCTTGATGAACGGCACCAGGGTGACGTGCATGTAGCAGACATTTTGCGAGCCGACCTCGAGGGTGAACTGGCGGATGGCCTCCAGGAAGGGAAGACCTTCGATATCGCCGGTGGTGCCGCCGATCTCCGTGATGATGATGTCGCACGGCTGCTCGGCAGCGAGCTTGCGCAGGCGGAACTTGATCTCATCGGTGACATGCGGGATCACCTGAACGGTGTTGCCGAGGTAATCGCCGCGGCGTTCCTTGGTCAGGACGGTCTCATAAATCTGGCCGCTGGTGGTGTTATTGGCGCGGCCGAGAGTGCTGGAGGTGAAGCGTTCGTAATGGCCGAGGTCGAGATCGGTCTCCGCGCCGTCGCTGAGGACATAGACCTCGCCATGCTGGAAGGGGTTCATCGTCCCGGGATCGACATTGAGATAGGGATCGAACTTCTGCATCACGACCTTGAGGCCGCGATGCTCGAGGAGGGTGCCGAGGGAAGCGCCGGCGAGCCCCTTGCCGAGGGAGCTGACGACGCCGCCTGTGACAAAAATATATTTCATAAAAGTTTCATGTTCTGGAACATGGATATTAATATCCGTGTTTTTAGGAAATCTGATGCACCGTTTGGAGCGGTCACCGCGCGAGCATTTTTTCCACGAGTGCCACGTCCTCGGGCCGGTCGACCCCGGCCGATATTTTCGAGGTGACGGCGACGCGAATCTTCACCCCATGCTCCAGGGCGCGCAATTGCTCGAGCTGCTCGGTCTGTTCCAGGCGTGTCGGTTTCCACTTCACAAATTTCAGCAAAAGCGGGAGAGAATAGCCATAGATCCCCAGATGTCGATAGTGCGGCACGAGGGAAATTCCATCGCGCGAATGCGGGATCGGGGCACGGGAAAAGTAGAGGGCATTGGACTCCTGGTCCATCACGACTTTGACGAGATTGGGATTGGTGACGTCTTCGCCTGTGGTGAAGCGGCTCGCGGCGGTGATCATCCCGAGTTTCGGCTCGTCGAGCAGGGTCTCCGCGAGCAGATCGATGAGCCGCGGGCTGATCAGCGGCTCGTCACCCTGGACGTTGATCACATGGGAGACGCCGCGCAATTTTTTCGCGACCTCGGCGACGCGGTCGGTGCCGCTCGCGTGGGAGGCGCGGGTGAGGGCGACCTCCGCGCCGAAGTCGAAGGCGGCATGGGCGATGCGCATGTCATCGGTGGCGATGATGACGCCGGAGAGTTTTTTTGCGCGCAGGCACCGCTCCCACACATGCTGGATGAGCGGGCGCCCGGCGATGAGTTGGAGCGGCTTGCCCGGGAAACGGGTGGATGCCCAGCGAGCGGGCAACACGGCTACGACGGCTTTCGACACTTTGACACTTTAAGAAGACAGGATGTCGTGTGTCCAGAATTGCGCGGAGAAACTTAAAAAGATGGGAGATGGGAGCGATGAATCCAGCGGCTGCGGCTTTTGCGGAACTTGCGTAAGGCTGGGCGGCTCCTAGACTGCCCGGTCATGAGAAACCGATTTGTTTGGCTGATCGCTTGTGCGGTGTTGATCGTGTGCGCCGGGAGGTGCGATGCGGACCCGGTGTGGGCGACTGGCGCCACGTTGTACGAAGTCATCGGCTACGACTTGCAATCCCATGATTCGGGCGTGTCGCTCACGGATTACCAGTTGAATTCGGTTTGCATGCTCCTGGGATATTTCCGGGGATTCGCGGCGGCATCGGCCGTTGCGTCGCACTTCGATGCCACGTCGCTGCCGTTCGTGCTGCCGGATAGTGTCAACAACGACCAGATCGAGCGGATCGTGTACAAATATCTCAAGGATAATCCCGGCCGGCTGGTCCTCACTGGCGATGCCATCATGGTCGCGGCGCTTACGGAAGAGTACCCGAATCCGAGCTTTATGCGGGTGCCTGCGAGGCTGAATCCGCAGGCCTCGCCGGCGCTGGGGAAATAGGGGGGATGGGACCTATGCGACCTATGCTGGCGCGATTACGCGTGGGTTCTTGAGATCGGAGGGAGCTTCAGGTGGCGGCATCCCCGCCGGTCATAGGCTCATCGGGAGCACGGCCCGCTGCTATATCTCCTGCAAAACCCAGTCCACGGCCTCGGTCATGGTGGCGGCGATGAAATCTGGTTCGCATGGGGCGTCAAGGGCGTAACCGGTGCGGATGAAGATCGACTTTGTGCCGGCGGCGCGGCCGCAGAGGATGTCGCTGGCTTTGTCGCCGATCATGCATGAACGGCTGAGGTCCAGGTTCAGGTCGCGCGCGGCTTCCAGGATCATGGCTGGCTCGGGTTTGCGGCGGGGGCCGAAGTCGGGGCACATGTAAGTGGCGTCGATGGCGCCGGGGCCGGCGAGCTCCAGCACGCGCGCGTGGACGGCGTCGTATTGCGCCTGGGTCAGACTGCCGCGGGCGAAGCCGCTTTGATTGGTGATCATGACGACGCGGAAAGCGGCTTGCTTCAGCCTTTGAAGCGCGGCGGGGACATCGGGAAACATGTCCACATCGGCGGGATCGTTGATGTAATCCACATTCCGGATGAGCGTGCCATCGCGATCCAGGAATACAGCGGGAGCGGAGCGGGCCATGAAACTATTGTGCTTGTGGTCCGGAAAAGCTGGCCAGCAATTCGGCAGGGCTGACGGTGGCGGTGCCGAGTTTGCCGACGACGATTCCGCTGGCGTGGTTGGAAATCTCCGCCGCCTCCGAGGCAGTCGCCCCCGCGGTCAGCGCCAGGGTGAAAAGTGCGATGGCGGTGTCTCCCGCGCCCGAGACGTCGAAGACCTCCTTGGCGCGTGTCGGCGTGTGGAATGGCTCCTCGCCTTTGCGGAAGAGCATCATCCCTTGCTCGCCCAGGGTGATCAGCAGGATGCCGCAGTTCCATTTTTCCATGAGCTTGCGGCCCACTTCCATTACGGCCTCGTCTTTTTCCACCGGGTCCACCGGCTCGCTGTGCGGGACGCCGGCGGCGGCGAAGGCCTCGGAGCGATTCGGTTTCATCACCGAGGCGCCGTTCCATTGGAGCGGATTTTGCGGATTGGGATCGATGGCGAGCAGCTTGCCCGCGGCGCGGACGCGGGCGGTGATTTCATCGGCAAAGGCCTGCTGGATGAGCCCCTTGCCGTAATCCTCCACGATGACCGCGTCCAGGCGCGGCAGCATTGCGTCGATGGAGGCCAGCGCCTGCGCGCTCTGGGATTGGGCGGGCCGGATTTTCTGCTCGCGGTCCACGCGGACGACCTGCTGGTGGCGGGCGATGATGCGGGTCTTGACGATGGTGCGCCACGCGGGGTCCTGCTGGATGGCGGTGATGTCGATCCCTTCATCCGCGAGCAGGCGCTTGAGCGTCTCTGCATCGGCGTCCTGGCCGATGGTGCCGAGGACGGCGGTATGGTCGGAGAATTCGCGCAGGTTGCGCGCGACGTTGGCGGCGCCGCCGGGGTATTGCGTCTCGCGATCCACCTCCACCACGGGCACGGGCGCCTCCGGCGAGATGCGGCTGACGCGGCCCCAGACGAATTGATCCAGGATCAGGTCGCCGACGACCAGGACGCGGGATTGGGAAAAACGGGCGGAGATTTCGAGGTAACGCTCGCGGTTCATAACAGCTCGGTGACGGCGGCGAAGAGGAGGGGAATCATGAGCTCGTGATGCCCGACGATGTAGAATCCCTGGCCGCCGAGATGGGTGGGCCGCCGAACGACATTCTCCGAAGGGCGATATTGGCGGATCATATCAAAAGTAGCGGCGACGAAGCGGTCCACGGTGTGGCCGAGGTTGCGGGCGATGGTCAGGGCTTTCAGAAAAACTTCCGGCATGATCACGGCGCTGCCGATATTGAGCACCACGCCGCCCTCCAGATGGGCAACGACCGAGGCGAATCGCTGAAAATCGCGGTAGGAGGCCTCGCCCATCACCGCGCCATTGGCGGCGGGGTGTTGGTGGATGATGTCCGTGCCGAGGGCGATATGGACCGTGACGGGAATGCCGAGCTCCGCGCCGGTGGCAAGGATGCTGAGGTGGCGATTGGGAAAATGGCCGTCGAGGATCGCGCGTCCCAGCGCCTCGCCGGCGCCGAGGCCGGCCTTCACGCCGGCATCGAGCGCGGCATGCATCAGGCGCGAGGTCTCATCCACCATGCCGAAACTGCCGTCATCGAGCCCGCGCTGCACATCCTCGCTGGTCTCGCCCTGGTAGGCGGTCTCAAAGTCATGGATGGCGCCCGCGCCGTTGAATGCGATGGCCGCGATGATCCCGCGCCGCATGGCATCCACCAGCACCGGGTTGAGCCCGCACTTGATCGGGTGCGCCCCCATCATCACCACCACGGGCCGCCCATTCTGCACGGCCTGAGCCATGGCGGCGGCAATGGTGCGAAAATCGTTCGCCGCGAGGAACCGGGGCAGCTTGTCCAGGAAATCGGCCAGCGTGCCTCCTTTTTCCGGGATGCCGGCAAAGTCCGAGACCGCGACCTTGTTCGCGCGATCGGCGAGGGCGTAGGTGCGGATGCGGGAGAAATCCAGCGGCTCAAACTTCATTTTTCGAGGCGATTTGGGACCATGACCGACGGCGTTGGGTCGCCCGGGGTAGGCGCTGGTGTGGATACAGCCACGCGGTGGGCGGATTGCGAATGAAAGCTCGATGGGTGTCAAACGCAAAGATTTCATCACAGCCAAAATGGGTCATGAGAAAAATGCAGTGCGGAATGCCGGAGCTCCCGGCGCGGGACGGAGCCGTTTTGACCGGTAAGATGGCAGCCCGGCACGCCATCTCCTATCAGGTTCACGCAAAAGATGCTTGCGTTGGCAAGAGGCACTCTGGTTCAGTCCATGCACGGACCCCGATTTGTGAGGCTCGATCCTTTCACCAAAACCCCAGGCACGGCCCCTCGGCCTTGATCCCATGAAGCACTTTGTTTTTTTGCTCCCCGCCACCCTGGCCGCGGTCACGATTTTCTCCATGGCCGGCACCCCGTCCGCGCGTGGTGACGAGCCGAAGCAGCACATCGATGTCGGCCGTCTCCCGGAGCAGGCGACGCTGGTCGACGACGTCATCGTCCCCGTGCCTAGCGAGGTCTTCGGCGTGCTGGACAAGCTCGGCTCGCCCAACTGGCACGATGTCCTGCGGAGCGCCGATGTCAGCGCCCCGGGGGCCCGCTCCGAGACCGCGCTGCTGCTGGGCGATGTAATCGCCGAGGGATTCGTCGCCGTCGAGGCGCAGGACACCGAGCAGGTCAAGAAAATCGGCCGCACCGTGCTCGATCTCTCGAGCGCGCTGGGCGTGCGCAAGGCCGTGGTCGCGCGGAGCAGCGCCATTATCGAGGATGCGGACAAGAAAGACTGGACCGCAGTCCGCCAGGAGCTGGACCAGGCGCTCTCCGATGTGAAGCAGGCGATGATCGAGCTGCATGACGAGGAACTGGCCCAACTGGTATCCCTCGGCGGCTGGCTGCGCGGCACCGAGGCGCTCACGCAGGTCGTGGACCGCAATTATACCAAGGACAGCGCGGGGTTGCTGCATCAGCCGGCGCTGCTCGATTACTTTGACCATCGGCTCGCGAACATGTCCCCGCGGCTGCGGAGCGATGATATCGTCGCCCACATCCAGAAGCGCCTGCCGGAAATCCGGCCCCTCATAGGCGAGGCGGACTCTGATATTTCGAAACAATCCGTGGAGCAGATTCGTGACATCGTCCATGACCTCGTGATCGAGATCGCGCCCCCCCAATAATTTACCATCCGTGAAATCCTTCCCTAACATTGCCCTCACGCTGTTTTGCGTGGTGCTGCTGCTGCCGATGCGGGCGCACGCGACCGTCGATGACGCGCTCTCCTTTGCGCTCCAGGCCGCCGATCCTTATGTGAAAGAGGGCTTCACCGTTCGCGAGGACTACTGGGGCGGCGACCTGCCGGTGAAACAGCAGAAGGCCATTGTCCATCAGCTCTTCAAGGGCAACGAGTACTGGTTCTGGATGGGGACGGATGTCGAGAACGCCCGGATCTCCGTGCATGTGTACGACTCCGACGGGAACCTCGCCGAGGTCGAGCATTGGCAGAAAGACCACATGGCCGCGGCCCGGGTGGTGCCGAAGACGACGGGGTCGTATTATTTGATCGTGGAGATCGAGAAGAGCGACCGCGAGCGGACGCATTGGTCGCTGGCGTATGGGTTTAGGTAGGGGGGCATGGGACCTATGGGACCTATGACTGGCGGGGATGCGGTGGCTTGAGACTCAAGCCTGCGACTGTATAGATCGCATCTTCTAGAACTTCAGGCGGACTTTATCCTGGGCCAGTCGCCTGGCTTTGGCATTCTGGAATGCCAGCACGGGGCCGTCGGACGAGGGTCTCATCTCGATGAGGCCGCTGAATTGCAAGGCCATGATGATCTTGTCCCTCATCGCGGCATTGGGGATCTCCACCGGCACCATCTGCGCCGGGAGCGGGCCGCCTGCGCGGTCCATGCGGCGCAGGAGGAGCCATGCGCTTTCCAGCTCCGCGTCATTGAGACGGGCGGCGGCAGCGCCGGTGCCGAAGATCGCCAGGGTGATGCGCGGCACGGCCAGGAGCAGGTCCATGAAATGCTCGCCGGCGCCCTTGTGGTCGCGCGGGGCCTGATTCGGGCGCAGCTTGCGCGAGAGCCATGCGCCGATGCAGAGCAGCACCGCCGTTGCCAGAAAGCACCGGAAGAAGATGCCGGCCGAGGGGGTGAAACTCGCGAACGAAAAAACGGTGCCACCCAGGATGAAAAGCCACCAGACCATGCAATAGAGGAACGTCCAGAGGGCGATGGCGGCGCCGGCGGTCAGCAGCGTGAGGCCGAGCACCGATCGATTGTGCCGGCGGAGATGTTCCTGCAGGCGCTCGATCCCGGGCTCCATTGATTTGCGCCCTATGACGCTGGGGAGCGGTAGCCGGCGGGGTCGATCTCGACGGCGTCGTAACCGGCGGCGAGGAGACCGGCGAGCAACTCCTCGCGCACCCCCCCGATTCGCCACATTTCCGCCGGGTCAACCTGGAGGCGGGCGCGGGATTCATCGCTGGTGACAATGTGGCGGACGCGGAAGACCTTGAACCCGAGGCTTCGGACATACGCCTCGGCGCGCTCGATCTTTGCGAGCGCCTCCGGCGTCACGGGGGTGCCGTGTGGGATGCGGCTGGAGAGACACGGTTGCGACGGAGCGTCGGCGGTCGGCAGGCAGAGTTGATGGGAGAGTTCGCGGATCTCCTGCTTGGTAAGGCCGGCGTCGCGCAGTGGGGCGATGATTTGAAACTCCTCGGCAGCCAGCCGTCCCGGGCGCGCCTGGTGGACGTCGTCGGCGTTTTCGCCGTAGGCGATTGCCGCATAGCCGCGCTGGCGGGCCAGGCTGTCGAGCTTGGTGAAGAGTTCGCTTTTGCAGAAATAGCAGCGATTGGCCGGGTTGCTCGCGTAGCGGGTGTCTTCCATCTCCTCCGTGGCGACCACCTCCACGGTGGCGCCGATGTGCCTTGCGAGATCGAGCGCATCGCGCAGCGCCTGCCGGGGCAGGCTCGGGCTGTCCGCGATGACGGCCAGCACCCGGGCGCCAAGCACCGCATGCGCCTCCGCCAGCAGGTAGGCGCTATCCACGCCGCCCGAGTAGGCGATCACCAAAGGCGCGTGGGCGGCCAGCAGGGAGCGCAGATGCTCGGCCTTCGCATTGGAGAGGGTGGCGGTTGCGGGGGTGGCGGGGGCGTTCATGGATTGCGGAATTGAGAGAAATCAGAGTTGGAGGCGGCGATAGAGCTGGTCGAGAGGGAGTTGGAGTCCGATGTAGAATTCTCCGAATTCAGCATAATCCGCGCTCACCGGGTCGAAGCGCATCTCGTACACGATGCCTTTTACGTCATAAGTATTTTGCGCAAAGAGGGTTACACCCCATTCGGCATCGTCCAGGCCGGTGCAGCCGGTGATCAACTGAAGGATTTTGCCATGCCATTTGCGACCGACTTTTCCATGGCCGGCCATCAGCTCCTTGCGCTTCTCGAAGGGGAGATTGAACCAGTTCTGCTCCGGCTTGCGGCGCTTCATCATCGGGTAAAAGCAGACCACCGGCCAGTCGGGCAGGGCGGGGTAAAGGCGGAACTTAAGGTACTTGTCCAGGCGCTGGCGAATCTCCGTCACGCGGGCGGTCCACTCCTCCGAGCCCTCGGTAATGCCTTCGTGGCGCAATGCTTCCATCAATTCCACTTCGGTTGAGAGGTACTCGCTGCGCTCAGTCATCGAGAAAAAAGCGGAGGCCGCGCTGAGGACATCGGCGCCCAGGGCAAGGGAGAGCTGTTTTTCCCAGCCATTGGCGGCCTGGAGGTCCGGCGTCACCAGCATAAAGCCGAGATCAGCCTTGGGCGTTACCATCGCGAAGGAGAGCAGTTGCGTATCCGGGGCGGAGCGAATCTCCTGAACCAGCTCGGCCAGCCGGGTCTTTGCGCGGATTTTTTCGCTCTCGGTAAAGAGCTGCCATTGGCCGTGCTCGATCTTGTAAAAGAGATGCAGGACGTGCCATCCCTCTGGCGGGATGATGGGCGGGACGGTCTTGTCGGTCATAGATGGGTTCGGGGTCGCCTATAACATTCGCGCCATGGGGCAGATGGTCAAGCCGGGGGAAGAATGAACGGGGTTGGCGTCAATGGATCCCGGCGGCGGTGAGCATGGAGACAAGTCCGAGAAAGAAGACCAGGCCGGCGAAGAGGAAGAGGCCAAGCGCCGTGACTGGGCGCCAGACGCTGACCTCGTGCGCAATGGCCAGACCGATCACGACGTACACCACCAGCAGCGCCGATGCGAACAGGCCGCCGGCCACCGGGAAAATCTGCAGAAGCTCAACGGAGCCATAGGTGAAGCAAAACACCCGCAGCGTCACGTGGAAGGGTTTCCTTGCGCCACCCGCCATCATCAGCAGCAGGTGTACTATGCCCGAGGAGACCAGTGTGCCGAGGGTCACGATGGCCCATCCGAAGAAAAGGTAAAAGTGCCACAGCTCCATGGCTTTCTCCGGCGACACATAGAACATTTGGACGAGCTGCCCCGCACTGGCTGGCGGCGGCTGCACTCCCTTGCTCGTTAGCAGCAGGTAGCCGGCGCTGCAGAGCGCGCCGAACCATGCGCCGATCATATTATAGAGCAGCGGCCCGGCAAGGCTCCCGGCGGGGATCATCCGCGCAAACGCCTCGGCAGGCTTCAGTAGAACGACTCGCGCGGTCAGGAAGAACGCCCGGAATATGCCGAGCTCCCTGCGGAAATCCCACGGCAGCCCGGGGATGGTGGTTACGGCGGCTTCGCTGGATTCAGCTTCCGGCAGGGGAGGCATCGGCTCGGGAGGCGTCTCGAACTCGGTGAATTGGGAGAGCGGCGCCCAGTTTTCCATGCCCTCCTTCCAGCCAAGGTCCGTCAGGAAAAATTTGCCGGCTTTGAGCCCCTGGCGAACCTCGAATTCCGAGAATGATCCCAATTTGGAACCGGCTCTTCCGATATGGATCATCGGGCTGCTTCTAAAGAATGGCCCGGGGGATGTCAACCGGACCTGTTTTCCTGAATGGAATCGGTGCCCGGATATTGGCGGGAGCGGCACGCCGATTGGCTCCGAGCCGATTCATATTGCGCATCGCAGGGAAAATAGTTGAAAAAACCGTTGCAATACCCGCCGGGCTTCGTAATTTCTTCCGCCTGATTTTTGGGTACAATTCATCACTAATTTATGGCTGACGTCGCAAACAAATATCCCGAGAACATCACAGGCAAATTCTACGTCGATGACCAGTGCATCGACTGCGATCTCTGCCGCGAAACCGCCCCGAGCAATTTCACCCGCAATGACGATGGCGGGCACTCCTACGTGTACAAGCAGCCCGAATCTCCCGAGGAGGAAGCGCTGTGCAAGGAAGCGATGGAAGGCTGCCCCGTGGAAGCCATCGGCGACGCCGGCGAGTAACACTTTCGTTTTGTTGTTTGGTTCAGACCCTCGCCTCCGATCCGGGGCGAGGGTCTGTTTTTTTCCGCCCCGGGAATCCGCGGCTCGCGTCGCGTTGAGATTCTTGCCTTTGCAGGCGCCGGGGATTAAAGCAGTCAAACGCGCCCACCGCCAATGACTCCCGAACTTCGCACCAAGGTCCTCTCCGAGTGGCGCGGCTATCGCGAGAAAGCCAATGCACCCGACCGCACGCATGCGGTGAGCGAGTCGCTGGAGAAGGTGATGAAGCAACTCGGCCTCCAGGAGCGGCTGACGGAGAGCCAGATTCTGGCGGCATGGAAGGAGATTGTCGGCGAATGGTTTTCGCTGCACACCTGCCCGGACCGGCTCCGCGACGGGATCCTTTTCGTGCGGGTGGTGCAATCGAGCGTCCAATTTGAACTCGACCGGAACTGGAAGCCGAAAATCATCCAGAAGCTCAAGGCAAGGTTCCCGTCGACGCGCATTCGCGAGATCAAGTTCCGCATCGGCTGAACAGCCCGGCCATGCAGGATTGCATTATCGTCAGCCAGCTCGAGGTCATGGCGCGCGTGGGCGTCCCTCCCGCCGAGCGCGGCGCGGCGCAGCGGCTGACGGTTTCGTTGCGCATGGAGCCGGAACGCGGGTTGGCGGGGCTGGAGGATCATCTTGGCAACACCATTGATTACGCGGCGGTTTGCGATGCCGTGCGCCGGGAGGCGGAGGCGAAGCCGCGGCATTTGATCGAGACGGTGGCGGAGGAGATTGCGCTGCTGCTGCTGGGCCGGTATCCGCTCCATGCAGTGGAGGTGGAAGTGCGGAAGTACATTCTGCCCAAAACCGAGTACGTGGCGGTGCGGGTGAGGCGAGAGCGCTAACTTTACGCCGGCAGGATGCGCGAGTAAGGTTTCAAGCTTGATCCCCGCCAAGCTCATCCCGAGCCCGCTCAACCCCGATTGGCTCATCCCGCAAGGGTGGGAGAACATCCTGGGGGCGAAGATCGATTATCGCCTCGGCGGGTCGGTGCTGCATTTGCTGCGGGTGCAATTCAACCAGCATGCGGCACTGGCCGATACGGCCAAGCCGCATGGGCATGAGCATCATCAGATTCTCTACTACCAGCGCGGCGCCGGCTCGATTGAGGCCAATGGACAAACCCATCCGGCGGGGGAGGGGGCGATTTTCTTCATCCCGGCGGGGGTCAGCCATCACTTCCGACCGGAGCCGGGCGAGCCGCCGCTTTGCCTTGCGGTCGATTTTTTCATCGAGGATGCCGGGCCGATCGCGCTGGGCGGGCTGCCGATGGGCAACGAGGTCGCGGTGCTGCTGAGCCTGCTGCATGCGGAGCGGGCGCGGCCGTTCCAGTTGAGCCGGATCGATCACCAGTTGCTGGACGATTGCGTGAACGAGATCGTGCGGGAGAATGAGAAGCGGGATATCGGGTACGCGACGTTGATCCAGGCGCTGCTGCTTCGGCTGATCGCGCTATGCCTGCGGGCGACGCAGCGGGCACAGGGTTTTGGCGAGCACTTCCGCCATACCGCATGGCGATACCGGCTGCTGGCGGACCGGGTGGCGGCGCTGATCAACAAGGAATCGGCCCGCGTGCCGGAGTTGACATTGCAGGAGGTGGCGCGGCGATGCGGGGCGAGCGTGAATCACCTCAACCGCATCCTCAAGCGGCAGACCGGGCAGACCTTTCATCAATTGCTCCTGCGGGAGCGGCTGGCGCGTGCGCGAATGCTGCTGGAGCGGGGTGAGATGAATGTGACGGAGGCGGCGCTGGAAGCGGGGTTCAACGATTCGAATTATTTCGCGCGGGCGTTCCGGAAGGTGCACGGGTATCCGCCGTCGGAGTTGTTGTAGGGACAAGGCGTGTTAGCGACGGTGTTTGCCCCCGCATGGCTCGCCGAGCCATCGCTACAAATCTTGCGTTTCGCGCCATTTTTGTATCGACGGTTCGGTCCACGGGATCGTCAAGCCACTCGCCAAGTCAGAGATGCGTCGCTAATTTTCCCCCAGAACCTGATGCCCACACTTCCCAGCCTCATCATCGCCGATAGCGAACGGTCGGCGGATATGCTTTATGCCACGCGGTTTTTTGCGCCGGATGCGTTCATTTTTCTGGAGGCGCGCGGGAAGCGGTCCGTCGTGTTGAGCGACCTGGAGATTGACCGCGGGCAGCGCGATGCGCGGGTGGATGAGGTGCTGGCGTTCTCGGAGGTCAAGGCCCGGATCAAGAAGAAGGAGGGCGCGGGCGAGCCGGCTTTTGAGGATGTGCTGCTGCAATTCCTGCGGGAGAAGAAGATTCGGAAGGCGCGGGTGCCGTATGATTTTTCGGCAGGAATCGCCACGGCACTGGCGATGGCGGGCATCCAGATCGTGCCGGTGCGGGGGCTCTTCTGGCCGGCGCGGGAACACAAGGGCGAGGCGGAGGTGAAGGCGCTCGGCAAGGCGCTGCGCAATACCGAGGCGGGGATGGCGCGGGCGATGGAGGTGCTGCACTCCGCGAAAATCAGCGGGCGCAATCTTATATGGGCGGGCAGGAAGTTGACCTCGGAAATCCTGCGGGCGGAGATCGACTCAGCCATCCTGCGCGCCGGGGGCATCCCGGCGAATACCATCGTCGCCGGCGGCTTGCAGGCGTGCGATCCCCATGAGCGCGGCTCCGGGCCGTTGCGGCCGAATGAGCTCATCATCCTGGACATTTTTCCCCGCGACGCAAAGAGCGGCTACTACGGCGACATGACGCGGACTGTGGTACGCGGCCGCGCGAGCGACGCGCAGCGGCGGCTGTGGGAGACGGTGCAAAAAGGGCAGCGGATGGCGTTCGCGGCGATGAAACCGGGTGTAGCCGGGCTCTCGGTACATGAGGGCATCAAGGCGTACTTCGCGGCGGAAGGGTACCCGACCGGCCAGAAGAAAGGCAGGTGGGTCGGTTTTTTCCATGGCACGGGGCATGGGCTGGGGCTGGAGATCCACGAGGAGCCGCGATTTGGGGCGACGGTTTTCAAGCCGGGCCAGGTGTTGACAGTGGAGCCGGGGATCTACTGGCCGGGGGTGGGCGGGTGCCGGATCGAGGATGTGGCGCTGGTGACGGAGACCGGATACCGGAAGCTCTCCCGGTTTGTGCAGGAGATCGAGATTTGAGCCCGGAAAGTGTTCCCTTGAACAAAACCGGGGGATTCGTGTCTAAATCGTCGTTGGTAATCTGATTAATGGAAAACTGGCTTTTTTATATCGGCATTCCTTTGATCCTCGGCCTGTGGGCCCAGGCGAAAGTGCGGAGCGCCTTCGGGCGCTACTCGCAGGTGCGCGCGACCTCCGGCCTGACCGGCGCGCAGGCGGCGCAGGAAATCCTGGATGCGGCGCAAATCCACGACGTATCGATCGTGCAGATCAACGGGATGCTGGGGGATCATTACGATCCGACGCAAAAGCGCCTCTGCCTCTCAACCGGCACCTACTCGAGCCCATCGGTGGCGGCGGTGGGAATTGCCGCCCATGAGACCGGCCACGCCATCCAGCACGCCCGGGCGTATGCCCCGCTGCAATGGCGCATGGCCATCGTGCCGGCGACCGCGTTCGCGTCGCGCATCCTGCCGTTCGTGATTTTTGGCGGATTGTTTTTCGGAATGATGGGCCTCATCGAGGTGGGCATTATTTGCTACACCGTGCTTGTGATCTTCCAGTTGGTCACCCTGCCGGTGGAATACGACGCCTCCCGGCGTGCGAAGATTATCCTCAATCAGCTCGGCATTATCCAGCCGGGGGCCGAGGCCGCCGGGGTGAATACAGTGCTGGACGCCGCGGCGCTCACCTACGTGGCGGCGTTCGTCGCCGCCCTGGGCAACCTGCTCTGGCTGCTCTCGATTAGTAGCCGGCGCCGTTGATCTTGCACTCTCCCTGAAAGCATGAGCACCGCAGCCATTTCTTCTCAATCCCTTACGAAGCTGTTAGGAGCATCGGCGATGGCCGACGCGGCTCCAATCAACCCGGATATTGAACTCGTCGCACGGACGCAGGACGGGGACGCGCGGGCTTTCGACGAGCTGGTGGTCAAGTACAGCCCGCGCCTTTACGGCCTGGTGTACAACATGACCTCGAACCACGAGGATGCGAACGACCTGCTGCAGGATGTGTTCGCCAAGGCGTTCCGGTCGATCAAGGGATTCCGGGGCAAATCGAGCTTTTACACCTGGATCCACTCCATCGCGGTCAACATGACCATTAACTTCCTCAAGAAGCGGGGCAGGCGCTTCCAGATGAGCCTGGACGACGTGGACCTGAACATCCAGAACGACAAGGAGTTCATCGAGTTGACCGCCAGCTCCTCGCCCGTCCGGGAGGCCGATCTGGGGGAATTACAGCAAAAATTGAACGAATCCATGCTCAAGCTGTCTCCTGAGCATAGGGCCGTCGTCACTATGTTCGATATTCAAGGGATGCCACATGCAGAGATTTCCAAGATTCTTGGAATCTCCGAAGGGACAGTGCGCTCCCGACTCTTTTACGCTCACCGCCAGTTGCAGGCGTACCTGGAGGAGTTCCGTAAAAAGTAACCGTCAAAATAGGGGGCATTATGAAGCAAGAAGACAATGATGATATATCGAAGTTACTGAGGCTCAAGCGCTTCGAGCAGCCGCCGCCCGAGTATTTCGAGAACTTTTTGCAGGAGTTCCAGCACCGGCAGCGGGCGCAAATGTTGAGGGATCCGGCGTGGCGGATCGCCATCGACCGGCTCTGGGCGTTCTTCGGTGAGCAGATGCCGGCACGCATCGGCTACGGCCTTGCCTCGACGGCGGTGCTGGTGGCAGCGGCGATCACCTCCTTCCACATCCTGGAAGTCCAGCCGGTGGCGGAAGTGGCCACCACGGCAGCGCCCGGGCCGGCGCCCGCCGCCCAGACGGCGTCGCTGGATTTTGATTCCCAGGTTCAATTGCCCAATCTGCCTGCAATGACTCATACGGCTTCGTTTTCCCAGCCGCGCTACGTAATGGATGCGCGGCCTGTTTCGTATGAGCTTCCGTCAAGTTTCTAGCCTTGCGCTTGTCGCGCTGCTGAGTCTCCCATGGGTGGGAGGGGCGGGGACCGATCCCCTGTCGACTGCGATGACGGGGGTATTCCAGCGCAGCGCGAAGGCGGTGGTGAAGATCGAGGCCGAGGATGCCAGCGGGCCGCTCTCCGGGACCGGTTTTTTTATCGATTCGGACGGGACGATTTATACGAACTACTCGGTGGGCGGGGAATCGGACGACATCGTGGTCTCCTACGGCGCAGCCCGATATCCGGCCCGGCGCATCGCGGCCGATGCCCGCAGCGGCCTGGCCATCCTCAAGGTGGACGCGGAGAACACCCCATTTCTGCCACTCGGGAAAGCTGCCGAATTGAGCGTGGCCTCGGTGGTGATGAGCATTGGCTATCCGCTCAATCTGCCGGTGACCCCGAATATCGGCTGCGTGGGCGGGTTCGGGATTTCCTACGGCAACCGGTATTTTGCGGTATCGCACATCCGGGCAAACGTGCCCGCGCAGTGGGGCGAGGGAGGGGCGCCGCTGCTGAACATGGATGGCGAGGTCGTCGGCATCCTGGAGAGCAGCCTGGATGGCGGGGCAGGATGTTTCGTGCTGCCGATCGAGGCGGCGGAGAAGGTGCGCAACGACGTGGTGCGATTTGGCGAGGTGCGGCCGGGGTGGCTTGGGATTCGATTCGATAAATCCGACGCGGCGGACGACACGATCGAGGTCCAGGGTTTCCTGGAGGACAGCCCCGCGGAGAAGGCCGGCATGCAGCCGGGCGATGTGATCTTGCAGGTCGGCGGCCGGAAGATCGATTCGCTCGAGGATGTCTTGAACGCCGCTTTCTACATGACGGCTGGCGAGGAAGTGCCGCTCACGATCTCGCGCGGTGGCCGGCTGATGGACATCAACGTGGTGCCTGTACCCAATCCGATCTCGCAACCGGAGCAGGCGGTGGTCACGCCCAGCATCAACCTGCAGGTGCAGATCGTGCCGGGGAAGTAGCGCGGCTGCCGGTTATTGAGCGCCGAAGTGGTGGGCGCGCCACGATTCGACAGCCTGGATGAAACCCCTGTCCTCGATTCGGTTGGCGAGCTGTACGACTTCGGCGCAAACTTCCCCGGCATCCTTCTTGTCGCCCTTCTCCAATAAGGTATTGCACAAACCCATGCCGACTCCGGCGGTGCTGATGTCAGGGTTCATCGCGATGGTCTGGCGGTAGCAAGCCTCGGCCTCCGGGTACCGGCCGGCCTGGGCGAGCATCGTGGTCAGGTCGCGGAGATTGCGGGGATCGGCTTGTGCGGCCTGGGATTCGAACGCGAGCGCTTCGTCGATTCGCCCATCGTTGCTGCAAATCGTGGCGAGATACGAGAGGATGACCGGGTCTCCCGGGCGCATCTGCAATGCGAGACGCAACTCCCGTTCCCCACCCGCGACGTCGCCCGAAATGCCCAACGCATTGGCGAGATTGATATGGGCCTCGACGTAACGTGGGTTGTCGGCAATCGCCTGGCGATAGCAGGCCTCCGCACCGGCAAAATCGCCGGCGCGCTTGCGCATGATGCCGAGGTTCATCTGGAGGGTCCATGCGTGCGGCACCTCTGCGGTGACCGCGCGGCAGTAGGGCTCCATCGATTCGTAGATCGTTTCACGCCTCACCGTCTGGAAAATGAGCAGTGCTACCACGACCCCCATCGCTGGCAATACAAGCCGGGTTTTCTCGGCAGCCTTGACGATAACCGCCCCTGCCAGCGCAAACATCCCCGGCGCAGCCATGTATTGCCACCAATCGGCGCTCGGCGTCTCCTGCATGAGCGCCATCCAGACGAATCCGAGCACCGGCAGCAGCATCACGACGAAGTAGGCGTACGCAAAGAGCAGCGGGCGGCCCCAAGTCTTGCGCTTCCAGAAGAAAACCGCCGGCGCCGCGACTGCGGCAATGGCTGGGAGCCAGGCGAGGGGAGCGCGCAGGTTTGGCAACCATTGGGCCCGGATCGGGCTCAATCCCGCCGGCCAGATGAGGGCAGCGAGGTAATACCAGATCGCCATCCCGGCCCGGGCGATGCGGTAATCGAATGTATCCGGGATCAGCCCATAATGCTGGGCGCGCGCCTGGAAGCGGATGGTGAGCAGGGTCGCCGCGAGTCCGATGAGCGCGTGCGGGAGGATCGCCAGCAGATCGCGCCTGGTGATCTTGCGGTCGCGCCAGAGAATGCAGAGCACCAGCACCGCGGGCAGCGTCACCACCGCGCCCTTGCTGAGCGCAGCCAGGATGAAGAGCGCGAGCGAGGCGCAGTAAACCAGCCGGCGTTTCTCATCGCGGGCGGCCAGGAAGGCGAGAATCGAGCCGAGAAACAGGGCGGAGGAGAGCGTGTTCTTGAGCTCCGCCACCCATGCGACGGAGGCGACATTGACCGGATGGATGGCAAACAGCAGCGCCCCCAGCCATGCGCCCGGGATGCGCAGGCGGCGCAGGATCAGCCAGAGCAGAAGGGCGCAGAGCGCGTGCAGGAGAATGCTCACCACGTGGAAGCCGGTCGGAGTCAGGCCCCACATTCGGCACTCCAGCCAGAAGACTGTCAGCGTCACCGGCGTGTAATCGCGCACCTGTTCCCCGCGCCAGATTTGCACGAGCCCGGCGACGTTCCGCATCTGCGGGTTCGCGGTCAACAGTGTGTCATCGTCCCAGATGTATCCGTTGCCGATGGCCGGGATGTAAACGGCTACGGTGATCAGGATCAGCAGCGCTCCGAGGGCGCGGGGGGTGAGGGCGCGGAGATTCAAGCGAGGGGGCTTGTTTGGGACAGATGGGACCTATAGGGCCTATGCGACCTATGAATACTATGCCAGTGCTTCGTATTACAGGGAAGGCGGGAAGGGTGGGTGAAGAGGGTCAGTAGAGTTCCCCCGGCTGGCCGGTGTTCTCCAGGACGGAGTGCCAGAGCTCTCCGCCGGGGTCGACCTTGCGGCGGCCCTTGGTGCAGACGTCGAGCGGGAGGTGGATGAAGGTGCCGTGCCAGCGTCCGACCACCATGCCTGTTTTCCCGCACATGGCGGCGTGGACGGCGTTCTGCGCGAGGCGGGAGCAGTAGACGTTGTCCTGCGGGGAGGCCGGGACGCTGCGGATGATGTAGCTGGGGTCGATGTACTTGAGGTTGCACTCCATGTTTCGCTCCTTGAAGAACGCACCGATGCGCTCCTTGAGGAAGATGCCGATGTCTCCCTGCTTGCGGTTGCCGGAGGCGTCGACGGCGTGGCTGGTGCCTTCCATGAGGTGCTGGCCCGCGCCTTCGGCCACGACGATGACGGCATGCTTGCGGCGGGCGACACGGTAATAGAGCGCCTCCAGCAGCCCGCGGGGTCCGTCGAGATCGAAGCGGACCTCCGGGATGAGCACAAAATTGACCACGCTGCCGGCCAGCGCGGCGAAACAGGCGATGAACCCGGAATCGCGGCCCATCAGCTTGACGAGGCCGACGCCGTTGCGGGAGCCGAGCGACTCCACATGGGCACAGGTCACGGCCTTCACGGCTTCGGCAAAGGCGGTCTCGAAGCCGAAGCTCTTGTCGAGGTACATGATGTCGTTGTCGATCGTCTTCGGGATGCCGATGACGCTCTTCTTCTGGCCGCGCCGCTGGATCTCCTGGCTGATGGCACTGGCGCCGCGCAGGCTGCCATCGCCGCCCACCACGAAGAGGATATCGACATCCAGTTCCTCGAGAAAATTGACCATCTCCGGCACGTCCTGCGGACCACGGGAGGTGCCGAGGATGCTGCCGCCGAAGGCGTGGATGGCATCGAGCGAGTTGGGCTTGAGCACCATCGGGCTATGGCCGTAGCGCGGGATCAGCCCCTCGTATCCGTAGCGGAAACCGTACACCTTGGTGACGCCGTAGCGGAAGACCAATTCCATCACAAGGCCGCGGATCACGTCGTTGAGGCCGGGGCAGAGGCCGCCGCAGGTGACGATGCCGGCGGTCGTGTGGGAGGGGTCGAAGAAGATTTGCTCCCGCGGACCGGCCATCTCGAAGCTGATCCTGCCGGTGGCGTCGTTGTTTCCGCCTGCATCAGACCATGTGTCGTCCATGAGGACGCGATCGGTATCGGTCCTGAAGTGGACGTGGGAAGAGGCGATTCTGTGGAGGGGGGAGCGGTGTCGCGGCGGGCCGAGGGATTCGATTGTGGTCTCCATCGGGCGGCTACCCTTTCATCCCGGGGCGGTCGGGGCCAAGCTTTTCCTGAGGATTAGCCAAAACTATCACTGCCCTTTCGCCGCCTCGGCTTCCTCAGGGGTCGCGTAGTAGACCTTTTTGTAAATGGCGATTTTATTTCCATGGCCATCGTCTTCGAATCCCGCGGGGCGGAGGACGAAGTTCGGCTGGTCGTGAGCATGGGCCAAAGCATTGGATGCGAAGCCGCCCGAGCCGAAAAATGCGATGCTGGAATGTTTGGTTCCCTGCATGACCGTGTAGCCGCCGTGGGGGCTCTGCGCCTGGTAGCTGGTGCCGGGGGCGGGCTTTGAAAACAAACCGCCTGGGCCGAAGAGGGCGTTGCCAGAATGCCTGGTGCCTCCCTGGATCACATTGTAGCCACCATGAGAGTTCTGCACCTGGTCGCCAGTGCTGGCGGCAGGATCCGCAGATGCGCCGGCCACGAAAAGGGAGAGGGTGAGAAGGGCGATGGAAAGTCTCATACTGCCGCGAAGTTTGACCCTGTTTGGAAAGGCAAACGAGGAATAAATTTGCATGCAAACCGGATGCTCGCCGAAAATGCCGGGGCATCCATGAAGAACCGAACCCTATTATCCGTTTGTCTCGCGCTGCTGGCCATTGTCCTGGTTTCCCCATCCCTGCGGGCCGACGATGGGAAGCAGGTGGTCATTCACGCCGGCGACCAGATGAAGTATGACGTCACCAGCATCGTCGCGGCGCCCGGGCAGAAGATCACGATCACGCTGACCAACGCCGGCACGCTGCCGAAGGTGGCCATGGCGCACAACTGGGTGCTGCTGAAGATCGGCACGGATGTCTCCGCCTTTGCGGCCGCCGCGATGACCCACCAGGAGAATGGCTACCTGCCCCCGGAGATGGCCGGGAGCGTGATCGCCTCCACGAAGATGCTGGGCCCGGGCGAAACCGCCACCGTGACGTTCACAGCGCCAGCGCCGGGGGTTTACGACTATATCTGCACCTTCCCCGGGCATGCACTGGCGGGGATGCGCGGGACGCTGACGGTGAAGTAACGCCGGTTCGGCTTTGGCTGGCCATACGGGCCAACTCCTATCTTGCCGAGAACTTGTAGATCGTCGTGCTCTTGAAGGTCTGGCCGGGGCGGAGCACGGTGCTGGGGAAGTTCGCGTGATTGGGAGAGTCCGGGAAATGCTGGGTCTCCAGGCAGAAGGCGTCGTGCTCGTGGTAGATCTTCCCGCGTTTGCCCTTGATGGTGCCGTCGAGGAAATTGCCGGTGTAGAACTGGATGCCGGGCTGGTCGGTGTAAACCTTGAGGAGGCGCCCGCTGACGGGATCCCAGACCTCCGCGGCGAGGGCCGGCCGGAAGAAGGGGTAGCGGTTGAGCACGTAATTGTGATCGAACCCGACCGGCTTGCCGCCGACGGCCTTGAGGTTGTTGCCGATGATGGTCCACTTGCGCAGGTCCAGCGGCGTGCCGGCCACCGGGGCGATCTTGCCGGTGGGGATGAGGTTCGCGTCGATGGGCGTGTACTCATCGGCGTGGATGCGGACCTGATGGCCGAGGATGCTGCCGCTGCCGGCGCCGGCGAGGTTGAAGTAGGTGTGATTGGTCAGGTTAAGGATCGTCGGCTTGTCGGTCTGGGCGATATACTGGATGCGCAGCTCGTCCTTATTGGTGAGCGTGTAGGTGGCGGCGACGGTCAGATTGCCGGGGAATTTCTCCTCCCCATCCGGGCTGAGGCGGGAGAAACGGACCGAGGGCGGGTTCTGGCTGAGGACCTCGGCAGTCCAGAGCTGCTTGTCGAATCCCTTGAGGCCGCCATGGAGGGTGTTGGGGCCGTTGTTCTTCGCAAGCTGATAGGTCTTGCCATCCAGGGTGAAGCGGCCCTTGCCGATACGGTTGGCGTAACGCCCGATGAGGGCGCCGAAGTAGGGGCTCTTGGTGAAATACGGCTCGATGGTGCCAAACCCGAGCGCGATGTCGCCCATTTTGCCGGACCTGTCAGGGGTGAGCAATTGGATCACCGTGCCGCCATAGGTGGCGAGGGCCACCTGCATGCCGCTGCTGTTGGTGAGGGTGTAAAGCTGGACGTTTCTGCCATCGGGCATCTTGCCGAAGGGCTTTGCGGTCACAGAATCGGGGCTGGGGGCCTGGGCTTGGAGTTTTGGCATGGGGGACAGGAGGGAGAGGGCGATGACTGCGGCGAGCGCAGCCGGGCGTGATTGGATATGGAACATGGATGGGAGGTGTGGATGGGAGGTTTTTCTACGGGATCGACGTGATGGAATCAAGGACGAAGTACAACATAGTATTAGTGCAAACCGGAGGAAGTAAGAGAAAGGATTAGAGAAACTGGATAAAGATAAGACGAAGTATTAGTCAAATGAGGAAAACATAAGACTTAGTATTAGTATTGGAAGATGTGGATACAACTTAGTATTAGTGGCGTGCTTTGGACAGGACGATGTCATGGATGGGAGAGGGAAAGCGGCAACTGTCTAAAAAAACTCATATGCGATAACTATTGGCGTTTTGTTAACATAAAAATCGAGCCAATTTTGTCGCTCTTCTCTGTAAGCGAGGGATTTGAAGGGGCGTGGCACAGCTGTTGCTAATGGCCGCGAGCCATCCCGGCTCTGAACCCAAACAAAAAAACCATGCTGTATGTCCAATAATCCACAAGAAAACCCAACAGGCACCCTAGGTCTCACCGGGTTGACCGTGAACGCGATGGCGCTGATTGCGCCCGGAGCGTTCCTCTGGTTGACCTTTGAAGAACAATCACTATATGGAGCGCCGATGGCCGGCTGCGCCATGTGGTTCGGAATCCTCACAGCGCTGATGCTTTGCTATGCCACGGCGATCAGCTACTCGGAGCTTTCGAAAATCTATCCCGGCGCGGGCTCGTCTTATCTTTATACGGAACAAGCGTTCCTTTCGAAGACCAAGGCGGTAAAGTTCTCGCGCATCGCTAAATTCGTCGTTGGCTGGGCCAGCCATCTTTACTACTGGGTATACCCGGGAGTGATGGTGGGAGTGACCGCGATTTTTTGCGGTTACATGGCCAACCAGTTCTGGCCCACCGTGTTCAGTCCGGCTTATAACAGCCCGCTGTTCATGATCATTGTTTGCGTGGTGTTCTCGCTGCTCGTCGGCTGGATCGCATCGCGCGGAGTGAGCGGGTCCACGGGCGTGAATACGGCGGTCAATATCATCCAGATCACGGCGCTGATCATCTTCACCTGCATGGCGATCTCGTATCGCCTGAAGCACAATCAAGGTGATGTGGCATGGCATCTCTCCAATGGAGCGGCCATTACCTACCAGGTGCAGCAGACCAACCAGCTGGACTCCAACAACAAGCCGATCCAGGCCAAATGGGCGGATGGAACTCCGCAGGTGGACTCGAGTGGCAAACCGGTTTACATGACGCAGGATCAACAGGTGGCCGATTCCGACAACAAGGACGCGACCTTTGCCAAGCTCGGTCTCAACACCGGCGATCCCTATCCCGTCCTCCAGACGGATGCCAAGGGCAAGCTGGTGCTGGACAAGAATGGCGTGCCGATCGAGGTGCCGTTCACGATCAGCTACCTCCCGTCGGATGCTTATAGCGGGGGTGGTACCGCACATGGTCCCAATGATGGCCCGCTGACGTTCAACTTCCATCCGAGCGCCATCTCGGTCATCTCGCCGCATTCCATCAACTACCTCATCGTTCAGGCTTGTATCGCGATTCTGCTCATCGTCGGTTTTGAGTCCGTGACCGCGATGGGTGAGGAAGCGAAGAATCCGCAGAAGGACATCGGACGCGCAGTCATCCTCTCCCTGACCATTCAGGCGGGTTTCTGCTACATGTTCGAGTACTTCGGTGCGAACTTCTTCATGAACAATGGGTACACGATCGAGAATGCCGGCGCTTCCGCGGCGCCGATTGGAGATATGATGACGCTTGTTGGCGCGTGGATGTTTGGCAGCGCCAAGGCGGGCACTTACTTCATGTGGACTGAGGCCTTCACCGTCTTCCTCGCGCTCATCGGCACCACGCTCGCCTGTATCAATACCGGCGCCCGCGTGACTTACGCGATGGGCAAGGACAAGGAAGTTGGCGAATTCTTCGGCAGCCTGCATCCGAAATCCGGCGCTCCCACCAAGGGGATCTGGATTCTGACCTTCATCTCGATCTTCCTGGGCATCATTACCGTGATCATGTACCTGGGCGGTGCCACGGAGACGCCGCTGGATCCGAGCTATAACAACATGTGGTACAAGTTCGGCCTCTTCCCGGCAGCGTCCTATGCGACTGCGTGGAATTCGCTGCTCATCATGACCCTGATCAGCAACTTCGGCACGTTCCTGCTTTACGGCATGACCTGCCTGACTGCGATCATCGCATTCAAGGAGCACCATGCCTTCCATGGCTTCAAGCACGTGGTGGTGCCGGTGTTCGGCCTTGTGGCGAACCTCGGTTGCATGACGTTCTACATCATCGGCCCATTCTCGGTGGCCGGCATGAGCTGGCATGAGCCGTTCGTCGCGCTGGCCGTCGTGGCCATCTGGGGCATCTGGGGTGCGATCCACTTCATCACCCACAGCAAGAAGAAGGAGAAGCCGATCTTCGTCTCCTCTGCTGCGGCGGCGTAGACCGCTCCATAATCCTTATCCATTAAGGAATTCAGTCAAACGGCCACATCGTCATGATGTGGCCGTTTGTTGTTTATAAGAGCCTCCTGCGAGGAGAAGCGCCCCCTGCGTCCGCGTTCCCGGATCGCCAAATATTCCGCTCGGCGATTGCCAGAAGGGCGGCAATTCCTTTATCCCAGTACAACTCAATGGAACTGAACGTTTTCACTCTCTCCTCCAAGGGCCCGGTCCGGCCAAAAAACGAAGACTATGCCGGGTTCTGGGAGCCGTCTGAGCCGGAAGAGCTTCAGTCGCGCGGCTCGATCGCGATCGTTGCCGACGGCGTGGGCGGGCATGGACGCGGGGATATTGCCAGCAAGCTCGCCGTGGAGACCGCGATCCACAAGTTCCAGGAGTGCAACCCGGACATGAACGCGAAGGCCATCCTCAAGGAGATCTTCTACGCGGCGAACATGGCCCTGTACGATTCCTCGGCCAACGATCGCAGCGCCACGCGCATGGCGACGACGATGAACGTCTGCATCTTCAAGGGGCGCGACGTGCATGTGGGCCATGTCGGCGACAGCCGCCTTTACCTGGTGCGCCAGGAGGAGATCAAGAAGCTGACGAACGACCATTCCATGACCGGCCTCCAGCTCAAGCTGCGGCTGATGACGGAACTGGAGGCACGCGCAAGCCACCTGCGCTCCATGCTCACGCGGAGCGTCGGCGCGGAGCTGGTGGCGCGGTTCGATTACAAGCGCGTGACCGCGATGCAGCACGACCGCTTCCTGCAATGCACCGACGGCCTCTACTGTTTCATGAACGACGGCGAGATCGCCGAGGGAGTGGACCGGCTGAACCTCGACGAGATTTGCCCCTACCTGGTCAATCTCGCCGAGCGGCGCGGCACGGACGACAACCTTACGGCGCAGTTGATCCATGTCGATCGCGTCACGCCCCTCAAGAAAGAGAAGCCGCTCTCCATCCTCACCGCCGCCGGCGAAGCCCGGGAGGTGACGGACCAGAATGAACTGACGATCGGCTCCGTGCTCGACGATCGCTACCGCATCGACACGAAGGTGAGCCGCAGCGGGATGGCGACCATTTACAAAGCCTGGGACGTGAAAGAGAACCATACCGTCGCGCTCAAGATTCCGCACATGCAGTACGAGTCCGATGTCGCGTTCTTCTCCCGCTTTGAGCGCGAGGCGCAGATCGGGCGCATCCTCAATCACCCGAATATTCTCAAGTTTTACGAGCCCGATGCGTCGCAGAGCCGGCCGTACATCGTGATGGAATTCCTCGAGGGGCGCACGCTGGCGCAATTGATGAACGACGTGAAGCCCTTTCCCATCGACGATTCATTGCAAGTGGGCGCAAAGGTGGCCGGCGCGCTCGCCCACATGCACGAGAAGGGCGTCGTCCACCGCGATCTCAAGCCGCAAAACATCATGATCTGCAAGGATGGGACGCTGCGGATCATGGACTTCGGCATCGCCCGCGCAACGGACATGCGGCGGCTGACCTTTGTCGGGTTTACCCCGGCCATGGGTACGCCGGATTACATGGCGCCGGAGCAGGTGAAGGGGAAACGGGGCGACAACCGGACGGACATCTACTCGCTCGGTGCGATGCTGTACGAGATGGTGACGGGCAAGCTCCCCTTCGAGGCGGACAACCCCTTCCTGGTAATGAATGCGCGCGTCACCGGCGATCCCCCCGCGCCGCGCAAGGTGAACCCCGCAGTGCCGGTGGAGGTGGAGGAATTGATCCTGCACGCGATGGAGCGCGACCCGAAGAAGCGCTTCCAGTCCGCCCTGGAGATGAAGGCGCAGCTTGAGGATACCTCGCTGGTAAAGGTGACCGGGCGGCATCACCACCTGCAGGCCCCGCGCGCATGGTCGACTCACTGGCATGGTCACCGGCTGACGATCATGTCGTTCGCGGCGCCGATCGTCCTTATCTTACTGGCAATGCTGGTGTCGCATTGCCACCACGCGCCTCACCATTGAGCGGCGAGGCGGGGACCACGGATTTTTTATTGGGGTGAAGGAGAGGTGGGCCGGCGCGGACATCGGGAGTGTTAACCCATGTGCGGGCATTTTTTACCACGGATTACACGGATATTTTGGATTACAGGGATGGCCGTCCGACGTTCAATGCGTGTCACCTGCCAGCGCTTCCACAGGTTTATGTTCCCATCCGCGTAATCCGTGGTCCAAAAGAAGCCGGAATATGAGTGGAGACCCCGATGTCCGCTCAACCCACTTGCAGAACCCATCCGTGGTTCCAAACCCCTACGCCGGGCTCACCCGGCTGGCCGTGGCGCCGGCAAGGTTGCGCTGCGGCGGGGGGACGAGCACCCAGCGCATGCCAGCGGCTCGCGCGGCCTGGATGCCGGCCTTGGTGTCCTCAAAGACGAGGCATTTCTCCGGCACCACCCCCAGGCGATAGGCTGCGGTCAGGAAGGGGTCCGGGTGGGGCTTGCCCTGGCGGTAATCCTCGGAGCAGACGACGGTGTCGAATTTATCGAGGATGCCCAGGCATGAAAGGGTGCGGGTGACGATGTGGCGGTGTCCGCCCGAGGCGACGGCGATGGGGAGCGTGCCGTATACTTCCTGGACGATGTTCACCACCGGCTCGATGGGGAGGATGGTGTGGATGCCCTGGAGATAAATCTCCTCCTTGTACCGGGCCGTCTCTTTCACCGGCATGCTGTAGCCGTGCCGCTCATTGAGGATCTCCACGATCCGCTCCGTCGGGACGCCGCCGAGCTCGTAAAACTGCGCCTCGGGGAAGTCGCAGTCGTGCTCCTTGAGGGCAGCGCACCACGCGGAGTAGTGCAGCGGCATCGTATCGCCCAGCGTGCCGTCGCAATCGAAGATGTAGGCGGTGTAGTTGCCCTCTGGAATCTTGATCATGGAAAAAGGGAGTGTGGGATGTTCTCCTACAAAAGGCCAGCCAGATGCGACGGATGGGCGCTTTTCCCAAGAGCGGGCAGCCAATTTTCCGGTGGGAGGGGCCGTCTCGGTGCAATCAGAAACGAGAGGGCATTTTCGAGAAAGGGGGTGTTTTGAGGGGGGGCGGCGTGGGTTGTCATGGGGTACGGGAGGGGTTGATCTTGGGGTGGCCTACAGAGGGAAATCAGGAAAGTTTATAAAATCCATAACTGTGCATGCAACCTGCTAAAAGTATTTCTCAAGATGCAAGTAACTGAGTTTCCGATTCAAAACAGAACAGCAGCCACGGAGCGGCAAGGCCATGACGCGGTTGGGGACGCCACGTGCTACTCAGTCACGATTTTCACCAATCGCTGGAGGGAGATGCGGGACTTCTACGTGGACATCCTGAACGCAGAGGTGATGAGCGAGCGGCCCGACCGGTATTGCGAGATGAAAATCGGCGGCGTGCCGCTTTGCCTGCGCCGGAGCGAGTGCGGGGAGATGACGAGCTACTTCCACCTTTACCTGACGCTCAAGAACCGGGAGCCAATCCTCAACGAGCTGCGCAAGCGCGGCATCATCGTGACGAACGTGGGCCCGTACACCAATTTCCGCGACCCGGAAGGCCGCGTGATCAAAATTTCCGATTCGACGACGATCGTCGGTTGAATCGCTATCCTTCACCAGAAAACGGCCAAGGCTTCGGTGCTTTTACACCCCGATGCCTTGGTCGTTGAGGTGGGCGATCCAGGGCTACAGCCCAAGCGTCCGGATCACTCCATCGATATCCGAGAGGTCGTCGAAGACAAAATGCGCGCCGGCGGATTCCAGGGCGGCGCGTGAATAGCGGCCGGTGGCGACTCCGACACCCTGGGCTCCGATTGCGAGGGCGCACGCGATATCGTGCGGGGTATCGCCGATGATGAAGATGTCCTCCGGCCGAAACGAGACGCCGTGGGCCTCCTCCGCGCGCTTGCGGGCGAAGGGGCCGAGCTTGTTGCGCTCTTGAGAATCGTCGGCGAATGCGCCGAATGAGAAATGGTCGAGCACGCCGTAATGGCGCAGCTTCAGCTCCGCGCCGCGGCGGAGATTGCCGGTGAGGAGGCCCACGGCGACGTTGGGGCGCTTTTCCAGGGCATGGAGGATGGCGGGGAAACCTGGGAGCAGCCGGCCGTCATTGAGACCGAGCTGCGTCTTGAGATGGCCGAGGTAGCCGTTGAGGAATTCCTCGACGCTCTCCGGGCGGCTGTCGATCCCATGCGCCTCAAAGATGCGATGGGTGATCCAGATATCCGTCTTGCCGGCGATCTCGATGTTCTCCAGCGACGCCTCGCGGCCCAGGCGGTCGCGCAAGGCGAGGGTCAGCGCTTTCTCCCCGGCTCCCCCGGAGTGGAGGATGGTCTGGTCGATGTCGAAGAGGACGAGCTTGGTTTTCACGGAGGATGGGACGGATAGGACCTATGGGACCTATACGACCTATGACTGGCGGGTGAGGGCGCAGTGGTGGAAGTGCGCGATGGGCGGGGAGCGGCGCGGCTATTCCTCGGCCTCGTCGTTGTCGTCGGCGTCCTCGGCGTGGAGTTCTTCATCTCCCATGGGGAGGAAGCGGCGCTTGCGCTTGGCGGTGGGGAGGGGAGAGAGGGTCATGCCGATGCTCTTGCCGACGAGCTTCGGCTCCATTTCCACGTGAGCCATCGTGTTGAGGTCGGCCTTCACGCGCTGCATGAGGGCCATGCCGAGCTCCTGGTGGGCCATCTCGCGGCCACGAAATTGCAGGTGAATTTTCAGCTTGTAGCCCTTGTCCAGGAATTCCTCGGAGCGGCGCACCTTGGTGAGGTAATCGTGGTCGTCGATATTGACGCGAAATTTGATCTCCTTGAGCTTGCCGGCGGCGTTCTTCTTTTCCTTGTCCTGCTTGGAGAGCTCGTAGCGGTACTTGCCGAAATCCACGATGCGGCAGACGGGCGGAGTGGCGTTCGGGGCGACCTCCACAAGATTCAGCCCCAGACTCTGCGCTTTCCGTAATGCATCCGGCAGCTTCATCACGCCAAGCTGCTCATTGGTGGCCCCGAGAATGACACGCACCTCGCGTGCCCGGATACGGCCGTCGACTCGAATCGATTGTGGTTGGATAAACTGTGTTCGTTTGAGCCGCGCCCGGGGGAGTAACGGAAGCGGCCGGTTATACTGTCGTACTGGTTTTCCGCCTCGACGCGCACCGGCATACCCGGCGCCCATCACTCCGTATTTCATCGCCGCGCCGGCGGAGCACTGCGACGTGCGCCCATCTTCGAGGCGCATAGCAGCCATCTAGGACAGTTTTGCGGCGTGGGCAAGGGGAAAGTTCTGAAAGCGGCGGCGGCGCCCCTCGAAGTTACACTTGAACATGACCTGGACCCTCAGATGGGGCGGAATTCTTCCAGAGAGGTGAAGGTTCAAGTTCAAGTGTAAGTTCAAGAGCGTACGCCCCAGGGGCCATCCCGCTTTTGCGCTTCCATTGCGCACCGCGTCGCACCAGAAACAAGGGATGGACGCCGACGCCCGCACTTTTCTCTTCGATCTCCTCCAGACTCCCAGCCCGACTGGCTTTGAACTGGCCGGCCAGCGCAAATGGGCCGCGTACGTGCGGCAATTCGCAGACCGGGTGGAGAACGACGCCTACGGGACTGCGTGGGCGACCATCGAGGGTTCCCATGCAACGCCGCGCAAGGTGATGTTCGAGGCCCACGCGGATGAGATCGGCTTTATCGTCAAGCACGTCACGAAGGAGGGCTTCCTGCGCGTGGATCGCATCGGCGGCTCGGACGTGGCGACGGCGCGCGGGCGGCGCGTGGACATCCTTAGCGAGAAAGGGAATGTGCGCGGAGTGATCGGCAATACGGCCATCCATCTGCGGCGTGATCAGCTCTCCGAGGAAAAGGCTCCGCTGCCGCATGAGCTTTATGTCGACGTGGGCGCATCGAGCGCGGAGGAGGTGGCGGGGATGGGAATACGCGTGGGACATCCGGCGGTTTACACGGATGCGGTGGAGCAGCTCGGTGCGAAGCACATCCTCGGTCGCGCACTGGATAACCGTGCCGGGGGATACATCCTGGCACAGGTGATCGCGAACCTGAGCAAGCGGCGCGAGCGGCTGCCAGCAACAGTCTACGCGGTGAACGCGGTGCAGGAGGAGATCGGCGGCCACGGCGCGCGGATGATCGCGCATCGCCTGATGCCGGATGTCTGCATCGTGCTGGATGTCACGCATGCGACGGATACGCCCGGCATCGAGCATGCGAAGCATGGGGAGGTGAAGCTGGGTGGCGGCCCGAGCATCACGCACGGCACGTGCAATCATCCCCTGGTCATCCAGCGGCTGCTCGATGTGGCGCGCGAGAAGGGCATCCCGGTGCAGCACGAGTCCTCCTCGCGTTACAGCGGGACGGATACCGATGTCATCTTCACCACGCGCGAAGGAATCCCGAGCGCGCTGATTTCGCTGCCGCTGCGTTACATGCATTCCGTGGTGGAGATGGCGAACCTTGAGGACATCGAGCGCGTGGTGGCGTTGCTGACGGCCTTTGCGGAATCGATCCGCGCGGAGGATGACTTTGCGGTGAAGCTCTAATCGTACCGTTGCAAGTTTCCCGTACGGCTTTGATTGCAGTTTTGGGCGGAAGCCTGATATGAGCAGCGCAATGCATCTGGGCCGCATTTTGATTTTCCCCATCAAATCGCTGGATGGCCTTGAAGTGGATGCGGCTCGCATTACCGCCGGAGGCATCCTGGAGAACGATCGGGTTTACGCGATCTTCGACGAGAAGGGCGCGGTGGTGAACGGCAAGCGGACCCCGCACATCCATCAGCTCAGGTGCGCATTCGAGCCGGGTCTCAAAGAGGTACGCCTCTGGGAGAATGCGGCGCCCGCGCAGTTTTGCCTGGATGAGCCGGGGCCGATCAACCGGTGGCTGAGCGATTTCTTTGGATTTGCGGTGGAATTGAAACACGAATCGAAGGCCGGCTTTCCTGATGATCGCACGGCGTTCGGCCCGACCATCGTCAGCGAAGCAAGCCTGCGCGCGGTGAATCAATGGTATCCGGAAGTGTCCATCGAGAGCATCCGCCGGCGCTTTCGCACGAATTTGGAAATCGAAGGCGGAGAGGCGTTTTGCGAGGACCGGCTGTACGGAGCGCCGGAGGAATTGAAGCCGTTCCGGATCGGCGAGGTGCAATTCCGCGGTCACAATCCATGCCAGCGCTGCGTGGTGCCGACGCGCGATGCGGAGAGCGGCGAGGCAATCGCCGGGTTTACGAAGCGCTTCATGGATATGCGGCGGCAAGAGCTGCCGGAGTGGGCAAACACGCAGCGATTTAATCATTACTACCGGTTTGCGGTGAATACGTCGATTGCGGAAAGCGAAGCGGGGAAGTGGTTGAGGGTGGGTGATCCGGTCAACGTATAAGCCAATTTGCCCGGGCGTTATTTGGCCGGTGCGGTATAAAACCCGACAGGCGGGGTGGCGAATTTTTCCTGAATGGAAAATGGGTGGAATGAGTGCGGATGAATTTTACAGAGAGGAAAGCGGAAATGCGGGCCGAAGCCGGGAGGTTGGTACGGGCGGTGCTATGGGGGCCGTTGACTCAGCGGCAACACCGTTGCCTCCCAGACACTATGATCTCCTTACACGAACAAATACAGGCGCAGTTGTGTTCCTTCGGGGCGCGGCTGCAGGAATTGCGGATTCAACGCAGTTGGACTTTGCAGGAACTGGCGCGCAGAAGCGGGCTGTCAAAAGCCTTTTTATCAAGGCTCGAAACCGGCGACCGGCAGGCCTCGATCGCAGCGGTGCTGACTCTATCGCAGGTTTTCGGGGTATCGCTCGCGTCCCTCTTCGAATCGGAGATGGCGACGGAGCCGTGCGTGATCGTGCGGGCCGCTGAAGCGGTCGAGCACAAGGCCAATGGGCTGACTTATGTGCCTCTTACCAAGGCCGGCCGTTTCTTCAGCTTGCAGCCGATCCGGGTGAAGGTATCCCGCAACCGGCGCGGCTCGGAGCATTACCATCATGATGGGGAGGAATGGTTTTGCGTGCTCTCCGGCTCGCTCACTCTGTCGCTTGCGGGCAGGACTTATGACCTGGAGGAGGGGGACGCGGCCCATTTTGACTCGCGTCTTCCGCACCGGTTGATTGCCCGCGGGGCCACGGATGTGGAATTGCTGCTTGTGGCGTCGCCGGTTTCCAAGAACGCCGGGGCGGTTGCCCCGATGGCGACACGGGACAGCCGGGCGATACCGAATCTGGAGATGCTGGATTTTATAGGAGGCCAGTCGCGCTGGCTCACCGCCGGGACGCATCATGCGGCGGAAGGGACGAAGCGGGCGCAAGCCCCCACCAGGAAACTCAAGAGCAGTAAGTCATAACCAAACAAAACCAGGCGATATGTCCCAAACAAACCAATAAAAACCCATGAAAACAACGGAATCGCGGCTCAAGCCGCATTGCCTTAACCTCGTCGAGCTGGTCGCGCAAAATATCGCGGTCATCTCGCCGACCATGACAGCGGCCCTGATCGTGCCGCTGATGTTCTCAACCACCGGGGCCATGAGCTGGCTCTCCTACGCGGTAGGAACAGTGATGCTGCTGTTCGTCACCGTCAATCTCAACCAGTTCGCAAAACGCTCCGCCGGGACGGGCTCGATGTATTCCTATACGTCGCTGGGCCTTGGACCGAGTGCGGGATGCATGTCGGGCTGGTGCCTGCTCTGGGCCTACCTGTTCATCAGTCTTGCAGGCACCACGGGCTTCACGATCTTTGCCGGCAAGCTGCTGGCGGCGATGGGAATTACCTTCCCGCCGATCGTGCTATTCGCCATCTGTATCGGCGCCTGCTTTACGCTGGCCTACATGGACATCAAGATATCAACCATTGTAAGCCTCGGCCTTGAGTTTGCATCGGTGGCCCTGATCATGGTTCTTTGCATGATCGTGCTGGGCAAGCATCATTTCGCCATTGATACCACGCAGTTCACGACGGCGGGATTCTCCTGGATGAACCTCGGCCTCGGTGTGGTGGTGGCAGTATTCAGCCTTGTGGGCTTCGAAAGCTCCACGGCCTTCGGCGAGGAAGCCCAGAATGCGACCAAGACCATACCAAAGTCGATCATCATCAGTCTCCTGTTGACCGGCGCTTTCTTCGTATTCGTTTGCTACGTCGAAATATTGGGCACCAATGGATACTCGACGACGCTCGATAAGCTGGATTCGCCGTTGAGCACGCTGTGCGACATTTACAAGGTGCCCGCCTTGTCGCTGCCGATCGCCGCGGGCGCGATGGCGAGTTTCTTCGCCCTGGCGCTCTCCTGCATGAATGCGGGATCTCGCGTGATGCTCGCAATGGGCCGCCATGGGATTTTCCCCGCGGCGACGAGCCAGACGCACACCAAGCACGCGACACCGCACATGGCCCTCGGGATTATGGCGGCGATCATGTTCGTCGTAGTGACGGCCTGCAAGCTGATCTTCAAGATGGAGGTGCTCGATGAATTCAACGATGCCGGCACGATGGGCGCGTTCGGGTTCGTGGGCGCTTACATGCTGGTGACGCTGGCGGCTCCATTCTACCTCAAGAAATGCGGCGAGCTAAAGGCGAAGGACATCGTCTGGTGCGCCGCGGCGGTGCTGATGCTGCTCATCCCTGCGATTGGCAGCGTTTATCCGGTGCCGCCGGCGCCGGTAAATTACTTCCCGTATATCTTCCTCGGCTATCTGCTGATCGGAATCGTCCGGGTGGTGATGTTGAGGATCCAGGCGCCGGAACGCTTGAAAGCAATCCGGGAACAGGTGCGGTCGCAACATCTCCCCGATCTGCTCGGGGCGACCTCCGCGCCGGAAGCCTAAGTACTTAGTGGACATAAGCTGCCGCGGGCTGGCGCGCTCTCCTTCGCGTGCCACCCGCGGCATAGTCCAATCTTGAATTTGTACCTGTAAAAATTCTTATGCATGACCAACTGAAAGTAGGATCGATTGCCGCCCTCCACCGTTATCCCGTGAAATCGATGATGGGGGAGGAAATCAACGCAAGCTGGATCGGCGCAAAGGGAATCCTGGGGGACCGCGCCTTTGCATTGGCCGACCCGGAGACGGGGAAGATCGCGAGCGCGAAGAACCCGTCGAAATGGCCGAATTTGTTCGAATTTCGAGCCGCATTCACCGACTCGCCGAATGTTTCCTCCCTGTTGCCGCCTGTGCGGATCACCTTTCCGGACGGGAGCACGGTGACGACTGAGGATGAATCCGTGGAGGCGCTGCTGGCGGCCTCGTTATCGAAGCCTGTGCGGTTCCTGAAGGCAGCGGAGGGTTCTGGCACCCTGGAGGAATACTGGCCCGATATCGAGGGCCTTGCGCGGCGGGATGAAGTGACTGACGAGGCAATGCCCTCTGAGACTTTCTTTGATGTGGGAATCGTTCATGTGCTGACCACCGGCACGCTGGATAATTTGCGCGCGGCCTATCCGGCTGGCCGATTTGAGACGCGCCGGTTTCGCCCGAACCTGGTCATCAAGACCGATCCGGACGCGGGCGATTTTCCGGAACAACAGTGGGACGGGAAGATTCTCGCGATCGGCCCGGACGTAAAACTGAAGATCACCGGTCCATGTGGCCGCTGCGTCATGACAACGCTGGAGCAGGCCGATCTGCCCAAGGATAATGGAATCCTCCGCACCGCGGCGAAAGTCAACGAGGCGCGAGTGGGAGCATATGCGTCGGTGATCCAGGGCGGCATGATCAAGCGCGGGGATGTGGTGGTGATTACGCCCGGCTGATCGCGCGGGCAGTCTTCGAAGGGGGGGTCCGGAGAAAGCTTTCCTCGCAAATTCCCGGATCGGTGCGAAGGGTTGAGTAGATGGAAGCGGTGCGAATCCGCGCTTTAAAGGCGCGCAGAACAAGGCGCACGCGCGTTTCCATCGTACAGGCTGGCGTCTCCGCGAGGACGCCGGAAGCTTCATCGCGGCAGCACCACCACGATGAAAAATGCTCTCAATACCAAAAATATCGCGTTCCTGGGCGATTATGTGCCTCGACGCTGCGGCATCGCGACCTTCACCGCGGATATTTGCGAAGCGATCTCGGCGGAATTCCCCGATGCGCAATGCATTGTGGGCTCGGTAAACGATCGCCCGCAGGGGTACGATTACCCGCCGCGGGTGCGCTTCGAGATTGCCGAGCAGGAGCTCGATTCCTACCGGCGGGCGGCGCAATTCCTGAACCTGAACAATGTGGAAGTGGTTTCCGTGCAGCATGAATTCGGGATCTACGGCGGGGTAGCCGGCGACCATTTGCTGGCGTTTTTGCGGGAGGTGCATATGCCGGTGGTGACGACGCTGCACACCGTGCTGCGGGAGCCGAATGACGAGCAGCGGGCCGTGATGAAAGAACTCGATCTTCTCTCGAATCGTTTCGTCGTGATGGCGGAGCGGGGGAAGCATCTTCTGGAGGCGGTGTACGGCATCGCGCCGGAGAAGATCGACCTGATCCCGCACGGGGTCATCGACATGCCGTTTATCGATTCGAATTTTTTCAAGGACCTCTTCCATGTGGAAGGGAAGACGGTGCTGCTGACCTTCGGGCTGCTGTCGCCCAACAAAGGCATCGAGTATGTGATCGAGGCGATGCCGGCGATCCTTAAGAAGAACCCGGACGTGGTCTATATCATCCTTGGTGCGACCCATCCGAATCTTCTGGCGTACGAGGGAGAAGCCTATCGCGAGAAGCTGGAGCGCCTGGTAGTGAAGCATGGAGTATGTGGCCAGGTGCGATTCCACAACAGTTTTGTAAGTCTGGAGGAGTTAAAGGAATATATCGGCGCGGCGGATATCTATCTGACCCCCTATCTCAATGAGGCGCAGGTCACGTCCGGCACGCTTGCGTATACCTTTGGCGCCGGGAAGGCGCTCATCTCCACCCCTTACTGGCACGCGCAGGAGCTGCTGGCTGAGGAGCGCGGAATCCTGGTTCCATTCGCGAATAGCGCTGCCATCGCGGAGGCAGTCAATCATTTCCTGGCCAATCCCACGCTGATGACGGCAATGCGGAAACGGGCGTGGAAAGCCGGCCGCGAGATGATCTGGCCGGTGGTGGCGCGGCGTTACATGGAGAGCTTCGAGCTGGCCCGCAAGGGGCTGAGCGTGCCGTCTGTGGAGACGGTCGCCGTGAGGCGGCTGGAGAATGCGGATTATCCCATGCCTCCGCTGAAGCTGGATCATCTATTAATGATGACCGATCACACGGGCATCTTTCAGCACGCGCTCTACAATGTGCCCAACTATCACGAGGCCTATTGCACGGATGATAACGCGCGCGCATTTATCTTTACCCTGCTGATGCAGGAGATGGATGGCTCTCATCCGGAGCTGGACCGGCTGGCGAATACTTACCTTGCGTTTCTCTGGTACGCATTCGATGCGAACACCTGCCGCTTTCGCAATTTCATGAGCCACCAGCGGCACTGGCTGGAGACGCATGGATCCGAGGACAGCCACGCGCGCGCCCTCTGGGCTGTGGGAACGGCGCTGGGGCGGTCGCGCAATGAAGGACATCGGAATCTCTGCGGGCTGCTCTTCCAGCGCGGGCTTTCGCCGGTGGGACGATTTAGTTCTCCGCGCGCATGGGCGTTTGCGATCCTGGCGATCCATGAGTATTTGCGGAGTTTCTCCGGCGATCGTGTCGTATCGCAGATGCGGGATGTCTTGACCGATCAGCTCGCGGACTTATTCCGCGCGAATTCCACGCCGGAGTGGCAATGGTTTGAGCGCATCGTGACTTATGATAACGCGAAGCTCTCCCACGCGATGATCCTGAGCGGGCACTGGACGAACCAGCCGGAGGTGATGGAGATGGGATTGAGCTCGCTGCGCTGGCTCCTGGAGGCGCAGACGGCGGAGGCGGGGCATTTTGCGCCGATCGGCTGCCACGGCTTCTGGACGAGGGGAGGGGAGAAGGCGCGATTCGATCAACAGCCCCTGGAGGCGCACGCAATGGTCTCCGCCTGCCTGGAGGCTTATTCCGCGACGCGCGATAATTACTGGCGCAGGGCTGCGCGGCTTTGCTTCGAGTGGTTCCTCGGCCGCAACGATCTCGGGCTGCCGCTCTATGATCGCTCCACCGGCGGTTGCCGCGACGCTCTTTTGCAAGACCATATCAATCAAAACCAGGGGGCGGAATCGAGCCTCGCCTTCTATCTTTCATTCGCGGAACTCACGCGAATGGAAGCCGTGGCCTTACCCATCTCACAAACATGCGCAGCCTGAATATCCGCCCCACAGGGGTAAGCTTTCAACCGGATAGCTCCCGGGTATTGATCCGTCCGTTCATTTCCGCGGACCCGGCGAGAATCGTCAACATCATCGGACGCGCCCTGGCGCTGAGCGAGGAGGAGACGGTGACGCACCTGGAGGCCGTTACGGCGGAATTTGGAGACCGGCATGTGGATATCCGTGCCGCATGGAGGACGAATTTTGCCCGGGTGAAGAGCCACGTCTTCAGCAGCCGGCCGCTCTCAGAGGCCCGCCAGCTCTACATCGGCGCGCTTTTCTCCGGCGAGTATTCGCTCGAGGCGGCGGCTTTGTTCAATCCCTCGATCGTCCCGCACCCGGACCAGTCCGGCGTGGCCGAAGGCGATCTCCGTTTTATCCTCAGCCTGCGCGCGACAGGCGAGGGGCATATCTCTTCGATCGAGTTCCGGTGCGGCGTCATCCATGGGAATGGGACGGTGACGATGGAGCAGCCGTCGCGTTTCGTCACCGCGCCGGCGCTGAATCCGAACCCCACTTATCGCAAAAAAATCTTTCTGCATAAGTTGATGGAGATGGGTTTTGAAAACGATTGGTCCGGCGAGGTAATGAAGTCGCTGGAGCCATACTTCACACTAAGTCAACTGGAGGCGGCGATGCGCCGGGCCAAGGGGGACAACGGTCCATTGCCGCGCGAGACGCAGCGGACGCTTGAGTGCGTGCGATGGCTGGCAGAGTCGAATTACGAAATCCATTTCGACCCCTCCACCAGCATCGCGGAGCGCATCGTATTCCCGGTATCTTCCAACGAAAGCAACGGCATGGAGGATGCCCGGTTCGTCCGATTTGTGGAAGAAGATGGAAGCGTCCTTTATTACGCGACTTATACGGCTTACAATGGCCGCGCCATTCTGCCGCAGTTACTCGAGACGACGGATTTTCTGCATTTTCGCGCTCTCACACTCAATGGACGAGCGGTGCAAAACAAGGGAATGGCCCTCTTCCCGCGGCGGATCCATGGGCGCTACGCGATGATCTCGCGCCAGGATGACGAGAACCTTTTCCTGATGTACTCCGATCATCCGCACTTCTGGAGCGACCCGAAGCTGCTGGGCAAACCGTGCGAACCGTGGGAAGGGGTAAAGATCGGCAATTGCGGATCGCCGCTGGAGACGGCGGAGGGCTGGCTGGTCATCACCCACGGCGTGGGCGCGATGCGCAAATATTGCATCGGCGCGATGCTATTGGACCTGGACGATCCCACGAAAATCATCGGCCGACTGAAGGCGCCGCTCGTGACGCCGATGGAATCCTCGCGGGAAGGCTACGTGCCGAACGTGGTCTACACCTGTGGCGCCTTGATTCACGCGGGCCGGCTCATTCTTCCGTATGGGCGAAACGACACTTTCTCCACCATCGTGACGATGGACCTGGACGCATTGCTGGTGTTGATCAAGGCAGGTTGACCGATGTCTAATCGGTAGCCGGACCCGCCTCGAAACCGACCCGCTGGTCGCGCAGCGTATAGAAGATCGTCAGCGTCATGCTCCAGGAGTCGACGTTCATCGATTCCGACTGGCGGACGTGGTGAATCTCGATGGTGGGATTCTCGCCGAGCCAGCGGTTGACCGGTTCCTCCATCTGATTGGAGTGGGTGACGGTGAAGACGCGGATATTCATGGCGGGCTCAGGAGAAGCGGACGGTCGGACTGCCATCGAGGCGGAGCGACATATCGCGCTCACTGCCAAGCGTGACCTGGAGGGGATTGACCTGGTAGGACCAGACCTCGAAGTAAGTCAGCTTTGCGTCGCCGTAGATCGTGCCGAACGCGCCATCCACGGCGTCGAGACCGTGGGACATCTTGATGCGCCCGATGCGCGGCGTATTGAAGCGGGCATCCACCGTCCACCATTGCCGGCCGAGATAGACCTCGCTATAGGCGTGGAAATCCCCGGCGACGCTGTGATCGACGAAACCGATGTCCGGCAGATGGCCTGTGACGTAGCGGGCGGGGATATTGAAGGTGCGGCAAAGCGCGATCAGTACATGCGCGAAATCGCGGCAAACACCGTGTCCGCGGGCGATGATGTCCGATGCGGAAAGGGCGGCGCTCTCCGAGCCGAAGCGGTACTGGATGTTATTGTGGATCCAATCGCAGATGGCCTGGGCCCGCTCGCTACCATTGTTCGCCCAGCCGAAATGATCCCACGCGAATTCCATCAACTTGTCGGAATCGCAATAGCGGCTCGGCAGCGTGTAGCGGAGCAGCTCGGTGGGAATCTCAGAGATCGAGATCGCGGGCTGGCCGTCGATGCGCGGCTCGAACTGCGAGGTGACGGCGACCATCGCATCGTGCGCCACTGTATTGGTCCCGGGCTGGAGCAGCGCGCGCCGCGTGGTATTGCCATAGCTGTCATTGAACTCCTCGCGGACAAAGCCGGGAGTGATGGTGAAATGCTCGGCAACGACGAGGTGGCTGTCATCCACCCGGGGCCTGAGGATGAAGAGCGCGGGCGTCGGCATCGTGGTCTCGTAGAGAAAGCGGCAGCCGACGCGGACGGTGAGGTCGAGGAAAGTGGAGATCATATTTTGTTCCCGGTGATGGAATCCGAATCCCCGAGAAACCTTCCTGCGGCGAGACTGCGCAGCATACCATACCCGCGGCGCTTTGTCGCGAAATGATCGCGCCTACGATTCGGCGCGCCGCGTGCGGAAATTGAGCAGGCGCAACCCATTCAGGCAGACCAGCACCGTGCTCCCCTCGTGGCCGACAACACCGAGCGGCAGCAGCAGATGAAACCCGAGCGCCGAGATGATCAGCACGACGATGACGCCCATCGCGAAGGTGAGATTTTGGTAAACGACGCGGCGCGCGTGGCGGCTGAGGGCGAGGGCGAAGACGATGTTCTCCAGGTTGTCGCTCATCAGGACGACATCGGCGGTCTCCATCGCGACATCCGTGCCGGCGGCGCCCATGGCGATGCCGACATTGCTGGTGGCGAGGGCGGGCGCGTCATTGACGCCATCGCCCACCATCGCGACGGGGCCTATGCTCTTGAGCTCCTTCACCACGCGGACCTTGTCCTCCGGCAGGAGCTCGGCGTGGAATTCATCCACGCCCGCCTGCTTTGCGATCGCCTGTGCGACACGGGAATTGTCGCCGGTAAGCATCACCACACGTTCGATGCCGTTTGCCTTTAACTGGCGGACGACCGATGCGGCATCACTGCGGAGGATGTCCGCGATGGCGATGGCGCCGAGAATGCGGCCGCCGTCAGTGGCTTCGTCCATTTCTCCCACCAGTACGCAGGTCTTGCCCTCGTCCTGCAGACTCGCGATTTGCGCGGCGAGCAACGTGGGGATCTCGATATTCTGCGCCGTGAAGTAACGGGCATTGCCCACCGCGAGCCGGCGCCCGTCGACGATGCCGCTCGCCCCTTTACCGGAGATCGATTGGAACGCCGCGCACTCTCCCGGGGCAATATGGCAGGCGGCGCACTCGGCGACGATGGCCTGGGCGAGGGGATGCTCGGATTTTGCCTCGACCGCGCCGGCAAGCGCCAGCAATGCGAGCGCCTCCGGGTCCGGCGTCGCGCGGAAATCAACCACGCGCTCGCCAGCCACCACATCGGTCACGCGCGGCTTGCCCTCAGTGAGCGTGCCGGTCTTGTCAAACGCCACCACCTTGACGCCGGCCGCGCGCTCCAGGTGGACGCCGCCCTTGAATAACACACCGCGCCGCGCCGCGCCGCCGATGGCGGATAATATCGAGGCCGGCGTGCTGATGATCAGCGCGCACGGCGACGCGACCACCATGACCGTCATCGCGCGATAAAACGCCGCATGAAACGCCGCGTGCAGCGCGAAAATCGGGATGAAGATCAGGCAAAGCGTGAAGGCGATGACGCCCACCGCGTAGTATTGCTCCGCGCGATCGAGGAAGCGCTGTGTGTCGGCTTTTTCGCTCTGCGCCTCCTCGACCATGCGGACCAGCTTCTCGATGGTGGAGTCCTTCGCGAGCTTCGTCACGCGCACCTCGAGGCCGCCGGTTTGATTGATGGTGCCGGCAAAGACCGGGTCGCCGGCGTGTTTCGACATGGGCATCGATTCGCCGGTGAGCGACGATTGATCGATGGAGCTGGCCCCTTCAATGATGACGCTGTCGAGCGCGATGCTCTCTCCGGGCCGCACGACAAGGATATCGCCCACCACAAGGTCCTCGACCGGCAGCAGCACCGTACCGCCATCGCGGCGCGCGAGCGCTTTCTCAGGGCGCAGTTTCATCAGGGACTTGATCGCCTTGCGCGTGCGATCGATGGCGAATGCCTGGAGGACATTCGATAACGAGAAGAGAAAGAGCAGCATCGCGCCCTCGAAAGCCGCATTCACCACCGCGGCGCCGAGCGCGGCCAGTACCATCAGGAGATCGACGTCGATGGTCCATTGCCGCAGCGATTGCAGCCCCGCGCAAACGCCAAAGTAACCGCCGGTAACATAGGCCAGGACATAGAAGACCGGATACCACGAGACCCCGAGCCTGGAGGCCGCCCACCCGGCGATCATGAAGACCAGGGTAAGGGCCGTGAAGAGCGCCTCCAGCCGGTCGCCGCTCAGCCAGCGCGCGATCCGCTCGCGCAGATTGGCCGGCGGCCGCTCGCTCTCGATGACATAGGGCTCGACCGGCGCGCCAGTCTCCCGCACATGCTCGATGACCTCAGCCTCGGAGAGCTTCGCATCATCGAACGTCACCGTCATTACCCCGCCCATGAATGTGGCGCGCGCACGCCGGATGCCCTCGATCTTCTGCGCCTTCCGCTCCAGCCGCTGCTCCGCCGCGCCCGATGCCCGCCCATCCAGCCGCAGGATCGCCTTGCAGTAATGCTGGTGGCTGATCGGCGCCAGCTTCGCCGCGACCCGCCGCGCATCCTCGTCCGAGAGCACGCGCGGATCAAAATCGATCATCACCGCGTGGTTCACCGGGTCCACATCCGCGTGCAGTACTCCCGGCTCGTCGGGCGGCGGCACGGGCACAAGGGCCGGCGATTTGGAGGGTTCGTTGGTCACTCTGCCTTCATTACCGGCGACGGCTCCCGGAATGTAAAGTGAGAGTCGGTCGCAATTGGTAGACATCCCGTCGGGGCCCTCGGATAATGTTGCGGCCGATGCATTGCGCCTCCGCAGTGAATCAAATCCAAAGCGGCGGGGTTTGGTTATTGAGAGTCCGCCCTCCCTCGATAAAACCCTCCCAAATAGTCACCATTCCAATGCATTCTCTCAGGCGCGGTGGCGCCGTCGTCTCCTCCATTCTGCTGGCCGTCGCACTATTCGCGTGGTGCGGCGTTCCGTGCGCCAGGGCGCAGGATCAACGGCAGGCGCAGGGGGTGAAGATCACGGATTCAGGGAAGGCGGTGACGCTGGAGAATGGGGTGATCTCGGTGACAATTGACAAGACGAACGGGAATTTCCTGCGCTTTGGGTACGATGGAACCGATCTGCTGGATCGGCACGGATACTGGGACGTTGTTGGCGATATTCCCGGCCAGACCGACACACGGACACACGAAACAACCTCCGTGGTGACCGTAACCCAGGATCCCGCGCACAACGGCGGCGATATCGGCGAGGTCGAGGTTCTTTCCCCGTACCGTGCGGGTAGCGGTGGGCAGCCTCTCGATATCGCCGTCCGCTATACCCTGCGCCGCGGCGATTCCGGGCTCTATTGCTGGACGATCGTGCGGCACAAGCCAGGTTATCCGGCCTTTAATATCGAAATCGCAACTTTCACGTTGAAATTAAAAGGCGACTTATTCGATCACCTGACCATCGATGCCGCGCGAAACCGCCAGATGATTACGGGTTACGACTGGGAACACGGCCAGCCTTTGAATCTGAAGGAGGCGCGCCGGATGACCACCGGCATCCACGCCGGCGAAGTGGAGCATAAGTATGATTACTCCGCGATGTTCTCGCAAACGCCTGCCTACGGCTGGAGCAGCACCGCCGGGAAGGTCGGTATCTGGATCGTCAATCCCAGCCTCGAGTATATCAACGGATCGCCAACCAAGATCGAATTAACTGGGCACATCGACCTTAAAGATACTCCGCCGGCCGATCCGACGTTGCTCTTCGTCTGGCACGGAAGCCATTACGGCGGTATGCCAATTGCAATCCAGTCCGGTGAAGATTGGAGTAAGATCACCGGACCTTTCCTGGTCTACTGCAACCATGGCCCCACCCCGGATGCGATGTGGAAGGATGCGCTCGCCCGTGCCGCCGTGGAGCAAGGTGAGTGGCCTTATTCATGGGCGAAAGCGCCGGGATATGCCAGCGCGGCGGAACGGGGAGCCGTGGAAGGGAGGCTCGTGGTTACGGACCCCCAACAGCCATCCGCGAGTGCGAGCAATGCCTGGGTGGGCCTGGCCTTACCACCCTATCAAGGCGTCGACCTTGCGCGCAAACCCATCACCATTGATTGGCAAACCGATGGGAAGCATTATCAGTACTGGACCCGCGCGGATGCTACCGGCGCATTCACCATTCCCAATGCAAGGCCTGGCAAATATGTCCTGTATGCCTTTAACAATGGTATCCTGGGCGATTTCAGCCACGCCGATGTGTCCGTGACCGCGGGACAGACGCTGAATCTCGGTACGCTGACATGGACACCCGTGCGCTATGGCCGGCAGGTGTGGGAGATAGGAATCCCCGACCGCAGCGCCTCGGAGTTCCGGCACGGCAACCAACCGTGGGTCTGGGGATTGTATAACCTCTATCCCCGCGAGTTTCCAAACGATGTCAATTTCGTGATCGGCAAAAGCGATTGGTCAAGGGACTGGAACTATGTCCAGCCGCCCCGTCAGGATGCGGCGGGCCAATGGCATGGGACCACATGGAAGATCACCTTTGACATGGCCAGCGTACCCCCGGGGACAGGCACCCTGCGGCTTGCCCTCTGCGGCACGCGCAACACGCAAATCGACGTTGCGGTAAATGGGCATCCCATTGGCACAACAGGTCTGCTTCCTTCCTCCGGGGCGATGCATAGGGATGCCATGCGTTCCATCGAGCTTGAAAGCGATTTGCATTTCAACACCGGTTTATTGGTCCCCGGCACCAACGTCATGACCCTTGCCACTCATTCGCGCACCTGGCCGGAAGGCGTGGAGTATGACTATCTTCGCCTTGAGGTAGCTGATTAGCCTGGCTGACAGTTGAGGCTGTAAGATTTTTTTCTCGCGGTGTGAATTCGATGGACGGATCTTGCCGCTTCTGCATAAGGTCCGCCTGGAACGTTTGAAATCACGTGGTTTCCGGCTGGAAGAATGAGGATCGTCAACCAACCGAATCCGCGCTTACCCCGCATTTATATGAAATTAACCCCCTCATTATCTAATCCGGCAGGATGCAGGTTTGTATTGAGATTGTTCATGGTCGCCCTTTTGCTTGGCACGGGCGGCTGCGTTGAAAATCGCGCCCGGCGCGACCTGGATACAAGGACCTGGACGCGCGATGACCGGGCCATGTTTGTTACCGGCAAACAATTGCCGCAATTCGAGCCGGCTACAACGGCAGCCGCGCTACATCATAATTATGATCTCAGTTTCATCGAGTTTGATGAACAGGGCGATTACTGGGATCGGCGGCAACTCGGCTGGACGATCGACGCGATCAAGCGGGAGGCGCGGGCTAAGGACCTGGTGCTCCTGATTTATGTGCATGGCTGGCAGAACGACGCCGGAACGTTGCCTGGGCATGATGTGGATAAGTTCGAGGGTCTGCTCAATCGGCTTGCCTCGACGGAGAGTACCCCCAACCGCCGCTTCTTTGGCGTGTACATCGCCTGGCGCGGGAAATCAGTCCCCGGCGGGGACGGGGTTTTCTCCCCAGGGTCCCCAATGGACTGGTTGTCGCAGGCCGTGCTGTTGGTCCCGCATGAGTTATCGCTTTATGACCGGCAGCGGGCTGCGATCCGAACGGCGGGGATGCCGATCACAGAAGCCATTTTCGCCTCCGTCAATGCCAGCCGCACCGCTGCGCGAGAGAGCGGGCATCTCACGAGGAGCATCCTGATAGGTCATTCATTTGGCGCGCTGATCGTGGAGAAGGCTCTTTGCGAGGCGCTCGCCGCGCAGGTCATTGTCAATGACGCTTACAGTGGGCAGCCATTCCCGGCGCCCGCCGATACGGTCCTGCTGCTAAACTCCGCCGCGCAATCCATTTACGCAAAGGAATTGATGGATATGCTCAGGCGCCGCCGCCCGGCCGGCGACCGGGGCGAAGCGGGGGAGATCACCGCGGATCGTCCGCTTGTGGTGTCCGTAACGAGCACCGCGGATAGTGCCACCGGTACGCTGTTTCCCATCGGCGTTGGCTTGGGCAATATCGCAGCCATCACCCGGCAGTATGATTGGGATACTTACTATGGACCGAGCAGCCATGGGGTGCCGCAACGGCAGTATCTCATCACGACACCCGGTCATAATGATTGGCTGATCAGCCATGACGCCGTTCCTTTGCCTGGAAACATCCCTGCGATGCCCGTGCTCAATGATGAGACGGAGACTTATGACTCCAGTATTTCGCTGAAGGGAATCGACAAGAATCTGAATGCTCCCATCTCCGAGGTGAACACGCCGGATGGAAAGCTCGGCTTTGTAACCGTGGACGGTACCGGCGGCACCTGTCACTGGGCAATCACCCCAAGGGCCTACCAATACCAGACGCCCTATTGGATTATCCAGGTGCCGAAACAAATCATGCGGGAGCACAGCGATATCTTTAATGAAAATTCCCTTTCGCTGCTCGCGCGACTGGTGCGTCTTACCAATCCGGACAACAGCCCGGGCATCCATTTGTCGTCCGAGCCGCGGACCATGCAATTGGCTGCGCCTGGCACCGTCTCCAGCAGCACCGCGCAATAGTGGCTCATTCGCCAGGTTCACCGGGCGATTGCCGGAAAGTCGCGATTCCTTTGGCGGCCTTGACGGATTGGTGAGATTGGGAAACCATCGGTCATGAGCTCGCGTTTGCGTTGTCTGGTGGTCGCTGGAATCATTGCGGCTCCCACGATCCACGCTCGGGCTTCCGATCCATCTCCTCCGGGCAATTCAGATTCATCAGCCTCCACCGCTGGCTCGCAGATTCCCGGCGCGTCTGCCGACCTGGGGACGGTGTCGGATTGGTACCTTGCCGGGACTCGGCTCAGTCAGGATGCCGTAACCGCCCTTGAAAAGCAGGTGGCTGCCGACCCAAACAATCTGGAGCGGCGTTTCAAAATCCTTGGGTTCTATTTTGAAAAACGGGATTTGGACGAAACTGCGCGCGCGGCGGCGCAGCCGCATATCTTGTGGATCATTCGCAACGTGCCAGACTCAGTCGCCGCCGGTGTGCCGGAAGCCCAGATTGAGAAGCAAATTGACCCGGTCCGTTATGACGAGGCGGCGAAAGCCTGGAACGAGCAAGTAGCCACTCATCCAGGCGATCCTGCGATCCTCGGCAACGCCGCATTATTCTTCCAACTAAGCGACATGCCATTGTCCGAGCGGCTCTTTCGCCAGGCGCAATCCATCGAGCCGAACAACCCGGAATGGAACGAGGAATTGGGGCATCTCTATACCCTGGAAGCCATGAATCAGTCCTCCAACGGCGGATCCGACGCAGACCGAAAAGCATTGGCCGCATTGGAAGCGGCATTGCCGGCCGGTGGGGAAACCCGCTTCTACCAGCTTGAAGATGTGGCAAAGGCCGCGTTCAAGGCTGGCGATATGAAGAAGGCCGGCGCGTATGCCGGGGAACTTCTCAATACGGCGCCGGGTTACGCGCACGATTGGAATGACGGCAACGCCGTATACACTGGGAATACGATTCTTGGGCTCGTTGCCCTGAGGCACGGGGATATTGCCAGCGCCCGGAGTTACCTATTGGCGGCGGGCAAAACTCCGGGATCCCCGCAATTGGATTCATTCGGCCCCGACCTTACCCTGGCCGGCGAGTTGGTCGCGCACGGAGAAAAGGATTCGGTGATCGCGTTCCTGGGCAGCATCTCGAAGTTTTGGGACGGCCACGCCGACAAGATCAAGGAATGGCAGGAGGAAATCCGGCAAGGCCAGACGCCCGTGTTCAACCCTTTATATTAATTCCCGCCCCCCAATGAACTGCCCGTCCTGCGCCTCAAGCGATATCGTCGCCCGCGGGAAGCGAAATGCGATCTATCCGTCCGGTATTGTGACTGTCATCGGCTGGCCGATCGCCATGCTGCATCAGCTATCCAGCCCGTACGAGTACCGTTGTAACCGGTGCGGTTTGGAGTTTGTACGTAGAAGCAGAATCGGACAGGTCGCCCTGGTGTTACTCATTCTATTTCTCATCGTCGTTGCGCTCGCCTTAGTCGCATTCCTGAGCCTCATGATTTCCGCACCCACGGCGGGAAAATAGCGCTCCGGGGAACCGGGAACGCAACGCAGGTCCCTGAAAAATCGCCCCGCCGCACGGCGCGGGCCGTGCGGGGTTCCGGGATGCCATCACCCGGCCTCTCTCGCCATGTTCCGTCGGGAATAGGCGCTGATTCTTCTTATTTCTTCCTTGCAGCCTGCACGGACGGAGCAGCCGGCTTCTTTTGGTTGCTCGTCTTTTTCGCGCTCTGTTGCGCCTTCTTCTTCTGGTTATTTTTCGGATTGGAGTCGCCCATATCGATCAGTGTCGAACGGTCGGAAAAGCGGCGCAAGAAGAAAACGGAACTACTTGTACACCTTGCGAATTTTCGAATCGCTGAGCCGTATAAAGCCATCCTCGAGGACATTGGCCGGAAGAACGGCATGGTTTTGTACGGGCTTCTGAATCGAAACCCGTTTGGCCACGGGCTTCATATACGATTGGTACTTTCTTTGATGAGTAGGCATAATTGTCTGAGAATATCGGCCAGCATACGGCCAAATTCGATCCAAGCCAGCGCCAAGTCTCATGGGCGCCGGTCCGGATGCGTCTGACCTCAAGCTCGCCATCAATCCGTCCATCAACGGAATCGGAAGCGACACTGCACACGGCCGGGCGAGGGGGCGATTTCGTTCCGCTCATGATCGTTTGATATCGACATGCCCCCGGGGCTCGGAAATTCGAGGTTGCGTGTTTCGATCTCTACCGTTCATCAACAACTCCATTGGTATCCACCGCAATGTGCTTTCCAGAGCTGGTCGTGCCGGCGCTCATGACGACCGGCTTTGGTGGAGAATCAATATCATTTCCTCCCAGCAGAATGAAATCCGCATTTGGTGTGAGTGGATCCTTGCATTGCTCTGCCGGCAGGTAGAGCGGAACGAGCTCTGATATCTTATCCGGAAATGCGCCGTTGTTATCGTCGGCGTATATTTTACAGGCCATGAAGATCCGTTTTGCCCGCTGTATCTCCATCATATCCGTATTCATACCCGGGATGGTTGCTACGGATTTTACCGCGGGGGACAAGAGCAACCCCGAGGCACCGGGCGTGACGAGCCGTCCCACATCAACGACCTCCAGTGTCCGGGAGAGGAAGTTGGTCAAAAACAAGATCTTCCCGTCCGCGCTAACATGGAATTCCCGCGGGAACGCGCCGCAGGTGATCTGCCCAAGCGTTGGATCGCGTCCGGTTCCGATGCGCGAAACATCCAGTACGCTCACCGTCGATCTCTTCCCAGCATCCGGACTGAATCGATTGGAATTACCCACCAGCGCCAGCTTTCCATCCATGACCACGGCGATTGGGACCGGGCTCGCTCCCACTGGTATTTTCGTCGGCGTGGCATGACCTGGGTCTTTGATGAGCGCCGCAGTATCAAATACCATGACAGCGTTGCTATTCCGGGCCGTCACGAACAACCGGCGGTCATCTGGCGAAATCGCCAGGCGCACCGGGCTCCCACCAGCCGGAACCCGTGCGATGACCGATTGCTTGGGATCGGTCCTCGCCTTCGCAATGTCGATCACGACCACCGCACCTTCAGGCACTTTCGCGTCTCCCGGCCCGCCTCCTTCAGCGTTCATCACATCCGGCCAGTTCCAGTCCGGCGGCGCAAGTTCGCTGGTGGTAAACAGCCAGCGTTGATCCTTTGAAATCGTAAGAGCGATTGGCCCAAGGCCAACCGGAATTTTTCCAATCGTCACATCCGGCGCGCCACCTTCGGAATTGAAGCGTTGCAAATTCGCCTCCGAATCCCGGCCAAGCGAACGGATCTTATCCAAATTGATCACCGTAATGGTCTGACTGCCCTCGTCGCTGACAAAGAGCGTTCGATCGTCCGCGGTCACATTCACATACACGCTGCCGGCGTCCGGACCGTCACTTATCCATTGAAAGGCGGCATCGGTTCCGCCTGATTCCAGGCGTTTGGTGTCAAAGAACACCACCGTGTCATCGGCTGCAACGATCAACATACTGCCATCGTGAGTAAGTACGAGTCCCGCCGGCGAGCTGCGCATTGGAATGACTTGTGCGAGCCCGAGCTGGCCATCCTTATCGTGCAACACCGCAATCCCCGGCCCCCCGCCGGGTCCGCCACCGGAGAGCGACACAAAAACCCACTGCTTGTCAGCAGAAACTTCCACTCCAAATGGCGCGCCAGGAAGATTGACCTCAAAGTTGGCCGCTTTCTGAGAGTCAGTAGTGCTTTGGCTGGTCCCAGCCAAAAGCGGCGCCGCGACCAGCATCAGAGCGAATGCGATGGTTTTCATGGATCCTTGGGGGACAACAGAATAATATGGCCAGGCTTTGAGTGCGAGAAAAGCCTGCGCTCGCAGGAATCGCAATGGCCCGCTCCTAGTCCCGATCACTCGGAGGCCAGAAAGTCGCAGAATAATGCGATCAAAAAAGAAATTCTCACTTGCTTTCGTGCGACTGGATACGAAGTTTTTAACTGCCATGAAGCTAAAACACTTGGTAGTCGTATCGCTCTTTTACTTCGCTTTTCTCGGTGGTGTGCCTTGCTGGGCTCAAGCCGCCACTGATGATGTCTGGGTCGCAGTTCGTGTCGTCGATGCTGAGGCAGGGCAGCCGGCAATTGAATATTACGGGACTCTCGAACCGAAGGAGTTTGACTGGTTCTCAACCAACACGTCCACCGTTGCTTTTCTGAAACTCCAGCATGTCGCCTGGATGGAGGATGGACAAATTGTGCCGATTTCCAGACCCGGAGCGGATGGCAGGGATTATGGGTACGGGGATGTCACCTATTTGCGAGTTGACACGGTGGTGAGGATTATCGTGTTGAACAACGCCTTCGTGAAGGCGCATTTGCTCGATCTTAAGTAATCGATTTTGGTAATTGATTTGGACTCAGAGCTTGCCGAGCAACCCACTTACCTCACCTTGAATAAGGTTCGCACCTTCAGTCTCAAGCGCGCTCACACCACCGGTCACTCCGCCGCTCATGAAGGTGTCCACCTGTGCGGCGATCGGCGCAGGCAGTTTGCTCTTGAGAGAATCGATGACGACCTGCACGGCTTTCTGCGCATCGTCCTGGCTGATGCCCGTTTTCTGTACGACGAGATTTACGATTTCATCCATAGTGGGTTCAATGTAATCGGCTTCGGCTGCGCCGATCAACCAAATTAAGGGTCGGTGGACGACGCATTTACCCATTGCGGCCCCGTGGTTTCCGATGATAACTCATGGTCATGAAGAAAATCCTTCCCCTTATCATCTTGACGGTCCTTTCCGTCTCATCGGTATTTGCCCAAACGGCGGCGTCCAGCCCGACTCCCGCTGCTTCGCCAAGCCCATCCAAACACCACAAACATTCAAAAAAGACTGCTGCCACCGCCACCGCGGAGGGATCTCCGGTTGCCGGTGCTTCCGCTTCTCCTGCCAAACATGGATGGGGATGGTCAAAGAAATCGAAAGCTGCCGCGAATGCCTCTGCTGCCCCGGCAGGCACCAGCACTGCGGCATCCTCCTCGACCGGTGGCGCCGCTGCGTCTACCGGAGCTCCGGCACCTGGTGGTGGCCCCGGCATGGTATGGGTAAATACCAGCAGCCATGTTTACCACAAGGAAGGGTCCAAATTCTATGGGAAGACCAAACACGGCAAGTATATGAGTGAGGCCGACGCCATCAAGGAAGGCGATCACGCCGCCAAAGGCGAATAGTCACCATTGCTGACTTTTGACAAAACCACGGCGGAGGAGAGATCCTCCTCCGCCGTGATTTTTCAGTTTTGGAAATGTGGGACAGGCATTCGTGAGAGGAATGCATGCTAATCGCAGGCACTTTGATTTCAATCCTTCAAGTGCTGTCTCGCCAGAACCCAAAACTTAAATAAGCAGAGCCAGAATGGGCCTGGCATGGGACTTGGTGGTAGCGCCGATATAGTTGTGGCTGTCTGATTCTTGCTTATGGGCGTCCGCTATTACTTCGACGACACTTTCAATGTAAGCAGAACCAGTTCATGATTTGGTTCAACGGTCCCGTAACTGAGTAAGAAACGCTGCTGACATTTCGGACAGGTAATCTGACATTGTGTAGACCCTCAATATGGGGAGGGTTAAAGGCCAAAGGCCATGAGCAAGGCGCAGCGTAGCGCAGCCGCGTCGAATGGCTGCCTCGCAAGGACTCGAACCTTGACAAGCAGAGTCAGAATCTGCTGTGCTGCCAATTACACCACGAGGCAAAAAAATCGAGCCCGTTACCTTATGGGCACTCGGCCGGTACGTCCACTCATTTTTGGAGGAGCGGGAGAGGGGATGACGCCAAAACAAGCAAATGGCGGTCCCGGGACAGACCCTATTTCCCCATCGGGCGCGTAATGTGCGCGTCGGCCGGGGGGGTGAACTCGAACGTCGAATCGGGCAGGGAAGGGCGGTGCGCGTTGTGGTAATCGGTCGTGATCTCGTCGCCCTTGGGGGAGAGGATGTCGGTGCGCACGGGGATCAGGTTGCTGTCGAGGTCGAGGGTGATCTTTTCCACCATGCGGCGGGAGGAGGGCTTCTTCGGGGTCAGGATGAGGCGGTACCCGGCCGGCTGGCGGTAGGCGCGCAGGGTGTAGTATTCATCGATGTGCTCGAAGTTCAGGAACGCGGTGAGGGCATCCAGCGACTCGCTGAGGAAGGAGCGCTGCGCGAGGGAATAAATCTCCACCTCGTCAAAGGAGGGGTAGAATATCCACATCGTCTGGCCGTCGCTGATGGTGGTGCTGGGGCTGGGCGTGCGGACCTCGCGCCGGAACTTGTCCGGCACGCTGAAGTAGACTGCGCCCTCGCTGGTCACCGGGTGATTGAGAAGATGGGAGGTGCGCTGCTCGGTGAACGTGGCCTGGAAGCTCGGCTGCTTCTCGTGCAGATCGTGGAGCTGCTGGAGCAGGGCCGCGGCATCGGCGGGAGTCAGTTCCTGCTGGGCTCGCGCGGGGGCGGCGATGGCCAGCAGGCAGAGGAGGGCCGCGCAGCAAAGCCATGGTGCGGGGAGGCGCGAGATCATATCGGTGATTTCCAAATCGGCACGTAGTTAAACCATTGTTCGGGATTGCGGCTCACAATGGCCTCAAAGACCGTCGCGATCCGTTGCGCATTCGCCGCGCCATCCGAGTCCATGGGGACCGGCGGCGCAAGCAGGGAAACGTAGCGTCCGCCCGGGTTTTGTAAAACAAATGCGGGGATGACCGCTGCCCCCGTGTGCTGCCAGAGGAGCGACGGGGCCGAGGAGAATTGCGTCTGCGCCCCAAAGAAGCTCACCGGCACCGCCGAGCCCCCGTATGGCCGGTCCACCAGCATGGCGACGAATTCATTGCGCCGCAGCGCCGAGACAATGCCGACGAACGAGAACGGGTCCGCCCCCACCGCGACGGTCCGGATGCCCAGCCGCTGCCGGTAAGCCTCGCGCCATTGCGTGAGGCCGCTGGCGGGCTCCTCCAGCGTGATGACCGTCAGCGGCACGCCCTCCAGCGCCAGCAGGATGCCCCCCAGCTCCCAATTTCCCAAGTGCCCGGTGATGAGAATCCCGCCCTTCCCCTGCTGCCGCGCCTCGACGATGTGCTCAAAGCCGATCCACTCCTGCACCAGCGCGCGGATTTTCTCCTTCGGCGCCAGCGAGCAGAAAAAATAGTCCGACATCATCCGGAGGAACCGGTCGAAATTCTCGCGCGCCATCTCCTCCAGCATCAGGTCGCGCAGGCCCGTGATGCGGCCCAGGTTTTCCAGCGCCGCCTCGCGTCCGGTCCGGGCGAAGTCATACCCCGTCCGCCCCAGCGCGCCGGCGACCTCCTGCGCGACATCGCGCGGCAGCATGCTCACCAGGCGCAATGCGGCGCGGAAGGTATCCAGCCGGTACCAGGGGTTCCCGGTCATTTCTTCAATCTCAACAGGTATGCCGGCAGGATAAAGAAAATCGTCGAGAACAGGCAGCACGCGATCCCGATGGCCGAGACCGCGCCCAGCCCGCGCAAGGCGGGATTGTGCGCGATGGCCAGTGAACCGAACCCCGCCACCGCCGTCAGCCCTGCGAGCACCACAGGCTTGATGATCGTCGCGAAGGCATACTCCTTGTCGCCCGGCTGCCGCATCGCCAGCAGAATGTAGATGCCGTAATCGACCCCCACCCCCAGCACTAGCGGGAAGGCGAGCACGTTAAAGAGATTCAGCGCGAACCCGAATATCTTGAGGCAGGCGATCATCGCCCCGACGGAGAGCGCGAGGCTGACCATGAGAATCAGCAGCGGCTCCGGCTTGCGGTAGAGGAAGGCGAGCAGGAGGATGTTAAACCCGACCATCGTCACGCTCAGGAGGGTGAGCTTGTGCTTGGCCCATGGGATCAGGTCCGCCAGAACATAAGTCCAGCCGGTGATGTGCATCGAGACGCCGGGAACCGTCAGCTCATCGTGCAGTGCGTCTTTTTGCTCCACATCCTTGATATGCTCCAGCGGGGTCACGTAGGCGGCGGCCATGTAGGAATTGCGGGCAAAGAACTGGTCGAGCACGAACCACCAGCTCGAGTTGACCGGCAGGATGTCGCGCCATGCGGTCGGCGAGGTGCCGGACGTGCGCGCCGCCTGGAGCGCGTCGATCAGCTTGTAGACATTCTGGAATGCCGGGTCCGTGGTGTTGAATCCCTCCGTCGCCAGCGCCTTCGTATAGCTGGCGCGCGCCGCCGCAAAATCCACCGAACCGAGCTGCCGGATATTCGCCTTCGCATTCTCCGGCGAGAGCACAAACGCCGTCGGCGACGTGTAACCCTTGATCTTCCCCGCATCCACCAGGCTGGCCCATTGCGCGGAGATTCTCGTCCACTCATTATAACAATCCTCCGCGTCCTTCGCATCCACCAGCACCAGCAGCGGCTCCTTCGCCGCGGGGAAGGTGGCCTGGATCGTGTGCAGCGCCTCGCTCGCGTCGCACACCGGCTCCAGCGTCTTCGGATCGGGCTCCATCTTCAGCTCGCCGATCGGCGCGATGGCAATGCCGCAGAGTATCAGCAGAAAGATCGTCGTCCCGATCAGCACCGGCTTCGGATTCCGGAACATCGCGCCCACGTAGCTCTTGCCGGCCTCGAAGATAAAGTCATGCTCCTCCGGCGGCTTGCTGCGGCTGACGCATGCGTAAAAGACCGTCATCATCAGCACGCTGGCGATCAGGATGCCGATGGCGATCAATGACCCAAGCTGCGCAAACGCCGAGCAATCGCTCAGCACAAACGAAACGAACGCCGCCGCCGTCGTCAGTGCCCCGACGAAGATCCCTTCGCCCAGTTGCTTGAGCGAACGCGCGATTGCCTCCTCGTGCTCCACGCCGGCGTTGCGCTGCGATTGATAGCTGCCGTAGAGCAGCATCCCGAAGTCCACCCCCAGCCCCACGAGGATCGAGCAAAGCCCAATGGTGATCAAATTCAGCTCCTGAAAGATCAACCCGCCCGCCGCGACCGCCAGCAGGCAGCAGAGCAGCAGCACATGCATCAGCGCCACCAGCGGCCAGAAGCGCCGGAAGCCCGCGTAAAAGACGACGGACACGAGCAGGATAGAGCCGAAGAGCGTCGAGACGATGTCGAACCGCATCGCCCGCGAAATTTCATCCACATAAGCATTGCGGCCCGTGATGAGGATCACCGGCTTTACCGGGCAGCCGCTCAGGAATTGCGCCTTGAACGCGTCCACCTGCCGCATCAGCGCCTGGCACTCGTGCGGGCCGATGCCCGACTGGTTCGTCTCCACAAAGACCAGGTGCATCGTCCCATCATCCGAGACGAACGCCTGCGATTGCTGCGAGGAGAACGACCCCGCCGCCGGCCGCAGTGCCTCCTGCACCAGGCCCAGCGCGTCGTAATCCAGTTTCGTCTCCGCCATGCCCATGCCTTCCATCTTCGCGCGCAACTCGTGGAGGCGCGGCGCGATGTGGTCCGGCTTCAGCAGGTCCATCGCTTTCGCGAACGCCGGCGCTTGCAGGTTCAGCAGCAGCGGCACGGCGAGGTGCTCTTGCAGGTCCGCGACTCCCTCCGGGCTCTCCACCGGCGCGGCATCCGTCACGCGCACCACCCACGGCTGCTTCCGCAGCGCATCGCAGAAGCGCGCCGTAATCTCCTCCAGGTCCGCGTCGGTCGAGTTGAGCGAGAGCGCGAACGTGAGCTGGCGCGCGTTCGTAAACTCCCGGTCCGTCGTCTTGAATGCCTGGACCGAATCGAAATTCTTCGGCAGCAGATCCAGGATATCCGAGTTAAACCGCAGCCCGAAGATGATCACCAGGATGCTGGCCGCCATCAGCAGCCCCACGATGGTAAAAACAACCGGGCGGCGGTGGGTGACGAAATGCGCGACAGTGCGGGCGAGACTCATTCAGGAAGAGTCTTAGCCGTTGATGTGAAAGACGAATCGTTCCCCGTTGGCAAAATCGACGGTTATCTGGTTTGGCCCCCGCGACACCGTTGCCCCCGGCGGCGTGCCGCCGCCAAAGACCGTCCGCAGCGCCACCCAGTTCCGCACCTGCGACGGCACGAAGTGCTGCGGATTCCCCTGCCACGTGTGCCCCAGCGCCTCCACGTTCACCAGCGTATCGTTCTCGCGGAGCAGGATCAGCTCCATGCCGGGCCCCTTCGTGACATCGAGCGCAAAATCCGTCGGCGATTGCCGCACCGTGAAATCGCCGACGAACGTCCGCTTTTTCCCTTCGTACAGCATCTGTCCCGCGACGTTGCGCCCCGCCGGGTTATAGGCCGGGAACAGGCCAGTGGAGCATCCGGCAAGGGCAAGCATGACGGCGAGGCAGGGGAGGAGGATACGGCGATTCATCGTAATGGGTTTAATCCGTCGCCTCCGTCAGCAGTGGCAGGCGCGGTACCAGCGACATATGCCGCTGCAAAAACAAAACAAGATAAAACACCTCCATCCGCCACCAGAGCGCGAAGGAGTCGCTGATATTCCCCGCCAGCGAGGCATTGACCGCCCCCACCAGGTTCAGGTGCTCCACGGGATTCGTGAAGACCTCGATAAATTCCGGCCGGTACCACGCTTCCACAAATCTGAGGTACTTTTTCATCACGCGTCTCAGCCCCTTTTCGTAACTGCGGAAGAGCCCGGCCTTGCGTCGCGGATGTTCCAGCGCCTCGTGCAGCGCGTCCGCGCATTGCTCCCCGGAGAGGATCGCGAGGAAGACCCCGGTACTGAAGATGGGGTCGATGAATCCCGCCGCGTCGCCCGCCAGCAGCCAGCGGTCCCCGGCAAAGCGGCTGTTGCGATAGGAATAATCGCTGATGGAGTACACCTCGGAGACCCGCCGCGCCCCCGCCATCCGCTCCCGCATCTCCGGCGATTTCTCGACGAAATGGAGGAGCGCCTCCTCCGGCGATTTTTTCAGTTCGCGAAAACGCGATGTGTCCATCACGACGCCCACGCTCACGCGGGTCTCGCTCACCGCGATCATCCAAAACCAGAAATCATTGCCGCGGATCAGGCGCGTAAGGTTAAGCTCCTCGCGATCCCGCAACGGCACATCCTCGAAATGGGCGAACACGGAGAACTTCTGCAGCGACTCGTACGATTGGCGCAGCTTGAAGTGGTTGCCGACCACCGAGTTCCGCCCGCTGCAATCGATCACATACTTCGCCCGCACGCTCAGCGGCCCATCCGTCGTCTTCACCGCGAGCGTCACCCCGTCCGGTGCAAACTCCACCTTCTCCACACCCGCCTGCTCCCGCACCTCCGCCCCAGCCTCCGCCGCGTGATCGAGCAGCAATTTGTCAAAATCCGCCCGTTTCACCTGGTAGGACTTCGTCTGCTGGAGCTTGTAGCCCGTCCGGAAATAAAACCGCACCTTCCGCGTCCCGCAGGAGCTGGCCACCTCGCCGCCGATTTTCTCCATCGAGATGCCTTTGAGTTTGTCCTGCACCCCCAGCCGCTCAAAGGCGTTCATGCTATAGGGCAGCAGCGACTCGCCGATATGAAAACGCGGGAATTTCTCCCGTTCCAGCACAATCACCTTGCGCCCATGCCGTGCCAGCAGACAGGCGGCCGTGCTCCCGGCCGGCCCCCCGCCAATAATCGCAACGTCATAATCAGGTTCGTTTTCCATCGCCAGCCCATGACTCTATCAAATCTGCGCGAAATGCAAATGCGGCGAATCGACCGCGTTATCTCTCCAAAAGGGCGGCGAAATCCTCCACGGAGAGTCCGCTGGAGCGGATCAGGCTCCGTAGGGTTCCTTTGGCAACCTCCCGATGATCCGGGACAGAGAGCGTCGCCATGTGGCCCGCTTTGACAAGGATCATATGGCTGCCCCGCTGCCTCACCATCTGCCAGCCGTCCTGGGCGAACGCTTTGACGACATCCCTCCCGCTAAGCCTCGGAAGCGCTGGCATCAGATGGCCACTTCGACTTGCTGCGTCTCGATGGTCAGCGGCATACCGCGTTCAGCCCGGACTTCCAGACAGGCCGCAATTGCCTCGCGAATATTGGCGAGGGCTTCGTCCCGGGTGCCACCCTGACTCACGCAGCCAGGTATGGAGGGGCATTCGGCGATCCAAACGCCATCCTCATCCCGGTCCAATGTCGTGACGAATTTCATGGGCGACACATTACCCTCATTTTTTGGATTTGGAAATACCCGATGATTCGGGGCATTTCCGTCCGCTCCTCCGGTTCCAGCACGCCAACGGCGTGCGGCAAGGAACCAAACCCGTGGACGTTATCCAACGGCTTCCTGGCTTTCTCGAAATATATCCCACAGTTCTTTTGCAGAATTGTGGGCCTTAAGCCATTCGCGGGTCTTTCCCTGCGCGCCCGACTTTTGGTTGGGCTGGGTGACTACCCACAACCAGCGATTCTTCGGCAGGCAGGCGTAAGCGAAATAAAAATACACCCACGCTGCCACCATGCCTTGCATTCCCCAGGCGAGATATGCGTCCGAAATGCATCCGTTTCGCCATGCTGGACACGGGCCAAATTCACTCCCTCCGTAATAAATATCAAATATTGGGGGTACTCCACCAAGGATATCGGGGGTCTCGGCTTTCAGATAGTCGCCAGCTTCCCCTGACAGCTTAAAAAAGGATGGAGGCCCCCAAAATGACCAATTGCCGATCCGGATAGTCTTGAAGTGGTAACAGCGCGCGAGAAAAAAGGGACGGTCCGCATCATGGGTTCAAGTAAAATTGAACCCACAAACCGAAATGTCTGAAGAAGCAGTGCTAACATTGAAATGTGAGAGGCGGCTAATCTATGGCCTAAATTCACTAATATTCTGAAGCGGCTGCCACGCATTGGTGCCATGGTCGAAGTAATAGTCCGTCAGCGACAGGGAGCCTTCCCGAAGCATCTTCCTGATCGTCGACGGGCTATGTTCCCCGATATCCTTGCCCATCGCTGCAATACGGTATGAACGCACGAGAGGCGGCGGTTGCGATGGGGCGGCGGCAGCGGCAGCCGCCGGGTACTCGCCGCCCTGCTCCGCCAGCATGACCGCCTTATGATGGGCGAAAGTCGCCGGGACGGCCATGATGTAGAAATACTCCAGGATGAATTGCATGATGGAAATACCGTGGACGTAGGTCATGTAGATGGCATTCACCCCGCCGTAAACGGCGAGGATGATCGCGCATGTTCTGCTCCGCTTGTAGACGCCAAAGGCCAGCCCGAAGATGAGCACCACATCGATAAGGTTCGCCACCCCGAATCCCATGACGGAGGTGCCACAGATCGCGATAATGACCACGATCAACGTCACCGTCCCGGAGAGACCGGCGGCAATCAGCGCATTCCGGATGTTCCCGTCAGTAGTCTTTGCCGATTTCGCAGGTTCCTGGGGAGTCATTGCGAATCCGCGGGCGCCAGCCGCTGACAGTTTGGGCACTGTTCCATGCCGCGAATGGTGAGGGATGAGACCGTTGTTCTCAAGGAAAATGGGTAATGCAGAGCCTCCATGTTAAGCGCTGCTGGCGTGCCCTGAACGTCCCAAACAGAGAGCCACGAAGGAAACAAAATTTTTTGTGATCTTTGCGTTCTCTGCGGTCAAATATCATGGGTAACCGCAAAGATCGCAAAAGGGTAAAGGCTCCGGAAAAGTGATTCCCCGTCGCGCCATGGCGGCAGCCAAATTCCTTGCACCGGTCCACCGCTCCGCCACAATCGGCGCCAGCTCGTCATCCCTCCCATGAAGTCCGTGATGTTTGCCTTCGGTGTGCTTTTTACGTTTGCCTATGCGAACGCCCAGGCATCAGCATGGCAGCCATCCGCGGGCCATACCCAGGTGCCGATATGGCCGGGCGCGCCGCCGGATGCACAGCCGGCGATTGGACCGGAGACCGCGGTCCCAAAGGCGCTGGTTGCCGGCAGGCCGTGGATTCAGGTAAGCAAAGTCTCCCAGCCCACGATGACGGTGTATCCGCCCAAGGGACCGAACACCGGCGTTGCCGTGGTCGTGTTTCCCGGCGGCGGCTACCAGATACTGGCCATCGATCTGGAAGGCACCGAGGTTTGTGACTGGCTGGCCTCGCGCGGCATCACCGCCGTCCTGCTAAAATACCGGGTTCCCTATTCGGGCCCCTATTGGAACCCGCGCCTCAAGCGCCAGGTTTACCCAAAAGCCCCGCTTGCGCTGGAAGACGCGCAGAGGACGGTCGGCCTGGTGCGCTTTCACGCCGCCGAGTGGCATATCAACCCCGGGAAAATTGGAGTCCTTGGCTTTTCAGCCGGCGGCCATCTGGTCACCGCGATGAGCACCCATTTTAATACCCGTTCGTATCCGCCCGTCGATGCCGCGGACAAAACAAGCTGCCGCCCGGATTTCGCGGTCGCCATGTATCCGGGACACCTCTGGATCGACGAAACAAAGTTCGAGTTAAATCCCGATATCGCCACGCATATCACCCCCCAGACGCCGCCGACGTTCCTCCTGCAAAATGAAGATGACCACGTCGATGACGTCAACGACTCGCTGGTCTATTACATCGCGCTGAAAAACGCCGGCATCCCCGTGGAGATGCATTTGTACGCGCAAGGCGGTCACGGATTCGGCCTGCGGCGTACAAAGCTCCCGGTCACCGACTGGCCAAAGTTGGTGGAGACGTGGCTGGATACGATCGGGATGACCTCAGATAAATGAGGCGTTAAACCGTTTTGACACGCCCGCAAAAGTCTCGGGCGGAGAGACGCCATTCCGCCTTAGTTTGCGGGTTGATCCGCGCTGAGGCGGGCGAGAATCTTGTTGCCCTCCGGCATGCTCTGCGCCCAGGTGGTGGCGGCAGAGCGGTTGGACTGCATCCAGTGGGCCAGGAGCGCTCCGGCAGCGGATGTTCGCGCATCGCCGTCGGGCAATTGGGAGACCCACCAGGCCGCGTCCGCGGGATCATTGGCGGACCAGTTGTTCACGATATTTACGATGGTGTCATTACAGGCCCTCCCGGAGCTCATGGTGGAAACCGCCCACGTCACGGCCTGGCGGGGGTCGCTCGATGCATACGCCTTCGCGGCTGCGGCGATCAATTGATCCCGGATGGCCGGGTTGCTGACGGTCATGATCCAGTTCTTTGTCGAATCGGGATCGGTACTCATCCAGGCGGTGACGGCGGTCTGCAACAGATTGGTTTGCGCACTGCCGGGATCCATTTGGCTGGCAAGGCTGATGACTTCGCCCGGGTCGCCGGACAAGACCTGGATCCCTGCGTCCAGCAGGTAGGTCTGTTTCCACTTTCCGTCCGGGAGCCGGCCGGCGTAACTGGTCAGATCAATGCCATTGGCGGCAAGGTTGTGCGCGATGACCCACGCCTGATCATCCGAGGCGTCAGGACGCGACGCAACCCAGTCCGCGGCGGTAATGGGATCCACTTTCATCCAGTGCACGAGCGCGGAGGTCCCGAATGGACTGTGCAGTTCTTCCGGCGCCAGCAGCTTGATGATTTTTCCGGCGTTTTCGTCGGTCAGCAGATCGTTCAACTCATTCGTCAGCCGGTCATCGGTCGCTTTGTCTCCCATCTTTCGTTCCGACCACTCCCGCAGCCTGGAGTGGATCATTTCCATGGTCTGGTTCAGAGAGAGCGGGGTGGAAGGATTTGCCGCCGGCGAGTCGAGTTGTACGGGTGGCCTCACTCCCGGCGGCGAATGCACAGCGGCTGACTCCTCTGGCGAGAAAGTCGTCATGCAGATCACTGGCGGCCGCGGTACGGCAGGACTTTTCAACTCCAGCAAAAGTCCGGCCGCGGCGATGCAAATCGCACCTGCCAGATATACTTCCCACCTGGGAGGCTGGAGGCACCTGCAAAACACGGCGCGTCACATCTTGTTTAGAAGCAACCCAGGCCGGCGCCGGGACTGCCGCTGACCTGATGCATGAATGTGATGGTGGGCAGGCTACCGTTGGATTGGCGGGCCTCCGTCATCTGGGTGGCATCCGTGCTCACAAAATCGCTGTTCGTCAGGGTGATGCTTTCCGTCCAGGAATTGTCGGTTACGATGCTTCCGCTCTCATTGTAATCCCCGGTTACGGAGTATCCCGCATATCCGAGGTTATAGTGCATGACCTCTGCCACGCCGGGAATGTCGTTGGAGTCTGTTTGGGGCGATGAACTACTGTAATTCGGCGCGGTGCGTTCCAGGGTGTCAAAATCCGGGCCGCTGTTATTATATGCCGTGTTATTTGTCCAGGTTGCGGCTTGTCCTGGCTGGTGATTGCAATAGAAGCCGTGGCTGGCGTTATCGGCAGACAGGCAATATTTCACGATATGAGCGGGCAACGGATTGGGAATTTGATTCTGCGGAGTGGATCCCCAGCCACCGACTTTGAAGCCGTTTCCGTTTCCGCCGTTATTACCGTTCTTGTACGACCAGCAATACTCGAAGGTGACTTGCGTGCTGGCATTCAGGCAATCGTACCCGTCGTCGCTGTTGTTCCAGGAGCGGCAGGCGTTGTATACATTGCCCGTGCCGCCGGCAGCGGGATGGCAGCCGAATCCGTCGGCATTGCCGTAGGAGTAACTGTTGATCCCTGTGAGGTTGTAGGCGTCGCATTCGTAGAATGTGTTGTTTGCCGCCGCTTTTTCCAGATAGAATCCGGCGCATTCGCCGTCATGCACGTTAACCTGGTTCCACGTGCATCCCGTGCAGCCGTAGACGCCAAATCCGACCGATTGATTGTTTGTGGTAGTGATGTTTTCCTGCAGTCCAGTTACGTCAAAACCCTGGAAGGTGACATTCGAGACGCCGGCAGGGACCCAAAATGCGGCAACACGATAACCCGTTGGATTGATCGCCGAGAAGTTGAGGACGGGCCGGGTTGTATCGCCTGGATCGGCCTCGATGGTGATGCCGCTGTTGGCGGATGTAAGTAAATTTACCGCGGCATAAACATTGCCGTCTTCGTATCCGGCAATTACGTTGGGAACATTGTAAGTGCCGGCTTCGAGCTGGATCTGGTCTCCGGAAGCCGTGGCCAGGGTCAACGCCTTGGCGATGGTGGCGAGGGGATGGCTCGGCGATCCGTTATTTGAATCGCTGCCGTTGGTGGCCACGTAGAAGATGGTGGCCATGGCGCACGCGGTGTGGAGGAGAAGGATGGAACTGGCGACCGTTACTTTTGGAAACAGCCCTGTTTGATTCTTGAGGGAGACGACGATTCGCATGGGATATGTTCTGAATGTCACTTGCGTGACGGGGGTTGACGCCTGGGGGGCGCGGGGGTGGATATTTCCGGCCGCGATTAACGCGATGTGCGTCAATCGTGCCTGGCGCATGCTGATCGGGTGACTCGACAGAGTGCAATTGTGATTATGCGCAGCCTTGGGGCTGTTTTGCGCAAAAGTCCGGCGTGCCCGGTATGGGTGTGGCACATGGATGCCCGGCGAGGTATCAAACGGTTCCCGATGGCTCCAGATTCCGTTGAGTTTCGAGTTCGCCCTGGTGCGCGACGGGATGCTCCATGCCGTGGGGCACGGATTGGCGCCCGATTGGCCCCGGCCAAATTCCTTGCATCACTCCCTGCGTCCGCCACAATCGACGTTCCCTTTCCATGCGCATCATTGACCGGTACATCAGCCGCCAGGTAATCACGACGGCCTTGTTTGCTGTCGCGGTCCTCTCCCTGGTGCTGGTGCTCGGGAATGTCCTCAAGAAGCTGCTCGACCTCCTCGTCAATCACGACGCCCCGCTCCAGGTCATCCTTACCTTCATCGCCTACATCATCCCGTTTTCCCTCACGTTCACCATTCCGTGGGGGTTCCTGACCGCCGTCCTGCTCGTCTTTGGCCGGCTCTCGGCGGAGAATGAGCTCATCGCCCTGCGTTCCAATGGCGTCAGCGTCCCGCGCATTTGCATCCCGGTCTTCTTCCTCTCCATCGTCTCGGTCGCCATTTGCTTCTGGATCAATGTCGATGTCGCCCCGAAGGCCGAGGAGCAGATGAAGGCTGCCGTTTACCAGATGGCGACCAGCAATCCGCTCGCCCTCTTCGGTGCGGATCAGCCCATCGACCAGTTCCCCGGCGAGCTGATTTACGTGGAGAAAAAGAACGGCCCGAAGCTGGAGAACATTCTCATGTACCAGCTCAACGACCACGGCCAGGCCACGATGATGGTCCACGCGAAGACCGGCAAGCTGACCGTCGATCTCAAGGACAAGCAGCAGATCATCCTGCACCTCAACGACGCCACCTACGAGCAGCACGACAGCGCAAAGCCCGATAACTCAATGCTCATCCACGAAGGCATTAAGATGGAGCAAACGGACCTGGCGATCTCGCTCAAGGAACTCTACGAGAAAAATAAACGCGAACGCCGGCCCAGCCAGATGACCCTCTCCGAGCTGTTGCAGGACGAGATGCATCCACCCACGAACGCAGGCGCCCTTTCCGTCATCAAGACGGAGGCGAACAAACGCTTCTCCCTCGCGCTCGCCTCGTTCGCTTTCTGCCTCATCGGCGTGCCGCTCGCGATCACCGCGCACCGCAAGGAGACCTCCATCGGATTCATGTTCAGCCTGGTCGTGGCTTTCGTTTACTTCTTTTTCATCGTCATGGTCGATGATGTGGCGGGAAATCCAAAGTTCCACCCGGAGCTCTTGATCTGGATGCCGAATGTCATCTTCATTTCCCTCGGCGCATATCTTTTCTTCCGCATGAGCCGCCGTTGAGTTTTATTTTCAACCTCCACCTCCTCCATTCCCATGCCATTCACCATCGGTATCGATTACGGTAGCAACTCCGTCCGCGCCCTCGTCGTCGATGTGCGCGACGGACGCGAACTCGGCACGGCGGTCGTCAATTATCCCTCCGGCAAGGAGGGCATTCTGCTCGACCCGCGCGATCACAATCTAGCCCGCCAGCATCCCAACGATTACCTCACCGGCCTGGAGCAGTCCGTCCGCACCGCGCTCGCGCAGGCCGCGCAGGATCCCTCATTCTCGGCGGATCAGGTCATCGGGATCGGCGTCGATTCCACCGGCTCCAGCCCGATGCCGGTCAATGCGCAGAATATCCCCCTGGCATCGATCCCGGAGTGGAAGGAGAATCTCGCCGCCCAATGCTGGCTCTGGAAGGATCACACCGGTTATCGCGAGGCGGCCCGCATCACGGAGATCGCCGCGGCCATGCGCCCGCAGTACATCGCCAAGTGCGGCAATACTTATTCCTCCGAGTGGTTCTGGAGCAAGATCTGGCGCTGCCTGACGGTTGCGCCGGAGGTGTTCGAGGCGGCTTATAGCTGGGTGGAGTTGGCCGATTTCGTCCCCTCCGTGCTGGCCGGCGTCACCGATCCCAAGGCCATCGTCCGCGGCGTCTGCTGCGCCGGCCACAAGGCGCTCTATAGCGACGAGTGGGATGGCCTGCCGGACGCGGAATTCCTCGCCGCGCTCGACCCGAAGCTCGCCGCATTGCGCGACCGCCTCTACACGAAGGCCTACGACGCCACCACGGCTGCGGGGTCGCTTTGCCCCGCATGGGCCGCGAAGCTCGGCCTGCCCGCCGGCATCCCCATTGCCATCGGCGAGATGGATGTCCATTACGGCGCCATCGGCTGTGGCGTGGAGGAGGGGGTGCTGGTGAAGGTCATCGGGACCTCGACGTGCGATTGCGCCGTGGTCAACGCGAACACCAGGGTCGCCGATATCCCCGGCATCTGCGGCATCGTCAAGGGCGCGATTCTCCCCGGCTTCTACGGCATCGAGGCGGGACAATCCGCCGTCGGCGATATCTTTAAATGGTGGGTCGAGGGCGTCTGCAAAGGCGACGGGGCGCTTCACGCGGAATTGACCCGCGAGGCCTCCGCCGCGAAGCCCGGCGCCAGCGGCCTGGTGGCGCTGGATTGGAATAACGGCAACCGCACCATCCTTGTCGATCCCACGCTCACCGGCCTCATCGTCGGCCAGACGCTCCATACCACCCGGGCGGAGATTTATCGTTCCCTCATCGAGGCCACCGCCTTCGGTGCCCGCGCCATCATCGAGCGCATCACCGAGTACGGCGTGCCGATCCGGCGCGTCGTCTGCAGCGGCGGCATCGCGGAGAAGAACCCGCTCCTCATGCAGATCTACGCCGATGTCACCGGCTGCACGATGCTCGTGGCCGGCTCCAGCCAGGCGTGCGCCCTCGGCTCCGCCGTCTCCGCCGCCGTGCTGGCCGGCGGCCAGCCCGATTTCCCCACCGCCCAGGCCGCGATGACCTCCCTGCGCGACGTCCAGTACACCCCCATCGCCGCGAACAAGGCCATCTACGACCAGCTCTACGCAATCTATCGCACCCTTCACGACGCCTTCGGCGGCCGCAACCCCTCCGCCGATCTCGGCCGCGTCATGAAAGACCTCATCCGTATCCGCGAAGAGCAAGCTGCCTGACCGTTAACATCCCCTTCCACCAATCCACCTCATGTCTCAATCCACCCTACCCGAAGTCTGGTACATCACCGGCAGCCAGCATCTCTACGGTCCGGCAGCCCTTGCCCAGGTCGCCGCGAATTCGCAGCGCATCGTCCAGGAGCTGAATGCCTCCGGCAAGCTCCCGTACAAGGTCGTCTTCAAGCCCATCCTCACCCGCCCGGAGGAAGTCCGCGCCGTCTGCCTGGAGGCGAACAGCGCCCCGAATTGCGCCGGCCTCATCCTCTGGATGCACACCTTTTCACCCTCCAAGATGTGGATCGGCGGGCTGACCATCCTGGCCAAGCCATTCCTGCACCTGCACACCCAGTTCAATCGCGACCTGCCGTGGGGCGAAATCGACATGGATTTCATGAACCTCAACCAGTCGGCCCATGGCGACCGTGAGGCGGGGTTCATCCACACCCGGCTGCGGCTGCGGCGCAAGGTGGTCGTCGGCCATTGGTCCGACCCGGATGTCCAGGCCCAGCTCGCCGCATGGATGCGCGTCGCCCGCGCGTGGCATGACTGGCAGGGGGCGAAGTTCGCCCGCTTCGGCGATAATATGCGTTTCGTTGCCGTCACCGAAGGCGACAAGGTCGCTTCGGAAGCGCGGTTTGGTTACTCGGTCAACGGCTATGGCATCGGCGATCTCGTCGAGCGGGTCAATGCCGCGTCGGATGCCCGGGTCGATGCGCTTTGCGCGGAATATGAAGAGACTTACAGTGTCGCCGCGGAGCTGCGCAAAGGCGGCGCGCGCCACGGCTCCCTGCGCGACGGCGCCCGCATCGAGCTGGGCCTGCGCGATTTCCTGACCGAGGGCGGCTTTGTGGGATTCACCACCACCTTCGAGATGCTGCACGGCCTCAAGCAGCTCCCCGGCCTCGCCGTCCAGCGGCTGATGGCGGAGGGATACGGTTTCGGCGCGGAAGGCGACTGGAAGACCTGCGCGCTGCTGCGCGCGATGAAAGTCATCGGCGAAGGACTCCCCGGCGGCACCTCCTTCATGGAGGATTACACCTATCATCTCGACCCCGCAGGCCATCTCGTCCTTGGCTCGCACATGCTGGAGATTTGCCCTTCGATTGCCACCGGCAAGCCGTCGCTGGAAGTCCATCCGCTTGGGATTGGCGGCAAGGAAGACCCGGTCCGCCTCGTCTTCGACGCCCCGGCCGGCCCGGCGCTCAACGCGTCGATGATCCATCTCGGCAACCGCTTCCGCCTGATCATCAATGAGGTCGATGCCGTCGCCCCGCCGCCGCTGCCGAACCTGCCGGTCGCCCGCGCCGTATGGGATTGCCGGCCCGATTTCAAGACTGCCTGCGCTGCGTGGATTTATGCCGGCGGCGCGCATCACACCGGCTTCAGCTACAGCGTGACCACCGAGCAACTCGAGGATTTTGCCGAGATCGCCGGCATCGAGACGGTCGTCATCGATGCGAGCACGCGGCTGCGTGATTTCCGCGCCACGCTGCGTAATGGCGAAGTTTACTACCACCTGGCCCAGGGCCTGACCGGAGCCTGATCCGATGTCTTCCTATCGCGATATCCAGGAGGAATGCTGCGAGGCCAATATCGCCCTTCCGCGATTGGGCCTCGTGGACCTGACCTTCGGCAACGTAAGCGTCGCCGACCCTCAGGCCGGCGTCTTCGCCATCAAGCCGAGCGGCGTCGGCTACGAAGGCATCAAGCCGGAACAGATGGTCGTCATCGATTTCGAGGGCAACGTCGTGGAAGGCGCCCTCCGCCCCTCCTCGGATACGCCGACCCATCGCCGGCTCTTCCTCGCCTTCCAGGGCATTCGCGCAGTCGTCCACACCCATTCGCGAGCCGCCGTGGCCTTCGCGCAAGCCGGCCGCGGCGTCCCGTGCCTCGGCACCACCCACGCGGATTATTTCTACGGCGAGGTCCCCGTGACCCGGCCCATGACACCCGAGGAAATCGCGAGCGCCTATGAATGGGAAACCGGCAACGTCATCGTCGAGCGCTTCCAAAACATCGATCCCCACCAGGTCAGCGCCGTGCTGGTCCACAGCCACGGCCCCTTCGCATGGGGTCCCAGCGGCCCCAAGGCCGTCGAGAACGCACTCGCCCTGGAGATCGTCGCCAGCATGGCCCGCCACACCCTCCACCTGACCCCGGACATGCCGTCCATCCCCAAGGCTCTCCTGGACAAGCATTTCTTCCGCAAACACGGCGCGACAGCCTACTACGGCCAGCCCAAGTAGCCCGGCGTACTCGCGGTTGGACGGTGTGGTTTTAGCCTCAGGTTGACGCAGATTAGCGCAGATTATTTGGGAGTCATCAATCCAAGGCTGGATAGGACATACACGCCGCCTATAATCCCGACAAATTCCACCCATAAAGGACAATCATCATGGAAAACCCAAACCCGCCCTCCCAGACCGGAACAACCCCGGCCAATCACCACCTCCGCTACCATCTGAAGCACGTGCATCTCGCGTCGGTCTTTGGCGGCGACTGGTTTGCGCTCAAAGCAGAGGCATTTGCCCGGTTCTTCGGCACCCCCGTCTTCCTGGTCGGGCAAACGGTGATCGTAACGATCTGGATCGTTATGAACGTCCTGGCCATCACGGCCCGGTGGCGTTTTGACGAGTACCCGTTCATCCTTCTCAATCTCGCATTCAGTCTCCAGGCCGCCTACGCCGCGCCACTCATCCTGCTGGCCCAGACCCGCCAGGCGGACCGGGACAAGGCTCATTCCGAGGCCGATGCGCAGCACCGGGAGGATCTTGCCCGTGCCAGCATGGAGCGCCAGGCGCTCGCCGCGGAGCAAACCGCCGCGCTCGTCGAGATGATGAATCAAAACACGAGACTGACCGAGCTCACCAACGAACTCAGCAAGCGCATCGAGGCGCTTACTGCCGAGATGCACGCACGGGTCTTGCAGACCCCGCGCTGATTTCCACCGGGACGGGAGCCGGAATCGGAAAGAGGATGTTCCAAAGATCGAGCAGGCTCGCCGCGATCATGGCAATCCGTCCGGTATAAGGCCGGGCTGGGAAGGGATGGGTGGTGTTCATTAGGTTATTAGTAGCAATAGATATACGTGAGCCGGAAAACATTGCGCGTGTCGGAGGGGTGAGTGAGTGGAAAATCGACGCCCAGCATCAACACGTTGCGCCCCCCGAGGACGAATTGAATACCGGGTGTCGCCGTAACCTGCGTCCGGTTCCGCTCCGCCCCGTCCAGGCTGGTTGCCGCGGAGAATTCGACAACGGTGGAAAGATTGGCCACGGGATCGGTGGGCTTGGTCCAGGTTTTGGCAATGGCGGTCCCGTAGGCGAGGTCATTCCGCGTCGCGCCGCCGGGGCTGCTGCCGGCATAGGCTTCGTCGATGACATCGTAATAGACCCCCAGGCGGCCCGCGCCGAGCTGGGACAGATCGCGCCAGCCTGTGATCGAACTGCTGAATTTCGTCAGATGATTGCCAAGCCCCTGATCCGGGCTGTCGACACGGAAATTCAGCGCATCGGAATCCGTTTGCGTATCCACGAGCTGGAAGCGCAATTGCCCGCCTCCGGCCCCGCCGGCTTCGTACCGGCTATCCCGTTGATCGAGCCCCGTGTAGTTGCCGAAAACCGAGAGCATGAACCGTTGGTTAAAGGCGTAATCGACATACTCATCCAGGAACTGGACATCCTTCGTGGGACTCTTCCCAAGCTCCTTCTCGTAAAAATAATCCGTCCGGGAAACCCGCACCAGGAAGTTGGTCACCAGGGTAAAGAGCGGCAGGTCCGGCGCCCCGTCCGGCAGCGATGACCGGAAGCTGTAGGGCTGGTCCCAGCCTGCGGAGAAGAAGTTCGACAGCGTCAACTCCATTGGAGGCGGAACGGTGGTTTGGGTGATTTCGGGTGTTCCTGCGAGGCTGCGGCCAGCCGTGAGTATCAGCGTGAGTACGATGGGCCGCATCGTGCTTTTCCAGTTGTTCATTGAGTACCCCCATTCAACGCCCATCCGGCCCGCCCCGCTCACCATCGCTTGCCCGCACCATGGCAGGAATTGCTCAGACCGCCGCGAGGATCGCCCGGGACCGGACCAGCGCCTCGTCGATGTTCGCGCAAATATTATCCAGCCCGATCTTGTCCACCAGGCCCGACCGCAGCAGGATTTTCATCGGCTGAGGCTGCACCCCGCTGAGCACCAGTTGCGTATTGTGCCGGCGAAATTTTTCCCACACATGCTCCAGCGCCCGCAGTCCGCTGGCGTCCATTGCGGGCACATTGCGCACGCGAAAGATCAGTACCCGCGGCACCGCGCGGGAGCGTTCCAGCGCGTAGTCGAGCTTCTCCGCGACGCCGAAAAAGAACGGTCCCTCGATCCTGAACACGAGCACGCCCTCTGGGATTTTCCGTTGCTGGGTGGAGTCCACCCGCATGTCGGGGTCCGTCTCAGGCGTGACGAGCTTGACCTGCGCGATCTCCTCCATTCGTTTCACAAAGAGCGCGATCGCAATCGCCATCCCCACTCCCACCGCGACCGTGAGGTCGAATAATACCGTGAAGCCAAAGGTGATCAGGAGCACGGAGAAATCGCTGCGCGTGGTCCGCGCCAGCTCCGGGAAGTTGTCCCATTCGCCCATTTTATAAGAGACGACAAAGAGCACCGCGCTCAGCGAGGCGAGCGGGATGTCCGTCGCCAGCGGCGCCGCGATCAGCACCACCACCAGGAGCGTTAGTGAGTGAATCACACCCGCCACCGGCGTGCGCCCGCCGCTGCGGATATTCGTTGCTGTCCGCGCGATGGCGCCCGTGGCCGGGATGCCGCCGAAGAGCGGGCAGGCGATATTCGCAAGGCCCTGCGCCACCAGCTCCTGGTTGGAATCGTGGCGATCTCCGATCATCCCGTCCGCGACCATCGCGGAGAGCAGCGACTCGATGGCGCCCAGCATCGCGATGGTCATCGCCGGGATCATCAAATCGTGAATCTCCTGGAAGCTGATCGCCGGCAATTGCAGCCGGGGCAATCCCGCCGGGATGCCGCCGAATTCCGTCCCGATCGTATGCACACGCAGCTTCAGCGCCCATACCAATACCGTCGGCACGATGACTGCGATGATGGAGGGCGGTACCGCACGCCAGCGTTTCGGCCAGCCGATCAGGATCACCAGCGCCAGCGCCCCCATCGCCACCGACATGAGATTCGCCTCCCGGATGTGCATCGCCACTGTCCAGATCTGGTCCGGCGTATGGCGGGGCATCTTGATCGTAAGCCCAAAGAATTCCTTCAACTGCCCGGCAAAGATGATCACCGCGATCCCGCTCGTGAACCCCGCGATGACCGGGTAGGGGATGAACTTGATCAGGTTCCCCGCCTTGCAGAGCCCCATGATTACCAGAAACACGCCCGCCATCACCGTAGCCAGCGCCAGCCCCGCGTAACCATAAACCGCCACGATTCCCGCGAGGATCGGCACGAATGCGCCCGTCGGTCCGCCGATCTGCACCTTGCTGCCGCCGAGCAGCGAGATCACCAGCCCCGCGATGATCGCCGTCCAGAGTCCCTGTCCCGGTGTCACGCCTGATGCGATGCCGAAGCCAATCGCGAGCGGCAACGCGACGATGCCCACCGTCACCCCCGCGCCCATGTCAGCCATGAACAGCGCGGCGTTGTAGCCCTTCAGACAATCGATAATTTTGGGACGAGCCGTTTGCACGGGTTAAAGAACTCACCGGTTAAACGGCGGAAAGCCGGGACAATAAGGGCGATCCCACGCGTTGCAAGGAAAGGCGGCCCGCATTCCCCTTGATTGCCAATTCTCGCGAAGCTTTTGGCAATCCATGGCGAATGGTCCATCGGCCGCGGATCGAATCTATCTACGGGAGCCCCCCTCCTATGAAACAAACCCTCATCACCATGCTGGTCGATCTTGGAATCCTGCTGTTCCTCGTGGCCGTCTCATTTGGGCTTTGGTTTTGCCCATGGATTACGGTCCTGCTGTTCGCCCTTGTCCTCCTGGGCGGATACTTCTTCGGACACGATTCCGGCTAGGACGCGGACGCCTAACCCCGGTTCTTGATACGCATGACCTCGAGCACCTTCGTGGCGAGATCGTCCGAGATGCCCAGGTGCTCCTGGATCTCCCGCAGGAAGCTCACTTCCTCGGGCGCACAGGACCCATCCGCCCAGACGATGTCGGCCGCCAATGCATAGACCGTCTCCCGCAAATCCGCGGGCAGCCCCGTTACCGCCGCGGCGAACACCTCCGCCCGGCCCTTCGCATCGATGGCGTCGCGCACCTTTTGCACAGCTGCGTTGAAATCCGCGATCGTCTGGTCTTTCAGCAGCTTCATCCGGTTGGACGCGCTGATGACCAGCTCCTCCTCGCACGGGGCGATGCTCCCGTCCGCCGTCACCACCAGGAAGAGCAGCCCGATGACTGATTCCTTGTCCGTCAATGTTACCTGCCCCTCGGCTTCCGTTTTGTGGAATAAGCTCATGGTATGGTTGGTTTCCGCGACATCATGCCCATCGGGAGTCGAAACTCAAGCGCGGCCCGCTCCCCGGATGCGAAATTCTCCCGCCTGCTCACCACCAGTTGCCATCACGCCGCCTCATCTCTATAAACCACCGCAGCAATGAGTTCCCCCCGCGCCACCTCCACCGCCCCCGCATCCACTTTTCACGATATCTCCGGCAGGAAGCTCCTTGTCGCCAACCGCAGCGAGATCGCCATCCGCATCATGCGCGCCGCCAATGAGCTGGGCCTGCGCACCGTCGCCATCTACGCGCAGGAGGACCGCTTCTGCATCCATCGCTTCAAGGCGGACGAGTCCTACCTCGTCGGTGCGGACAAGGGCCCGGTGGGAGCGTATCTGGATATCGAAGGCATCATCGCCCTGGCCCTCGAGAAGGGCGTCGACATGATCCATCCGGGCTACGGATTCCTCTCGGAGAATGCCGGTTTCGCCCGCGCTTGCGAGGAGGCGGGGATCACTTTCGTCGGGCCGCGCTCGAATCTGCTCGATCTCATGGGCGACAAGGTGGCCGCGCGCGCCCTGGCCTTTAAGCTCGGCGTCCCCACGCTCCCCGGCACGGAGGATCCGGTGCAGGATCGCGAGGAGGCGCTGCGCATTGCCCCTTCGATTGGGTTCCCGCTCATTATCAAGGCGGCGTTCGGGGGTGGCGGCCGCGGAATGCGTGTCGTGGAAAAGGCGGCCGATCTCGGCCCGTTGCTCGACGAGGCGCGCGGCGAGGCCGGGCGGGCCTTTGGCAATCCCGCCGTGTTCCTGGAGCGTTACATCCGGCGGGCAAAACACATCGAGGTCCAGGTCCTCGGGGATAATCACGGAAACGTCATCCATCTCCATGAGCGCGATTGCTCCGTCCAGCGCCGCCACCAGAAGGTTATCGAGATCGCCCCGTCCGTGGATCTCAAGCCCGGCGTCGTTCGCGAATTGTGCGACGCCGCGGCCCGCATGGCGCGCGAGATTTCCTACAACAACGCCGGCACCGTCGAGTTCCTCTACGATCTCGACCGCGACGAATGGTTCTTCATCGAGATGAACCCGCGCATCCAGGTTGAGCACACCGTCACGGAAGTGATCACGGGCGTCGATCTCGTCCGCTCCCAGATTCTCATCGCCAATGGCGCATCGCTCGACGGCCCGCAGCTCGCCATCCCGCCTCAAGAGGCCATCCCGCGCAATGGCTACGCCATCCAGGCCCGCATCACGACCGAGGACCCGGAAAACAAGTTCATGCCCAGTTACGGGAAGATCCTCACCTATCGCTCCGCCGCCGGCTTCGGCATCCGGCTCGATGGCGGCATGGGCGATACCGGCGCGGTCATTACCCCGTTTTACGATTCGCTGCTGGTGAAACTGACCGCCTCCGGCCCCTCGTTCTCGATCGCCCTCCAGCGCATGGACAGGGCACTGCGCGAGTTCCGCATTCGCGGTGTGAAGACGAACATCCCGTTCCTGGAAAATGTCATCCTCAACGATACCTTCCGCACCGGCCAGGCGACGACCACGCTCATCGATACCACGCCCGAGCTCTTCGAGTTCAAGGGTCGCCGCGACCGCGCGACGAAGCTCCTCGCCTTCCTTGCCGATGTTGCCGTCAATGGCAACCCGCAGGCGAAGGGTTATCAGCCCAAGGCTCCGCTGACTGCGGCCCCCATCCCATCCTCGGACCTCAAGCAGGAGCCGCCGGACGGGACGCGCCAGTTGCTGCTCCGCCTCGGCGCGGAAAAATTTGCCGCGTGGATTCTCAAGCAAAAGCCGCTGCTCATCACCGACACCACGTTCCGCGATGCGCACCAGTCGCTCTTCGCGACGCGTGTCCGCACCTATGACATGCTGGCCGTCGCCGATGCCGTCGCCCGGCGCACGCCGGGCCTGTTCTCGCTGGAGATGTGGGGCGGCGCGACCTTCGACACCGCCATGCGCTTCCTGCACGAGGACCCGTGGGGCCGGCTCCGTGCGCTGCGCGAGCGCGTTCCGAATATCTGTTTCCAGATGCTCTTCCGCGGCAGCAATGCGGTCGGGTACTCGAATTATCCGCCGAATGTCGTCTCCGGTTTCGTCAAACACGCCGCCGAGTCCGGCATCGATATCTTCCGCATCTTCGATTCGCTCAATTACACCCCGAATCTCAAGGCCGCCATGCAGGCCGTCCGCGGCACGCATGCCATTTGCGAGGCGGCGATCTGTTACACAGGCGATATCCTCGATCCCGCGCGCACCAAGTATTCGCTCGATTACTATGTGAAGATGGCGAAGGAGCTGCAGCAGATGGGCGCGCACATCCTTGCCATCAAGGACATGGCCGGCCTCTGCCGGCCCTACGCCGCGCGCGCGCTGGTCAAGGCGCTGCGCGAGGAGATTGGCATCCCGATCCACTTCCACACACACGACACCAGCGGCATCAACGCCGCCTCGGTCCTCCAGGCCAGCGATGCCGGCGTCGATATCGCCGATCTCGCGCTCGCCTCGATGAGCGGATCGACTTCGCAGCCGAATCTCAATTCCATCGTTGCCGCCCTCCAGCACACCCCTCGCGACACCGGTCTTGATCTCGATGCGCTTAACGAGTTCAGCGATTACTGGGAGCATGTGCGCGAGTTCTACGCGCCGTTCGATACCGCGCCGCGCTCCGGCACGGCGGAGGTTTACCTCCATGAGATGCCGGGCGGGCAATTCACGAACCTCAAGGAGCAGGCCAATTCCATGGGGCTCGGCCATCGCTGGCCGGAGATCGCCCGCTGCTATGCGGAGGTCAATCAGCTCCTGGGCGATATCGTCAAGGTCACCCCATCCAGCAAGGTCGTCGGCGACATGGCGCTCTTTCTCTTCACCCGCGGCATTCGCCCCGCCGATGTGGTCAATCTGCCGCCCGGCACTTCCTTCCCGGCCTCGGTCATCGACATGCTCTCCGGCGGCCTCGGCAAGCCGATGGGCGGCTGGCCAAAAAAAGTCGTCTCAGCCGTCCTCGGCGACCGCAAGCCGGCCTCCGCCCTCGCGCCGAAAATCAATCTCGCCCAGACCGCCCGCGAGCTCTCCACGAAACTGAAACGCGAAGCCGGCAACGACGATCTCTACAGCCACCTCATGTACCCCGAGGTCTTCGCCGAGTTCGCCCGCTTTGACCGCGAGTACTCGGATGTCAGCGTCCTGCCCACGCCCGCATTCTTCTACGGCCTGAACCCCGGTGAGGAAATCGCCGTCAATATCGAGGCCGGCAAGACCCTCTTTATCAAGCTCGTGAACGTCGGCCTCCCGGACAAGGAGGGCAAACGGATCGTCTCCTACGAGCTCAACGGCGTCCCGCGCGAGAGCACCATCCTCGACAAATCCCTCACCACCAAGGTGAAAGCCCGCCTCAAGGCCGATCCCGCCGTTCCCGCCCAGATCGGCGCCCCCATCCCCGGTGTCATCACCGGCATTCACTCCACCGTCGGTGGCAAGGTCGCAAAGGGAGACAAGCTCATCACCCTCGAGGCCATGAAAATGCAGACCACACTCTACGCCCCGAACGCCGGCATCGTCGCGGAAATCCTGGTAAAAGTCGGCGACTCCGTTGAAAGCACCGACCTGCTCGTGAAGCTCAGCGCGTAGCCCCATCTCATCCCAAAATCTCCCTCCTTCGTCCCATATTTGGCCCCTTGATTTGCTTGCTACGCGGCAAATGTAATATTTCTGCATTCCCCGCCCGCATATTCCAAAAGGTTTGTCTTTCGTCATGAAACTCGTGCCCGCCCGTGTTGTCCTTTTTTGTGCCATGGCCTTCGCATGGATGCTGCCGGTGCTGGCAGGAGCGGCGCCGATGTTCCTGACCGGGACTTTCAGCGCCTCCCCATATCCCGACTACGGCGCGAATTTTTCCAGTGTCCCAGTCGGGAAGACGCTCGTTATCCCCGTCGCCATCACCGGCACGACGGCGCCGATGAGCTACTCGGTCACCAGCTCGAATCCATCCCTGGCCGCCGTCGTGAAGACCGGTTATCCGGTCATGAATATTCACGTCACCTACTCCGGAACCTCGGGCTCGAGCTCCACGATCTACTCCTTTACCGGCGGGAATGATGGGGGCGCTCCCGTGGGTGGGGTCATCCAGGGAGCAGACGGGAACCTTTACGGCGCAACAACGCTCGATGGCAGCAACGGATTCGGTACGGTGTATCAATTGACCGCCAGCGGCTCGCTCAACACGCTCCATACGTTCTCTGTGACGGATGGTGCGAACCCCACCGCCGAATTGCTCTCCTATAACAACCTCCTTTACGGGGTCACGATCAATGGCGGCGCCAATCAATATGGCACGATCTATCAGATCACCACGAGCGGCAGCTTCACCTCGCTCTACCCCTTCACCGATGGCACGGACGGGGCCAATCCCTACGGGACTCTCGTTCCCGGTACCACCCTCGCACTGGCCGGCACTACTGGATCGGTTGAGGCGCAGGATGTCCTCGTCGGCACTGCGGAACATGGCGGAGCGAACGGCAAGGGCACCATCTTTCTGCTTGGCGTGAGCGGCAGCGGTTTCCAGACGCTTTACGCGTTCACGGGTGGGTTGGACGGCGCGAATCCCGCCTCCGGTCTCATCCTCGGGACGGACGGCTACTATTACGGCACCACTACCGCAGGCGGGTCCAACAGCGCGGGCACCGTGTACCAACTCGACCTGACCAGCACGTCGGTGAAAATTTCCGGCACGCTCACGGTGATAACCTCCGGCTCGTTGACCCCATTGCATTCCTTCTCTGGCGGCGTGGATGGCGGGTCGCCGAACGGCGTCATCCAGGAGACTGATGGCAATCTTTACGGCACGACCGAGACCGGCGGCACCAGCGGCTACGGCACCATCTACCGCATCACGACATCCGGTTCGCTGACGACGATCTACACGTTCGGTGATGGCTCCGATGGGGCCAATCCGAACGCCCCATTGGTCGAGGGCACCGATGGGTTTCTCTACGGCACGACCCATACGGGCGGGACCAATGGCTACGGAACGCTGTTCCAGGTCACCACCAGCGGCAGCCTCAAAACGCTCTTTTCGTTTGTACCCGCCAGCATGGGCGGCAATCCGGTTGGTCCGCTCTATGAGGGCGGCGGCATTCTCTATGGCACCGCTACCACCAGCGGCAGCGGAGGGCATGGTACGGTCTACGATATTCCGCTGCCGAATACCGGCGCATTCCAGGGCACCATGCGGTTCGCGCTCCTGCGCGACATGGCGCCGACAACGGTGGGATACATCGCGGGGTTCGCCCAAGCCGGGTATTACAACGGCCTCGATTTCTTTCGCATTACCAACCTCAGCAGCTCCGGGGCCTCCGACTTTATCGCACAGGCCGGCGATCCTACGGAGACCGGCACGGGCTCACCCGGATTCACCTTCAACAATGAACTAAACCCGGCATTGATCTTCACCGGCTACGGTCAGCTCGCCCTGGCCAATGCCGGGACCAATTCGAGCACCTTCATGGGGACCAACGGCTCGCAATTCTTCTTCACCGGCGCACAGATCCGCTCGCTCGATTTTGGGTACACGATCTTCGGGCAATTGCTGACCGGCTTCGATATCATGCAGGATGTGCTGTCGGTCCCGCTTAAGAGCGATGGCTCATCGCCCGTGCAGCCCGTGGTGATGGATTCCGTCACTGTCAGTGCGAATAACACCGATGCGGTCATGCTGGTGAGCGCGGCGGCCTACATGTCTTCCGCCACGCTCAAGGTCAGCGCCCGATCCTATCCGGACGGGGTGGCGACTACGAGCCTCTCCGGCACGACCCAGGTCCCTGGGCTGTCGATCTTCGTTTCCACGCCGTCGCTGGATACGGTGGACGATCCGCCGATCATCGAGCCGCAGCCGGATGTGACCGTTGCGCTGCATCAATCCGCCACGATTCCCATCCGGGCGGAAGACCTTGAGTTTGATTACCTGCTTAGCTCCGCCACCCAGCTGAGTTTCACGGGCGCCACGGTCACGCAAAATGGCAACACGGCCATCGTAAGCTCCGCCGGATCGACCCCCACCACCGCCCTGGTGGGCCTGCAGACTTATCAGCCTTATGTCTCCGTGGATCGCAACAACGCGTACGATCAAACCCCGGTGAATGTCTATCTGGGCACCGGCAAGATAAGCCCGTCGCCCGTCGATTTCCTCGGCGAGCCCGCTTCGCCCGTCGTCTCCAGCACCGCCGCGCTCGGGGGCACGGCCACCACCTTTGGCTCCTTTCTCTCCTCCAATCTGGATGGCTCGGCAGCCGGTTACTCGGCCAGCATCAACTGGGGCGATGGCACCCTCTCCTCCGGTACCGCCGGGGGACTCACGATCGTCCAGGCTGGCACCATTCCCACCGAGTACGCCGTCTCTGGTTCCGGCGGGCATGTTTACTCCCTGCCGGGGATCTACCCGGTCAACGTCACGGTGACGGACACCAATGGCGGCATGATGGAATTCCAAAATACCGCCGTCGTTTCCGCCGGGCCCATCTATCCCTTTGGCCGCACCTTTACCGCGGCGGGCGGGCTGGCCAACGCCCTGGTGGCCACTTTCGTCGACGAGTCGCCCAACCTGAACGCTGCGGATTACGAAGGGATCATTAACTGGGGCGACGGCACAGTAAGCAATGGGACTATTCGAGGAGCGAATGGCACTTACTCCGTCTATGGACGCCATCAATACACCGGCGGCACCACTTACCCCGTGGATGTGACTGTCCAGTCGCTCGAGAATGGCGCGGATTTCGGCCACGCGTGGAGCGTTGCGAAGACGACCGGCCTGCCGGCGCGGCAGCCTCCGTTTCCCCAGTCCCATATTACCGGGCAGATCGGCAATCCAGGGTTCGACGGGCTCTATCTCTCGGAGGAGGTGGCGCTGGCCAATTCTGGCAGCCGGCCCACCGGGCCGGTTTCGCTCAAGTTCTATCTCTCGCCGACCAATGCCGTCTCGCCCATCTCCCCGTCGGCCATCCCGCTCGCGGTTGACGGCGGCAGCACTTACAATACGCCTTCCATTCCCGCGTATACCTCCATCGAGGGGTCGGTCTCGAAAATCACCCTGCCCACCAATGTCAGCAGCGCGGGCAAGTTTATCATCATGCAGGTCATCTGGTCGGATCCGATCGCCAATCACATGAATTACCCGCGCGCGTTTGCGGATTCCAATCCGCTCATCGAATAGCACCTCTTATTTTTCATGTTACTCCGGCTTTTATCCCGCCTCCGTTCGTGGCTTGCGCCACGTCGGCCGCCTTCCCGCCGCCAGGGCTCGATGCTTGAACCGCTCGAGAGCCGCATTGCGCCCGCCACGTTTGTCAATGCCCACATCGTCACTTACGTGGATACCAGCGGCAACCATGTGACGATTGATTCCTCGCTGCCTATTTTCACCTCAGGCAATGCGGACAGTATTCTCCATTTCAACACCGGCAGCGTCAATGGAAGCAACACCACCCAGCAGCAGCTCCAGACGGTGGATCTTCTCGATCTGACTTCCAAACAGATCACCGGCGACAATATCAGTATTACCGTCAAGGAGGCGGGCGCATATACCAGTGTCGGTTATATCGAGTCCCCCTTTGCCCTCGGCCACGTGACGGTGCAGGGGGACCTCGGCCGCATCGAGGCCGGCGAGAACGGATCGTTCCCCGCGAATTACGTCGGCCTTTCTAGCCTCACCGTGCATTCGCTGGGCGCGCAGGGGATTGCCACCCAGGCGGCTGGCGGCAATCTCCTCAGCAGCATTTACGGCTCGATCGGTTCCATCACCGTCCAGCAGGACATGACCAATGCGCAAATCGTCGTTGCATCGAATTCCGACTCCATTCCGAGCAACGGCAATATCGGCTCGGTCTTCATCGGCGGCAATCTCACCGGCACAGTCAATGGAACGGATGCGCAGAGCAACGTCATCACCTCCGGCAACATCACCACGGACGGCAACGTCGGCTCCATCCTGATTGTCGGGAACATGGCGGGTGGCTCCGGCATCGGCTCCGGTTCGCTGAAGATCGGCGGCAAACTCGGTTCGCTGACCGTCGACGGAAGCATCATTGGTTACACCGTAGCCGGGGATACCACCGGCCAGGGCGCAAGCAGCGCATCGGTTACCACGGGCACCAATTTCCCGGAAAAGGGCGGCATTGGTTCCGTCACAGTCAAGGGCAGCATCACCGGCGGCGATGGCGCGGGCTCGGCGGAGTTCACCAATTCGACCATCAATACGGCGGGCGCGATCGGCTCGATCACCATTGGCGGCAGCCTGACCGGCGGCTCCGGCAACAATTCCGCGGAATTCCTCAACACCGGCGGCGGCATCGGCCCTGTCAAGATCGGCGGCACGCTCACCGGCGGCAGCGGGCAGGATTCCGGGGAGCTCAATGCCGTCACCATCGGCTCGATTTCCATCGCCAGGGGGATTGCCGGTTCCTCGGGGATCAACTCCGGGCTGATTAATTCGGCCAATGGCATTGGCGCGATCACGATTTCCGCCGGCGGGATCAGCGGCGGCACGGCGGCCGACTCCGGCGCCATCCTCGCGGGCACCGCGCCGACTTCGGTCGGCGTGGAAAACATCCCCTCGATCGTCATCTACGGCGATATCACCAGCACTGCGGCCTCCGGTACGCTCACCACTCAGACGCCGGGGCAGATCAATAGCGCCGTTCCCATCGGCTACCTGATCATCCATGGCTCGGTCATCGGCAGCGCCGGGGACAACAGCGGCTCGATTATCGACAGCGAGCCCATTGGTCACGTCACATTGCTGGCAAACGGCACTTCCGACCATGGCTCCATTCTTGGCGGCGCAGGCAATGCCTCCGGCGAAATTTCCGCGCTCTCGTTCGGGTCCGTCTCGATTGCCGGCCAGATTGCCGGCCAGGCATCCGGCGGCGGCAGCAGTTCCGGAATCCTGGTTTCCAGTGAAGGCATCGGCTCCGTGGCGGTGGGCGGGATCACCGGGGGCAGCGGCAGTGGCTCCGGCCAGATTAACGTTGGCTCGACCATCGGCTCCGTCCATGTCACCGCCGCCATCGCGGGAGGCGGGGGGGCTTCTTCCGGCGGCATCTTTGCAATCGATAACATCGGCTCCATCGTTGCCGGCTCGCTGACTTACGGCTCTGGGACAGGGTCGGGTCAGATCTTCGTGGGGGGGAACCTGACATCGCTGGCCTTCACTGGCGTCCCCATGCAATCCACCACCGTCAGCGGCCTGGTGGATGTGACCGGCTATGCGGCGGCGATTTCCGTTAAAGGCGATGTCGCCGGCACGGGCGCCGATACCGGCCTCTTCAATATCGGGGGCACGATCAATTCCTTCTCCATCTCCGGCGCGCTGCGCGGCGGCGCCGGCGCTGACAGCGGCTCAATTTTTGCCGGTCTCGACGATACCAGCCGCATCGGTTCGATCTCCATCGCCGGCGGGATCATCGGCACCAGCACGAGCGGCGCCGGCTCCGCGGAACTCTTCTCCGGCGGCGGAATCAATTCAGCGTCCTTCGGCGATGTCATTGGCGGCGCGGAGCAGAACAGCGGCTCGGTATTCACCAATGGACCCATCGGAACGGTTGTCGTGACCGGTCTTTCCGCCAACAGTACGCACGGCCTCGTGGGCGGCGCCGGGAACGATTCCGGCGTCATCTCCTCCGGCACAACGATCGGCTCCGTCACGGTTCACGGCAGCATCATGGGCGCTGTCGGGACGGGGAGTGGAGCGATTGTCAGCAATTCCTCTTTCTCACCCTCCGGCGACGTCCAGGGGAATATCGGGTCGATCTTCGTCACCGGCAGCGTGATGGGAGGCGCGGGTGCGAATTCCGGCCAGATTTCCGCCGCTGGCAACCTGGCAACGGTCTCCATCGCCGGCAATGTCGCCGGCGCCAATTTCTCCACCGCCGCCGTCAGCGGCACCGGCGCAATCCTTGCCGGCGTGCAGCTCACCGGCGCGACCGGCGGCGATATCACCAGCCTCAGGATCGGCGGCGCGCTCACCGGCGGCAATATCGCCGCAGGGGCAGGGGACGTGACCGGCTCCGGTTACATCGAGGCCGGGCACATTGGGGCCGCTGTGATCGGCTCCATCCAGGCCGGCACTGTCGGGACGCCGAAGACCGTCACCGACGATGGCGCGATCCTCGCCGCGAATGACATCGCCTCGCTCACCGTCACCGGCGGGATCCAGGGCCAGGCATCCAATATCGTGACCATCTCCGCCGTCGGCGAGGCCACCCCTGGCAAAGTCGATCTGGCCTTTGGCAAAATCTCGGTTGGGACCAATGTCCAGTACGCCAATTTCCTCGCCGGTTACGACCAGTCCGGCAATCCCGTGAACGGCGCCGCGAGCATCGGTACCGTCGTGGTCGGCGGCGATTGGTCGGGCAGTAACCTTGTCGCCGGAGTCCTCGCCGCAACCAAATCCGGGTTTTTCGGCGATCCGTTGGCCACTCTCATTACCACCAGCAATTCCGTGGTGCCCACCATTGCCTCCATCATCATCAAGGGCCACGTCACCAGCGCCACGCCGCCCGGCAGCTCCGATACCTACGGTTTCGTTGCGAAGCAGATCGACGCTTTCTCCGTCGATGGCCACGCCCAATCCCTCACGCTTGGCGTCATCGACCCGGTGGACCAGTCGGTCGACACGGTTGTGCGCGACGTGGTCGAGCCATCGTAAAAACAGAACACCCGAACCTTTCGGTTCGGGTGCCCGCGAGTCAGCCCACAGACTCTTGAGGAAGATGGAGTGATCAGCGCTGCGCGACCATCGCGTGCTGGTTGGCAAGGCTGGGGTTCTGCGCGAACATCAGCGCGGTCGCCTGATGGCGGTACTCGCCTTTTTTGTCGAAGGAGTAATACGGGATATACTGGCTGGAGGAGACGCGGTCGGCCGGGACCGGGTACCAGTTATTCGTGCAGTCCAGGATCCACCAGCGGTTGGCATGCTGCCAGAGCAGCCAGGCATGAGACATCTGGGAGGTCCGGCGGGCCTTGCCGATGACAAACCGGATCGATTGATCGTTGAGCTCATCGGCCAGCCAGAGGGCCTTCGCTTTGCAATCGCCGGAGCGGGTCGCCGCCGTCACATCGGGTGTTGCCGCGACATAGGGGCTGGTAAAGGAATAGCGGAAGGCACGTCCTTCGCGCATGAGCTGCTTGACCCGCTGCATGGACGCTTCCTCGTTGGTGAGGTGGGTGAGCACCTGCTTGACGGGGGTCATGTAGGGATCGTAAGGGGTATCGGAGGCGGGAAAGCCGAGGTCCAGCGTATGGGCGAAGGAGAGGACCGGGGTGGCGAGGAGAGCGATGGCGAAGAGGAGCGGCTTCATTATTCCAGAGAAGTTAGAAATATTATAATTTCTATAAGCGGGTTCCGTGCCATCGTTTCGTCCCGTGCTCGTTGCTCCCCGGCTTTCTCCCCATTCCTTTAGCAACTCCCGCTCCCCACCCTCGGAATGCCCTGAAATCCACTGTTTTCGTCCCGGGTATCGGTATTTCCCGGTGTGGAAAAGCAGGGTTTACCCCGGGGTCAGCGCACCCCTGCGTCTCATTCTTGAAAGCGCGAATTCTCGCCTCTGCCCAGCCCGGGTTTCAGCCCGTAAGAAAATCCCCCACGCCGTACTCAGAACGCCGCTGACAACCCTGCCTTGTCCGCTTCATCTCCCAGGAAAACCAGGGGCTCGGGGGATCCCGCAACACGGGCTTGAAACACGCTCGCGGAAATCTGATTGCACTCCTGGACAGCGACGACTTATGGGTCGAGCGAAAACTGGAACTGCAATGCGCATATCTGGCCGCGCATCCGGAGACGGACATGGTCTTCTGCCACATGAAGAATTTTTTGAGCCCCGAAATCGATCCGGCGGATGCGATGAAACTCGATGGGCGCGTGATCCCCGCGTGCAATACGGGATCGCTTCTGGTTCGCCGCGAAGCTTTCGACCGGGTTGGCCTCTTTCCAACCGAAAGGGAGACGCAGGAGTTTTTTGTCTGGTTTGAGCGCGCATGCGGCGCAGGACTCACTTACCATACCCTTCCGGAATTGCTTCTTCTGCGCCGGGTTCACCTCACCAACACGGTCCACAACCCGGCGTACAAATCGCGCTATTTCCGGTTTCTCAAAGGGCGGCTCGAAAGGAATCGAACTTCGGCGCGGACCGAGCTTTAACATATACACGCCGGGCGAACAGCCGAGCGTGTCATTCTGCAACCGTACCGGAAAAATTGGTAAAAAGAAAACGGAAAGCGACCTGCGTCCAGGCTGCCAGCGCAGCGACCATCAGCACCGCGTCCCGGCTATTCCGGCTTTTCCGCCCGGTCCGCGTACCGCTCGAAGCGATTCGACAGAATAAAGAACGTCGGCGCCCAGAGCCCGATAAAGATTCCCAGCCGTTCGGCCTTGGCGTCATCATCGGTTCCTTTCTTGAATCCCCATGCGACGATGGAGCCTGCGATGCTGGCGAATCCTGCCAGAAAGCAGACGTCGCTCACTACGCGGATGGTTTTCGGATCGGCTTTCTTGATTGAGTTGTTTGCGAGGGAGGCAATTTCCTTGATTGGCATGGTATTGTGGGATGTATGCTCGATACGGTCTGGTGAACCGAACTGGATGCTTTTGAAAATCATGGCCAAGTCCGAATTTTCCGGCAGCATCCCCAGATGACCTCCACTGAGGCCTATATCGCCCTCAATATGCTCCCCGGTATCGGCGTCGCGCGAATGCGCCGCCTGCTGGAGGTCTTCGGATCGCCGGAGCGCATCCTCCTCGCGCGCGGTTCGGAATTGCGCGCCGTGCAGGGGATCGGCCAGGAGGTGGCGGATGCGGTGGTGCAATGGGAGAAGCATGTCGACCTGGAGGCGGAGCTGCGGCGCATCGCCGATTTTGGGGCGAAGATCGTCCCGCACGATTCGCCGGATTATCCGCCGCTGCTATTGCAGATTACCTCTCCGCCCATCCTGCTCTACGTCTGGGGCGATCTGCAGGCCCGGGACAATCACTCCATCGGGGTCGTCGGTTCGCGAAAGGCGAGCCATTACGGGCTGGAATGCGCGAAGAAACTCTCCTACCAGCTCGCCTACGCGGGCCTCACCGTCATCAGCGGTCTGGCGCGCGGGATCGATACAGCCGCCCACCAGGGTGCGCTCGCGGCCCAGGGACGCACCATCGCGGTGCTCGGCTCCGGCCTCCTGAAACTCTACCCGAGCGAGAACAAGCTGCTCGCCGAGAAAATCGCCGTCTCCGGCGCGGTGGTCAGCGAGTTCTCAATGGAGACTACTGCCGATACGCAGACCTTTCCCATGCGCAACCGGATCGTCGCCGGCTGGGGCTCCGGCGTGCTGATCGTGGAGGCCGGCTTCGGCAGCGGCGCGCTCATCACGGCCACCCAGGCCATCGATCAGGGGCGCAATGTTTACGCCGTGCCGGGCCAGATCGACCGCCCCTCGGCCGCGGGCTCCAACCGACTCATCCAGCAGGGGGCAAAGCTGGTCGCCTCCGCCGCCGATATCCTCGACGATCTCAACATCCTCATCCCCCGCAACCAGCAGGAGCTGCCCATCCCGCAGGATCGCACCGCCACGCTCAAGCCCGACGAGAAACTGGTGTACAACGCCATCGGTGACAACGAGACCCCCATCGACACGATCATCTCCCGCAGCAATCTCCCCTCCGGCCGCGTCACCTCCACCCTCCTGCTGCTGGAGATGAAGCGCCTCGTCAAACAGCTCCCCGGCCAGCACTTCGTGAAGCTCGGTTGATTTTTCGTTACCCCATGCAAATCCTCATCACCGGCGGCGCCGGCTTCATCGGCAGCCATCTCGTCGAGCACTTCCAGGGCTCGGCATCCATTCGGGTTCTCGATGATCTCTCGTCCGGCTTTGCGCAAAACCTTGCCGGTCGTTCGTGCGAATTCGTCCACGGGTCGATCCTGGACGGCGTCGCATTGCGCGCCGCGATGGCGGGCGTCGATTATGTCTTCCACCTGGCCGCGATGATATCGGTGCCGGAATCGATGGAGCAACCGCTGAAGTGCGCGGAGATCAATGGCATCGGCACGCTCATGGTGCTGGAGGAGGCCGCGCGCGCCGGTGTGAAGAAGCTGGTGCTCAGCAGCTCCGCCGCGATCTACGGGAACAATCCGGTCGTCCCGAAGCGCGAGGAGATGATCCCGGAGCCGGCCAGCCCCTACGCCATCACCAAGCTGGAGGGAGAATATTATTGCGCCCTCTTCGCGGCCACGCGCGGCCTGCCGGCGGTGGCGCTGCGCTATTTCAATGTCTTCGGGCCGCGCCAGGATCCCGCCAGCGCCTACGCGGCCGCCATCCCCATCTTCATCCGGCGCGCGCTGCGCGGGGAGCCGATCACGATCCACGGCGACGGCCTCCAGACACGCGATTTCATTTCTGTGCGCGACATCGCCCGGGCCAACGCGTTTTTCGCGACCGAATCCAGTCTCACCGGCGTCTTCAATGTCGCCCGCGGCGGCAAGCTCTCGATCCGGGAGCTGGCGGAGCACATCGTCCGCGTCACCGGCTCCTCATCGGAGATTATCCATGGCCCGGAGCGCCCCGGCGATGTCCGGCACTCCACGGCGAGCATGGACAAATCGACCGCGGCGGGATTCGTCCCCGCATTCGATTTCGACACCGCGTTGCGGGAGACCATCGCATATTTTCAGGCGTCCCCTTCCTGACGCCCGTTCGAATCCATAATATGCCCACGCTCACTTCCATGCACACCAAGGTACTCGGCAACTCGGATCTCCATATCACGCCCATCGGCTTCGGCGCGTGGGCCATCGGCGGCGACTGGCAATTCGGCTGGGGCCAGCAGGACGACAGCGACTCCATCGGCGCGATCCTTGCCGCGCTCGAGCACGGGATCAACTGGATCGATACCGCCGCCGTGTACGGCCTCGGCCACTCGGAGGAGGTCGTCGCCCGCGCCCTGTCGCAATGGACCGGCCACCGGCCCTACGTGTTCACCAAGTGCGGCATGGTCTGGGACGAAAATCGGAAGGTCGATTATTGCCTGAAGGCCGACTCCGTCCGCCGCGAGTGCGAGAACAGCCTCCGCCGGCTCGGCGTGGAAACCATCGACCTCTACCAGGTCCACTGGCCCGCGGATGACCTCGCGGAGACCGAGGAAGGCTGGCGCGAACTGGCGAAGCTCCGCCAGGAGGGAAAAATCCGCTGGATCGGCGCGAGCAATTTCACCCTGGACGAACTCCAGGCCGTGCAGCGGATCGCGCCCGTGACCTCCCTCCAGCCGCCGTATTCATTGATCCGGCGCGTCGCGGAGATCGAGCTGCTGCCCTATTGCCTCTCGCAGAATATCGGTGCGATCTGCTACTCGCCCATGGGTTCCGGCCTCCTCACCGGGACGATGAACCGCGACCGCATTGCAAACCTGCCGGCCAACGACTGGCGCACGCGCAACCCGGAATTCCAGGAGCCGAAGCTCTCGCGCAACCTTACCATCGCGCAGGTATTGAAGGAAGTCGCCCAGCACCACGGCGTCTCTCCGGGTGAGGTGGCCATCGCATGGGTACTGCACAATCCGGCCGTCACGGGCGCCATCGTCGGCGCCCGCAATGCGAAACAGGTGGAAGGGATTGTCGGCGCCGCCGGGTTGCAATTGGCGCCACCGGACATCGACCGGTTGCAGGCCGTCTGACGCCGTTCGTGCGACGCGAAGCGCAAATCCTGTAGCGATGCCTCGGCGAGGCATGCGGGGGAGCGGCAAGAATTCATCTGAAGGGATCGACGCCGGATCACCCTGCGACTACCGTTCCATGCAATCCCCGCCATGCCCAGGTGCTCCCCCTTCACCCGCTGCCTAGCCTCGCTCATCATCGCTCTCGTATGCTCCACCTCCGCGCGGGGAGTGGAGCAATGGGGTATTTTTGAAGTCGCCTTGAAAGGACCCGCAACGGGCAATCCTTTCGTCGATGTCCATTTCTCGGCGACCTTCACCAACGGCCCGCAATCCCACGAAGTCGAGGGCTTCTATGATGGAAACGGCATCTATCGCGTCCGCTTCATGCCCGAGACGCAGGGGGCATGGCGCTACGAAACCCACAGCAACATCCCGGCCCTCTCCGGCAGCATTGGCGCCTTCACCGTCACGCAACCGTTGCCAGGGGACTACGGGCCCGTCCGGGTCCATGACACTTATCACTTTGCATACGCCGACGGGACACCGTACCGCGAGCTCGGCACCACCAGCTATTCATGGTGCCAGCAGAGCGACGCGGTCGAGGATCTGACGGTGGCCGCGCTCGCCCAGTCCCCATTCAATAAAATCCGGATGTGCGTCCTCCCGCAAAACGAGCCGGACAGCAAGCCGGAGCAGTTTCCATTTGCCGGCACGCCTCCGAGGCAATGGGATTATACCCGGTTCGATCCGCTGTTTTTCCAGCGCATGGAAAGGCGGGTCGGGCAACTGCGCGATCTCGGCATCGAGGCCGATCTGATCCTCTTCCATCCGTATGACAAGGAGTGGGGCTTCGACAAGATGGACGCCCCCACGCGGGACCGCTATTTGCACTACGTCATCGCCCGGTTTGGCGCATACCGGAATGTATGGTGGTCGCTCGCCAATGAGTTTGACTTGATCCACGCAATGACGGACGCGGACTGGGACCACGCCTTCCAGCTCGTGCAGAGCACGGACCCATACGGGCACCTGCGCTCGATCCATAACTCAAAGCGTTTCTACAACAACGCGCTGCCCTGGGTCACCCATGCGAGCATCCAGAACGGCTCGGCCGTTAAAGACCCTGGCCGGGCCGAACTCTATCGCGACGTTTGGCGGAAACCGGTCGTCTACGACGAGGTAAAGTACGAGGGCAATATCCGCCAGCGCTGGGGGCAATTGACCGGCCAGGAAATGGTGGAGCGCTTCTGGTCCGGGGTTGTCGCCGGGACTTACGTCGGCCACAGCGAATGCCTGCCGGACGCCACCGGCGGCATGTGGCTCAACGAGGGCCGTGTCCTGCGCGGCCAAAGCCCCCCGCGGCTCGCCTTTCTGCGCAAGGTACTCGACGACTCGCCGCCGGACGGCATCGATCCGATTGACCCATGGCAGGACACCAGGATGGGCGGGCAGCCGGGGAAGTATTACCTCCTCTACTTCGGGACGGACGCACCCGCCTCCTGGACCTTCAGGCTCTACAAGGACGGCCTTGCCGGCGGGATGAAATTCAAGGTCGATATCCTCGACACATGGGCAATGACCATCACGCCGGTCGACGGCGATTTCGTGACCAAAAAAGCCGACAATTACACCTTCGTCGACGCAACCGCCCGCTCGATCCCCCTGCCATCAAAGCCATACCTCGCCCTGAGAATCCGACGGGTTGGCGGGTAGGGTCTGCTACCCTTTGCCACCGCGCGAGTGAAATCTCCCGGGGAATCTTTCACGCCGCATCGATTTCCTGTCACATTCCGCCGTTCCCGTACACTCCTTATGCGAGTATGAAATTGGATGGAATGCCGGATATCTGCGCTGCGGACGACGCCCGCCTGGTCGCGTCGGGGCTTCAGGGTCACCGCGACGCTTTCGCAGAGCTTGTGGCCCGTTATCAGTCTCCCCTCTGCGCCATCGCATACAGCGCCTGCGGCAATCTATCCGACAGCCAGGACCTTGCGCAGGAGGCATTCGTTATCGCGTGGAGCAAACTCGGCGATCTGGACGATCCAGCCAAATTCAAGCCCTGGCTCTACGGAATCGCGCGCAATCTTCTCCATAATTCCTCGCGCCGGCAACGGCGCAACCCCTTGTCCGACGCCGGTCCGTTGGACGATAATCTCACGATGCCCGGCGCAAATCCCGCCGAGCAGACGATCACCAACGAGGAGGAAGCCATCCTCTGGCGCTCATTGGAGCAAATTCCCGCCGCATACCGCGAGCCCCTCGTCCTTTTCTATCGCGAGCAACAATCCATCCAGCGCGTAGCCGGGATTCTTGACATGTCGGAAGAGGTGACCCGCCAGCGCCTGTCGCGGGGCCGCAAGCTGTTGCAAGAGCAAGTTATGACTTTCGTGGAGGGCACACTCGCGCGCACCGCTCCCAGCCAGGTCTTTACGCTCAGCGTTGTCTCCGCGTTGCCCCATTTCACAGCCGCCTCCGGTGCTTCCACGCTGGCCGCTTCCACGATGAAAGGCGGCGCCGCAAAAGCCGCGTTCATCGTCGCACTCGGCGCCGCGATCAAGGCCGTTCTGTTCAAATTCGTGCCACCCATCGCAAACAGTTGGATGACGATCATCAAGATGCCCGAATCCCGGCGGGAACGAAAATTCGCCATTCAGGCCTATGCGTGGCTTTGGGCCGGCGCCATTCTCTATCCGGCTGCGCTCATCCTTTGCATCCATGCCTGGGGCCGCTATTGGGATGCTCACCAGCAAACCCTGACCCTCGTCATTCTCGGCTCCGCCTTTGGCTTTACCGCTATCATCGGTCCCTTCAGCTTCTGGATTGCGTTTACCCAACGCCGCATCCGGGGGGAGGAAGCGCGCAAGTCCGGTAATACCCAATCCCAGAGCCAACCCTACGAGTACCGCAGCCCTGCCACGCTGCTTGGTCTTCCTCTCGTTCATATCCGTTTCAATTGCCTCGTGGCCGGCAAGCGGCAGCCCGCGATTGGCTGGATCGCAATGGGCGACAAAGCCTTTGGCGTTCTGGGTGCGTTCGGCGGCATTGCCGTCGGTGTTTTCAGTTTCGGCGGCCTTGCCATTGGGCTGGTTGGGCTCGGTGGCATCGGCGTCGGCGTGTTTGCATTCGGCGGCTTCAGTGTAGGTGTCATAGCCATGGGGGGCGCCGCCCTCGGCTATATGGCCATGGGCGGCGGAGCTATTGGCTGGCTCGCTGCTTCCGGCGGCGCCACCGTTGCCCGCCACTTCGCGGTAGGCGGCGGGGCGATCGCGCCGCACGCCAATGATGCCGCCGCGCGCGCCTTCATGCGCGGGAGTTACTTCTTCAGCCATGAGTGGGCCATCTACGATTTCGTAATCCTCTTCTCATGGCTGGTTCCTCCCATGCTCACACTTTATCACAAGCGGCGGCGCGAGCGCGCGAGCCGTACCCAGTCACTCTAACCAAATCCACCCATGTCATCCCACCCATTGCCCCTCATCCTCGCCCTCAGCCTGGTCCTGCTCTCATCCGCCATCGGGGAGGCCGCTGCGGATCGCATTACCGTCACTGCAAAGGGATCCGGCCCCGATGTGATCCTCATTCCCGGCCTTGCATCCTCAGGTGCTGTCTGGGATGGAATTGCAAGCCACCTCGGCGGCCACTACCGCCTCCATATCGTGCAACTTGCCGGTTTTGCCGGCTCGCCGCCGGGAGCCAATGCGACCGGCCCGATCATCGAGCCTACGGTCGATGCCATCGATGCCTACATCACGACGAATCACCTCAAGAGCCCCAAAGTCATCGGCCATTCGCTCGGAGGCTTGATCGGCCTCATGCTCGCGCTGAAGCATCCGGACCATGTCAGCAGCTTGTTGATCGTCGATTCGCTGCCCTTCTTCGGCGCGACCTTTGGCGCTCCCGACGCCACCGCCGCCGGCCTGCAGGCGACCGGCATGCGTGATACCATCCTCGCGGAGAGTCAGGATGCCTACGACCAGGGCGAGAAGGCGTTTCTTCCATCCCTGGTAAAATCCCCCGAGGGCCTCAATTCCGTGGTCGAATGGGCAATCGCCTCCGACAAATCCGTGGTCGCCCGCGCCTTGTACGAGGACGCCACCACGGACCTCCGTCCGAGCCTCCACGCGATCCAGACGCCCGTCACGGTGCTGTACCCTTGGGACGCCTCATCCGAGATGCCTCAGTCCGGCGTGGACGCGTTCTATCAGCAAAGCTTCAGCGCGCTGCCGCACAAGGAATTGATCCGCATCGATGGCTCACGCCATTTTATCATGCTCGATCAGCCGGACAAATTCGCATCCCTGGTGGATGCGTTTCTCAAATAGCGGCCTCCTGTCACGCCGCCGGCGGCTGCTCCTTGACCATCAAATGACCGGCTCCAAAATCGTCTTTTTTCTGCCCGGCAAACCCTCAATCCTCAAATTTTTCCCCATCTGTTCCGTGTTGTCTAACTCCTTCCCTTTGCGCCCTTTGCGCCTTTGCGGGAGCACGCCTTTTCCCTCCTCACAAAAAAATCATTAGGAGACGCAATGAGTCTTCTGCAAGGCTTGTATTCATGACGCGCACAGGAAAAATCGCTCGCCTCCCTCTTAACATCCGCGAAACCCTCAACTCCCGCCTCGAAAATGGCGAGTTCGGCACCGACCTCGTTCTATGGCTCAATACGCTGCCCGAAGTCCGTTCCATCCTCGCCGCGCAATTTGAGGGCCGCCCCATCTCCGAGCAAAATCTCTCCCATTGGAAACAGGGCGGATTCCTCGATTGGCAGCGCAAACAATACGTAAAAGCCGAAATCGGGGCGGATCGTCAAAAATCGTCAAAAATCGCAAAAAATCACCCGAAACCCCGCAGGCAAACAAGGCAATACAAGGCTGCGGATTTTTTTTGGCGTTTACACCCCCCTGGCTTCCATATCGTCCACCTTGCCGAGCCTCCGGAGATGGCGCTCTTCGCCGGAGAACTTCGCGTTGACGAAGGCCTTTACCAGCTCTCTCGCCAGCTCCGCGCCGATGATCCGCGCGCCGAGGCAGAGGACATTCATGTTGTCATGCTCCACGGCCTGGTGAGCGGAATAGGTGTCGTGGCAGAGGCAGGCGCGCACGCCGTGCAGCTTGTTCGCCGCGATGCATGCGCCGGCGCCGGAGCCGCAGACGATGATGCCACGATCCGCCCGCCCTTGCTGCAACGCATTGCCCACCTCCCGCGCATAGTCCGGGTAGTCGTCCGGCTTGGTCCCGTCGTGGGTTCCAAAGTCGATGATCTCATGCCCGGCCCTGGTGAGGTCGGCGATGATCGTCTCGTTAAGCGGGTAGCCGCCGTGATCGGAGCCGATGGCTATTTTCATGATCGATCCTCTGTTCGCCTAGCCGCCGACTTCCGCACGGGCCTCCGCCGCAAGGGCGGTGGAGAGGTAGCGTTCGCCCGTGGAGCAGGCGATGGTGACAATGGTCTTGCCCTTGTTCTCAGGGCGCTTGGCGAGCTCGATGGCTGCCCAGACATTCGCGCCGGAGGAGATGCCCGCGAGAATGCCTTCTTCCTTCGCAAGGCGGCGGGCCATGGCGAACGCGTCATCGTTGGTCACCTGGACGCACTCGACAATCTGCGGATTCCCCGCACTGTCCTTGAGGTGAAGATTGTTCGGGACGAACCCCGCGCCCGTGCCCTGGATCTTGTGCGGACCCGGCTTCACCGGCTGGCCGGCCAGCGTCTGCGAGATGACGGGCGAATCCTTCGGCTCCACGGCGACCGCCTGAAAGGAAGGCTTCCGCTCCTTGATCACCTCTACGCAACCGGTGATCGTGCCGCCGGTGCCCACCGCCGAGACCACGATATCCACCGCCCCGTCGGTATCTTCCCAAATCTCCTCCGCGGTCGTGCGCTTGTGGATGGCGGGATTGGCGGGATTGTTGAATTGCTGCGGCATCCAGGCGTGCGGCGTATTTTTTACGATCTCCTCGGCGCGTGCGATGGCGCCTTTCATGCCTTCGGCGCCGGGCGTGAGCACCAGTTTCGCGCCGAGCATGGCCAGGAGCGTGCGCCGCTCGAGCGACATCGTCTCGGGCATGGTCAGGATCAGCTTGTAGCCGCGTGCCGCGCAGACGAACGCGAGGGCGATGCCGGTATTGCCGCTCGTCGGCTCGACGATGACGGTTTCTTTGGTAACGAGTCCGTCTTTTTCAGCCGCATCGATCATGGCCATGCCGATACGATCCTTCACGCTGCCGAGCGGATTGAAGAATTCGCACTTGAGAAGGATGGTGGCGTCCAGGCCTTCGGTGACGCGGTTCAGTTTCACCAGGGGCGTGTGGCCCACGGTCTCGACGATGTTGTTGTAAATTTTACCCATGGATGGAGGAGAGTGGTTATTTGGTTGAGAGATCGCTTCTACACACGCGACCGGTTGCACGCAAGGGTGTTATGGACGGCGGAAATTGCGCCGCGACGGCCAACTTCCCCGGCTCATCCCATTGCCTCGCGAAAAGCTTTGCCAAGTGCCAAAGATACCGCACATTTTGCGCCTGACCGAAAACCTCTCACCCCGAAACGAACCAAGACCTATGGCGGACCTTCTAGACGCAGCAGAAATCAAGCAGGAGATTAAACGGATCCCCGAATGGGAACTCCTGAAGAACAAATCCATTGAGCGGACCTTTGAATTCGACGACTTCACCCAGGCCATCGACTTCCTCAACGCGGTGGCGGAGATCGCGGAGGAGGAGGAGCATTACCCGGAGATCGACCTGCGCTATAACAAGGTGCGGCTCCTGCTCTCCACCCACAGCGAGGGAGGATTGACGGAGACCGATTTTGATATCGCAGAGAAGATCGATACCCTCTCGGAGTGACCGGGCGGCAAATTGCGGCAGCGGCCGTCGCGGTGATCTGGTGCGTCTTTATCGCCCTCTTCATCAAGTGGCGCAGCGCGCCGCCGCCGCCGCCGGACATTCACATCCCGGGCGGCGAGGCCTCGCCGGCGCCGTAGCGCTGTGGGTTCGTCATGCGAATCTGCGCGACCTTTCGCAGCCGCAGGGGTTGTCATTCAGATTTTCTCCCGCTTGCGCCACGGGCTCATCCCCCGTTAACTAAAGACACATGACCAAACGGATATTGCTCCTGCTTCTTGTAATGTTTGCCTGCGTCCTGCCGGCTTCGGCGAAGCATCATCAAAGTACCGATTCCGACGACGACGATTCCACCACCCCGGCCCACCTCGGCGCGGATGGCGCTCCCGTCAATCACGCCGCCTCCGTCGTCGTCCTCGACGCGCGCACCGGGCAGGTGTTGTACGAGAAGAACGCCGACGAGCATCGCGCGGCGGCCAGCACGCAGAAGCTCCTTACCGCGCTGATCGTGGCCGAGGCGGGCAATCTCGATCATCCGGTCACCGTCGACATTACCGATACCCAGTGCGAGCCGGTGAAGCTCAATATCCAGCCCGGCGAGACCTACCGTTGTTTTGATCTGCTCCAGGTCATGCTCGTCCACAGCATGAACGACGTGGCCCGCTGCCTGGCCCGCGACAACGCCGGCAGCGTCGAGGCCTTTGCGGACAAGATGAACAAAAAGGCCCTCGAACTCGGGATGAAGGACTCCCATTTCGTCAATCCCAACGGCCTGCCCATCCCCGGCCAGTACACGACGGCGCGGGACATGTCGAAGGTGGCCTTCGCGGCTTATCACAATGAGCTGATCCGCTCGATCGTCTGCCTTAAGCAGGTCTCCTTTACGTATGCCGACGGGCGCGTGCGGCAATTCGACACCACCAACCATGTGCTCCTCAGGTACGCGCTCTGCAACGGAATGAAGACCGGCTACACCGATGCCGCGGGCCATTGCCTGATCTCCAGCGCCAGCAACGGCACGCGCGATATCATCTCCGTGGTCCTGGGGGATAACGGCTATGTCTGGACGGATTCCTACGCGCTCCTCGAGTGGGGCATCGCCGGCGGCGGGACGAAGCAGATCGGCGCGACGAATTAATGCGCACCGTTGAAAGCCAGCTTGCGGACATACGCTCCCGCTCGCTGCTTCGCGGCTTGCGCGAGATCGGCACGGCGCAGCAGCCGGAAACCACCTCCGGCGACCGGGCGCTCGTCAATTTTTCGTCAAACGATTACCTGGGCCTCGCGGCGGACCCGATCCTGCGCGAAGCGGCCAAGGCATGCATCGATCAATGGGGGGTCGGCGCGGGGGCGTCGCGCCTGGTTTGCGGCACCCTGGGGCCGCACATGCAACTGGAGCGCGATCTTGCGGCGTACAAGGGCGCCGAGGCGGCGATTGCATTCTCCAGCGGCTACGCGACGGCGCTCGGGGCACTCGGCGCAATGGCAGGGCCTGAGGATGTCATCATCCTCGATAAACTGGCGCACGCCTCGCTCATCGATGGCGCCCGCCTCAGCCGCGCGACGCTTCGCGTTTTCCCACACAATCATCTCGGCAAGCTGGAGAGCCACCTCCGATGGGCGCGCGAGACGGCGCCGGAGGGGCGCATCATCGTGGTGACGGAATCGGTTTTCTCCATGGACGGCGACCGCGCCCCTGTGGAGGAGATTGTCGCCATCAAGAATCGCTACGGCGCCATGCTATTGCTGGACGAGGCGCACGCCATCGGCGTCATCGGCGAGGGAGGACGCGGCCTTGCCGACAAACGCGGCGTCGGCGCAATGGTCGATATGCAGATGGGGACCCTGGGCAAGGCGCTCGGCTCGGCGGGCGGGTACATTTGCGCGCGGCGGGTGATCATCGATTTGATGATCAATCGCGCGCGATCGTTCATTTACTCCACGGCCCCGTTGCCGGCCGCCGCCGCCGCAGCCAGCGCCGCCATCGCATTTCTTCAGACGCCGCAGGGCAGGGAGCGCCAGGAGCGCCTCTGGCAGCGGATCGGCGATTTCTTGCGCGAGGCGCCGGAGGGTCTTCTGCCGAAAACGCCGGTCCAAAGCGCGATCATCCCGCTCATCTTGGGCGATGAAGAGAAAGCGCTCGCCGCCGCGCAATGGCTCCGGGAAAAAGGCTTCCTGGTCCCCGCGATCCGCTATCCCACAGTCGCCCGCGGCTCAGCCCGGCTCCGGGTCACTCTGAGCGCCGCGCACACCAGCGAGCAGGTAAGCGCCCTCTGCGCGGCGCTGGGGAGATTGGAGGAGTAATGGGCACCAGTATGCGGCGCCGAGAGCTCGGCTTATTTCTCAGTCGTCTTCGGCCCAGACTTCACCGTCAGGGCTTCGAGCGTGCCGTCGGGCTTCGTGTCGTAGCCGCCGTGGACGTGATCGCCGGGCTTGATGTCGGCAAGGGTGATGACCGTTCCATCGGTCTTGGTGAGCTTGGTGGCATCGGTAATCGCGAAAGTCTTGGTGCCCTGCTTCTTGTTGGTCACCGTGATGGTCTTGGCCGTGGCATCCACGGAGCTGACCGTGCCGCCGTAATGCAATTTCGCGGCCAGGGACGAAGCAGCGCTTGCAGCGGGGCTGTCACTCGGAGCGGGGCTCTGTGCGCACAAGGGCAGTGTCAGCGCGGCGGTTGCAAGCAGGGTGGTAAGGACGAGATTGGGTTTCATTGGGTTAATGGCGTGTTTGTTCCGTATTGTCTGACGCTTTGCGGCAGACGTTGTTCAATCGAAGTTGCGGCAGTTCATGGATTTAGGCAATGCTGCAAGCTTCCGTGCAACTGATACGCCAGTGGTGGGGTTGCACAAGCGCCGGACACCCGATATACAAGCGCCCCATGTCCATCCGTTTTCCTTCCTTGCTGGCCCTCTGTATGATCCCGGCCCTTGCCTTTGCCCAGCAGCCGGTCCCCCATATCCGCCTCGCGCAGATCGTATCCGGCCTCAAGATGCCGGTCGGCGTATTCGATGATGGCACGGGCCGCCTGTTTGTCGTCGAGCAGGATGGACTGATCGTCATCGTGGAGAATGGCCAGATCGACGCCACGCCTTTCCTCGATATCCGTGGCGAGGTCTCGCGCGTGGACAATGAGGATGGTCTGCTCGGGCTCGCGTTCGACCCCGATTTCAAGGACAACCACCGCTTTTACGTCAATTACGACACGGAGAAATTCGGCAACCTCCAGACGCGCATTTCGCAGTTCACGGCGGACAATTTCAACACCCAGGCCGATCCCTCCACGGAGAAGGAGTTGATGCGCTTTGACCAGCCCTACACGAACCACAAGGGCGGCTGCCTGATGTTCGGTCCGGATGGAATGCTCTACGACGGCCAGGGAGATGGCGGCTTGTTCGGCGATCCGCATGACAATGCGCAGAACCTCGGGGTCTGGCTCGGCAAAATCCTCCGCATCGATGTCGAGCACGGCAACCCATACGCGATCCCCGCGGATAATCCCTTCGTCGGCAAGCCGGGGGCGAAGCCGGAGATCTGGGCGTGGGGCATGCGCAACCCGTGGCGTTTTTCCTTCGATCGCCAGACCGGCAAACTCTGGTGCGGTGACGTCGGCCAGGATAAATGGGAGGAAATCGACATCATCGAGAAGGGGAAGAATTACGGATGGAGCGCCCGCGAGGGGAAACACGACTACAAACCAGAGCGCGCCGTCGGGCCGCTGACAGAGCCGATCAAGGATTATCCGCATCCTTATGGCCGGTGCATTATCGGCGGCTATGTGTATCGCGGGAAGGCCATTCCCGCTTTGCAGGGCCTTTATGTGTATGGTGATTACAATGTCGGCTGGATCGCCGCCCTAGGGTATGACGGGACCAAGATCACCTTTGACTCCCAGCTCATGCAGACCCCGCTCAATATCGCCTCCTTCGGCGAGGATCGCGACGGGGAGCTTTACCTGGTCGATCGCGAGCGTGGACAATTGTTCGAGATCGCGCCATAGGTTGGGATGACTTCCGCCGTCGATATCACGGAAAAGCCCGCCGTTGCAGCCGAGCCGCGCCTGCTGACGCTGAAGGTAAATGAGGTGTACCTCTCGCTCCAGGGAGAGAGCACCTGGGCCGGGCTCCGTTGCGCTTTCGTCCGCCTGACGGCGTGCGACCTGCGCTGCAGCTATTGCGACACGGCGTATGCTTTTTACGAAGGCGTGAAGCGGAGGGTGGGGGATGTGTTCGACGAGGTCATGGCGCTGGACACTCCCATGGTCGAGGTCACCGGGGGCGAGCCACTGCTGCAAAAAAACGTGCTGCCGCTCATGCGCATGTTTTGTGACGCCGGGAAGCGGGTGCTCATCGAGACCAGCGGCGCGCACGACATCTCCCGAATCGATCCGCGTGTCCATCGCATCATGGATCTCAAGACTCCCTCCTCCGGCGAATGCGGGCGAAACCTCTACGCGAACATCGAGCACCTCACGCCGCTGGACGAGGTGAAATTCGTCATCGGCTCACGCGAGGATTACGAGTGGTCCCGCGACAAGGTGCAGGAATATCAACTTGCGAAGCGGTGCGGCGCGGTCCTGTTCTCTGCCGTCTTCGGCCAGATCGAGCCGGTGCAGATCGTCGATTGGATGCTCGCGGACAAGGTGGATGCGAGGTTCCAGTTGCAGATGCACAAATTCATCTGGGACCCGAAGACAAAAGGGGTTTAGGGAAAGTCAGCGTCCGCGTTTATTTTACGCTCGCACCCCGCGCCGCCGGGGCGGCAAAATACCGGCCCTCATGCGCGCCCGTTTGACCAAGGATTTCACCTTCGAAGCAGCCCAGACGTTGCCCAATGTCCCCGCCGGGCACAAATGCAGGCAGATGCACGGGCACAGTTTCAAGGTCGAGGTCAGCATCGAGGGCGAGGTCGATCCGCATCTCGGCTGGGTTTATGATCACTCCTGCATCAGCCGCGCGATGGCCCCGCTGCTGGATCAGATGGATCACGCCTACCTCAATGAAATCGAGGGCCTGGAGAACCCGACCATCGAGCTGATGGCCGCGTGGCTCTGGAAAAAACTCGAATCCGGCTGCCCCGGCCTCTGCGAGATCGTCATCCACGAGACGCCCACCGCCCGGTGCATCTATCGCGGCGAGTGAAAGAGGGATTGCATTCCGCGCCCGCGCCGGTAGCCTCGCTGGCCTCATGAAAACCTGGGCGGCATTCGTTCTGATCCCCATTGTCCTCTGCGTCACCGGCTGCGAGCAGCATCCGGTGAGCGACCTGCAAAAAGTCGACCCCGCCGCGCTGGCATCGCCATCGCCCGGGAAGTAATTCTCTAGCTCGCCGTCAGCTTGTAAATGCGCAACCCCGGGTGCAGGTAAATGCCCGTCCCACGCGCTCGCTCCCACACCGGCTGGTAATCCTTGAAGAGCGCCTCGTAAAACGCCCGCTTCTGTTGCAACTCGGGCGAAAGGTGCTCGTTCGCAGCCTTGCGGAAGAAGATCCCATAATCGCTCTCCGAGACGACCAGGTAATCGATGTGCTGGCCCGCCAGCACCGAGGGCGTCGCACCGAGGTCGGCCACGTATTTGGTCTCAATCACCCGCTGCGGCAGCAGCGGCTGTACCGCGAGGCGTTCCGTTCGCCGGTCCACCGGCAGATCGGCGCGATCCTCCCCGGCGATGACCGAGCCCGGTGGGACATTCGCGCGAATCCACGCAAGCATCTCCGTGCGGTCATCGTGCGCGAACGCCGTCACGTAATCCATCAGGCCAATGTTGGGCGCGAAGAGATTCACCAGCACGGCGATCCCGGCCAAAAGCCACGGCTTTGCGCGCGCCGCCCATTGCGCGGGGAGAATCGTCGCAAGATCAATCGCGCCCAGCGCTGCCAGATATTGAAATCCCGCGGTGGCCGGCAGGAAGTAGCGGTCATTCGTCTTTGTCGAGCAACAGAGCATCAGCATGAAGGCGAACGGGAAAACCGCCATCGTCCACCCGAAGGCGTCGCCGCGCTTGCGCAGATAGAACAACTCCGCGATCACCAGCAGCCAGATCGCAGGCGTGGTATCGACCGCAAAAATATGCAGGTACTCAAAAATGGCGACCTGCCCGCCCGTGTACCCCTTTTCCCCCTGCGCCACCAATTGCGTCTCACGCCCGAAGGAATGGGTGAAAATATCGAGATGCATGAAGACCGGGAAATTCACCGCCGCCGCGATGCCGAGGAAACCGAACGCGAACCCAAGCCATTGCCGTGCGGATGCCCGCCCGGCTCGCTGGGCCGCGACCATGAGTACGACGGCTGGGATTAAGATCACCCCGCCCAGGTACTTGGCCGACAGACACATTCCGCACGCCGCGCCTGCGAAAAGCGACGTCCCGATCGATTCCCGCTTGTGCTGGATGTGCAGTGCCAGGAACGCAATTCCCATCGCGAAAAGCAGCGCCGTATCCTCCTTGAAATAATGCGCCAGCTCGAAGACTTGGTGCTGTGTCAGTAACAGCAGCCCCACGATCCAGAACCCCGGCCAGCCGCGCACCCGCCACCCCAGCAACGCAAACCCCAGCACACCGCCTGTTGCAAAAAACGCCGAGCACCAGCGCCCCAGCACCACGAGCGCCTGCTCCTTGTCCGGCACCCCCAGCGCCCGTTTCACCAATTCGCCGGTGCCGAGCATCAACAACGGATGATGGAAGTTCCATTTCCCTGTGATGAGCTGGTTCACCTTGTCCGGCTCGTCCGGATGATAGAAAAAGGGAAAATCGTTCCGCCGCGTATCGAGCCAGAGTGTGCCTGCAAACAGCAGCAGCGCGGCGAGGGCCAGAAGCAAGACCTGGCGGCCGCGCGGGGACGATACGGCGCTCGCGCTCACGTCAAAGCTTCATGCGCTGGTCGATCAAATCCGCCAGCAAACCGATGAACAACATTTGCACCCCGGTCAGCGCCAGCGCCGCGGCCAGCAGGCCGATGTGATGCTCGCCGGTGTAATCCTTGATCCCTTTCAGCAGCCCCAGGATGATCAGCAGCAGCGCGGGCGGCACGAACACATTCAGTGGTTTGAAGTAGGCGCAGATGCGGATGATCAGGATCGTGAAATTGGTGAAATCGCGCACCGGATGGATCGACGATTTTCCCACGCGCTTGAGGTAATTGATCGGGATAAACTTGACCCGGTAATGATTGGTCAGCATCGCCAGGGTGATCGTCGTGGTGAAGGAGAAGCCGTCCGGGTAGAGCGTCAGGAAGCGCAGCGCCACATCCTTGCGGAAGACCCGCAGGCCGGAGTTGAGGTCCGGGATCGTCTGCTGGCTGAGGTACTCCGCGAGGCGGGTGATGATCCACTTGCCCGGTTTGCGGATCAGCGGCACCTGCACGATGGCGCCGGTGCGCGCGCCGACAACCATGTCGTGGCTTTGCGCATCGGCCAGGAGTTTCGGGATATCTGCCAGCGGGTATGTGCCATCGGCGTCGGCGATGAGGATGTAATCGAACTTCGCCCGCTGGAGCCCCGTCTTGAGGGCCGCGCCGTAGCCGCGATTGACCGGATGCTCGATGAGCGTGACCGGCAGCCCGCGCGCGATCTCGCCGGTCCGGTCCTGGGAGCCGTCGTTGATGACGACAATTTCCAGTTCCTTCAAATACACAGCCTGCTGCCGCACGGTCTCAACCGTTTCCGCGATCGCCCCCTCCTCGTTGTATGCAGGGATGAGAATGCTTACGGAAAGCTCGGACAAAGGTACTTCCATTTGAGGGATGTGTTACCGGAGGGTGGCGGGGGATGTCGAGAGTGGTAATAGGGGGAGGGGTGGTGGGCAAGGAGATGGAGCGTCCCCCAGCAGGGGTCACCAACGCTGTGGATACCGCCCCATCCCAGCTCTACTGCGGTGTCGTGATCTCGCGCACGTACAGATTAATCGCCCCATCGGAGCCACGGCGGACATCGGTGATCATGAACGGGCGGCTCTCGTCGCGGGCTAGAGTCGAACCCTCCAACGGCGGCTCCACGCCAGCCGGGTACTGGACGATTACGCGGGTGCCCCCGCTGCCGGGCCGTAGAATCGAGGTCAACATGTTCGTTTGGGGCCGCAGGATTGCCCGGTTATCCTCGGACTCGGTCACGACAAAATTCCCGCGGAGGTAGAGCCGTTCGCCTCCCAGCCCGGTATCGACCAGCGGCGCGGCGTCCGACGGGGCGATCACGCGGCCGCGCGGCATCTGGCCCGGGGCATAAGTGCGCCAGCTTGCACCATTGTTCGTGATGACCGGTTCGGGCGCGGATTGCAGGAATGGAGTGAGCGCCACGCCATTGGGAGATAAGGGGATCGGCGTCGCGACTGGAACCGCCTGCGGCGCGGGCTGCGAGGAGGTGGGATCGAGCGGGCGCGGCGCGGGGTTGGCCATCGCCAGCATTGGTTGTTGGGGCTGGCCGGGCGCTGCGGCCGGTGAGTTGACAGCGATCTCCGGTGTCGGCGTTGGCAACCCATGATGTTTGCCCTTCGGTGGGTGCATCGGTACCGAGATATCCGGCGCTAGATTCGCATTCATGCGCACCAGAAGTGAACCCGTGGGCGCCGCCGTGGTGGGCGTGGTCATCGGCTGATCGAGAATGGTGGAAACCGGCGTGTTTTCCCGCTGGTACTCCGCATAAACCTGCATGGTGTGGTCAAGCTCCGCCCCGCGGATGATTGGAAGGCCGCCGGGGATATTAAGAGCCGGCGGCGGCTGGAGCGAGAAGGTGCCCTCCCCCTCCTTGAGTGCGTAGCTGCCGTAGAGGAGCGGCACGGCGGTAAATTGCAGGTTCCCGTCCGCGAGCCGCTGAATGTGGATGACCGCCGCGAGGTCGAGCGTTTTGGCCAGTTTCACATCCAGCCCGGTCTTCAGCATCCCTTTAAGGGCTTCGACGTCTTTCCCCTGCGCCGGGTACACGTGCTCCAGCATTACCTGCGGGAAGTCCGACGCTTCTGCCACGGCCGCCACGCCACTCGGGAACACATCCGATGGCGTCAGCACGTGCGTGTCGAGGATCGTGAATTGTCCGACTATGTAGGGTACCAGCCGCTTGGTGCCTGTGTAATTGTCGATGTACATCCGCAGCAGCTCATCGTTCTCCGCCTTCAGCCGCAGCGGCGGGTAGGTGTTGTAACGCTCAAAAAGCTTCTGCGCGGTCAGGAATTCCCCCGGCGGCGCCTCGGTGATCTCGAAGCGCTTCGGAGGGTCCAGCTTGTGGAGCTTTTGTAGGATCCGGTAGCTGCGTGCATCCTCCGGATGGCCGAAGATGTAAAAGCTGCCCAGCCAGCACGCCATGGCAAAGCCCGTGAGCAGCAGGATGAACACCGTCCAGAGAAAGAGGTGATCCTTCCTTGGGGGAGGGGAGAACGTATCGAAATCGCTCCTGTAAAAATTGCTCATCAGCCCGGTAAGTGCGTGCGGCTTTTGTGCCACGAACGGCGGGAACCCGCTGGGTGGCGCAACTTTTCAGCAAATATCTGGATGAAGATGGCTCTCAAAGCGAAGACTATCGATGGATCGGGACCCGACGGTGCTTCGGCCTTATTACGAATGATGAGCGTGCGCCTCCCCCTCAGGGGCCTCGAAAGAGGTGCCGCAACCGCAGCTCCGGACGGCGTTGGGATTCTGGATCCGAAAACCGGCGCCGCTGAGGCCGTCGGCGAAGTCGATGGTCGAGCCGGCGAGATATTTCGCGCTCTCCTCGTCCACCAGCACCTGGACGCCTTCGCGCTCGACGATGGCGTCGCCATCCTTGCGTTCGTCCAGTGTCATACCGTATTGAAGTCCGGCGCATCCCCCATGCTCCACAAAAATTCGCAATCCCTTGCCTGCCGCGGCGGGATCCTCTGCCAGGATGGATTGAAGCTGTTTGACGGCGCTGTCCGTTACGATGATCATGAGTTTTCCACGCTACCGGAAGGGATGATCGAAGTCAAACGAGGGCAGTACCCGCCATCAGAAAGTCCCCGGGACGGTTGCGCCCACGACGGGATCGCACAATGAGTCGCATCGCCCTGCTCTCCGAGGAGGTGGCCAGCCAGGTGGCGGCCGGGGAGGTGATCGAGCGCCCCGCTTCCGTTGTCAAGGAGTTGGTAGAGAACTCCCTGGATGCCGGCGCCCGGAAGATCGAGGTGATGATCCGGCGCGGCGGCAGCTCGATGATCCGCGTGGTGGATGACGGCAGCGGGATGGACCGGGACGATGCCTTGCTCTGCCTGGAGCGGCATGCGACCAGCAAGATCCGCACGGGGCTGGACCTCGCGGCGATCTCGACGCTCGGCTTTCGCGGCGAGGCCCTGCCCAGCATCGCAAGCGTTTCGCGTTTCCGTCTGACGACGCGGGAGCACGGGGCGCTGGCCGGGACGGACCTTGGTGTGAATGGCGGGAAGATTGAGTATGTTCGCGACGGCGGCGAAGCGCCGGGGACGCAAATTGAGGTGCGCTCGCTTTTCTATAATTTGCCGGCACGGCGAAAATTTCTCCGCACGGAGAATACCGAAAGCAGCCATGTAGAGCATCAGTTGCATCTGCAGGCCATTGGGCATTCGGCGGTTGGTTTTGTTCTGATCAATGACGACCGGGTGGTGCATCAATTGCCGCCCGCGGCGAATCTCCTGGAGCGCATCCGCGACCTCAGCGGCAGCGCTCTGGCGGCGGAATTGCTGGAAGTGCGGGATGAGGAAGTGGGCGGCGTGCGACTGCGCGGCTTTGTCGGCAAGCCGGGCGTGAGCCGTTCCTCGCGGGCGCAGCAACTCGTCTTCATCAACGGCCGGGCGGTGGAGAACTCGACCATCAATTTCGCGTTGCGCGAGGGGTATCACACGGCCCTGATGAAGGGGCAGCATCCGGTGACCTTCCTCTTCGTAGACATGGACCCGGCCGCCGTAGATGTGAATGTCCATCCCGCCAAGCGGGAGGTCCGTTTCCGCGATCCTGGCGAGGTGAAGGAAGTGATCGTCGAGCGCATCCGGCATGCCATCGAAGGAGGCCGCTCCCAATGGAACGCAACCTTCCGCGGGAGCGCCCCGGAGATCATTGAGACGAGGCCGATGGCACCCGTTCCACGAGACATCACGCCGCCAGCCCCTGCTCCATTGCCGGAGTCCGCGCCACCGCTGATCCCGATCCACGAGCAAGTGACACTCCGGCAGGATTGGGCCGCGCTGCCGGTCCAGCCCACGCCACCTCCGGTTGTGTCCCCGCCGCTCGCCGCGGACCGGCCCGCGGACGACTTCCGAATCCTCGGCGTCCTGGGCCGGCTTTATATTCTGATGGAGAACAAGGACGGCCTCGTGCTGGTCGATCAGCACGCGGCCCATGAGCGTATTCTCTTTGAAGAATTGCGCCGGCGCATGGAGACCCAGGGCGTCCCCGCCCAGCGGCTGCTCATGCCTGTGACGATGCAGCTCCCGCCGCGCGATTGCGACTGGATCGCGCAGAATCTCGACACGCTGCAAAAGATGGGAATCGGCATCGATTCCTTCGGCCCCGGCACATGGAAAATCGACGCATTGCCACAATTCCTCAAGGGCAATGATCCCGCCCCGCTCTTCCGCGAGATCATCGACGAGCTGCGTGAAACCAGCGCCACCAGCTCCCGCCTGCGCCTCGGCGAGGATGTCATCGCCACCACCGTCTGTCGCCACGCCGTCAAGGCCCGCGACGTCCTGCGAGAGCCCGAGATGGTCCGCCTTATCCAGGACCTCCTCCGCTGCGAGCTCCCATACTGTTGCCCCCATGGCCGCCCGACAATGATCCAGATTTCCTATACGGAACTGGAGAAGAAATTTGGGCGCAAGGCGTGAGGCTCAGAAATTCATCCCCATGATCCGCTTTGCCGCTTCCTGGGCGTTCTCGCGGCTGTTGAAGGCGGAGATGCGGAAGAAGCCTTCGCCATTGGAGCCGAAGCCGGCGCCTGGTGTTACGACGATGTTCGCGTCCTCGAGCATGAGGTCGAACATGTCCCAGCTCCCGATGCCGGGGGGTGTATTGACCCAGATGTAAGGGGCATTGGTACCGCCGAAGACATCCAGGCCGATGGAGGCGCATGCATCGCGCAGGATGGCGGCGTTGCCCATGTAGTGGCCAATCAATGAGCCCACCTGGGTGCGCCCGGCTGCCGTGTAGATCGCCTCGGCGGCTCGCTGGACCGGGTAGCTGACGCCGTTGAACTTGGTGCTCATCCGCCGCGACCAGAGCGGATGGAGCGGACGGCGGTCGCCGTTGCGCGCGAGGGCGGAGAGGGTCTTCGGCACGATGGTGAAGGCGCACCGCAGGCCGGTGAAACCGCCGTTCTTTGAGAAGGAGCGGAACTCGATGGCGCACTCGCGGGCGCCGGGGATTTCATAAATGGAATGAGGGATGGACGGGTCTGAGATGTAGGCCTCGTACGCGGCATCAAAGAGGAGGATGGACTCGTGCATCAGGGCGTATTCCACCCATGCGGTCAGTTGCTCCCGCGTGGCGGTGGCGCCGGTCGGGTTGTTGGGAAAGCAGAGATAGATGATATCGGCTTTTTGCTTTGGGATTTCGGCCACGAAACCGTTGGCCGGCGTGCAGGGCAGGTAGATGAGGCCCTCAAACGCCCCCAGCTCATTAGCGGGCCCGGTATGCCCGGCCATGACGTTGGTATCCACATAGACCGGATACACCGGGTCCATGACGGCGATCTGGTTTTCGTCGCCGAAGATATCCAGGATGTTCCCGCAATCGCACTTCGAGCCGTCGGAGACAAACACCTCGTCGTCGGCCACTTCCACGCCGCGGTCGCGGTAATCGTGCTTTGCGATGGCGTGCCGCAGGAATTCGTACCCTTGCTCAGGCCCGTAACCGTGAAATGTACCGCGATTGCCCATCTCATCCACTGCCTCGTGGAGCGCCTCGATGCATGCGGCGGGCAGCGGCTCGGTCACATCGCCGATGCCGCACCGGATGATGCGCCGGGCGTCCTCGGGATGCGTCTCGCAAAAGGTGTTTACGCGCCGCGAGATTTCCGGGAAGAGGTATCCAGCGCGGAGCTTCAGGTAATTGTCGTTGAGAAATGCCATGTCAGTCAGTTCGTTGGATAACGCGGTGGCGGGCGGCGAGCAAATCCTTCCCGGCCCATGGAGAACAAAGAAGAGGCGGGGACACCCCGCCTCTTCTCGATTCAATTCAGAGAGCCCCGCAGCGACGGCTACGCGTATTGCCTGGCGACCTGGTCCCAGTTCACGACATTCCACCAGGCCTTGAGGTAATCGGGCCGGCGATTCTGGTAGGTCAGGTAATAGGCATGCTCCCAGACATCGTTGCCGAGGATGGGGGTGGCGCCGTACTCCGCCATGGTCGGGTTGTCCTGATTGGGCGTGGAGATGATCTCCAGCGCGCCGCCTTTCTTGACGAGCCAGACCCAGCCGCTGCCGAAACGTTTGACGCCGCCGTCCTCGAACTTCGCCTTGAACTCGTCAAACGAGCCGAACTTGGCGGCGATGTCGTCCGCCAGCTTGCCCGTGGGGACCTTGGAGCCGCCCGGGGTGAGCAGCGTCCAGAAGAGGGAATGGTTCACGTGGCCGCCGGCATTGTTGCGGACGGCAGTGCGGATGGCCTCGGGCACGGAGGCCAGGTCCTTGATCAAGTCGGCAGCCGACTTCGATTCAAGATCGGCGTGGCCCTTGATGGCGTTGTTGAGATTGTTGACGTAAGCCGCGTGGTGCTTGCCGTGATGGATTTCCATCGTTTTCGCGTCGATGTAGGGTTCCAGCGCGTTGGTCGGATACGGGAGAGGTGGTAACTCGAAGGCCATAGTGTTGGTAGGTGTTGGTTGAAACGAATCCCAAGGATCAATTGAGCGTGCGAAAATTGCAAGGGCATGCCGCCACGGGATTTGTGAGGGGAGTTTTTATCCGCAAATTGGCGCAGATAACCGTCACGCGCCCGCGGCCACCTCGCTCGGAGGGGTGAGGGGGCGGCTCTTGTCAGGGAGATCGGGGTCGAGGAAGCCGAGGGCGTGCGGGGGCTTGATGACGCGGACGCCGGCCTTGCGCTGCTGCTCGCGGATTTGATTGTGGAGATCGACCATCTTCGTCCAATGCATCCGGGGCTTGTAGTGGTGCTCGGCATGGTAGCCGTTGTAGAACCAGAGCCAGTTGTAGAGCTTGTGGTAGCTGCTGACACCCCATGCGAGGGGGACATCGGGATTGCCGCCGTAATGCAGGAAGTAGCCGTTCAGGTACGAGAGGCAATGGCCGAAGTAATAGAACGGCAGGTAGAAGCACATGAACTTCCAGTTGAAGACGAAACCGAGGATCAAAAACGTGACCCAAGAGGCGATCTCGAACACGCCGAAGTAGGCGTTGAAGGCGTTGCGCTTCTTGATCTCGTTGAAGATCAGCTTGGGGTCATCGCGGAAGTAGCCGAAGAAAACGTAGGTCCACGCGCTCTCCGCCTCGCCATCGTGGCCATGCCGGTAGATGGAGAGCCAGTCGACGGTGTCGCCGGTTTCATCCGGGCGGTCGCTGTTGCCCTGGTGATGGCGGTTGTGGACCAGCTCGTAAAAGGTCTGGGAGAAGCCCATCGTCACGGAGAGCAGCCAGCTAAAGGCCTTGTTCGCCGGCTTCCAGGTGAAAAACGGGTTGTGCAGGAAGTTGTGGGCGATGCCGTTGATATTCCACGAGATGCTCACGGAATAGATGAACCCGAGGATCAGGAGCGACCAGAGCGGCAGTTGCTTGAAGAAGATGAAAATGGCCAGCAGGTAGCAGAAGTGCAGCACCCCGCAGAGCGCCGGCACGGCATCCCATGGAGAATAGGCGAATATTTTCTTCTTCATAAAACCGAAGCGCACGGTTTACCACGGTTCGGAAGGTGATTCAACGAGCGTTTTTCCGCTGTGCAAGTGTACCGGTCGGGCATAGCCTTGCGGGTCTTTGACCAACCATCCGTGAAGCGAAACCCAGAGAGCGGCTCATGCCAGCAGTAGTAGAACCGAGCGACGAGGTGAAGGCGGAGACGAAACCAAAGAGCGGGTGGTTTTTCAATGCGTACACGCAGTTGCTGCTCAGCATCCTGCTCTCGACGGCGGCGCAATTGTGCCTGAAGAAGGGGTCCGCGGCGGTGCCGGAGATCTGGCTGGGGGTGGAGGGGCTGCGCTCGGGCTGGGTCTGGCTGGGAATCCTGGCTATGGTGACGAGCCTGTTTTCCTGGTTGTACGGGCTGAAATACATTCCGTTGAACATCGCGTTCAACCTCGCAGGGCTGGTGCAGGTGCTGGTGCCGCTGGGGGCGTGGCTGCTGCTGGGTGAACGGATCGGGCTGACGCGGACATGCGGCATCGTCCTGGTGCTGGCGGGGGTGTATACCATCGCACGACCCTTGATGCAGGTGGAGGAGAAGCTGTGACTGCACTGGCATTTACCTTTGTTCTGATTGCGGAGATCTGCGCTGTGGTCGGCCAGGTTTTCTTCAAGCACGCCATGGGGGGCGAAAAGGCGGCCATGGCGTGGAAGCTGACGCTGGGGATTACGGCGATGGCGGTGAATTTTTTCCTCTGGACCGGTCTGCTCTCGAAGTTTCCCTTGAGTTTCCTTTACCCGTTCGACGGGCTCAACCGCGTTGTGATGATGTTCGCGGCCTCGATTTTCCTGAAGGAGAAGATGACGCTTAACCTATGGGTGGGCGTAGGTCTGATCTGCGCCGGCGTATTGCTCGTATCCCGCAGTTAGCGCGGGCCAGATGACGCGGAAGGCGCGCTCATTCGTGCGCGCGGCGTGTGCGGCATCCACGGCGGCCAACCGGGGATGATCCAGCCGGCTGCTGAGCGATTGCACGAGACGCGTATGCCGCGGAGCGGACCACGCGCCGCAGATATCGCCGCCCACCACGTCGGCGGTCGAGTGGAGTTCGTCGAGCGCCCACGCGACATCGGCTGCGGTGAAAAGGCCGGGTTCCCAGTTTGTCACCGCCTCGCCGGGGCGGAGGCAATCGAGATCGACGGTCACGTAGACGCGCTGGCCGGCGAGGCTTTGCGCGAAGCGGGAGAACTCCGCCCGCCAGCCCTCCGCCGTGAGGGTGGTCCAGTGCTTGCGGGCGTGGGAGCCGACGCGTTCCGCCCATGGGAAGACCTGGAGGCGACCGGCTGCGATGGCGGCTTGATTGCCGAAAAGGCGGAGGGGCCATTTTAGCTCGAAATTGCCGCAGCCCCAGATAACGGCGCGGGAGACATTCGGCATTTCCAGGGCGCGATTGATCCAGCCGCCGCAACCCCAATTGGGCGGGCGCACGTCCCAATCCGGGTGATTATCGAAGGAGATGAGTGTGACCGGGGCCGAAAGATTACGGAGCCAGAGGGCGCTGAGATGGTGGAAATCGCCGGAGCCGAAGAGGGTAAATGCGCCGAGCCGTGGCCGGACGGCCTCGTAAAAGGCATCCAGCACGGCAGGAGGGGCGCTGTAGCGCACGCGTGGACCCCATTCGCGGCAGTCCAGGTATGGATCGAGAATCCCGTGCGACCATGCCCCGTCGAGATCGACGAGCGCCGTCGAAGTGGGCCGCATCATGTTCGTCATCCTTTTCCGGGCCGGGCCGGATGTCAATTTGGCAAATTGAGGGGGATTGGACGCGAATTGCACCCAAGGCACGCGCTCTCGATTTTCAAGGCAGTGAAGGCTCTGATGGGCGGTTTTCAGGGTATTGATGGTTTTATTAGGTTTTAACAGGTTTTAAAAATTCAGGATATTGGGGGGTCCCGGGCGTGCCGCGGCACGGCGGATACGGGGCAGAGCGGAGCTCTGAGGAGGGGTAGAGTGCAGACAGGTTTTGAAGCTGCCGCGGGTATATTTTCTCGGTATGGCGGACGGGAAACTGCGGTAGCTCACCGGCGAGCTGCACGCGGGCGGCTTTGCGTAGGGATTCGAAAAATTTTTCACCTTAATTTGGCTTAATTTGGCTTAATTGCCCAAGGGACTGTTAAGGAAATATGGGAGCAATGGACCCGTATTACGCTGGCAGGCCCTAAGGAGCATGTTCGATTCGGACCGACCTGCGAGGAGGAGTCAAATACGGGCAGGTTTTGAAGCTGTTGCCTGTGCATTCTGTTAGCGTGGCAGAAAAGACCTTGCTTCACCTAGAGATTTTTTTAATGCCCTGCCAGAGCGGGCGCTGGGGTGCTTCTGTTTGTCACGCTTTGTCGCCTCTTTTCCCCGACCCGCTCACCGTAAAATGACCGCTCTGCGCCAAACTGATAAATCGCCGCTTTTTCCGTCGGAGACTCATTTTTCCAGGGCGTTCGCGCAGATTAATATGTAACCGATGTTCCCGGTCAGTTTGTTACCGGTGTCCTCGGTTCATACCGTTCCTCTAGGTCCCGTGGCCCCTAGCTTCGCTATTTTTCTACCATCTTCCACCCACCTAATTGCCCAAATTCGGATCGTATTCCAGATTCCGGGAGCCGGCGGGATTTACGTAGCAATCGATAGTACAAGAACCCTTGATCGCCACCATGGTCAGATCAATACGAGCATAATTTCCAGATGACAGGCGCAGGAAGAATCCGTGCTGCAATTCGTCCTTCCACTGACCCACAGGCAACGACCCATCTGATCCAAAGGAGATACTCGCTTGATAATCGCCGGAGGGAGCCACAAATTGGAGTTCATCGGCACGCTCCTGAATCCCACCGCCCGGCACCTGAATTGTGAGGCGCCAACTGAACGGAAAATAGTCATTAATCGGCACTTTGCCCCCATCCGACTGTAGCGCCAAGGTAATCGAATCCTTTCCCTCTCCAATTCTTCCTGAATCCAGGTCCACGCTTACAGGGCTGCCATCCATGGGCAGATGATATTTCGCCAGTTTACTATGGAGGAGAGGTTCAGCCCTGCCTTTCGCATGAAGTACGAAGATTGCTGGATTTTCCGAAGTCGGGACCGGAGAGGAATCGTCATCAGCGGGACCTGCATAGCTAAAAATCTGGTCCGATGATTCCGTCTCGTAGTAGTCTGAATCCGTCACCATTACTTCTACTTCCGGCCCTCGCTCCCCGCTTATCGAAAAACGCCCGTCGGCTCCAGATTTCGGCCCCGTTTGAGTCGGAGATCCATTGAAACTGAGCGTCGTGACAATATACGATACGGAAGCCCCCGCCACAGGATTACCTTTTTCGTCCACGACCTTGCCAAAGAAATCGATGCCTGTAGCAAACATACCTAGGATGATAGCCTGTTTCTCCAGGACACTTTTCCTCGAATCTTGATGCGCACCAATTCCCATAGCTGGATGCGGGGATACGGAAGGGGAAGCCACGACGGTCGGTGCCACCGTTTTTATACCTGACGTTCGAACAAGACGGTGTCTACCCAAATACATACCGATGGCAAGCAACAGCCCAGCCAGGAATAAAAGGAGAGTAGTTCGCTTAGTCATCGGAGTGGATAATGTCTATTATCTCGTTGTAATATGGTAGAGACTCCTGAATCCCCAGATCCCACTGCGCGCCATGAGAATCCCCGAAGCCGTATGGGTGGGAAACTAGGGGCAGGCGACAACGCGTGACAGGTTGTCCATTTTTGCAGCTCCTTTGGCAGGTTTTTGGTGGTTTGTGGCTGGCGGCGGATTTGCTGGCTGACGTTGGCTGCGCTGCGCATTGAAAGTTTTTCGGCGATCCAATCCATGCTCACGGTTGTGCGCTGGCGGATGGTGCGGGCGATGGCTACTTTTCTGGGGTCGCTGCCTTTGAGGTTGCTTAGTTGGGAGGGATTGAGGGCTGCGGCTTGGAGGCCTTGCTTGAGCAGGTGCAGGGTGTCCACTTTGTAGATCTTGGCCAGTGAAGCCGACAGGTTTTTGAATTGTCCCTACGTAGTATGGTTTTCGGTAAGGGTTGAAAACTCCTGGTCCAGCTTTTCAACCTGTGAATGTATCGAATGAACGGCGGTCATCTCGTTCTCAAGGCCCACAGCCTCGCTCAAGAGTTCGACGCGACTGCCCAGTGCTACAAACATCTGTTTGAGCTTTAGTTCAAGGCCCTCGGCCTCAGCGCCCATCTTTACACTCATCGCCGCACCTTTTAGCAACTGCATGTTCGTAGCCTTATGATCACCTGGAATACCTGTTCGTTTTTCCGCTACTTTCTTCTCGATGGCAGCAATCTCATCGTATTCAGCACCAAACTTCTCAGGGGCGACTCGCAATTTAGCGGTTTTTTTGCCGAGAGCGTAATAGGCCTTGTTCAGGTCAACCAGTTTCAGTTTTTCAATTTGTGATTTCAGCGCTGCCAGATGAGCCATACGCGTTGTCTCACGGAAAGCAGCCTTTCCAAAACTGGCAAGCTTGGAACCGAATGTTGTTCGTTGATTTTGCTGAGGCTGCTCTTCCATAAAGCGAGAGCTTACCACCAATTCTGAATAAATCCACATCGCCCCGGTTCGTCGTAAAAGCGGCACTCGATGCGGTGTTTCCTCGAATTTCCGCCATCGCCCAGCATGGCGTCACAAGATGCCGCCGAATATCTCGCCGCTGCGGTGACACTCAACCGCCATCAGATCGGCCACAGCAGCTCCTCAGAATTTCCATGGGCATCACGGCGTTGTCATACGAACCCGACTGGCTCCTTCAATACTCCTTTCCACAATACCGACATCTGGCAGCGGCCCATTGGACGTATGAGTTAGAAATAGATGATGAAATGAGATGCGAAAATTCGTGTCTTGGGGCGCACTTACAGTGCTTGTTTCTGTTTGTTCAGGTTACCCGGGCCTTCGCTCGCGCGGCTCGCTCCTGCCCGGGCTGTTACATGACGGGCTTTCAGCCCTAGAGACTTTTGCGGGAGATCACTGGCTCACCATGACAGAGCGGATTGACTAAAACTGCAGGCGTCAGTGCAATCAGAACCAGAGGGTTCATGTTCAAGTGCAGGTTCCGCTTCGACAGGCCGTTTCGACAGGCTCAAGGCCCCGAGCTTGTCGCGGGGCTCAGGGCCATCGGAAAGTATGCAGCGGACGCGGGAGCGCACGGGGCGTGCGGAGATGCGAGGGACGCCAAGGGGGAGGGGATGGATAGTGGGGACGGCGCGGGTTAGCGTTTTGGCCGTCCCCCCGCATGGCTCGGCGAGCCATCGCTACAAGGATTGCCCGCAGGGGCAATTAGGCGGCTTTGGCGGGGGCGGGGGGTTTTTTGGGTTTGGCTTCGCGGGGGGGGAATTCCCAACTGATCTTGCCTTTGGCGTCCAACTTCAGGAATGCGGAGAAGGGGCGGGCTTTGCCTTTTTTGGAGACGAAACCGGCGATCAGGCCGGTCTTGCCCTCGGTGAGGAGCTTGCGCATTTGCTCGGAGGAGATCGTTTTTTGCAGGATGACTTTGCCGATACGGAGGTCGCATTTTTTGCCGCCGGGCCTGGCCTGGAGGTTGTTTTCGCAGGCGTAGGCTTTTTCCAGCTCGTACACGTTGCCGGCCTTGCAGACGGGGCAGGGGGCGAGGGGGGTGAGCGTGGTGATATCGACGGCCTCGTCGCCGCTGCCGTTGGCGTTCTCGAATTCGAATTCCGGCTTGTTCTCCTTGCCCAGCTTGACGACGGCGGAGAATGCGCGGCCCATCTTGCTGCGGAATCCATCCAGCGGGCCGACGCGGCCGGTGGTGAGCAGGAGGCGCACTTCATCGGGCTCGAACTCGCGGCCGGCCATGCTCTTCCAGACGCGCAGGCCGCAACCGGCGCAGGTGTAGGTGCGGTAATCCTCCTTGTAAGGGCCGCCGCCGCATTGCGGGCAGACGAGGTCGAGGGTGGTGAATTCGCCTTCGATCGGCTTCTCGCCGAAGCCCTTCACCTTTTCCACGATCTCGCGGGTCAGGCCGCGAATCTGTTGCATGAAGACATCGCGGGAGAGCTGGCCGCGCTCCATCTGCCTGAGCTTGAACTCCCACTCGCCGGTCATCTCCGGCTTGCAAAGCGTCTCCGCGCGCACATTGCGCAGGAGGGTGATGAGGGAGATGCCCTTGGATGTCGCGATCAGGTCGCGCGCTTTCCGCTCGACGTATCCCTCGAAGATCAGCCCCTCGATCGTGGCCGCCCGCGTGGCCGGCGTGCCGAGGCCTTTCTCGCGCATGGCGTCGCGCAGCTCCTCGTCATCGACCATCTTGCCCGCGCCTTCCATGGCGGAGAGGAGTGTGGCTTCGTTGAACCGGGCGGGAGGCTTGGTTTCGCTTTCCTTGATCTCGATGGCATCCACGCGCGCGGTCTCGCCGGCGGAGATGGGAACAAGGTTTTCGCCGTCGGTCTGCATCTCGCGGCCGTAGACTTCCAGCCAGCCGGGTTTGACGATGATCTTGCCTTCGGTCTTGAATTTCTCCGCCTCGACGGTGGTGATGCGGGTGGTGATCTCAAACTCGGCCTGGGGGAAGAAGACGGCGATGAAGCGCCGGGCGATCATGTCGTAAACCTTTGACTGGATTTCATCCAGGCCCTGCGGAACGACACCGGTGGGGACGATGGCAAAGTGATCCGAGACTTTTGCGTTATTGAAGATGCGCTTGTTCGGGTGGACCCAGCCGTTCTGCAGCGCCTTGGCGGCGTGGCGGGAGAGGGAAGGATCGGCGAAGGTGCCCATGACGTTCTTCGTCGTGGCGATGTAATCCTCCGGCAGGTAACGGGAATCGGTACGGGGATAGGTCAGGGCCTTGTGCTTCTCATATAGGGCCTGGGCGATCTGGAGGGTTCGGTTGGCAGGGAGGCCGAAGCGGGAGTTCGCCTCCCGCTGGAGGGTGGTCAGGTCGTAAAGCTGGGGCGGGATCTGGGTCTGCGGCTTCTTCTCCTCGGTGACCGTGCCGGTCTTGCCCTGACACTTTTGCTTGATGGCCTCGGCGCGGGCCTGCTCCCAGATGCGCTCGGGACGCGTGTCTTCCTCGGCGCCTTTCTTGAATGCCTCGTCAAACCAGCGGCCTTTGTACGCGCCGGCGGCGACGCCGAAATCGCCAAGGACCTCCCAGTAGGTCCGCGACTTGAAGGCGCGAATCTTTTCCTCCCGCTCCACGAGGATGGCGAGGGTGGGCGTCTGGACGCGGCCGGCGGTGGTCTTCTGGAACCCGCCGACATGGCGGGAATTGAATGCGGTGAGGGCGCGCGTGCTATTGATGCCGACCAGCCAATCGCTCTCCGAGCGGGAGACGGCGGCGTCTGCCAGCGGGCGCAGATCCTCATCGGTGCGGAGCTGGTCAAAGGCGGTGCGGATGGACTGCGGTGTCATCGATTGCAGCCAGAGGCGCTTGAGGGGCTTGCTGGTGCCGGCGAGCTTGACCAGGTTCCGGAAGATGAGTTCGCCCTCGCGGCCGGCGTCGCAGGCGTTGATGAGGGCGTCGATGTCCTGGCGCTTGATCAAGCGCTTGAGGAGCTTGAAGCGGGCCTCGGTCTTCTCGATGGGCTTGAGGTCGAATTCCTCGGGCAGCACCGGAAGATTTTCCAGGTTCCATTTGCCCCGCTTCACCTCAACCCCTTCCGGGGCAGCGAGTTCCACAAGGTGGCCGATGGCTGAGGAGATCAGAAATTTGTCGTTCTCGAAGAAGTCGCCCTCCTTCTTGAAGCCGCCGAGGGCACGGGCGATGTCTCCAGCGACGCTGGGTTTTTCTGCGATGATGAGGGTTTTACCCATATTATATGGAAGGAGGGGGTGGAACCTCGCGCAAAGAAGCGAAGGCGCAAATCTTTACAAGCATAAAAGTCGCGGCGCGGCGTTTTTTGGGACCTCCCGCGGCCCCGATTTTCCTGGCCCGGAGGGGCGTTTTCCCCGGGTAAACTACGGCTGCACCTCGACCGGGGTGCCGACTTTTACTTTGTTGTAGATAAGCGGTGCGATATCCGCCGGGAGACGGACGCAACCGTGGGAGGCAGGGTATCCCGGCAGGATGCCCACGTGCATCCCGACGCCCTCGTCAAAACGGCAAAACCAGAGCATCGGCGCGCCGATGAAGTGCGTGCCGCTGGGGGCAGAATCGATGAGCAGGCTGACCCCGGCGCGGACGATGCGCCGATTTTTATCGCAAAATGCGCCATAGATTGAGGAACGGTGATCGGGGTCCTTCTCCTGGATGGTAAAGCTGCCCGTGGGGGTCTCGTGGCCGGCCTTGCCGCTGGAGATGGGGGAATCGATGCCGATCTGGTCGCCGACCATGAGGTAGGCGCGCTGGCGGGAGAGAGAGACGATGACGTGGGAATTGTCCTGGGTCATCATGTCCAGCACGCGCGGGGTGGTCCGGGCGGGTTCCTGCTTATGGAGCAGCTCATCCGCGGTCTTCATCCGGGGATGGGAGAAAGGCCACTGGGCGTGCGCCACGCCGGGCAAGCAGAATGCGAGCGCGATGGCGAGCAGAGGCAGTGTGGCGGTTTTTCGATTGTGCATGGGAGGCGGAATCGGCATACCCTGACGGGTCTGTGGCCGAGGTAAACCGCACCAGTGAAGTAAAAACGGCCCGACCCAGGCGCCGGGGCGAATCCATTGCGGCAGCGGCCGCCCACGCCGGGTCTGCAACGGGGCACTAAATGCTGCGGCAAATGTTCTCATCGAAAGCGCGGCAGTGTAGCAAAGCGGTTGCGCGCGGCAATCCCCTTCCACGCGATCAGACCATTGAATCAAGGATGCACCCGCTGGCCAGGCAAACATTTTTCAAGGCGGCCGCGCTGGTGCTCGGCTGTGTGATCGCCATATCAGCGTTGCCGATGGCGGGGCTTGCCAGGGATCCGGACGCGGTCGATCCATCCGCGCTGCCGCCGGAGGGGACGCCGATGAAGATCGAGGTGCCGCGCGGGGGAGCGGTGTTGATCACGCTCAGCGCCTATGCGGTGACGTCGCCGATCACGCGCTTCCGGATCAAGCGCAAGACGTATGCGGGCAGGCTGGGCACGCCGCGGATGGCGACTGCGACCACGGCTCTCGTGCGTTACCAGCCGCCGGCGGGGGCGGGGCCGGGAGACGATAGCTTTTCGTTCGAGGTGCAATCGGATGCGGGTGTTTCCGCGCCGGCGGAGGTGGAGATCGCCATTACGGACAAGGCTCCGCTCTTCATTGCGCCGACGGATGTCGAGTTCGGGCAGGTGCTCACCGGGGGGAGTGTCCGGAAGAGTCTTGATTTGCAAAACCTCGGCGGCGGCATGGCCGAGGGAACGGTGAAAGTCCCGGATGGATGGAGCGTGGATGGCGATCCTGATTACCAGCTCGGGCCGGGTGCGAAACAGACTTTTACGCTCATCTTCACTCCCAGTCAGCAGCAGCCCTATACGGGCGATATTGAATATACGGGCAACCTCGACCGGGCCACCGACCTGAACGGGGAAGGGGTAGGGCCGCTGGCGGTGACGACCGGGACTGTGCAACTGGCTTCGGCGGGCGGCGCGAGGACAGGCGCGATCCATGTGGTTAATCACACCAGCGGGGCGCTGACGGTTCGATTGACGCCGGGCCCGACGGTAAGCTCGGAAGCAACTGCGATGGTGCCTGCCAATGGAGCAGCGGACATCGCGGTGAGCGCCACGGGCTCGGGATATATCAACGATCACGTGACGGTCGCGGGCGAGGGGTTGAAGACCGACGTGGCCATTTACGCGGTGGCGGCCGCGCCCCCGCAGCCTGCGGATTTGGCCGATGATACCACGCCGCCCGCGACGGGCGCCGCCACGCCGGACCCGCCTCCTGCGACCGGGATGGCCCGGGTCGCCAATAACGACACGGCGGCAGCACCGGCACCGGACGATAGCGGCGCGGCGTCGATGAGCCTTCCGCCATTGACGTCCGACAACAGCCAGGACACAGCTCCAGAAGGGGTCGAGGGTGCGGCGCTGCTCATCGGGCGGGTGGGCCAGACGCAAGCGGAGGTGGGATGCGACTTCAAGGGGGACACGCAGGCGTATGGATATCGGCTGGAGTTGCAGACCATCGGCATCGATGCTCAGGACAGGCCGTTCCCGAAATGGATTCCATTTCCCGGCGCGACATTGACCATCCGCGGGCAGGCCGCAATCGCGGAAATGACGGACCTGCAGCCGGGGACGCTGTATGTGGTGCGGATTGTGGGGTTGGACAACGAGGGGCAGTACGTCGAGATATCCACTGTCCAGGGGGTCACCACCGTCGCGGCCCCGCCGCCGTGGTGGCAGCGGTGGGCGGTGGAGGAGGTGGGGATTGTTGCGGTGGGGGCGGGGATTTGGTGGTGGAAAAAGAAGAGGGTGCGGCGGAGGTGGTGGTGAATTCCGGCTCTTCCCCCGCATGGGCCACGGCCCATCGCTACAGGATTACCGATTGCTCGATCCAGCGAAGGTATTCCAAGTTTCCGGAATCGATGCGGATGGAGATTATTTCGGGGACTTCGTAGGGATGCAGTTCGAGGATGCGGGCCTCCAGGAGTTGATATTTCCAGGTGGTGCTCTTGAGGAGGGCCAGCACTTCGGACGAGGTCTCGATCTTTTCTTTCCAGCGGTAGATGGACTCGATCTGCGGGAGGATATTGACGCAGGCGGCGAGTTTTTCTTCGATGACGGTTCGGCCGACGCGGCGGGCGGTCTCGGCATCGGGGAAGGTGCTGAGGACGAGGATGGATTCTTCGGCCATATTACGGCTGGAAGCTAATGGGTCGGCTGCACTTCGACAGGCTCAGGGCCTGCGGCAACTGGCTGAAGCGGCCTGGACGCTTCGCTTCGGCATATCCAGCCGCCGCCGGCTACGCGGTCGCCATCATAGAATACTGCGGCCTGGCCGGGTGTGACGGCACGCTGCGGGGTGTGGAGGCGGATGTGGGCGCGGTCGCCATCCAGGGGGGTGACGGTTGCGGTCGCGCCGGCGTGGCCGTAGCGGATTTTGACGGACATTTCGACAGGCTCCGACGGGATGCCATTCCATGAGGCGCGATCCACCTCGAAGGACTCGACGATCAAATCCCCGGCATCGCCGACGATGACGCTCGAAGTGGTGGGATCGATATCGATGACGTAGCGCGGGCGGGGCGAGCCGCCGGGCAGGCCCTTGCGCTGGCCGATGGTGAACATCTCGATGCCTTCGTGAGAGGCGAGGAAGTTTCCCTCCTTGTCGTAAATGCCGCCGGCGTGGAATTGCTTCTCGCCCAGGTGGCCGCGGAGGAAGGCCTTGTAGTCCTGGCCGGGGACGAAGCAAATCTCCTGGCTGTCCTCTTTCTCCGCGACCTTCAGGCCGATGGAGCGGGCGATGTCGCGAATCTCCGGCTTTGACATGGCGCCGAGCGGCATGAGGGAGTGGAGCAATTGCTCCTGGCGGAGCGAGAAGAGGAAGTAGCTCTGATCCTTGCGCGGGTCGCGGCCTTTGCGGAGCACGGCGTGGTCGCCATGATGCTCGACGATGGCGTAATGGCCGGTGGCGATGTAGCTGGCGCCGAGGCTGTGGGCCTTGCGCCAGAGATTGCCGAACTTGAGCTTCTCATTGCACATCACGCACGGGTTGGGCGTGCGGCCGGCCTGGTACTCGCTGGCAAAGTAATCGATCACCTGGGCCTGGAATTCGTTCGACTCCTCGACGACGTAATGCGGGATGCCGAGCGCGTGGGCGACGCCGCGCGCATCGGCGATGGCGGAGGGGCCGCAGCACTTGTCCTCGGCCCGCGAGATGCAATCCTGCGGCCATACCTTCATCGTCACGCCGACGACGTCATACCCCTGCTGCTTGAGCAGATGGGCGGCGACGGAGGAATCGACTCCGCCGGACATGCCGATGACGACGCGCTGGGATTGGGTGGACATTTGGAACCGGGAAGATACGCGAGGGGCGGGGAAAGTCGAGGGTGGGGAAGAGTGTCGCAAGATTGATTGGGATTGCGGCGGAAAACGGCGTTCCGCGGTTTGAAAGTGACTCAATCAGCGTGGGAACGGACGAAATTGGGTCGAACTCAAGCAATGTTGAGAAAAGTTGGTGGTTGGCACCTTTGGCGCTAGTCTGCGCACCGTCTCTCTTTGCTCCGGTGCAAGGATGTTCACCACATGGAGCAAAATACTTTCCCGGGGAGCAATCCCGTCGTTGAGGAGCCCTTCGCCGAAGTGCGGCGAAAAGAGATTCTGCTGCAGGCAGGGGCGTTGCAGGACGCCATCTTCAACAGCGCCAACTTTTCCAGCATCGCCACGGACGCCAGGGGCGTGATCCAGATCTTTAACGTGGGCGCCGAGCGGATGCTGGGTTACACGGCTGCCGATGTGGTTGACAAGATCACGCCGGCGGACATCTCCGATCCCAAGGAGTTGTTTGCGCGCTCGACGGCGTTGAGTGTGGAGCTCCGCACCACCATCGCACCGGGCTTCGAAGCCCTGGTCTTCAAAGCGTCGCGCGGAATCGAGGACATTTACGACCTGACCTATATCCGGAAGGATGGGAGCCGATTCCCGGCCACGGTCTCCGTCACGGCGCTGCGGGACGCGGAGGGCGGAATCATCGGGTACCTGTTGATTGGCACCGATAACACCGCGCGCAAGCGGGCGGAGCAGGATCGCAAGCGGCTCTTCGCACTCTCGCAGGACATGCTTTGCATCCTCGGTTTTGACGGGTTTTTCAAGGATCTCAACCCGGCATGGGAGAGAACGCTCGGGTACACGAAGGCGGAGATGCTCGCCGTGCCGTTTATCGGTTTTATCCATCCTGATGACCTTGAGATCACCCTGGCCGAGGCGGCAAATATCGAGGCCGGCGAGTCGCTGAGCGGGTTTGAGAATCGCTACCTTTGCCTGGACGGCTCCTACCGGTGGTTTGAGTGGAGTGTAACGCCGGTAATCGAGGACCAGGTCATGTATGGAGTGGCCCGCGATGTCACCGAGCGCAAACAGGTGGAGGCGGAACGTGTGCGGGCGGAGGAAGCCCGGCGGACGAGTGAGGCGCGGTACCGCGTCCTGTTCGAATGCGCGCCGGACGGCATTGTGATCGCCGATCCCGATGGTGTTTATCTCGAAGCGAACGGAAGCATCTGCAAGATGCTGGGGTACCAGCACGATGAATTGATCGGGCTGCCTTCGTCGAGAATCGTCGCGGAAAAGGAGTTCGAGCACATCGCTCCGGCGCTAAGGGAAATCCTGGCAAAACCCCCTTACCACCGGGAATGGCATTTTCGCCGCAAGGACCATTCCACCTTCGATGCCGAAGTGATCGCGACCACCATGCCCGACGGGAATGTGCTGGCGATGATTCGGGATATTACGGACAGGAATAATGCCGAACGCGCGTTGAAGGCTTCATTCAAGGATATCACCGATTTGAAGAGGGCGCAGGATGAGCATGACATCGTGGCGATTACCGACCCCCGGGGTGTGATCACTTATGTGAACGAGAAATTCTGCGCCATCTCCAAGTATTCGCGCGAGGAGCTGCTCGGCCAGGATCTTCGGTTGATCAACTCGGGATTTCACTCCAGGGAGTTCATGCGGAACATGTGGAATACGATCCGCGATGGGCGTGTGTGGAAGGGCGAAATCAGGAACAGAGCCAAAGATGGTACATTCTACTGGGTGGACAGCACGATCGTGCCCTTCCTGGGTGAAGATGGGAAACCGGTCCAGTACATTGCCATCCGGGCAGATATCACGGAGCGGAAGCGCTTTGAGCAGGAACTCCAGACTTCCCTGGCCGACAGGGAGCTGCTGCTGCGGGAAATCCAACACCGCGTGAAGAACAACATGCAGATGGTGTGCAGCCTTCTGCAACTGCAAGCCAGGCACGCGCAGAACCCGGTGATGAGCGCCATCTTGCACGAAAGCCAGAACCGAGTCCGGTCCATGGCGCTCATCCATGAGAAGCTTTATGGTGGCGATTCGCTGGCGCGGATCGATCTCGCCGACTACCTGCGAAGCCTGGCCGCGATGATCCAGCGTTCCCACTCTGATCGCGCCGGTGTGGAACTGCGCTTTGAGGTGGTCCCGCTGACCTCGGGCATGGACACAGCGGTTCCGCTTGGTCTGGCGGTGAACGAGTTGCTCACCAACGCATTTAAACATGCGTTCCCGGCCGCAGTACGCGGTGCGATGACGGCGCCGGAGATCGTCATCGTGCTCCAGCCGGAAGCGAATGGGCGGCTGCGCCTTGAGGTGCGCGACAACGGGGTGGGAATGCCGGAGAATTTTGCACCGGAGACGAATGGCTCGCTCGGAATGCGGCTGGTCCAGATTTTCGCCAAGCAACTTCACTGCGAGCTCCACTGGAGCAGTGGCAACGGCGGCAGCGTCTTCCAGATGTGCTTCCGGGAACTCCAGCCGAAAAGACCACAGCCAATCGATCACCAGCCAGACTTATCATTATGACCAAAGCAGATATTCTAATCGTGGAAGACGAAGCGCTCGTTGCCGCGGACCTCGGCGACCGGTTGCGTGAAATGGGCTACAACGTCTCCGCGGAACTCGCGTCCGGCGAGGAGGCGCTGGAGAGAATGCCGCACCTGCGTCCGGACCTGATCCTCATGGACATCGTGCTCGACGGCGAGATGGACGGCATTGAGGCCGCCCGGCAGGTTCGCAGCCGCTGGGACACCCCTGTGGTCTTCCTGACAGCACATGCCGACAATAACACGCTGCAGCGAGCGCGGATGGCAGAGCCCTTTGGGTACGTGATCAAGCCCTTCGCCGAGGCGGAGCTGCACGCGACCGTCGAGATGGCGCTGCACAAGCACAAGGTCGATAGCCAGCTCCGTAAGATGGAACGCTGGCTCGCGACCACGCTGCGCAGCATCGGCGACGGCGTGCTCACGACTGATGAGCAGGCCCGTGTCACCTATCTCAATCCCGTCGCGGAGCGGCTGACCGGCTGGAAGCATATGGAGGCCTCCGGGCGCACCAGCACTGAGGTGTTGTCACTGGTGCATCGGCGGACCGGCGAGCGAGTAACCGATCCGGCGCAGCAGGCGATTGCAGGAGGCGTGCCGGTGAACATGCCTGCCCAGACCGCGTTGCGGAGCCGGAACGGGCGGGAAATTCCCATTGAGGACAGCGCGGCGCCCATCCGCGGCGACGATGGCCAAATCCATGGGGCGGTGGTGGTCTTTCGCGATTGCACGGAGCAGACGCGGCTCCAGGAAGAGCGCCGGCGCCTGGAGGAAAAGATGCGGGAAGCGCAAAAGCTCGAGAGCCTGGGACTCCTGGCAGGCGGGATCGCCCACGATTTCAACAACCTGCTCACCGGGATCATGGGGCATGCATCGCTTTGCCGCGCGAAGCTGCAATGCGGGAACCCGATGCATGAGAATCTTGAGAAGATTCAGACCACAGGGCAGCGCGCTGCGGACCTTTGCAAGCAGATGCTCGCGTATGCGGGCAAGGGGAAGGTTGCGCACCGCGCCGTGGATATGAACAGGCTCATCGGCGACACGCTGAGCCTCGTGAGCCTCTCCATCAGTAAACAGGTCGTGGTCAAACAGGACCTCGCCGCGGACCTGCGGTCTGTGGACGGCGACCCGACGCAGCTCCAACAGGTCGTGATGAACCTGCTGATCAACGCCTCAGAGGCGATCGGGGAGCACCAGGGCGAGATCCGGATTGCCACAGGGCTCAAGATGACAGAGGCGTGGGAGTTCGCATCCGCGGTGCTCGCGCCGGAACTCCCCGGCGGGGAGTATGTGTGCCTCCAGGTGCGGGACACCGGCGGCGGCATGCAACCCGAGACGCTCGCCAAAATTTTCGATCCATTCTTCACGACGAAATTTACCGGGCGGGGCCTTGGCCTTGCCGCAACGCAGGGGATTGTCCGGAACCATCAAGGCGCATTATTTGTCGAGTCCGTGCACGGCAAGGGCAGCACCTTCCGGCTGCTGCTCCCCGCGTCGGGTCTCGCCGTCAAGGCCATCTCCGACACGCCGCCCCATGCCGAGCCCGCGAAACTCCACGGCAGGGGCAAGGTGCTGCTGGTGGACGATGATAAAGACGTGCGGATGGTAACGCGCGCCATGCTGAAAGTCTGCGGCATGGAGGTTGTCGAGGCATGCAGCGGCCGTGAGGCGCTCAGAATCTGCGCGGCGGGTACGGAACCTTTTTGCATGGTGCTCATGGATATCACGATGCCGGACATGAACGGCGTGGAAACCTTTGAACAGATGCACCGGCTTTACCCGACGCTCCCCGTCCTGCTGATGAGCGGGTACAGCGCGGAGGATGCGGAGGTGAGTTTCGGCGACATGAGCGGGAGTGATTTCCTGCAGAAGCCGTTCCTTCCACAGGACCTCAAGGAAAAGCTGCGCGCATTGCTGGGATGAGGCGGCCAGGGCGGCGCCGGTTATGAGGCCGAGGGAGGGGATGTGAGGTTGATTTCGCGCTGTCGGGCACCCATGGTGAATCGCATGAATCTGAAGGTTGTCGTTCATCCGGCGGAAGAAGGCGGCTTTTGGGCTGAAGTCCCCGCCTTGCCGGGGTGTGTTTCGCAAGGCGAAACTATGGACGAACTGTGGGCGAATATCCGTGGGGCGACCGAGGGGTGGTTAATGATGGATAACGACGTTGAGCCGACTGCCACGGAGGATCAGGTCATAGAGATTGCGGTGTGACAGGTGTCCGGGGTGCGGTCGACAGCCTTTGAGTTCTTTGTGATTGAGAATTATGATCTAACCGCAAAGATCGCAGAGAGCGCAAAAGGGAACCGTTTTGAGGACAGGCAAGTCCAGGTAATTGCTCGAATTTGCATCATTCATCAATGGGTCGAATTCCCTAGGGGTGATACCCGGGTTTACGGTCCCTCGTGGGGCTCTCCGAAGCGGTACCGGAGGCGTTGGATTTCGGTCCTATTAGAAGAACACCCGGACGCCGACACCCGCCAGTTGCTGGCCGAGGCGGCCGTGAGGCGCTGCCGTATTCAAATAATTGAGGAACTTATATTCGGCAAATACACTCATCCGGTGGTTGATATAATAATCCGCGCCGCTGATTAACTGCCATGCCGCCGAAGTATTGGTGGAATCGAAGGTCCCGGCGCTATACAGTTTGCCCGAATAGTAATTCGTATCGCGCTGTTTCGTTGTTCTATCAGAGGTGTAAATCCCCATGCCCGCACCGACATAGGGTTGGAGCCTGCCCAGGTTGATGTGAACCAGCTCGTTCTCCATAAATACGCCCGAGTCGGTCGAGTATTTCTCGTAATCCCGATGCTTCTGCGCAGGACCATGGTAAACGCGATTCCAGCTTCCGCTAAACCCGTTGTAGAAAATATCGGCTTCAATCGCCGGCCGGAAGAGGCCCAGATCGAACTCATAACCGAGTTTTCCGCCGCCAAATCCGCCGAGGTTGGAGTCCTTGTTATTAATGCCCGGCTTGTTGTGATCGGGCAGGGCTTGATAGAAGTTAAAGCCGCCCTCGGGGCCGACGTAGATGCCCGTTGCATAGTCGGGCGCGAGCGGCGCAACAGTTTTGCTATCGATGGGGCCGGCGGATGCGGCCATTGCAAGCGAACAGACGAGTGCTGCGGTTACAGCGAGATATTTCATAACGGGGATTTTTCCAGACGGATTATTGTTTACGGCAGAGAGCGACGATCGAGGCGATTCTCTCTTCCGGCTTTCGTTCTGCAAGAACATTTGGCAACTTCGGAATTTGTTGCAGCATCCGCAAACCCGGAGGGTTCAGAGACGATCCCGCAACCTCTCATCGAAAGAAAAAACACAATGAATTGGTATGACTACATCGCTTGTTTCTTCGCCGGGATTTTTCTCGCTAATGTCGTGCCGCATTTCGTGCATGGTGTTTCCGGGGACCGTTTCCCGACACCATTCGCCAAACCTCCCGGAAGAGGATTGTCATCGCCATTGGTGAACGTCCTCTGGGCGCTCCTTAACCTGGTTGTCGGTTACATCCTCTTTCGCGTCGGAAAGGTCTCGAGCGGAGACGGTGCGATAATGGTCACTTTCTTCGCGGGCATCGCTGCAATCAGCATCCCGGCGAGCGTGAGCTTTGCAAAGAAGGAAGCCAGGTAACCAATCGCCCTAATTCCCCTCCCGCTTCGCCATCAAATCAATCGGGGTCAGGACGCCCATCAGCTTGCCGGCGTCGTCGATGACGAGGCATTTGTTGCGGCCGCTGCGCATGAGTGTCTCAAGGGAATCGGTGATGAGCATGTCCGCGTGGACTGTCGGGATGGCGCAGGGGGGGAGCTTGTCCATGGTGCTCTCGCGGGTGATCTGGCCGTCCTTGAGGGCGTCATATACTTGCGATTGGGTGATGATGCCGAGCAGCTTGTCCTGGGCGTCGAGCAGGGGGAAGGAATTGAAGGGGTGCTTCGTCATCAGGGCGAGCGAGTCGGCGATGGTGCCGGTGGTGCGGAAGGCGATGGGAGTGCTCGTCATCACTTCGCTCACTTTCATCGTGAGGACTGCCGGCGGGACGGTTGCCTTCAGCGACTCGATCTGCTTGCGGGTGAGGTATTGTTGCGATGAATGCTCGAAGAACTCGTGGATGGAGGCGCTGGCGCTGGAGATGGCCTGGAAGACCTTTGCCTCGAGGGCGACAAGGATGGTCGGCTCCGCGGCGACGGCGGTGAAGCGCCACTTGCGATCGTGCAGCAACGCCCGCTCGCCGAAATGCTCGCCGGGCCCGATGGTCATCAGGACGCCGTCGTCGTCGTGCAACTCGATGTGGCCTTTCTTGACCACGTAAAAGGAAAGCGCGGGCTCGCCGGCGTGGAAGACGGTGTCGCCCTTCTCCATGTGCATCTCCTGGAGAACCTCGGTGGGGCGCGAGCGCAGGAGGACGATATCGCGCGGGAAGAAGAGATCGAGCGTCCAGTCGATCATGACGCGCACCTTCCGGTCGAGACCGGGGAGCTTCATCAGGTAAATCGTGCGCCACATGAACCATGCGAGGAGGCCGGAGAACCGGTGCCCCATGATGTCGGCGACGGCCGACTGGTGGCCGATGGAGGCCAGCTCGCCGAGGCCGGTAAAGGCGAACGTGCGCGGGGGGCGGCTGGCGCCCTTGAGGATATCGGCCAGGTTCTTGCCGAGGCAGATGCCCTGGCGATAGGCGAATTGCGCGGTGGGCGGGCAGTATTTCTTGGCGGCAAAGGGCGAGCCGGGCATGGCGGCGTCGCCGGCGGGCTTTTCCATACCGGGTTTCATGGCCATCGGGACGGCGGCGCAATCGCCGGCCGCCCAGAGGTTCTCGAAGCCGTTCACCCGCATCGAGGCATCGGTGATGATGCGGGCTTTCTCGGTGGGGATGTTGTTCCTTTTGCAGAGATCGATGAGGATGGGGTTGGGCGCATTGCCGACGGTGGAGACGACGGTATGGGTCTCCAGCACGGTGCCATCGCCAAGCGTGACCTTGCTGGCGGTCATGGAGGTGACGCGGGCATTGAGGATGATCTCAACGCCGCGCTGCTTCATGTTCTCCTCGCAATAGCGGCCCAGGTCCTCGCTGATCTCCGGGAGCAGATGCTTGCCGGAATGGACGAGGATAACGCGGTAATCCGGCCGGGCGATGCGCGGGTAAAAGCGGTTGATATCCTGAATGAGATCGAGCATCTGGCCGGCGGTCTCGACACCGGAGTAACCGCCGCCAACGACGACAAAGGTGAGCAGCCGCTTGATGGAGGCCTCGTCGCGCTGGAGATTCGCCTCCTCCAGCCGGTCGATGATCGCGCCGCGGAGCTCCTGGGCGTCGCCGATGCTCTTCATGAGGAAAGCGTGCTCCGGCATCCCCGGGCATCGGCTGAGGTCCACAATGCCGCCAAGCGCGATGACGAGATGATTGAAGCCGACGGTGATCGACGGGCTGTACATACCGGCATCCAGCGTGAGGGAGCGCGCCGGGAGATCGATGTCCATGATGCTGCCGCGCAGGACATTGACCGAGCGGCAGAGCGACCGGATGGGATTGACCACGTGATGCGGCGAGATGGAGGAGCCGGCCACCTCCGCGAGCATGGGCTGGAAGACCATGTAATTGTGGTCCGCCACGATCCCGACCCGTTTTTCGCTCATCGATTTGCCGAGCTGGCGGGACAATGTTTGCGCACAATAAACGCCGGCAAAACCTCCGCCGGCGATGAGGACATCGTAGTCTAAATGGTTTTCGCTACCCATGGGGGACAGGGGATAGCGGAGAGGAGGCGGTTATTCGAGCGATTTATCCAAAACCAGCATCAATCCGGGCCGGCGGGGTGCAGCGGCTGGCCGAAATTGATCGTGTTGCCGTCGGGATCGGCAATCATGAATTCGCGCATCCCGTACGATTCGTCGCGAAGCGGATGGAGGATCGTGACGCCGCGCTGCTGGTAGCCGGCATACAGGGTATCGATGCCCTGGGAGAGCTTGCAATAGCAGGCGCTCCCGCCGGGCTTGCACTCAGTGTAGGCGGCTTTCATCAAGCCGAGTTCAATCCCATCCCGGCGGACGATGGCAAAGGTGACGCCATTGCGGAAGACGGGGGCGAAGCCGAGGGAATCGTGGTAGAACTCGATGGCACGGGGAACATCCTCGACCCGGATCGAGGGCATGACGGACTCGATTTTTGGAGTGGTCATGCAGGGTTTTGTAGCGCGGATACAGGGCGGGCGTCAAATTTTGATGGGACTGATGGGACCCATAGGACTGATGGGTCGTGCCTCAGGCAGATGCGCCTCAGGCGCAACCTATGAAGGCAGGCGGGGTTCCGGGGATGGTTTGGAACCTGGATTGCAGGTGTTGTCGTTATTGGGAGGGTGGGTGATATATTGAGAACCATGAAAGTCCAACTCGCGTATGGGGACGGGCGCCTGGAGATCGATCTTCCGGAGGGCGCGACGGTCATCACGCCGCACGAGCAGGCGGGCCTGGCGGATGAGGCGGGGAGTTTTCGGGCTGCGCTGGAATCGCCGACCGGCACTGGACCGTTGCGCGAGAGGGTGGGACATGGGGGGCGTATCTGCATTGTCTTTACCGATATCACGCGGGCGACGCCGAATGAGCGGATCATCCCATGGCTGCTGGATTACCTGCATGGCTGCGGGGTGAGCCGGGAGCAGATCACGCTGCTGAATGCGCTCGGGACGCACCGACCGAATACGCGCAAGGAGCTTTCCAAACTGCTCACGCCGGAAGTGGTGCGGGATTATCGCGTGCTCAATCATGAGCCGGAGAAATCGGCGGAGCTCGTGCAGGTGGGGGTGACGGGGAGCGGCGCGCCGGCGCTGCTGAACCGGCACTTGCTCGAGGCCGATGTGCGGATCGTCACGGGGTTTATCGAGCCGCATTTCTTTGCGGGGTTCAGCGGCGGGCCAAAGGGGATCATGCCGGGCGTGGCGGGGATGGAGACGGTGATTGCGAACCACGGGCGGAAGAATATCGCGAGTCCCAATGCGGCGTTCGGAATTACCGAAGGGAACCCGCTATGGGAGGAGATGCGCGATATCGCGCTGCGGGCGGGGCCGAGTTTTCTGGTCAACGTGACGCTGAATGAGAGGCGGGATATTACCGGCGTCTTTGCCGGGGATCTCATTGCGGCGCACAAGATCGGGATCGAATTCGTCCGCAAGAGCGCGATGCAACCGGTGCGCGAACTCTTTGATATCGTCATCACGACCAACAGCGGCTACCCGCTCGACCAGAACCTGTACCAAGCCGTCAAGGGGATGAGCGCGGCGGCGCGCATCGTGAAAAAGGGAGGCGCCATTATCATCGCCGCGGAATGCCGCGCGGGGATCCCGGATGGCTCGCCGTTTCACCAACTCCTGAGCCGAGCGCGCGATCCCGAGGATATGCTGGCGCTGATCGCGCACGAGACTTTCCCGGAGCAATGGCAATCGCAGATCCAGGCTCTCATCCAGCGCAAGGCCGCGATTTATATTCACAGCAGTATTCCGGAAGGCAGCATCCGGGGGGCGCATCTGGTCCCGGCTCCGGATATCGCGGCGACGGTAGCTTCGCTGCAGGCGAGGGCAGATAAACCATTAACGATTGCGGTTCTGCCGCAAGGGCCACTTACCATACCGTATCTTGCGGTTTGATTTTGGCCTCAGATTAACGCAGATGAACGCAGATTATTGGGGAGGCTGAGCGGGGTGGATTATTTGCACGACGCTTCGGGGACTATAGCGGGTGGAAGTGTTAGGGCGCGGGACGAAATGGGACCTATAGGACCTATGACTGCGTGGCACGCGTCGGGCCGGGGGGAACCGATGGGATATCCGCGGTTATTTTCACAGTATAATCTGTTGCTACAGACGGAGCCGGGCGCCTGTTATTAGCGAACGATGTTACTGACGCGGACTTCATCAATATCACCATTGAAGTTGCCGAGGGTAAGTGTCCACGGAGTTGTGCGAGCGTAATTCATTGTGGCGGCGGAGCCGGTGGCGACGAGGACTCCGTCGATCCAGCTATTGACCTGCCCCTTGGTGTTCAGGGTGATCTTGAGCTTGTGCCAGCTATTCAAACTGACAGCGCCGTCCCATTGCTTGCTGGAAAGGATCGTCGCCTGGCCGGCGGTGACGTCCGGCGCCTGGGGGAGAGCCCACTTGGCATCTTCGACCTGTAACGAGGCATCCCAGTCCTGGTACAATGAGACGACGGGGTAGTTGCCGAAGCCGTACGCGAGATAGGCGCGAGGATAAATATACGCCTCGATGGTGATCGGGGAGGGGTGATCGCGGGGCTTGAGCAGTGGGTTCGGGATTTGTACGCTCAAGCTATCTCCGAGGGCTTGAAAGCAGGCGACGCTTCCGCCGGGCTTGTCGCTCCAGCCGGCATTGCTGCCGCTTAGCGAGACATTTCCGGAGGGTTTCAGGTTGAGATGATGGGGGGTTGCGTCCGCGTAGTTATTATTGAAGGTGTAAAGGGCGACGGTGTGACCGTCGTCAGAGAAAGGCGCGGCGCCGCTTGATACAAACGTGGAGATGCTGGTGGCTGCGTAAGCGCGCCGTCCGTCGATCCAATGAATCTCCGCCTCGATCCATTGGTTGCCAGCGGTGGGACTGAGGAAGGTGCAGGTGGTGCCGCCGCGGATTGCGCCCTGGCCCTGGATCTCCCAGACGACCTCCGCGCCAGTCATATCGAGCGAGGATTGCAGCGTCAGCGTGGCGGGCACATTCGTGGGCCAATAACCGCGCGGGATATTGATCTGCGCGGCGGCGGAGTTCCAACTCTGGACCTGGCCGTTGTTCTGCCCGGCAAGGAATGCGAGCGTGGCGAGCGCGCGGGACTGGTTTACGACGGTGGCCTCGGTCGTAATATTGTAGGTATCACTCCAGCGGTCATAAAAGGGATGAGGATTGGTGGTTGCGCCATCGGACGGATAAGCGAGCTTGTCCAGCGAGGGGCCATAAGTATTCAAGTACGGGAGGCCGGTCTGCATCTCGCCGAGCGGGAGGCCGGATGGCGGCAGGTCCCGGCCATCGTTTTGCGAGAATTGATTTACGATCTCATGCTGGCGCTTGTAGCCGATGCCGGTGAGGTAGGTGACATTGAGCGGGTTGCAGCCACCGGTGTAATTCATGTTATTGATGATGGCGGTCACGTAAGCCGGGTTGGGATTCAATTGGTACGCCACCGCCATGTCGAAAGCGCGATCCAGGCCAAAGTACCAGCCTGCGGTCTCGCACCGCTTCGATTCCAGGTCGAAGGCGGTGCCATAGGCGCTGTCATTGGTGCGTGCCAGTGCGTCGTCGCCCGCGGCCTGGATTTGGGCGGTGCATTGCGCGAGGTAACCAGGATCCAACTGGCTGGCCGCCAGCCTGCCGGAAGATGCGGCGAATGCGTACGCCCGCGCTGCGCAGCCGTAGCCCTCGTAAAGCCGCCACCACGACCAGCGGAGTGTCGCCGGATCGCCCGGGTTATACCATTGGAAGAGTTGCGTTTGATAAGTGGGGTTGCCGGTGGCTGCGTACATGGCCGCGGCGGCCCACGCCAGTTCATCCACGCCGGTGAAGGTATCCCCGTACTGCGTGAGCTTTTGATACGAGCCGATCTCGCCGTGCGCCGTCACTGCGTTCATCAGGAAGGTCCAGCCGAGCTGCGCCTTCTGCATATAGAGCGCGGCTGCCTGCGGAAACTGGGATTTGAAGAGCGGCGACGAACCCGCCTCCGCAAGCGCAGCCACCGCTGCGGCGGTCGCTGCGGTGGTCTTGGGCCAAACGACCTGCGGGTCGCCATTTTGCGGCAGCACATTCAGCTCGTAGGGCCGATTGCGCGGATAGACGAGGAAGTAAAAGCCGCCGTCGCCATCCTGCATTTTGGCAAGGAAATCGGCTTCCCACCTGGCCTCCTGCAGCAGGTCGCTTTTGCCATCGCCACTCTCCGGGATGCCGAGGTTATCGAGCGTCCCGGCATTGGGAAAGTTATCGGCGGCAAAGACCAGGCCATCGATGAGTTGCGCGCTATCGATGGTGTATTTGCTGTAATCGCCCGCGTCGTGGTGCCCGCCGGAGACATCCACGCTGCCGGTATTCACGAAGGGGTAGAGCATGGTGTCCGGGCTCGCGAGCGTCTGGGCGGTCTGTTGCGGGTTTGGCGCGCTGTTGGCCGCATTCGAGATCATCGTCCAGGTATTGACGAAACTGGATGCCGGCAGCGGGATGCTGGCCGGTGCGGTATGGCATGCCGGATGGGTAAAGCGCGTGTACGGGAGGGAGAGCGCCATGCCGCAGCGCTGATGATAGAGCCCCAGGGCGTAGGCGCGGGTGAAATCCATGGCGATTTGCGGATCAATCTGGAATGGCAGGGAGCTTCCGAGGCCGTCGACCATGATCTGGTACTGGCCGGGGGTCGTGAAGGTGCTGAAATCGGCCTCGTAAACCTGCTGATACGGCGTCGCCTGGTATACCCAGCCGACATCCGGCCGCCGCGTGAGGGGGCCGATGAATACCGTGTTGCCCGATTGCGTGTCCACCAGCGAGAAGTTGTCGGAGGGCACGGGCATTTCTCCCATGCTGCCGAGGTAATAGCCGACCATCGCCTGCTTGGGACCGCTGGCGAGGTAACCCTCCTGGTTCACATGAATGGCCGGGCTGAACTGGCGCATGTCAAATGTCCCGCTGAGCTGGATGCTCGCCGGCCAGAGGGTGGCGTCCGGATTAGACACGCTGACCGCCTGCCCGGGCACGATGGGGGAGGAAAGCTGGATGTAGAGACGGTTGTCGATTCGCAGGTCGTACTCGGCCAGCGGGGCGTACAGGGGGCGGCGCTTGAAGCCGATGGCGGTTACGAAGGCCGGCGCGTTGTTGACCGAGACGTGGAATTCCGCCGCCGCAGGGAGATTGGGGGCGCCGTCCGCGGCGATGAAGTCCCAATTGCTCACGGGCGCGGGGTCGGGCGCCTTGATGTTGATATTGGTGACCTCCAGAAGGGTGGGTGTCAGGATCTGGAGGGCCATGTCCCCCGGTTGTGGGAGCTGGATGGTCGCGTCATCGACGGCAACGGGGGTGCTGAGGGCGGGGACTGGCTGGGGATTGTCGCCCGGCTCGGGCCATGCGACGGCGATGAGAGTGAGGGCGAAACCGCAGGCAGTGAGGTATTGCCGTACCTGCGTGGTCAAAGGGGACAAGCCTCCGGCGCGTTTCTGGCGTCACATCGTGTTTCCATTTCTCTGTATCGAGCAATTGACAGCCCGGGAGCGGGGATGAAACCCCGTATTCTCGCGAGCGGTATTTATACTGAATATGGTAATTATACGTAGGCAATTGTGCAGTGGCGAGGCGATTTTCGAGGGCGGAGCGACTGGCTCAACCCGGCAGAGGCTGAGATTTGCGCGAGAGGCGCACCAATTTGGCTCCCGCGGAGAGGGCTCGCTCCTGGATCAGCACCTGAACTTCCGGTGTCAGGGAGGCGAGCGGCAGGGTGTTGAACTGCCATGTCCCATAAATGAGAAGCCAGGCATCCGGGAGCAGCCAGAGTTCCTTGATATTCGACCACGGCATCGTCGAGCTGCTCGCGGCGGCGCTGATGGTGAAACTGGCGTCGTCCGCACGGAAGGCACCCTGGCCGCCGTCCAGGGCACGGAACCGGCGAAGCAGGGCAGCCATGAGGAAAAAGTAGGTTCTCACGGCCATGGCGATGCCGATGAAAAGAACGGCGCCGAAGACGCCAACGATCCAGGAGGCCGAGCCTCCCGAGAGCATCACGGCGAAGGCAACGCCCAGGAGAATCAGCGCAAGGAAGTAACGCAAGCCCAAGGTGCGGAACCAATATCGCCGGACTACACGGCGGATGAGAGCTTCGCTGAACTTGAGCGTGATCTCGTGCTCCATGGGCGTCAGACATTGCCGGCCGTGGCGCTCAAATCAAGCCGGTTTGCATTCCGGTGCGGCACCGGTAAGATCCGACGCGACCCCCACCCAAAAACGACCCCCCTTTGCGCATGAAACTCACTGCTAAAATATTCGGCGTCCTGGCAATTGCCTGCGTCCCATTGACACTCTTCGGCCAGAGCGCAGATTCTGGTGCTTCGCCATCTCCGGTGCCTACTGCGGCGCTGGAACGGGCGGACATCGTCTCCCGGGACGCCCGGGTGACGAGGGCGGAGTCTGAACCGGGCGTCAGGGCCGCGGCGGCGAAATTGCGCGCCGCTTTGGAGGCGCTGCGTGCGGTGATGCTGGCGAAGGATGGATTTATTGGTCCCGTATTCGAGAAATTCGAGGCAGGCGAGATTCTGTCGGCGGGGGTGAAAGCGCCCGTCTTTAGCGCGAGCGAGCTGGGCCGCCTGGGGGCGGGATTCAAGGCAGTGCAGGGCACGCCGGAGTTGTACGCGTATGTGCGGGCGAAGCATGCGTATCGCGAGGCGCTGCGGCGGGCTATGGCTGTTGCGGCGAAATGAATTCCCCGAGCCAATGAGTCATTCTGCGCTGATTACGGCGAGACGTTGAGGTTTACGGGGCCGCTGCCGGCGGGGTCCAGGAAGTAGCCGGCGGCGGTGTCCTGCTGCTGGAGGATGACGCCGTGGAGGGCGATTCGCCTTGTGCCATCGAGGAACGTGCCGGCGAAGATGCCGGTCGTGGGGGCGACGGCGAAGGTGATGGATTTGGCGCCGGGGAGGGGGATGACGACTTTATGCAGGGGGCTGATGGTCACGGGCTCGCTGAAGGTGCCGGACACCTGGCCGCCTGTGCAGGTAATCGTGCCGCCGGTGCCGGAGATGCCGGCGAGGTGAAAGTAACTGGAGCCCTGCGCATTGACGGCGGTCGAGAAGGCAGCCGTGTAGGGCTTTATGGTGGTGACCGGTTTCCACCAGCCCAGGGTGCCGCTCAACTCGCCGACATTGCTGGCGCTGTCGAATGTGAGATTGCCGGCAAGAGCGCCCCTGGAGGCGTAAAGAGGGATATAGATCGGAAGAACGCCGCCCGGGGTGATGGTGGCGGAGGCGAGGAAGGGCGTGCCATCCGCGAGGGCACCGGTGAAGCGGGCGGCGCCGGCATTGCTGACGCTGATGGTGGCGTAGCCGGCGCCCGCGGGGACGGTCGTGCTGGTTGTGGAGGAGTAAAGGGCGACCGTGTACAGGCCCGCGAGCGGGCAGTGGACGGTGGGCGGGTAAACGGTCGTGAGGCTGGTGGAAAGATCGCTGGTCCATACGCCATCAGAGGCTGTGCCGGTGAGAACGGGAGTGCTGCCGGAGAGAATGAGGGAAAGGTCCAGGGAGATGGGCGGCTGACCACCGAGGCGGTTGATGGTGATAGTGGAGCTATTGGCGGGCGGGAAGAATCCGGTGATGGGATATCTGACGCCGCCGATGGTGAGGCTGCCGGTGAAGACGCCGGTATTGAGCAGCTTGATGGTGAGGAGGCCGGTGCTAATGGCCGCGGGGGTAGTGGACGAAACGACACTGGTGTAAGTGCCGACGTAAGTGGAGGAGGAGGCGAAGTTCGCCGTCCACTGATCCGTGACGGACATGGTGAACTGGAGAGGATTGGAACTGGTGGTGAAGGGCCCGGTCCAATCCTGGAAAAGATAACCGGTATCCGGAGTAGCCGAGAGACTGACGGTGGAACCGAGTGGCTGGTAGGTGACGCCGGGCATCGAAGTGAAGCCGCCTTCGCCGGAGGTGACGGTGAGCATGGCATTGATCTGGAGATCGAGCGTGGCGGTGCCGTAACTGCCGACGTAGTTATTCGTGGCGGAGATGATGACGGGAAAATTGCCTGCATCCCCCAGCGAGCCTGATATCAAGCCGGTGGAGGGGTTGATCGCCAGGCCGGCGGGCAAGCCGGAAGCGCCGTAAGTGAATGGGCCGGTGCCGGAGAGCATGATCTGGTAACTGAACTTATTGCCGTAGCCGAGCCCGCTCTGCGTGGAGCTGACCAGCGCCGGGGCAGCGCCGGCGAAGGTGGTGATGGTGAGGTCGGCCATTGCGACGCCGATGGAATTGCTGGCGCTGAGGACCACCGGGGAAATGCCAGCGGTGGTGGTGGTGCCGGAGATCTGGCCGGTGGCGGTATTGATGCTCAAGCCGGCGGGGAGGCCGGTGGCATTGTAAGAGGTGGGATTGTAAGTGGCGGTGATCTGGTAATTGAATGGGTAACCGGTATCCGTGGTGATCGCCGCGGCGCTGGTAATAACGGTGGCGGGACGGCCGGTGTCGTAAACCTTGATGGAGACTGGCTGGAGATTGGTATCGGCGCTGGCGGCGAAGAGATACTTGCCGGAGCTGTCGGTCTTTAGGCGGTTGGCGTTGGTGCTCGGGAAGGTGCCTGTGACGGCAAAGCTGTTTGTATCGTATACCAGCGTCTCATTCGCATCGAAGGGAGTGGCATAAGCGTAATCATCATTCGGGCTGTAGGCGATGCTTACGGGAACCACGTTTTTGATCAAGGGACCGGCGAAAGAGCCGTGGTAGGCGGAGAAATCAACTGAAGCGGCGCCGGCCGGAAACTCATAGATGAAGGTGCTGCCCGGGGTTCCGGAATTCGGGTAGGTGACGAGAGCGCCGGAGTGGCTCAGCTCCAGGTCTGAGCCGCCCCCGCCCTCGGTCCATGAATTGGCCTGCAAATAAACCGGGGTGCCCGAGGAGACGTCGAAGGTGGCGAGGGTGGACTCGCCATTGCCGCCTGTGCCGAAGTAGAGCGTATTTTGATCCGGGCTGACCTGGAGGTATCCGCCGCCGCCGACCAATAGAGATTGATCCGGGTTATTAAAGGAAACCTGCGATGCGCCGGTGATGCTGACCTGCATGAGATCGCTCGGGAGATTGTAAGTCAATGGAGTGAGATACAGGTAACCATCTGCGCCGAGCGCGATATCGCTGGGGGGCTGCGGAGTGGCGAGGCTCGGGAGGAGAGTGAGTGTGGTGAGATCGACCACGCCGACGCCGGCGGACGCCGAGCCGCTATTGGCGACGTAGAGGCGGCTGCCATCCGGGGAGACGGTGAGGCCCACCGGGCTGCTGCCGGTGGGCAGGAGTGTGACGAGCTTGAGCGTGCTGGTATCGATGACGGCGACGCAGTTGCTGGCGGTCACGGTCGCATACATGCGCGGGCGCACGGGATCGAGGGCGAACTCGGCGGCGGGAATGTTGAAGGTGGCATCGACGGCGCCCAGCGTGGCTGGGACGAAATTTGCCTGCACGGAAGTAGCGGACTCGAAGATGAAATTGAGCGGATTGACGTGGGAGACGATGTCGCCGGTCCAGCCTGCAAAGACGGACCCGGGCGCGGCTGTGGCGGAGATGGAGACCGTGGAGCCGATGACCTGGCTGGAAGAGCCGGAGAGGGCGCTGGTCACCGCGCCGCTGCCGCTGACACTGACGGTGAGTGTGTCCGTGGGCGGGGGGCCGGCGGTGATGGAGAGGTAGGCCATTCCGACCCCGATGGAGTTACTGGCGCTGATGACCACCTCTGAAAAGCCGGGAGTGGTGCAGGTGCCGGAGATGGTACCGTTTGCGGGATCGATGCTCAGGCCGGGAGGCAGACCGGTGGCATTGTAGGAGAGGGGACTGCCGGTGGCTGTGATGTTATAACCAAACGATGCACCGACCTGGGCGGTGACGGCATTGGTGCTGGTGATATAGGCCGCGGCGCGTCCGGTGTCATAAGTATAGATGCCTGCGGGGGTCGACGTATTGAGGACGAGGGCAGCAACGAAGAGGCGGCCGCCGGAGTTATCGGTTACGAGGCGAAGGACATCGCCGGGGAGGGCGAATGTGCCGCTGAGGGCGAAAGTTGAGGTATTGAAGACCATCATGCGCTGCTGCGATTGAGGGGCGGTGTAAGCAAAGGTGTCGTCCGGGCTGAAGGCGATATTGGCGGGATACTTGCCGGTTGCGAAGGTGCCGGTGACGGCGGCGAGATTGCCGGTGGGGATCTCGAAAATGCCGTTATTGCCCTGGCTGTCGGTATTCGGAAATGAGAGGAAGGCGCCGGAGTGGCTGAGTTCCAGGTCCTGGCCGCTGCTGCCGAGGGTGCTGGAATTCTCCTGGAGTAACGGCGCGGTCCCGGAGGAGGTGACATCAAAGGTGGCGAGTGCGGTGGGGCCCTGGTTGGCATTGCCGAAGTAGAGGGTGCTGAGGTCGGGGCTGATGCGGAGGTAGCCGAGGGCGTTGACGAAGAAGCCGCTGCCGAAGAGGGTCTGGCCGGTGCCGCCGGTGCTCACCTGCATGAGTTGCGAGATGTAGGTATTCTCCGGGGCCAGGTAGAGCTGGCCATTGAGGCCAGCGGCGATATCGCACGGCGCCTGGGGGAGGGAGATGGTCTGGAGGACCTGGAGCGTATTGAGATCGATGGCGCCGACGCCGTTGAGCGTGGAGCCGCTGTTGGCGACGTAGAGGGTGTTGCCATCGGGCGAGATTGTGAGGCCGACCGGGGCGCTGCCGATGGGGATGATCTGGACGACGCCGAGGGTGTTGGTATCGATGACGGCAATGCTGTTGCTGGCGGTGAGGCTGGCGTAAAGGCGCGGGCGGATGGGATCGACGGCGAAGCGGGTGGCGGGGAGATTGATCAAGCCTTTGAGGTTTCCCAGGGTGGCCGATGCGTGATGGAGCGGCAGGAGGGCGCAGCAGAGGAGGAGGGCGAAGATCGGGCGCCGCTGTGGGGGATGTGGCATCATTTTGGGGGAGATTGTTTCATTAACGGGCTGGGTGCGCTGAGTGACAAGTGTCAAGATTGTTGCGAATGCAAACCTGTGAGAACTTGTCCAACGAAGAAGCCCTCCGACATGCGTCATCGACCTCAAAACGAATTTCCGCGCACCTCGCGTTCTGCCTCGCGCATAGAGGATGATCCGGCGTTGGACGAGTTTATGATTAAATAAGGCTTTCGTCAGGCAACCGCGAAAGAACGCGCTGAGAACCGGAAGTTTCTCCGCTGTGCGGACCGTTCGAACGGTTCGGGATCAAAGCGGGCATAGCGTCGCGCTGATGCATCGAATTTAGCAGCGATTGAGGCCGAACTGACACGGTGGGCTGGCTCTGGCATCCCTCCGGGATGCGTTCCGTATTGGACGGTGTACCGGGGGTCGAATCAGCCCCGCGTCTGCGGGGCTGATTCGACCCCCGGCTATGGATATTCGACCCCTCCGGGGTCGAGAGAGCCGGGTGGATCACGAAACGATCTTGAAGAGATCCTCGTCGGTATAAAGGCCCATTGCGCGGGCCGCTGGCGTGAGGATTCGCCGGCTTGACTCGAAGGCCTCGTCCCAAAGCTGCTGTTGAACAGCGCGTCGCACGAATTCGCTTTCGGTTAGGCCCAGCCCCTTGGCGGCGCGGGCTATGCTGCTGCGAAGCGCTTGCGGGAGGCTGACAGTGAGGGTTGTTCTCATTGTGTAATGACGGGATAGCACACATCGGAATTGGGTTAAAGAATTTCTTCCGCGGAGGCCGAAGAAGCGGCGCCCGGATCAGGTCGAAAACGCGTTATGACGTTCTTTGGTAGGTTATTTTGAAAACCGCACGCGTTGGACCGTCCCGATCATCCTGTTCCTTACTACGATTTTCAATTGCCATGATTACGGGTACTGTCTGCCTGGTTTCCTCCACTCGCATCGGACGCCCTGCAGCAGCAGCGAGATCCTCACTTGTGCTGGGTCGAGATTTCCTGTTGAAAGTCCAAATCACTGACTATTCTTGTCACAGTATCCACGCTCGTAACCATCCGCACCCGCTGCCCCGCAAGAAGTATTACCGGAGAAGCAGCAAGCAGTGGGTCTGATGGATCGCCGGTTGTGTGACCCGGATAATAAAGCCAATCGTGCGTTTCGTTGGTCGTCGGGTCGCGAAACTGGCGGATGCTTTCCGGAAGTCTTCCATAATTCGGGAGATCGGATATGCGTGCAGGGAACTTGCCGCCGTGCTTCCACGCATAGGATTGCAACACGATGCCAAGGTCCTTCAAGTTTCCGAGTTCGATAATCGCTGGAGACCTATATACCAAACGGGGAAAAAATGCTGGCCAAAGAAAAATAATTACCACTAAGAGCGCGACTATCGCAATTAGATTACGTTTTGCTTTGGCCGGAGTGTTCACAAAATGGCTGATGGCGCAACGGCATGAATCATTGAGGGGCTATTCTCCATGTGGAAGTTCGACAAAGGCGCCGGCATGCTGGTCGTAGCGATAGCGATGGGTTGCAAGGAGTTTTCTTAGTTTTATCTCATCCTTGTCGCCTATGTTGAGGCCGTCGGGATAGTCGTAGAAATGGATGGTGAGGGTTCCAGGCCGGGTCCATGAGGCGTCGTCGTCCAGGTTTGCGGCTTTCAATGGATACGCATACTGGGCCTTTTGTACGGTGCCTTTGTAGAGCACGACCTGGCCGAACCACGCTTCGCCGCCGATGAATCCGCCTGGGACGCGCTGGACGCCAGTGAATCCCACAGTCGCAGAGTAGAGTTTTGGGTCAGGCGGATAGTCGTAGCCCTGCTCGTAGCTGAATGAAGAGCAGGAGGAAAGGAAACAGCTACCGAGAAGCAGGAGTAGTGGCGGAATTCGCATGGCCTTCAGGTCGTACGCGGTCATAGGGACATTGTACGTTTGGAGGGCATGTGTGGCGAGGAAACCTCGGGCGTAGGGGAACCGGAGGGTTCAAGTTCCGCTTCGACAGGCTCAGGGCCTTCGGCAAGTGAAAGTGTAGGTTCAAGGGAGTTGGCTTTGAGCCAACTGGAGGCGGGGGGGGGAATCGAACCCCCGAATAGGGCTTTTGCAGAGCCCTGCCTT
>Ga0302319_10000082_pt1 | contig 173692 bp, 132 predicted proteins | sample Bog_T0_2_FD_203319 | JGI IMG/M metagenome (GOLD analysis project Ga0302319, IMG submission 203319) | Peat permafrost microbial communities from Stordalen Mire near Abisko, Sweden - Bog_T0_2 | ecosystem: Environmental > Terrestrial > Soil > Wetlands > Peat | place: Sweden: Abisko, Stordalen...
CGACGTCGGACGATGATCCGCTGACGGTCTTGCTCAACCCGGCACTGCTCCAACCCGCGCCGAATCTGGCGCCGGGCGCGGGCACGGTATTGCCGTCGGCTCGGCTTGGAGCAGCGCAATGTATTTCGAGAGGTCATTCAACGCATTGGGGGTGGGCCATCTCGCAGAGTATCTGGCCCGTCGGTTCGCGAGTATCTGCGAATTCCTGGATGAGTATCTGGGACTCGGAAAAACGACCCGAAATCCGCACTCCAGTTGGACCACTGTTGGACCGAGGGGCAAAAATGGGGTCAAAAACGAGATGTTTTGTTAAAGCATAAACCCCAGGTTTCCCTGGGGTTTATGCTCTTGGAGCGGGCGAAGAGACTCGAACTCTCGACCTACAGCATGGCAAGCTGTCGCTCTAGCCAACTGAGCTACGCCCGCTTGCGAGGGTGAGATGGTAAGATGATTGCTGACTTGTCCAGGGCCAGTTCCAGCCCCGCGGTTTCAGATCAGGACATCGGCAGGACCGGATAGCCGCCGCTGCCGACGTTGACCGCCTGGACATTGACCTTGGTGCTGTGCCAAAGGGTGCTGTGCCCATTGGGGAGGACCGGAGCTGCGGCGATGGCCGCCGAGACATAGTGCTTGGCATGATAGATCGAGTCGCGCAGCGCCTGGCCCTTGGCCAAGCCGGCGGCGATGGCTGCCGAATGGGCGCAACCGGCCCCATGCACTTTGGCGCGCTTCTGGGTCGGAGCTTCGATATGGCTGACGCCATCCAGGCCGTAGAGTACATCGATGGTACGGTCGGTGAGTCCGCCGCCGGTCACTACCACCGGGGCACCGTAGCGCCGGAAGATCTCCTTGGCGGCCTGCTGCATGTCCTCGACGGAGAGGCACTCCTCCAGGCCTGAGAGCAGGGCGGCCTCGAAGCGGTTGGGCGTCGAGATGGTCGCACGCGGCATCAGTTCCTCGCACAGGGCCGCGACCATCTCCGGCTGCAGCAGGGGGATGCCCCGGCTGTCGGAGGCCACCGGATCGAGCACCAGCGGCAGGTCCGGCCGCTCGCGCAGCCAGCGGCCGATGACCCGGATGGCCGCCACGTTGGGGACCAGCCCGACCTTGACCGCCGAGAGCGGGAGCTCGGAGATGGCGTCCAGCTGGAGGCGGACGAAATGCTCGGGGACGAGGTGCATGCCCTTGATCCCGGCGAAACTCTGGGCGGAGATCGCGACCACTACCGAGGCGCCGTAGCAATCCTGGGATGAGAAGGTCTTGAGATCGCCCTGGATACCGGCCCCGCCCGAGGAATCAGAGGTACCGATGGTCAAGCAGACTTTAGGAAATTTTGCGTTCATGGCATCATTCCTGGTGCTGGAGTTGATCCTGGTCACCGACGCTCGGCTGCAGACGAGCTTGCCGCCTTCTTGGCAGCTTACCATCACGGATCGCCCCCTGCCGCAGGACGTGAGTACCATGGTGATACGGGAGCTGCATGTCCTGATCCCCTGCTTCTGAGCGCGGGCCATCCTAGCATCCCGCCCATCGTGGGCACCGCCGACTGCACGCAACGATGCTCAACAGCTGGGGATGAGGACGCCTGTCAGATGACTGATGGATGACCAGGGACAGACCCGCATCCACCGGTCAGGTGGCGCGCACGTAGCCCTCGGGCAGACGGCGCACCAGCCGGCGGAGCTCGAGCGAGAGCAGGGTCGCGGAGACCGCCGAATGCGGGACCTCGCCGACCCGCACCAGGTCAGCGATGGTGCGGGGAGCATCGGCGAGCATCAGGTAGACCTGCTTCTCCCGGCCGGTCAGCGCGCTCGCCCGTGGGCCGAGGGGCTTGGCGCCATCCAGGGCGATCGCCCCGCCGGCGAGGGTGAGGAGCGGTTCGACCTCCTGCAGGATGTGCTCGACGGACGCCACCAAGGTGGCGCCATCGCGGATCAGCTGGTTCGATCCGGTGCACTCGGGATTGTCGATGTTGCCGGGGACCACCAGCACGTCGCGCCCGAGCTCCATGCTCAGCCGTGCCGTCACCAGGGCGCCATCGCGCGTTCCGGCCTCGATCACCAGGGTCGCGAGGGTAAGCGCCGCGATCAGGCGGTTGCGGCGGGGGAAGGTGGTTGCGCTGGGAGAGGCGGTAAAGGGCAGTTCGCTGAGCACCGCGCCCCGGCCATCGGCGATGCGCGCCGCCAGGGGGGTGTTCTCGTCGGGATACAGGCGGCCGAATCCCGAGCCCAGCACGGCGATGGTGCGGGCACCGCCTTCCAAGGCAGCGGTATGGGCGACGGTATCGATGCCGCGGGCGAGCCCAGCGACCAGGGTGGTGCCGACCTGGGCCATGCCGATGCTCAGGCGATGCGCCTGGCGATGCCCATAGGCGCTGGGCCGGCGCGAGCCGACCACCGCCAGGGCGAGCCGGTCACGTGGCTGCAGCTCGCCCTTGATCCAGATCGCCAGCGGCGCGTCCTCCAGGACCAGCAGGGCTTGCGGGTAGTCGGCATCGGTGCGCACCAGGATGCGCACCCCGGCACGGTGGCAGGCAGCCCGCTCGGCAGCCAGCTGCTCGTCGCCCCGGTGATCGCAGATGCGGCGCGCCACATCGCCGCCCAGGCCCTCGATGCCATGCAGGCGATCCATGCTCCACGTGAATGCCTCGGCCGGGCTGGCACAGGCGTCCAGCAGGCGCTGGGCGACGGTCGGGGTCAGGCCGGGCACCAGGGCCAGGCGCAGCAGGGCATCGGCGTCGCTCAGCATGGAGGCCGTCCGCGCGGTGCCTGTTCAGTGCTGAGATGGTCGGTGATCACAGGTGCAGCTTCGGTCGCCTGGCGGGGAGAACAAGATGAGTGGAGGGCGAGCTGGAGCACGGGAGGGGGAAGCAGCTGACTGGAGCAGGCAGATGCAAGCGGATGCGCAGCGCAGCGGAGGCGTGCCGGACGAGGGCTGATGAGGCCAGTTCGTCCCGGCCCTCTCAGCGGATGGAGCGGTCGCGAACGCCCAGGTGGGTGAACGGGGGAGACGAGTCCCGGCGGCGCCGCGCCGCGCGCAGCCCTGGATGCCGGGAAGGGATCGGGTCATCTGGGCGGGCGCCAGACCAAATCGCTAGTGGTTCTCATCCCAGGGGTTACAACGATCCTCATGGCACGGCAATTGCGTAGGTAGATCAGGAGCGAGTGCGTGCCATGATTCACGACAGATCCTGTGGTAATCTGGGATGGGTCCTCGTCACCAGGAAGCAGCCGTTGTGAGTCTGTGCCTCACCCCGCGCATCGACGCCATCGCCCAGGCGGTGACCGGACGTACCGCCAGCCTCTTCGAGGAGGACGTCCGCGCGCAGGGCGCCGCCCTGGAGCGGGCGGTGGCGGGCCGGCGCATCCTGGTCGCCGGCGGGGCCGGGTCGATCGGCGCCGCCACCATCATGGAGCTGCTGCGCCTGCGGCCAGCCGCCCTCACCGTCCTCGATCCGAGCGAGAACAACTTGGTCGAGCTGATGCGCACCATCCGCTCCCAGGGCGACCGCGTGGCAGCCGAGGTGCACATCGAGCCGCTCGATTACGGCAGCCGGCTGGCGCGCGCGTATCTGGCGACCCAGGCACCCTGCGACGTGGTGCTCTCCTTCGCCGCCTTGAAGCATGTGCGCTCGGAGCGCGACATCTTCTCCCTGCTGCGCCTGCTGGAAGTGAACCTGCTCAAGGCCGACCGCTTCCTCGCGACCCTGCGCCTGCAGGGCCATGGACGCTCCGGGGTGTTCTTCGTCTCCACCGACAAGGCGGCCAATCCGGTCAGCCTGATGGGCGCCTCCAAGCGCGTGATGGAGCAGCTGCTGTGGGCCCACGCCCAGCCAGAGGCGCCCGCCTCGCTGCTCGACGGCGGCAGCGCGCCGCCGCTGCCGCTGGTCACCGCCGCCCGCTTCGCCAACGTCGCCTTCAGCGATGGCAGCCTGCCGTGGGGCTTCCTGCAGCGGCTGGAGAAGGGCCAGCCACTCGCCGCACCGGGCGATGTGCGGCGCTACCTGCTCTCGCCGCGCGAGGCCGGACAGCTGTGCCTGCTGGCGGCGCTCGCGTGCCCCAGCCGCCATCTCCTCATCCCGGTGCTGGATCCGGTCGACGACCTGGTGTCCTTCACCGATATCGCGGTCGCCACCCTGCGCGCCTGCGATCTCGCTCCCGCATGGTTCGACGATGCCGAGCTCGCCCGCCAGGCGGTCGGCGTCGAACGTGCGCGCGGGCGCTATCCGGTGCTGGTGACGACTTCCGACACCAGCGGCGAGAAGGAGATCGAGGAGTTCGTCGCCGCCGGCGAGCAGGAGGTGGACCTCGGCTTGGCGGCCGCCCGCGCGGTCGCCGGCGGGGCGGTCGACGTAGCCCTCCTCGGCAGCGTCCTGCGCGGCATCGAGCAGGCCATCGCGGATGCCGGCAGCGTGCAGAAGGCGGATTTGGTGGCGCTGCTCACCCGGGTGGTCCCCGCCCTGGCGCACAAAGAGACCGGGATCAGCCTGGATGGGAAGATGTGATGGAGGCTCCAGCCATGGCAACCCAGCCGATCGCCCTGTGCGTGCCGCATTTCCCCGGCAACGAGAGGCGCTATGTGCTCGAGGCCTTCGACACCGGCTTCGTCAGCTCGGTCGGCCCGTTCGTCGAGCGCTTCGAGCGCGCCTTCGCCGCGGCCGTCGGCGCGCCCCATGCGGTCGCCTGCGCCAGCGGCACCGCCGCCATCCATCTCGCCCTGCGCGTGCTGGGGGTGGGGGCGGGCGATCTGGTGCTGTGCTCCGATTTCACCTTCATCGCCAGCGCCAATCCGGTGCGCTACCAGCTCGCCGAACTCGGCTTCATCGACAGCGAGGCGCGCTCGTGGAACCTGGACCCGCGCGCGCTCGCCCGCGCCCTCGATGAGCTGGCCGCCAGCGGGCGGCCGCCCAAGGCGGTGATCGCCGTGCATGTGCTCGGCCAGCCGGCGGACCTCGGTCCGATCGTCGAGGCCTGCGGCCGCCACCGGGTGCCGCTGATCGAGGATGCCGCCGAGGCGCTCGGCAGCGGCTACGACAGCGATTATCCCTACCCCTCCTGCGCCGGTCGCCAGGTGGGCACCATCGGGGGCATCGGCTGCTTCAGCTTCAACGGCAACAAGATCATCACCACAGGCGGGGGCGGCATGCTCACCACCGCCGATAAGGATCTCGCGACGCGCCTGCGCCACCTCTCGACCCAGGCCAAGCTGCCCGGTCTGGCCTTCGTCCATGATGAGGTCGGCTACAATTACCGGCTCACCAACCTGGCCGCCGCGCTCGGGGTCGCCCAGCTCGAGTGCCTGCCCGCCTTCCTGTCGCGCAAGCATGCCATCGCCGAGCGCTACCGGCTGTGGTGCGAGCAGCAACGTGAGCGCTGGGGCACGGTCTATCAGCCCGTCCTGCCGGGGACCAGCCCGAGCGATTGGCTGTGCTCGTTCACCGTGCCGCAACGTGACCGCCTGATCGCCGCCTGCACCGCCGCCGGCATCCAGGTGCGTCCACTGTGGCTGCCGCTGTCGCAGCAACCCTGCCTGCGCGGCTTCCGCACCTGGGGGGGCGATGAGGCGGTTGCGCCGAGCCTCGCGGCGACCGGGATGAGCGTGCCGTGCTCCTCGTCGCTCACCGACACCGAGCAGGACCGGGTGCTGGAGGTGCTCAGCCGGGCGCTCACCGGTGGTGCGCCCGGAATGTCGTCATGAGCGCTGCTCCGCTGATCATCATCCCGGCGCGCGGGGGCTCCAAGGGTGTCCCGGGCAAGAACCTCAGGACCGTCGGCGGCATCAGCCTGATCGGTCGCGCGGTGCGCACCGCACGTGCGGCCGCGCGCGCCTTCCCCGGCACGCGCGTCATCGTCGACTCGGATGACCAGGCGATCCTCGCCGAGGGCCGGGCCTGGGGAGCCGAGACGCCGTACGTCCGGCCGGCGGAGCTGGCGTCTGACACCGCGAGCAGCCTGGCGGTGATGCGGCATGCGCTGGAGGTGCTCGGCGTGACAGCCAGCGATGCTCGGCCGATCGTCCTCATGCAGGCCACCAGTCCGCTGACCCCGGCCGCGCATGTCGTCGCGTGCATCCGGCGCTTCCATGACACCCAGGGTGCGCCGGTGATCTGTGTTGCGCCCTCCGACCATCCGCCGGCCTGGAGTGTCGGTCGCGATGCCGATGGCCGCCTGCTGCCGCTGTATCCGGGATGGGACGCCGCCAGGCGGCAGGACTTGCCGCCCTCCTGGCGGCAGACCGGTGCGGTCAACATCGCCAGCGCCGCCGATCTGCATGCCGGGAAGGATTTCGTCCAGCCGCACCGCACGAGCCTGGTGGAGGTCGACGGACATGCGGCGCTCGACATCGATTCCCCAGCCGACCTCGCCATCGCTGAGGCGCTGGTCGCGGTGCGCCCGATCGCGCCCTTAATCCTGGGCGAGCGGCGCATCGGCCCCGGCCACCCGTGCTTCATCATCGCCGAAGCCGGTGTCAACCATGATGGCGACCTCCTGGAGGCGCATCGGCTGGTCGATGCCGCTGCCGATGCGGGCGCCGATGCGGTGAAGTTCCAGACCTGGCAGACCGAGCTGCTGTGCCGGCCGGGGGCGCCGAAGGCGGAGTACCAGAAGGCGGCCACCGGAGCAGGGAGCGATCAGTTCGCCATGCTCAAGGCCTTGGAGCTGCCGTATGCGTGGCATGCCGAGATCAGCGATCATGCGCGTCGGCGCGGCATCATCTTCCTCAGCACGCCCGATGAGATCGAAAGCGCGCGCTTCCTGGTCGAACAGGTGAAGGTCCCGCTGCTCAAGGTCGGCTCGGGTGAGCTCGACAACCTGCCCTACCTGGCCCAGCTGGGCGCCTTCGGGCTGCCCGTGCTGCTGTCTACCGGCATGGGCAGCCTGCCGGAGATCGCCAGCGCGCTCGACGCGCTGGGCGATGTCCCGGTGGCGCTCTTCCATGCCGTCAGCGCCTATCCGGCGCCGGTGAAGCAGATGAACGTGCGCGCGATCGCCACCCTGCGCCACGCCTTCCAGGTGCCCGCCGGCTTGTCCGACCACTGCCCGGGTGAGGAGGCGGTGCTGGCGGCGGTTGGCATCGGCCTCGACATCTGGGAGAAGCACCTGACCACCGATAGCACGCGCACGGGTCCGGATCACGCCTCCAGCCTGGAACCGCGGGAGTTTCGCCGCCAGGTCGCGCTGGTGCGCGCCGCCGAGTCCGCCCTGGGCGATGGCCGCAAGGTGCCGGCCGCCTGCGAGCTGCCGACGCGCTCGGTGGTGCGCAAGCGCCTGCACCTGACCGCGGATCGCCCGGCCGGGCATCGACTCGGCGTCGCTGACCTGACCGGACTGCGCGCGGAGCGCGGTCTGGCCATCTCGCGCTTCCAGGAGGTGGTGGGGCGGCGGCTGCGCCGCGGACTGCATGCGCTCGAGGCGCTCGAGGATGGGGATCTCGATGGCTGAGCCGATCCGCCTGGTGGTGATCAGCACCTCGCGCAGCGACCTCGGACCGCTTGCTCCGGTGGTTACGGCGGCACTCCGCGATCCGCAGTTCGATGTGCATCTTGTGGTGTGCGGGATGCATCTCGAGGCCGGCACGCCGAGCGACCAGGAGCTCGAGCGGCTGCGCGGCGTGCGCCTGCCGCTGCCGCAGGATTCCCTGGGCAAGGTCCACCAGGTGGCCCTGGCCGCATACCTCGCGGCCAGCAGATGCGAGGCGGCGCTGGTCCTGGGCGATCGCTGCGAATTGCTGGAAGCGGCCCTGGCATGCATCCATGCGCGTGTCGTCCTGGTCCACTGCTCCGGCGGCGAGCGCAGCATGGGTGCGTGGGATGATCAGGTGCGCGATGCGGTCACCAAGCTGGCCCACGTCCACTGCACTCCGCATGAGGCCGCAACCGCGCGTCTGGTAGCCCTGGCGGAGGAGCCGTGGCGGATCGCCACGGTGGGGGAGCCGGGTTTGGACGCCATCGGAGCCGACTCCATCATGCCGCCGCAGGACATCGAGCAGCTGCTCGGCATCCGCCCGACGCGCGCCGATATCGTCGTGGCCGTCCATCCGGTGACGCGCTATCCCGAGGAGACCGGCAGGCTGTGCTCGGTCATCGGCGCATTGGCCGGCAGCTTCCCTGGCCGCCTCTTCCTCTCATCGCCCAATGGCGATCCGGGCAGCGATGAGATCCGCGCGGCCTGGCACGCGCTGGCGCGGCACTCACCACGGCACCAGGCGCTCGCTGATCGGGGAGCGGCTTTCTTCCGGGGCCTGACGGCGGCGTGCGGCGTGATGGTCGGCAACTCCAGCGCCGGCCTCATCGAAGCGCCTTCACTCGGGACCCCCACCATCGATCTGGGCCGTCGCCAGGCGCAGCGCTTGCGTGGCGACAGCGTGGTGAGCTGCGCGGAGGTGAGCCTGGACCAGCTGCAGCGTGCCCTGGTGGAGGCCCACGGCGAGCGGCGGCGCAGCGCTGCCTGCCCGGGCAGGAATCCCTATGGCGATGGCCAGGCGTCGCCGCGCATCCTCGCCCATGTGCGGCGCCTGGTCCGTCGAGCGGACATCCTGGTGAAGGCATGAGCATGGGTTCGCCACCGTCGTCCGGGCGCCTGCCCCGCCGGGAGGCGCAGGCGGCGCCCGGCCTTGGCATCGCCTGGCGGGCGCCAGCGGCCCAGTGCCCCGGCATCGCCGGGTCGGCCGATGCGGGACGCGCCGAGGCCGTTCCGGAAGCGTGGCGATGATGGAGCTGCGCTGGATCCCAGGGACTGATGACCAGACGTGGATGAGGACGGTATCGGCGTACCCTGATGCCGACATCTACCATGACCTGACGTATGCCAGGGCTGCTGCCCTGGGGAACGAGGTGGTGCTGGTCGAGGCGACCAGCGGTACGGCCCGGTTGGCGCTCACGCTGGCGCTGAAGCCCATCCCAGCCTGCGGTGGCTACCTGGATGCGGAGAGCCCCTACGGCTATGCCGGACCCCTCTGCCTGGGCGATGTCACTGGGCTGTGGCCGGCTGTGCTGGCCGCGCTTGCCGAGCGCCTGGTGATCAACGTCTTCCTCCGTCTCTCGCCGATGGCGACGGTTTCGCTTCCGCATGGATGCTGGCGCTCACCGCCTCAGATGACCGCCTGCATCCCTCTGGCTGATGGCCTGGAATCCGCTTTCGCAGGTGGCCGATGCGCGGGCCATCGCTCCCAGGTCGCGCGCGGCCAGCGTGCCGGGCTGCGAGCGACCACCCGCTCCGCCCCCAGCATGGCCGATCTGCAGCGCTTCCGCCTCCTCTACGACACGACCATGCAGGCGCTGAATGCGGATGGGAGCTACTACTTCAGCGATGCCTATTATCAGCTCGTGACCCGGCTGGGCGACCGCCTGTCGGCAGTCGAGGTGGTCGATGCCCACGACGTGATCCATGCGGCGGCGCTGTTCATGCGCGGCGCCCACTGGGCGCACTACCATCTCAGCGGCCGGCTGCAGGGAGGCCACAATGCCGCCGGCGACCTCCTGCTCCATGCAGGCGCTGCGTGGGCGGCGGAGAACCGCTGCTCCCTCCTGCATCTGGGAGGAGGGCATTCATCCGCAGCCGACGACCCGCTCCTCGCCTTCAAACGGCGCATTGGACGGGCAGACACCACCGCCGCATTCGCCGGCATCGTCTGCCTTCCCGCAGTGCATGCGCGCTTGACCAGCGCATGGGAGGCGGCCGCTGGACGGCAGGCGCGCTGGTTCCAGGGCTACCGCGAACCGCATCGCGGGGTGCCTGATGGCCAATGAGCGCTGTCTGGCGGGAGTGCCGCGTGCGTCAGACGGCGGCATGCGCATCCCAGCACCTGATGCCACTGGATGCCACTATCACCGAGGTTCAGATGACTATGCTCCGGGCATGGCGGCCAGCGGCTCTCGCTCCGTCTGGGTGGCTGAGGGTGCGGTTCATCAGCGCGCTGGCCGCCGCCTCGCCGTCCTGAGCCGGGAGCATGGCGCGGTGAATCACCTGGGGGGTTTCACATGACCGTCGATCTCGACAGCCTCATCGTCACTCCGGCGCACAGCCTGCTCGAGACCCTCAAGGTCATCGACACCTCCGGACTCGAGGTCGCCCTGCTCTGCGATCAGGCGGGCAAGCTCATCGGGGTCGCCACCGATGGCGACTGCCGGCGAGCGATCATCGCCGGCAAGGCGCTCAGCACCCCCATCGCCGAGATCGCCAATCCGCGCTTCTCCGCCGTCGGTCCGGAGATCAACCGCTCGGACGCCGTGCAGCTGATGCTCGAGCGCGGCTTCAACTGCCTGCCGGTCATCGATGCGGCGGGCAAGCTGGTCGACCTGCACACCCTGCGCAATGCCATGCTCGGCAACCGCAGCGCCTCATGGGCGGTGATCATGGCCGGCGGCAAGGGGGAGCGCCTGGGCGAGCTCACCACCGCCATTCCTAAGCCCATGCTGCCGATCGGCGACCGGCCGATCCTGGAGCGCATCGTCCAGCACCTGGTCGCCCATGGCATCCGGCGCATCTACCTGTCGGTGAACTACCTCGGCACCATGATCCAGGACCACTTCGGCGACGGCAGCCGCTTCACCTGCGCGATCGAGTACCTGTGGGAGAAGGAGCCGCTGGGCACCGGCGGGGCGCTGGCGCTGCTGCCGGAGGCCCCGACCGCACCGCTGGTGGTGATGAACGGCGATCTGCTGACCAACATCAACACCAGCCGCATGCTGGCCTTCCACCGCGCCGGCAGCTTCGCCGCGACCGTGGCGCTGCGCGAGCATGTGGTCAAGGTGCCCTTCGGCGTCGCCGAGGTCGAGGGCGCTCGCGTCGCCCGTCTGGTCGAGAAGCCCACGCTCAACTACCGCATCAATGCCGGCATCTACGTGCTGCAGCCCGAACTGCTCGCGGAGATCCCGCGCGGCCGCATGTTCCCCATCACCGAGCTGCTGGACGGCTGCCTGAAGCGCAAGCGGACGGTCGGAGCCTACCACATGCAGGAGACCTGGAACGACATCGGCCTGCCCGAGGAGTACTCGGCGCTCCATCGCGGCTGACGACGCGCAGCTGGCGCGGCGCTGCTAGCGCGCCGCGGCCAGGTGGCGCTGTACGATGGCGGTGACGGTCGGATGGTCGACGAAGCGCTCCTGGGCCTGGAGGCAGACCTGATTGGCGAGCGCCGGCTGCTTGATGCGATCGAGGACGTCGACCAGCTGGATGAAGACCTCGACGTCCCGCGGGCAGAGCTGATACAGGTCGACGAGGGCGGCGACTTCAGCCGGAGGGTCCTTTTGCGCCTGAGCGATGCGGGTCTGGATCTTGAGACGAACGACCGGCTCGGGGATCTGCCCAGCATAAACGCTTGCCAGGGGCAGTTCGCCGATCTCCAGCGCCGAGAGCGCGGCGATGACGATCGCCTGGTCGAACGCAGCGGAGAGGAAGCGCAGGTCTTTGATCGTTGCCAGTGCCTCGGCATAGCGGCCACGTTCGCAGTGCCGGCGGGCGATGGCAGTGCGGGTGAAATCCCCGGTCGCTCCAGCGACCGGGGCGATGATCTCTTCCGGATGGTCGAGATCGCTGGCGAGCACCAGGCGCGCGATGGTGGCATCGGTATCGGTGACGAAGAGCACCTCGAGAGTGTCACGCAAGGCGGTCAGCTGAATATGGGCGATGTTGGCAGCCTGCGATCCGGCCAGTGCGCGGCAGAGCAGGGTATGGTACGTAGCTGCGGTAGCATTCAGTCGGAAGCCGGCGAGAAGGTCATTGCCGATGGCGCCAGAATTGCCACGGGTCGCCAGGCTGACCGCAGCGCAGCGCTCGAGGATGCCGGGAATCCCCTGGAGGTGACTGAGCAGCTCGGCCTGCGACCCGTTGAATCCATCCGCCCATGCCAGCCACTGCCAGTGCGGTGGAATGAGGGCGCAGGTCTTAGCCTGCTGCAGGACATCATAGTGCTCTTCGATGAGCGCCTGCAGCAGCAATGCCACGCGGACGGGATGCTCGGGTGGCCAGGTCGGATTGACGGAAATCATCCACGCCAGCTGCCGAGTGCTGCAGACCAGCAGGTCGATGCCCTCGCCAGTCATGCGATTGCGGTTGAGCGTGGAGCTGAGGTCCTGGCGCAGTGACTCATCGCGCAGCGTCCCGAGGGCGTTGAAGCGCGTGAGGAAGGTATCGAAGGTGGTGGTGTCGGGGGTGGTCATTGGACCGTCTCCAGGACCTGGGCCAGTTCAGGGCGCAGCCGATCGATCAGCAAAGCCATGGATGTGAGATATTGCCGCATGACCTGAACCTGCATCCAGTTGCGCTCGGCCAGCGTTCGTACCTGGGTGCGGTGGTGCATGCGCAGGAGCAGGTTGTGCATCGCGGCACGGAAGACATATTCGAACCAGTTTGCATTTGTCTTGCTGACGAGCTTGCCAAGCGCCATCTCGTAAGCCTTCGCTTCGACCTCGGCCTGGTCGTGCTGCAGTGGCCGCCAGGTCTTCATGACCTCTGACATGCCAACCAGCTTCTCCTTGCACAAATCGAAGTCGCTGAGTAGTCGCTGACGACGCTCCCGATATGCTTGGATGTCCTCGTCACGGGTGATGCGCACTGGATGCTCCTTGCCAAGCGCCTGCCCGGTTGCCTCTGGCAGCCTTCCGCCTATGCAGCCGGCGATGACCGCTCCGACTCCGGTATCAACATTGACGTTGACGAAGGTAGTGGTCGTACGGTTGTTGAGGATGATCACTTCCAGATCGGAGCGGAAGATCGTCCAAGTCCCCGAGGTGACCACCGTGCCGCCGCCATTCTTCGGGACATCCAGCAGGCGATGCTGATAGTAGAGGTGGTCGCGTGACATAAGCTTGGTGACCTTGCCTTGGGCCTCGAGGGCGAGCGGCGCCACGCCGTCGCCGTGGCTCTGGCCCTCATGGAAGGCCAGATCGTGGCCGATGAGATAGGCGGTCGCGACGCCCAGGTGGCCGGCCAGGGCAACCGCCATGGTGCCGGTGGAACGGCCGGTGCCGATGGTCGGCTCCGTGGCGTCGAGCCAATTATAGACGAGATCCCCCGGCCACCACCACGCCACGCGTCCTCCGAAGGGGGCTACGCTTAAGGGGTGCACCCAAGGGGCGGCGAAGAGCACGGTGCGACACTTGGGCGCGGCCTCATCGATGAGCTTGTGCATCTCATCGCCTCGTTCGACCATGCAGACGAAATCGGGCTCGATGCCGTTCTTGAGCAGACCGCCCAGGATCGAGTCGGCGCAGATCACCACATGCTCGTGCTGGATCGCGCGGATGCGCTCATAATGCGCTGCGCAGCTTGGGCCGCTGGCGATGCAGAGCGCGCTCTTGCCGGCATAGCGGCCCTTGTAGTCGCTGGTGCGTGGCTCGCGAAAGACGCGGTCGCCATTCATGAGGATGTGCTTAGCCCCCAGGAAAGTGTCGTAGACATCGTTGCCCAGGCAGTCGAAGCGCTCAGTCAGGCCGGCGGTGAGGGCAGGCTTCACCGTCCGTCGCAGCTCTTCTGCTGCCGGAGCGAGGGGATGGCTGTCTAGAATAGTCGTACCGGCGAGCTGCGCGATCTGGTGATGGGCGGCGAAGGCGGTGATGATGTAGCGGCTCATGTCCTCTGCCGTGACGATGAGCTGGACCTGCAGCTGCATCGACGAGCAAGCCGCCTGTATGTCGCAACGGCCCAGGCTGGAGACGAAATCCTCAAGCTCCGATGCCAAGACGATAAGGGTGATGGCCTTGCCTCGGGCCACGGGGTCCTGGCGCAGGAGCTCGATGATCGTGCCATCGCCGTATCCGAGGATGAGCAGGCCATGATTGAGGGTGGAAGTCGCCTGGCGCAGGGCGGTGATGGTCGCTGCACGGTCAATTGCGCTGGTGCGGGGCGGCCACTGAGGGGGCAGCCAGGCCTGCATGGCGGGATAGCGGGTGATCAGGAATTCTCGCTGCCTGAGATACATCGCGCGGGCGGCCACATCGCCTTCCGCGCTTCCCGGGGTCCTGGAAGCGGTGTCGCCACAGGTGGAGCGGGTCGCCGGCGATTGGCCGTCGAATCGGGGAATATCCACATACATGATTGGCGTCCGTTTCGCTGGCTCGACAGGGTAGGAGATCATAGTGGATTCCAGCTCGCGGTGAGCAAGGGGATGTGGCGGAGCGGGTGCAACGGCGGCTCAGACCGTGCGGCCATAGCCGGCAAGCGCCGGGGGCGCAGGTGGTCGGATACGCGCCAGCCATGCCAATCATGGGGTAAGGAGGTGGTTCAAAGTGAACCTGCGGCCAGCTGATGTCCGGCAGGGTCGCCCACAGGTTATGCGACTGGGGTCCTGTTAAAAGAGCTCCCCCAGGCCATGCGACCTGGGGGAGCAGCCATCCTCATCCTATCTTGATGCCTAGCCGAGGAGCTTCAGCACGCCCTGGGGCAGCTGGTTGGCCTGGGCGAGCATCGCGGTCGAGGCCTGCACCAGGATGTTCTCCTTGGTGAAGTTCGCCGATTCGGAGGCGAAGTCGGTGTCCTCGATGGTCGATTCGGCCGAAGTCAGGTTCTCATTCGCGGTGTTCAGGCTGTTCAGCGTCGACTGCAGGGTGTCGGTCTGGAAGGCACCGAGCGCGCCGCGGGTCGTGGTCACATCGTTGATGGCCTTGTCGATAACCTGGATGGCATCCTGGGCATTACCGTTCACCAGGTACTGCTGGTCGGTGAGGGTCTGCATCGACACGGTGGCGATATTCGGGTTGGTGCTCGTCCCGGTCGAGTTTAGACCGAGATTGGAGGCCGCCATGTTCTGAATGACCACCGAGGCCGTTTGACCCTGGTTACCTCCGATCTGGAAGACGGCGCCAGCATCCACTGAGACGGCATCCGTGTAGGTACCAGTTGTCTGCACGAGGGTGTTGGTGGTGGTGATCGTCGCGGTACCGGTGCTGTTGGGCACCGAAGAAGAGACCGGGAAGACGAACGTGCCGCCCTGGTGGGAAACCGCTGCGACCGAGAATACTGCAGTGCCACCCGAGGTGACCAGGAGCGCCTGGGTCGCGACACCCTCTTGACCGACATTACCAGTACCACCGGCTAGGGTCCCCGTGGTGGCGGCAGCGATACCACCTGCGGCAGTTCCGCTGATCGATATCGTCGCACCGTTGTATCCGGCGGTGCCTGCATCAGCGGTGATGACGAAGCTGTTGCCGCTCGAGGACAGGCTGAGGGTGAAATTGGCCTGCGAGCTGTTGATGGTCGACAAGGCGGATGCGATCGTGGTGCCGCTAGTGATGGTGAAGGTTCCACCAGTGAAGCCGCCAGAACCCGAGGCGATGGTGATCGTGACACCTGTGATGAAGGAGTTGCTAGTTGTCACATCTGGGTTGGTGCCTCCTGCGATCGTCGCTCCCGTGGCGGCAAAGGCAAAGCCGGCACCACCGCTGATTGTGAGGGTCATGCCGTTGCCACCCGTACCACCAGCAGCGGCAGTGAGTGAGAAGGATTGAGTGCCAGAATTGAAGGCTAAGGTGAAGAGGCTTTGACCAGCATTGACGGCGGCGATGTCGGTGTTGAGGGCAGTGCCGCTGGTAAAGGTGAAGGTTCCACCGGTGAATCCGGCGGTTCCCGAGGCGATGGTGAAAACGGCACTGCCAGAAAGCACTGCTGTGCCGGACACGGCCGTTCCACTCGTGAACTGCGCTCCGAACATGCCGGAAAGCGTTGCGTTGCTGCCGGTTATCGTCGCTGAGGCTGTCAGATTGGTTCCGAACATGCCCGAGAACTGAGTGTCAGCCACGCTGGCAGTCGCAGCGGTGTAGCCGCCGGAACCGATGACCGTCTGTCCAGCGCCACCGAAGCTGCCACCGACCAGGGCATTGGTCATGGTGAAGGTGGCTCCGTTGGCATAGTCACCGGCATCGGTGGCATTGATGGAGAACGACGCCTGGCCGCTCAGCGCGGCGACCGAGCCACCGGTGGCGAAGGTCACGGATATGCCGTTCGCCGCCGCATTCAATTGCTGCAGCGCGCTCTGCAGTGTGGTTCCCGAGGTGATTTGGACGTTGACCGCCTGGCTGGTCACGCCTGAGGAGATGCTCAGGGTCGTGGTTGTCGTGAAAGTGCCCGTCAGGGTGAGGGTCGATGGGTTGAGTGTGGACGGGGTCTCGGTAATGCCGAACAGGGAGGTTTCATTGGCAGACGAGACGGCGGAAGTTGCACCGGTGGCGACCACCCCGGCGTCTCCGGAGATGATCTGGATCCCATAGGTGCCATTCTTCAGGCCGGTGCTGGTGAAGTTGGTGACCTCCTGGGAGTTGACGACCTGCGAGTTCGACAGCGTGCCATCGAGCAGGTTCTTGGAGTTGAACTGGGTGTTCTTGGCGATGCTGTCGATCGAGGAGTTGATGTTGTCGAGCTCGGCCTGGTCGGCAGCGAGGGAGGCGGGGTCATTGACGCCGGTATTGGCGGCATCGACCGCGAGCTGGCGCGCGCTGTTGAGCAGGTTGTTCATCTCGTCGAGGGCACCCTCGCCGGTCTGCACCATGTTGATCGCCTGCTGGTCGTTCGAGGTCGCCTGGGTGACTCCGGCGATCTGGGCCTGGAACTGCTGGCTGATCACCAGGCCGGCGGGATTGTCCGCGGCGCTGTTGATCTGCAGACCGCTCGAGAGCTTCTGCAGCGATGACTGCAGCGCGGTGTTGTTGTTGTCGAGATCGAGCGCCGCGATGTTCGCAGCGGTATTAGTGTTAATTACAAGACCAGACATGGCTATCGTCCTTGACGGGGTGTGATGTCAGTATCCGTACTGACGTGAGGGTGGTGGTCGCCAACATGGCAGGCCGGAAATAGTCACGGCGGCATTTGGCGGGACTTGACCGGAAAAATGGCGGACTGGGGAAGGTAACCCTGGAGGGTGGGCTATTAATGTGGGGAAAGGGGGTCGGAGGCGTCAACTTTCCGCTCAAGTCGGACCGGCACCTGCCGATGCTACCCTTGGAGTCCCTCATGGCTCCACGGGAGGTTTGGCATGAGCAAGATAGATGCCATTTACACCAGTCAGGTTGCGGACGTCAGCAGGCCACCCCAGACGGCCCGCGACACGCAGCAGCAGGCTGATCAGGCTCGGCTGCAACAGGCTGTGCCACAGGATCAAGCGGCAGTCGACAGCACATCGACCGCAGCGGCGCTGAAGAGCGTTGCGGCACAATTGAAGCAAGTGGCGCAATCCTCGCCATCCGAGGACAGCCGCCAGCTCAACTTCGGCGTCGACGAGTCGACCGGCCAGCCGGTGATGACCATCACCGATCCCTCGACCGGGGAGCTCATCGGGCAGGTCCCGGCCGAATCGGCGCTGAAGCTCCAGGCCAGCCTCGAGTCACCGCAGGGCATCATCGTCAATCAGCAGGCGTGACACATCAGGCATGGTCTGTGCGTGGGAGAGCCACCGCAGACCATCGTTGACGGGGAGGGGCATGGCAGCATGAGCATTGGCAACAGCAATTCGGTCGTCAATACCTCGTCGACCACATCGACGACGCCCTCGACCACCTCATCGACGTCATCGACCTCGACGACAGGGTCGAGCGCCACCCAGGTCGGGGTCACAGCGGTGGCGAATGCCCGCACGACCATCGCCGGCCTGGCGTCGGGCATCGATACGACCAGCATCATCAACGCCATGATCCAGGCGGATGAGGTACCGGAAACCCAGCTCCAGGATGAATCGACCACTGCCAGCACCCACCTGAGCGATCTCCAGACCTTCGCCACCGATCTGCTCACCGTGCAGGCGGATCTCGATCCCTTGGAGCAGCAGAGCACCTTCCAGCAGCAGCTGGCCAGCAGCAGCGCCGATACGACCGTCAATGCGGTGGCCTCCGGCGCCGCCCAGAGCGGCAACTATCAGCTGAACGTCTCGCAGCTGGCGCAAGCCAACCAGATCGCGACCGGCGGGACCGCGCTGGCCTCGGCGACCACGGCCAATGGAGCCGGCAGTCTTCAGATCCAGATTGGAGCCAATGCTCCGACCACCATCGCCCTGCCCGATACCAGCCTGGATGGCATCGCCCAGGCGATCAATGCCGCCAATATCGGCGCCACCGCCTCGGTGATCAACGATGGCACCGGCTATCGCCTGATGCTGACCTCGAACAATACCGGCACCGACAACGCCATCAACGAAGTCACCGCCACCGATGCGAATCCCTCCACCAGCACCGCCCTGAGCACGCTGTTCTCGGGGTCGCAGACCCAGTCGACGCCGGGTGTCGGCGTGGGTGTCGGCACCGGCGGGGGCATGCTGACCATTTCGGCGGCGCAGGACGCCAAGCTGACCATGGGTGGAACCGAGAGTCAGCTGGGAACCATCGTCGAGCAGAGCAATTCGGTCAACAATCTCATCCCAGGCGTCGATCTGTCATTGTACAATACCGGTCCGGCAACCATCTCGGTGGCCAACAATCCGACCGGCGTGGTGACCGCGATCACTGCCCTGGTCACCGATGTCAACTCGGCCCTGACCTATTTCAGCCAGAACGGCAGCTACAATGCCAGCACCGAGACGGCCGGTCCGCTGTTCGCCGATCAGGACATGCAGACCCAGCTCGACGACCTGGTCACCACCCTGACCGGCTCGATTCCGGGTCTCCCGCAGACGATGAATTCGCTCGGCGCCCTCGGCATCACTGTTGACGAGAACACAGGCCTCTTGGATGCCGATCAGACCACCTTGACCAATGCCGTGACCGATGACCCCCAGGGGGTGGCGAACATCTTCACCAACACCTCGACCAGCACCTCGAATGGGGTTCAGTTCGCGGCGCTGACCGGCAACATCGACACCAGCAACCCCTTCACCGTGGATGTGACCACTGCGGCCACCCAGGCGACTGCGACTGGCTCGGCGGACCTCAACAGTCCCATCACCATCACCAGCGGCGACAATACCCTCTCTCTAAACGTCAATGGCCAGCTGGTGACCGCCTCAATCGCCGCCGGCAGCTACACCGCCCAGACCCTGGTCAATGCGATGGCCTCGGCGATCACCCAGGCAGCTCCCGCCGGCAGCAACCCCGACGTGCAGATGTCGGTGACGTCCAGCGGTGCCATCCAATTCAATACCCAGGGCTATGGCAGCACGCAGGCCCTGGAGGTCCTCTCGGCACCCAGCGTCCTGGGCATGACCATCGGGCAGACCGAGACCGGTACGGATGTCCAGGGGACCATCAACGGCATCGCTGCGACCGGTCAGGGGCAGGTGCTCACTGGACCAACCGGCACCTCGATTGCGGGATTGGTGCTGAGCGTCACCGCCCAAGTCCCCGAGAACAATGTCATGGTCAACATTTCGCAGGGGCTTGCCCAGCAGGCCTCCAACCTGCTCACCAACATGACCGATAGCCAGACCGGCTCGATTGGCACCGAGGAGGCCGCCCTCAACAGCCAGGTCAGCGACCTGGGCACCCAGATCACGGCGTTCAACGCCAATATCACCAATGAGCAGAGTCTGCTGCAAGCCCAGTTCACCGAAATGGAGAGCATCATCCAGAGCGCGAACTCCCAGGGCAGCTTCCTGACCCAATTCGTCGCCGGGTTGGATAATTCCTCGAGCAGCAGCAGCAGCAGTAGCAGCAGTTCATAACCGATGGTGAATTTCGCTGGTCATCTGCCGATACTGGGTACGCTTACAGGAGCTACCCGACCATGAACGCCACCGCCATCTCCGCCTATCGTTCAGCCACGGTCGTCACCACTCAGCGCGATCTCATCATCAAGCTCTATGTGGGTGCAGAGAGTTTCCTCGCTCAGGCCCGCGAGGCCATGCTGGTCAAGCCGCGACGGGCGCAGGATGTCATCCGCGCCCACACCATGTGCACCAAGGCGGCCGATATCATCACCGCCCTGCTCGCCACCCTCAACATGGACGAGGGCGGTGAGATCGCCAAGCAGCTGCGCCCGCTCTACGCCTTCCTGATCGTCAAGATCGGCGAGTCGAATCTGCGCAAGAGCGCCGACTTGATCGACGAACTGCTCCCCATCCTCGCCACCCTGCGCGAAGGGTGGGAGCAGATCCCCGACGAACTGGCAAATCTCTCGGCGCTGCCGAGCTGCCAAGGCGGGCACGCGTTTTCGCTGCGCTCCTGAGCCCTGCCGACGGCTGAGCTGCTGAGCCCCTGTGCTCGCCCCTGGCGTGCGCCCACCTCAAGCGCTGCCCCGCACCGACGCCAGGCTTCCGCATCCTGCTGCGCGCCCTACGCTCCAGCCATGAACCCGAGCGACCTGGTTGCGCGCGACCTCGCGGTGCTCTGGCATCCGTGCAGCCAGATGCGCGATTACCGCACCTTCCCGCCACTCAAGGTGGTCAGCGCGAGCGGCTGCCGGTTGACGCTTGCCGATGGGCGCGATGTGCTCGATGCGATCTCCTCCTGGTGGTGCAAGAGCCTGGGGCACGGCCACCCGCGCCTGCGCGCCGCGCTGATCGCGCAGGCCGAGCGCTTCGAGCACGTCATCCTCGCCAATACCACCAACGAGCCGATCGTTCGCCTGTGCGAGCGCCTGCTGGCCGCCGCCAATGGCCAGGGGGTCGCGGCCTGGGGACCGGCGGGGGCGCTCAGTACGCCGGGGCACGCCGTCCCGGGCCATTTCGCCAAGGTCTTCTTCGCCGATAACGGCTCGACCGCGGTCGAGGTGGCGATCAAGCTCGCGCTCCAGGCCCAGGCGCAGCTCGGCCGGCCGGCACGCACGCGCTTCGCCGCCTTCGCCAACGGCTACCACGGCGAGACCCTGGGTGCCCTCAGCGTCGGCGATTGCGGTCTCTACAAGGACACCTACGCACCCCTGCTCTTCCCAAGCACCCAGCTCGGCCCGCTGCCGTACCGCTCTGGGCCCGACGACCCGCGCTGGATGGAGGCCGAGCCGGAGTGGTCGGCGATCCAGGCCCAGCTCGCACCGCTCGCCGATTCACTCGCCGCCATCATCTATGAACCGGTCCTCCAGGGCGCCGGCGGCATGCGCATCTACGCGCCGGCGCTGCTCGCCCGGCTGCGGGACTGGGCCGACGCCCACGACGTGCTCCTGATCGCCGACGAGATCGCCGCCGGCATGGGCCGCTGCGGTGCGCTCCTGGCCTCGCATCTCGCCACCCCCCAGGCACAGCCGCTGGATGGAGCCCTGACGTCGCCGTTGGCGCTACCGGACATCGCGGTGGTGTCCAAGGGCCTGACCGCCGGGTTCCTGCCCCAGGCGGCGGTGCTGACCACCGAGGCCCTTTACCAGGCCTTCGATGGCGAGTGGCAGGAGGGCCGCGCCTTCCTCCATTCCAACACCTTCGCCGGCAATGCCTTGGCGGTGGCGGTCGCGCACGCGGTGCTGGATGTCTATGCCGATGAGCAGGTGCTCGAGCAGGTGGCACGCCACGGGCCGCTGCTCGCCGCCGGGCTCACGCAGCTGGCCCGGGAGCGGCCCTATCTGCGCAACGTGCGCGGTGTCGGCATGATGGCGGCGGTGGATCTGCGCGCCCCGGATGGCGGGCCGCTGAGCGCGAGCTCACGTACCGGCTGGCAGGTGTATCAGCTCGCAGTGGCGCGCGGCGCACTGCTGCGGCCGCTGGGGGATACGCTCTACCTGTTCCCGCCGCTGACCACCGGCACCGAGGACCTGTCGGCGATGCTCGGCATCCTCGCCGACAGCTGCCGGGATGTGCTGGGCTGAAAAGATGGGCGGCCGCAGCCTGGCTGCGGCGGCTGCTCAGGCGTCGGTCTTCTTGCCCGCAGCGACCTTGGCGCGCCCATTGATGCGCTGGTCGAGGAAATCCACCACCTTGCCGATGGTCTCCATGCTGGGGTCGCCCGGCAGGGACTCCTCGAAGTTCACCCCGAAGGCATCCTCGAGGTCCATCGCCACTTCGGCGACATCCAAGGGATCCTTGGTGATGTCCGGGACCAGCGCCTGGTGGTCGTAGTCGAACTCCTCCTCGTCGGAGGGCGGCGGCAGATTATGCAGCTTGTTGCAGAGGATCTCGATCACCTCGTCGCGGATGCGCTTGCGGTCCATGGCTGAATCCTTCTGGGGGCTGGCGCCCCGCCTGTCCGCCGCCCACCCGCTGCACCCTGGAAGGCGCGTCGAGTCGGCACGCAGTGCGATGGCATGGTCTAGGTGAAACGTTTGAAGATGAGCGAGGCGTTGTGCCCGCCGAAGCCGAGATTGTTCGACAGGGCGTATTCGATCGTCTGGGCACGGGCGTGGTTGGGCACGTAGTCCAGATCGCATTCGGGATCGGGGGTGGTGTAGTTGATGGTCGGCGGCAGCACGCCGTGGCGCAGGGCGAGGATCGAGGTGATCGCCTCGATGCCGCCGGCGGCGCCCAGGGTGTGGCCGGTCATGCTCTTGGTGCTCGACATGGCGAGCGTGCGCGCATGCGCGCCGAACACTTCCTTGACCACCTTGGTCTCGCCCGCGTCGTTGTACTTGGTCGAGGTGCCATGGGCGTTGATGTAGCCGATCTGCTCCGGGCTGATGCGGGCATCATTGAGCGCCTGGCGCATGCAGGCGATGCCGCCGGCGCCGGTCGGGTCGGGCTGGGTCTCGTGGAAGGCGTCGCCGGTGCAGCCGTAGCCGATCAGCTCGCCGTAGATGGTCGCGCCGCGGGCCTTGGCATGCTCGAGCTCCTCGAGGATGAGGATGCCGGCCCCTTCGCCGATGACGAAGCCGTCGCGATCCTTGTCGAAGGGCCGGCTGGCGGTCCCGGGGGACTCGTTGCGCGTGCTCAGGGCGCCGATCGAGTTGAAGCCGGCGATGCCGAGGTTGGTCATCGGGGCCTCGGTGCCGCCGCTGATCATGATGTCCACCAGGCCGCTGCGGATGTGGTGGAAGGAGGCGCCGATGCAGTGCGAGCCGGTGGCGCAGGCGGTGGTGATGCTGTAGTTGGGGCCCTTGGCGCCGTAGGCGATGGAGATGTCGCCAGCCGCGCTGTCGACGATCATCTTGGGCACCAGGAACGGGCTGACGCGCGAGGGGCCGCGCGCCATCAAGGTGGTGTACTCCTCCTCGATGGTGCTCAGCCCGCCGATGCCGGAGCCGACCACGCAGCCGACGCGGAAGGGGTCGGCCCACTTCTTGTAGTCGAGGCCGCTGTCGAGGATCGCCTCATGCGCCGCCTTGAGGGCGAGGAGCACGAAGCGGTCCTTGCGCCGGGCCTGCTTCATGTCGCCGATCACCAGCGCATTGTTGTCCAGCTGCACGGTGCCGCCGAAGTGGGTCTTGTGCTTGGACAGGTCGATGGTTGGGAGGTGGATGGTGGCGATGCCATGGCGACCCGCCTGGACCGCCGTCCAATACTCCGCGACATTGTTGCCATTGCAGGCCAACAAGCCCATTCCAGTCACAACTACGCGACGATCGGCCATAAGAGCTGTCTTTGGCCCGTTCGTCACTTCGCGACTTTGCCCTCGATGTATTTGATCACATCGCCAATCGTCTTGAGATCCTGGTCCTCTTCGAGCTTGACGCCGAACGCATCCTCAAGGTCCATCATGATCTCGGCGATGTCCAGGCTATCCGCTCCCAGGTCAGCAACGATGTTGCTGGCTTCGGTTATGGTCGCCTTGTCGCGAGACAAGCGATCTGCAATGATGTCGATGACCTTGTTCCTGATGTCGCTCACGGCCACTCCTTCGAGGCTTGCCAGTAATTAGGCTAAGCGGTGAAAGGACGGTAGTCTGTCGGGGCAGGTGCAACGGTCAAGGCGACGCTTCCAGGATCACCGGTCGCAGCCCGGGGATCGTCAGTGGTGCTGTGCTGGCCGGACGTTAGCGTTCGGGGATGGCGTTGACGACAGAGCGACAGGTGGGAGCGCCGTGCGGCCGGGCGGCCCGAAAGCCGCTCCGGGTTGCCCTGGCAGCCACCCTCGCCGGGCTGCTGGGCAGCTGCGGAACGGCCCCGAGCCTGCCGGAACCGGGAGCCAGGGGTGTGGTGGTGGTGCACGTCTGGGAGCATCCCGGCGATATGCCATCGCGCATCGAGGCCCGCCATATCCATCAGATCAGCAGCACCTTCGCCGCACTGACGCTCGACGACGTGACCATGCGGCTGCCCAAGCCGGATGGGGTGGTCTACCTGGCGGCGCCGGTGGCCACCTACAACCAGGACGTGGCCAACACCATCTCGCTCTTCGGCGCGCCCGGCGACGATGGGCCGGTGCGCTTCAATGGCATCTGGCGCGGCCGGCTGTTCGTAGGACGGGCCGCCACCGCGGTATTCAGCCAGCGCACCCATGGCATGGTGTTCACCGATGTCGAGATCGCCACCCAGGGCATCTGCCAGTGGACTGCCAACGCCGAGTGGCGGGAGAACCAGCCGCTGACCTATGGCAAGACCCAGCGACGCGAGGACGTCCCGGCGGTGGTGGCGGCGCTCGCCGCCCTGCCCCAGGGGCTCGAGCTGCCTGAATAGCCCGCAACGGGCTATTCGCTTTCCGGCCTCCCGTTCGCCGGCCTCCCGCTTGCCGGCCTCCCGCTTTCCGGCCTCCCGCTTGCCGGCCTCCCGCTTGCCGGCTTCAGGGGAGGCGGCTGACGCGTCGGATCGACCAGTCGATGGCGAACAGGATCAGCGCCACCAGCAGGGCCCACAGGCTGTCCCACCAGCCGGTGACGGCCGAGATGCTCTCGCTGCGGCTGAGATCGGGCAGTTCGGCCACCAGCGTGGCGGGATCGGTGTAGACCTTGCCGCCGGTGCCGGTGGCCAGGGCGCCGAGCGCCGGGCCATCGAGGCGCGGGTCGCGCAGCTCGTCGGTGGGCGGCAGCACCAGCAGCTGGCCGCAATCGACCTGGCGCGGTTCGGGGCCGGCGGCGATCTCGAGCATCCACATGCCGGCGCTGGGAGCCGGCAGATGGGCGGAGAAGCCGCTGCCATCCCGCGCCAGGCGCACCAGCTGCTCGCCGCCGGGGCCCTTGAGGCGAACGGTGACGCTGTCGGGCGGGTTCTCGGGCGGCTCGCTGCTGGCCGGGGTCATGTCGAGGGTGATGATGTCGCCGGGCGAGGCCCGGCGGGGGTTGGCGTGCAGCGCCCAATCCTGGTTGCCCAGGCGCCGGCCGGCGGCGACGTAGCGGAACAGCTGGCTGTGGAAGCGGTGCAGGTAGCGGTCGCCGACGTTGCGCCGCCAGCGCCAGGTGTCATCGACGCCGATGAAGAGCGAGCGGCCGCTGCCGAAGGCGCGGCTGACCACCATGGGGAGGTTGTGCTGGTCCTCGACCAGCACGTCCGCCGCCGGCTTGACCGCCAGCACCGGGCAGGCGCCCAAGAGCGACGGCAGCTGGTTCCACGCCACATCGCCGGCATCGAGCAGGCCGATATGGGCGGCGAAGGGCGTGCGGCTGAGCTGATGCGGCTCGTTGCCGAGGTAGCCGCGGCTGATCGCCGAGGCCTCGGGCAGGTCGACCGGGATCAGGCTGCCGAGCTTGCTGGTGGCGAAGCCGCTGATCGCGCCGGTCTCGCCCGGCAGCCACACCAGCCCGGCGCCGCCGCGGCGCACCGCCAGGTCGATGGAGGTGAGATCGGCCTCGCGGAAGGAATCCGGCCCGAGGTCGCCGATGATGATGACGTCGTAGTCGCGCAGTTCGCTGGTGGACAGCGGCAGATGGTCGGGGCCGGCATCGCTGGCCGAACCGGCACCCCAGCGCCGCCACTTGCCCTCGGAGAGGTAGGCGTGCAGCACCACCGTCTTGTCGCGGCGGAACGCCTCGCGCAGGTAGCGCACCTCGTAGCGCGGGCGGTGCTCGAGCATCAGCACCCTGAGCTTGCGCTCGCTGACCGTGACCGCCACGTCCTGCTCGCGGTGGAGCATGCCGGGCCCGCTGCCGGCCTCGACCACCAGGTGCAGCTTGGCCGGGCCCTCATGATGGAACACCGCCTCGAGGCGCGCCTCGATCGCGCTCATCGCCGCGCCGCCGCTGCCATCCGGCTGGACCTCGGTCTGGGCGCCGGCCTCGCCCTCGATGGTCAGGTGCACGCGGATCGGGCCCTTGGGCAGGGCGCGGGTGCTCAGGCGCACCGCCACCGGTTCGCGTTCGTCGAGGGCGACCTCGCGGTTCACCACCACCTCATCGATGATCAGCTCGGGCTCGACGCTGTCGGTGCCGGTGGCCAGCACCGCGACCTGCAGATCGCGGCCGCGCCAGGTGGGGGGCAGCGAGGTCAGGCTGCTGCCGGCGGTCACCCGGCCGTCGCTGACCACCACCACCCCGTCCGGGCGCAGTTCGGAGACCAGCTGGGCGAGCTCGTCCGCCAGCGGGCTGGCGGAGCCGGTGGCGCTCACTGGCCCTGCGATCAGCTCGCTCTCGGCGATGGCGCCGCTGACATTGCCGATCGAGCGGTAGTCCACGATCAGGTGGCGGCCCGCTGCGGCGGCGGCGAGGTCGCGGGCCAGGACCGAGGCGGCGGCGATGCGCGGGGTGCCGCCGGGACCGTCGGTGCGCGCCATCGAGGCGGAGCGGTCGACCGCCACCAGCAGCCGCCCGGGGAGGGTCAAGGTGGTGGTGCGCTGCCAAGCCGGTCCGGCGATGATCAGCGCCAGCACCACCAGCCCGGCGGTGCGGCAGACGCGCGCCAGCACCCCGAGGGCGCCGGGCGCGGTCTGGCCATAGCGCCGCCAGCCCCACCAGGCCAGGCCCGCCGCCAGCACCAGGAAGGCGAGCACGTGCCAGGGTTCGCCGGCGTGCTCGAAGACGAAATCGGAGGTGATGGAGGTCGCCGCGCTCATCCGGGCGACCCCAGCTCATGGCAGGAGTCCGCGGCTCGTCCCGGCACGCGCGCGATGCTCCGGATCAGCGTCCAGCGACGACGGATGCGCTCAGCGGCCATAGGCCCTCCCGGCCCAGGCGGCGAGCATGCCCTCGCCCAGGGCCACCAGCAGCGCGGCGATCGCCAGCGGCAGGCCCCAGTCGATGCCCGGACGGCTCGGCAGCGCCGCCTCCAGGCTCGCCACCGATGACGTCGGCGGCGCCTTCTCCAGCTGGCCTTCGCTGATGTTGGGCAGCACCACGATCGCCCCGGTCTCGCTCTGCCAGGCACCAGGCGGCAGCAGCAACGGCTCGCCGGCGGTCACCGCGACCACCGCACCGCCGCGCTTCAGGCTGGCGGTCTGGGGCGTCGCCAGGCCGGCCTGCCAGTAGCGCGGCGCGCCCAGGCGGGCGGTGAAGCGGCGCGCGGTGCGGTCGATCCACACCGGGGTGGTGCCGCGCCCCACCAGGGTGTTGTCGCCGGCAGCCGCCAGGTTGGCCAGTTCGATGATCATCCAGCCGCGACCGGCCGGCAGCGCGACGACCAGCGGCGCCGCGCCGGCACGCAGCAAGACCTCGGCCTCGGCGGGCAGGGTGAAGCCCGGCACGCTGGCGCGGCTGGCGAGGTGCATGGCCTCGTTGAGATCCTGGTCGCTGACCCCGTATTCGCCCCCGGCGCGGCTGCTGCCGGTGGCGACGATGCCGGTCACCAGGGTGCGCAGGCTGGGGTCCTGGTCGATCAATGCCAGGTTGCCCCACAGCACGCCGCCTTTGAAAACCCAGTCGCGCAGGCGCACGCTGTCGGCGATGGTGGCGCGCAGCGCCACCAGGCCGTGCTGCGGCAGCGGCTCGGCCGGGAACTGCGCCGGATGCACCGGCTTGGTCTCGAGCACGGTGTCGTCGGCCTGCAGTGCCGCGCCGAGGAAGTCCGGGCCGTCGGCGACCACCAGCACGGGCACCGCCGGACGCACCACCACCGGCAGCTCGAGCAGATTGTCATAGCTGAGGCCGTCGTCCTCGAGGCGCACGCGCAGGCGGTGCTCCCCGGCGGTCATCGGCGGGGTGGCGATGCGCACCAGGCCGCCGCTGGGGGTGCCGGAGGCCGGCAGGAAGGGGCCATCGTCGGCGGCGATCGCGACGCTGCGCGGTGCGCCGATGAGGCGCACCACCAGCTCGCCGGGCTGGCCGGGGTGCAGGTCGTCGAGCCGTTCGACTCCGGTGATCAGGGCATTGCTGCACGGCGAGCCGACGCGCCAGCGCGTCAGGCTGCGCACCCGCGGGCGCAGCAGGGCGCTGAGCTGGTCGCCGTCATCCTGCTGGAAGTCCGAGACCAGCACCACGTCGGCACCGGTGCCAACCAGCGAGGAGATGCTCTCGGCGTTGGCGCCGCTCGCTGCGCGGTCGAGCCCGCCCGGCAGTTCGCTGGCATCGAGCTTGCCGACCAGGGACATGGACTCCGCCAGCGTGCCGCTGGCGATCGCCTCGACCTTGTCGGCGACCGCCGCGATCACCACGGTATGGTAGCGCAGGTCGGCGCGCGCCAAGGCGGCCTTGGCGATCGCCAGCGGGCCGGGGTCGTTGCCGCGCGCACCCATCGAGGCGCTGCGGTCGACAATCAGCACCAGGCGATCGCCGCCGCCGAAGCCGGCGATCGACGGCCGCGCGATGGCCAGCGCCAGCAGCAGGATGATCAGGCAGCGCAGCAGCAGCAGCAGGAGGTTGGTCAGGCGGTAGCGCCGCTGCGCCGCCTGGGCGGCGGCGAGCAGCCAGCGCATCGCCGCCCACGGGCGCGGGCGCGGACGCTGGCGCAGCAGCAGGTGGATGAGGATCGGTACCGCAATCGCCGAGGCGCCCCAGAGCAGCAGCGGATGGAGGGCGGTGAGCACGGCCCCCGTTCTTATGGTGGGCAGGCGGTTGGGCTAGTCGGAAGTCGCTGGCCTGGACACAGGTGAGAGGCTTATTACTGGCGGCGCCTGGGAAGCCCATAGGCTCACGCCCATGCCGTCCATTGCCTCCGGCCGCAGTGCCCGTGCCGTTCGACGCCCCGCCAGCACCAGGCTGATGGCGCGGCCCCGGGCCTGGCGTGCCGTCGTCCTGCTGGCGGCGGCGCTGCTGGTGGGCCCGGGCATGCTCGCGGCGGCGACCGTCAGCACCTTGGATGGACGGGTGATCAGCGGACCTGCGCTGGTGTTCGCCGAGGCGGCCGGGACGGTGACGGTCGGCGGGACGACCCTGCCCTTGAGCGATTGCGATTGGCTCGAGCCGGGCGATGGCGCCGGCCTGCCGCCGGCCAACGGCAAGGCGCTGGGAGTATGGCTGGCGGACGGCAGCTGGATGCCGGCCACCGCCCTGGCCGCGGCCAAGGCCGATGACGTCATCCAGGTCACCTGCGCCCTGGGCACCCTCACCCTGCCCTTGGCCAGCATCCATGGCTGGAGCCCGGGCGCGGAGCTGCCCGGCGCCCACGAGGGCGGCGAGGTCGACGTGGTGCAGCTCGACAGCGGGGTGGTGACCGGGCGGGTCGACGGGCTGAAGGCCGGCGCGCTCATCCTGCACTCCGATCTCGATCCGACCAAGCCGTTGAGCCTGCCGATCGAGCAGGTGCGCGCCTTGTGCCTGAGCGTGCCGGCGAAAGCGCCCAGGGGTTTGCGCCTGAGCGTGTCCCTGAGCGAGTCGCATGCGCCGGTGCGCCTGGTGCTGGGAGCGTCCGGGTCGGCCGACCAGGCGCTGTGCCTGGCTGCCGCACCCCAGGTGGCGGTGGGCAAGGCGCTGATGGGCGCGCGGCTGCGCATCGATGGCGGCCGGCGCGTCTACCTCAGCGAGCTGACCCCCGAGCAGGTCGAGGAGGTCGGCGCCTTCGGCGTGGTCTGGCCCTGGACGCGCGACCGCAACCTCGACGGCACGCCGCTCAAGCTCGGCGGCATCCGCTATGACCGCGGCATCGTGGTGCACAGCCAGGCCAAGCTGGAGTGGAACCTCGCCGGCGCCTACGAGCACCTGCATGCGCTCGTCGGCATCGCCGACATCGTCGCCGACCAGGGCGATTGCGAAGCATCCCTGGTCGGCGATGGCACGGTGCTGTGGCACCGCGAGAGCGTCAAGGGCGGCGACAAGCCGCTGGCGCTCGAGCTCGACCTCACCGGCGTGCGCCGCCTGGAGCTGCATGGCGATTACGGTGCGCGCTTCGATATCGGCGACCATCTGGCGCTGGCCGATGCCTACCTGGTGAAGAGCAGCCGGCATTGAGCGCCGCGCTGACGCGCGCGTGGCGCCAGCGCTGAGCGACAGCCTGTAGTGTGCGCTATGGCAGTTGCGACCGGCGCGGCAGGTCGGCTAACGGCCGGGCGCAGCGGCTGGCGCAGGCGCAGGGGCGCCGGGAGCGCTCGCGCCCGGGCTGGCGCCAGCGTGACCGGAGAGCGCGCGGCCGAGCGCCTCGGGCGAGAGGTCGACGGCCATGATCGAGCGGTCGGGGCCGACCAGGCTGACATGCGGCAGCGGCTGGGGCAGCTTCCAGCGCGTGCGCCACTGCTCGGCATCGCCGCCGTTGTTGGGGTTGGCCCACATCAGATCGATCTGGGTGTCCGCACCAGCCAGCTGGCGCAGGCGCGCCACCGGATCGAGCGCGGTGCCCTCGAAGGTGACGATCACCAGGCGCACCTGGCGGGGCGGCACCAGGGTGGCCATCACCTGGCGGTAGGAGTTGGCCAGATAGGCGGTGCTGTCATCGAGCTGCTCGACGAAGAGGTAGAGCAGCCAGGGTTCAGTCGCCGCCATCGGATCGCCGGCCTGGGAGCCGATGTTGTGGCCGGCGATGCGCGGGGCCGGCTGGCCGACGCTCTCGTGGAAGACCACCTGGTCCAGCAATGGCGAGAACTCCTTCATGCGCAGGACCAAGGGGTCGGCGAGGGCGCGCGCCTCGCGGATGCGGCCCTGATGCAGGCGCAGCTGCACGCGCAGATAGCCCCCCATGCCCTTGAGGCTCGGGCTGGGCAGGCGGTCGAGCCGGTCGAGCAGCTGGTCGCAGTCCTTGCCGTCGGCGTAGGTGAGGCGCCAGTAGGCCAGCCAATAGAGGTTCTTGTTCTCGAATTTGGTGTTGATGGTGATCGCCAGCGCCCGCTCGAGGCGCGCACCGAAGGCGAGCTCGCGCGCCTTGCGGGCGTCCACCGGCAGCGAGCGCATCTCGGCGACCTCCTGGTCGAGGGCCTCGATCTCCACCTGGGCGTCGTGGATCTGGTCCTTGGTGGCGGCCGGCGGCAGCCCGGGGTCGGCGCTCGGCAGGGCGGTGGAGCGCGATCCCGAATCGCAGCCGGAGATGAGCAGCAGCAGGCCGATCAGCACGATGGGGAAGCGGGGCATGGCGGGAGTATGCCCCGACCAGGGCCGCTGGGAAGGCCGTCCGATGCGCCGGGCCGGCGGTCAGGGTGACGCGCCGGGTGGTCCGGGGGCGGGCCGCCCCGACCTGATCATTTCTGGGCAGCCAGATCGTCCAGCCCGGGCGCCACCTGGATGCGCACGAAGGACGGCATGCGGTCGCAGGCGACGGTGGTCGCGGTGGAGACGAAGGGCCGCCCCTCATCGACGTGCGGGAAGCTGTAGGAGAAGCGCCGCAGCGGGCGCTCATCCTGGTCGTAGAGCACCACGGTGATCTCGGGATTGGTCGCCGACGGCGGGCGCTGGGCGACCACCTGGCAGAGCACGCTGCCGGGCAGCGCCCCGGCATCGACGCGCAGGGTCAGCAGGTAGTCGCCGCTCAGGGCGATGGTCTTGCCGGGGCTGATCCTGATCAGCGGGGCCTTGTGGTCGCTCTCGGTGAGGTAGTCCTGCAGGTGGGTGGCGTTGACCCGCGCCAGGTAGCGCTCGATGTCGCGCTGCGCCCCGAGGAGCTCGGCGAGCAGCTTCTGGTTCTGGCCGACCAGGTCGTCGCGCTCCTTGGTCAGCGAGCTGATCAGGCCGCGGCTGGCGGTGGCCTCGGTCTCGAACTGGTGCGCGCGCGTCTCGTCGACCACGTGCTGATCGCGTTGGGTGGTGAGGTGCTGGTTGTCCTGCTGCAGGCGGGTGACGCCATCGGCGAGGATGCGGCTGAGCTCGTCCTGGCGCGAGCCCTGGCGCGAGAGCTCGCGCACCAGCTCCTGGGTCTCGCTGAGCTTGACCGCGAGCACGGTGGCGCGGTCATCGGCGCCGCGCAGGCGCAGCACGTCGTTCTCGCTCTCGCGCAGCGATCCGCGCAGCTGCTCGGCCTCCGCCCGCCGCACCGCCGCCTCCTGCTTGGCGGCGGTGATGGCATCCTCGCGCTCGCGCTCCAGGCCCTGCATCCGACGCACCTCCGCCAGATCGGCCTCGTGCTGCGTGCGCGCGGCCGCGTGCTCGCGCTCGATGGCGGCCCACTGCTCCTGCGCGGTGGCCTGCTCGGGCACCGCCGGCGAGGGCGTGGTCACGAGCTCCAGGCGGGTGCGCCCCAGCGACACCCCGACCGCACCGCCGAGCACCAGCGCGATCGCCGCCGCGGCCACCAGCGGCCAGCGCTGCGCTGCCGCCGGCGGCATGACCAGCGGCGGGGGGGCGATGATGGTCGAGGCCGATGGCGGCAGGGGCGCGAAGATGCGGGTCTTGAGCGCTTCGGGATCGCTCTCCGCCAGGGCCGAGATCTCCTCATCGGCACCGCCCATGGCGAGCGGGGAGGGGAAGCTCTGGGTGCGGTCCTGATCGGTGATGGTGGTGCTCGCCTCCAGGCCGAGCACGCCGGCGAAGCGGGTCAGGCGGTTCCAATGGAAATCGTCGATGCGCGCGCCCTTGAGGTTGGCGCCGCGCAGGTCGGTGCCCAGCAGGCTGGTGCCATGCAGGACCGCGTCGCTGAGGTCGGCGCCGCGCAGGTCGGCGCCCGAGAGGTTGGTGCCGGTCAGGTCGCAGCCGCTCAGCCGCGCGCCATGCAGATCGCAGTGCTTGAGGCTGGCGCGGCGCAGGCAGGCGCCGCTGAGGTCGGCACCGCCGAGGTCGGCACCATCGAGAGCCGCATCCTTGAGGTCGGCGCGGCGCAGGTTGCGCAGCGGCAGGCAGGCGCGCGGGAACGTCAGCCCGGCGAGATGGAACTCGGCGAGATCGCCATTCGCCAGGCGGTCGGCCTGGATCAGCAGGTCGGGGACATAGGTGTCGCTCTTCTGCACCGCCGGGTTGTGCCACAGGCAGGTGCCGCTGCCGCCGACCGCCGGCTGCGGGCAGTTGCCGTGCTCGGCATCATAGAGGTGGGCGCAGGTGGCCATGGGCAGGCGATCTACTGCGGCTGCCCGGCGCTCAGGCGCAGGGCACGGCGGCGCAGGTCGTGGATCTTGGCGCTGTCGGGGCGGAACTGGTAGTAGGCGGTGGCATGCTGCAGCGCCTTGGTCGGATTGGGCCGGTGGTCGGTGTAGATCAGCGCCAGCAGGTAGTGCGCCTCGAGGTCGGTGGGATTGCCGGGATCGAAGTGCGGCCCATCGACCTCCTTCTCGAGGTGGGTGATCGCCTGGTCGAAATCGCCGATCGAGAAGAAGTAGGTGCCGAGCATGACATTGGCTTCGGGGAAGGTCGGATTGTCGGCGAGGATGCGGGTGAGGTCCTCGCGCATCGCCACCTTGCGCGGCGGCTGCAGGCGGTTGAAGAACATCGCCCGCTGCCACAGCGCCTCATCGACCTGGGCCGGCGAGGCGATCTTGATCGCCTGGTTGTAGTCGGCCTCGGGGTCCCCGCTCGCGCTCTGCTCATGGCAGAGGGCGAGGTTCAGCCAGGCCTCCGGGCGGTTGGGCGACTGGTCGCGGGCCTTGGTCAGGTGGGTGGTGGCCTTCTCCAGGGCGCCCTGGGCCTCGCGCAGCGGCCCGAGGTAGAGGGTGCCGAGGTTGAAATGGCCGCCGTAGTGCTGGGGATTGAGGGCCAGGCACTCCTCATAGGCCTGGCGCGCCTCATCCCACTGCGTGAGGCGTTCGCGCGCGGTGCCGGCATTGAACCAGTAGTCGGCCGCATCCAGGGGGGTGCTGATCGCCAGGTGCGCGGCATCCTGGAAGCGCTCGACCGCCTGCTGGTAGTCCTTGGCGCGGAAGGCCAGGTAGCCGAGGTTGCACAGCACCTCAGGATGGTCGTGCGAGACCTTGAGCGCCTCATCGTACCAATGCTTGGCATCATCGGACTTGCCCAGCTGCTGGTTGGCGAGGGCGAGGTTGAAGAGCGCCTCGAAGGATTGCTTGTCGGCGGCCAGGGCGCGGTGGTACTGCTCGATGGCGGTCTCAAAGCGCCCCTGCATGAGCGCCTCGTTGCCCAGGGCGGTCAGCTGCCCGGCGCTGCCGTCATCGAGGACCGTCAGATCGGCAGCGGCAGCCCTGCTGCCCAGCGTGACCAGCAGGAGCAGTGCGAACCAGGCACCACAGGCGCGCACCTGCCGGACGACGAGTGCCATGGCACCCCCTCAGCCGGGCTGTGAGCCGGAGGCGGGGGCAGACGGCGGATCCAGCAGGTCGGTCAGAGGACCGCTCAGCTCGCTGGCGGAAGCCTGGTAGCTGCCATCTTTGATGCGTGCCTTGAGGGAGTCGACCTTGGTCGAATCGAACGGGCTCATGGACTTGAGGATCTGGACGTAACGACCGATCTCGGTTGGAGTTGCGCCCACATCCGCACTATCGCCGGTGGTACCGCTCGAACCGGTGGGGGTGGTGAGCGGGGCGGCTGCCGGCGAACCGGGACGGCTGCGCGGGGTCGGATCGACTGGCGGCTGGCTGTCAGGGGTGATCTTCATGGCGGTCAACAAGGCAGAGGCCCTGCTCCTACTCGAGTATCGGCGATCCACGTCCTGACTGAAGCGCTTTTCTCATCCGGTCAGGGGGGTGTCGCCAGGTCCTCCAGCTGTCGGGCAGAGCGTCGCGGCAGTGCCGCCGGACGATCTGCGGGGAGGCCCATCGCAGACGCTGCAAGTCTTTTTTTAAATTGATATTACGCGCATTCGTCGGCACCGGTCGCCCGCGCGTGCGCGGCCTCGCGGCGGCTTGGCATGCAGGCGCGCGGCGGTGCGCGGGATGCCCGCACGGCCGGACGGATCAGGCCTTATCGAACTTGATCACTTCGACCGGGCAGCCTTCGGCGGCTTCTTCGATCTGGTCGGCCAGCGATTCCTGGAGGTCAGGCTTGAGCTCGGAACGCTCGCTCAGGTTGGTGGTCTGCTTGCCGTCGACCCGCGACTCGGCGCGGATGTGGCAGGAATCCTCGGTGACGTTGAAGACTTCCGGGCAGGTGGTCTCGCAGGCATTGCAGACGATGCAGCCTTCTTCGATCCAGACGCGTGTAATGACCATGCTCGGCCTCCCCATCCGCTGTGCCATCTGCGGTGCCATCCGCGCAGCCAGGATGGCTGCGTGAAACGGGTGGGCACCGTAGCGGTCAGGGCCAGTCTCGCAAGGGTCTGCCACGCCCGCCATGAGAAGCGCTGCGGCTGGCCATGTGCGCGGCACATACCTCGATGCCCTGCGCATGCCCAGCTGGATGCGGCCTCCCCGCCGCGGCCCTGGGATAGGCATGCCGGCATTCCCGCCTACCATCGCCGCCCGATGCTCAATCGCCTGGTGGTGCTGCCCATCCTGCATCTGCTCAAGCGCCTGGCTGCCGACACAGCGTCGCGTCTGGGCGGCACCCTGGGCATCATCACCTTCCATCTCGGGGTGCGGCGCCGGGTGGCGAGCGACTGCGTGGCCACCGCGCTGGGCCTGCGCGGAACCGCCCGCCGGCAGGTGGTGCGCCGCTCCTACGCCTCGATGGGGGCGAGCTTCCTCGAGCTGTGGACGATCGGCGGGGTCGATGGCATCGAGCGCCACCTGTATTCCGCCGCCCCCGCCTGGCAGCAGCAGGTGCTCACGCGCCATCCCGGCTGCGTCCTGCTCTCCCCCCACCTGGGCAATTGGGACATCGGCGGCCACGCCATCCGCCGCACGCTGCCGCGCTTCATCGGCTATGCCAAGGCGCAGCACAATCCCGAGGTCGACGCGGAGGTGAACCGCCAGCGACTGATCGCCGGCATCGAGGTGCTGTTCGCCGAACGCGGCGACCGCACCACCGCGGTGCGCGCGCTGCGCGCGCTGCGCAGCGGCGTCCCGGTCGGGCTGATGGCCGACCAGGGGCCGGGCTCGCGCGAGGGGGTGCCGGCCTACTTCTTCGGCGTGCCCACCTACTGCCATGCCGGTCCCGGCTTCTTCGCCAAGCGCGCCGAGGCGCCGATCATCCCGTGCATGTGCCTGCGCCGGCGCGCCGGGATCTTCAGCATGGTCATCGGCCGCCCGCTGCTGCCCGGCGCGGGCGACGAGGCGGGGTTGACCCAGGCGTCGATGGACCTCCTGGCGGTGATGATCCAGGCGGTGCCGGGCCAGTACTTCTGGCAGCATCGCCGCTTCAAGAACCGCCTCGATCTCCCGCCGCGCGCCGTCGAGCCCTGGCGCAGGTGGGGCTTACGCCTGCTGGCCGATCCGCTACAAGCCCTGCGTCCACCAGCCCCGGGCGAGTGACCATGTACCTTGACATCGACGCCAACGACAACCTCCCTGCGCCGGCGATGGCCACCTTCAAGTCCACCGGAGCGGGCAACCGCATCAGCGCCGTGCGCCTGCACCTGGCGGGCGCCTGGCAGTGGTGCGCCATCACCGGCTGGGCCGATGGGCCGGTGGCCGCCTGGGTCACGCCGATCGAGGAGAGCGGCGACGGTCCGGCGCGCCTGCTGCACGGCGGGCCCCAGGGCCTGCGCCTGGCGCGGATCGACCAGCCGCAGGCGGCCGGGTCGGTGCGCTGGGATGTCCAGGACCAGGCGCAATGGGGCGAGCCCTTCCTGATCTGCCGCCCCGAGACCGAGGTCGCCCCCGCCGCTGCCGGTGTCCGCTGAGCGTCAACGCGCGGCCCAGGCCCGTCGCGTTGACGCTCGCATCCGTCGGCCATAGTCACGAACGCATGCTCCGACACGTCCCCCGCCGCCGGATCCTGCTCCTGCCGCTCAGCCTGCTGCTGTGCGCCGGAGCGGCGCTGGCGGCCGGCGCGGGCGACGAGCTCGAGGCGCAGTTCGCCCGTGCGGCCGATGATGCCGATGCGGTGGTGCCGCTGCTGGAGGCGGCGAGCACGCGCATCGCCGCACTGCCGGCCGAGCAGGCGGCCGCGCTCGCCATCCGCCTCGAGCCCTACTGCCGGCGCGCCTTCTGGAGCAGCGAGCGCCTCGATGACATGGCCGATATCGGCCTGCACCTGCACCGCATCGCCCCGGGCGAGACCGCCATCGGCATCGCCCGCCGCTACCGCATCAGCATCGACCTGATCGCCCAGCTCAACCACGGCTTCTCGGCCCGCGCGCTGCAGGCGGGCAGCCTGCTGAAGATCCTCGACCTCAGCGACGAGCCGCTCGAGCTGGTGGTCGGCTGCTCGACCTTCCGCATGCTGGTGTGGCGCGATGGCGTGCTGGTCCTGAGCGTCCCGGTCGGCCTGGGTGCGGCCGGCCACCCGACGCCGCTGGGCAGCACCACGGTGGCCAGCTGCGTGCGCAACCCCGAGTGGCGCGATCCCGACAGCGGGCGGGTGTACAAGCCGAATGCGCCCGGCAACGTGCTGGGCGGCTACTGGATCGGCTTCACCCCGGGACCGGACGCGCTCTTCCGCGGCATCGGCATCCATGGCTTCACCGGCGATTCGCCCGACAATTGGCTGGGCAAGCAGGGCAGCCACGGCTGCGTGCGCCTGCAGCAGGGCGACATCAGCACCCTGTTCGCCTTCGTGCGGCCCGGCACGCGGGTCGCCATCCGCCCCTGATTCACCCTGCCAGCCCGAGCGTGGAGATCGCCGATGACCACCGAGCCCGCCACCCCTGCCCATGAGCAGCGCATCCGCATCGGCACCCTGGTCAACGGCCTGGGCCGCGTCGCAGCAGAATCCTGGATCCGCCAGATCCTGCCTCATGGCTTCGAGTCCTTCAGCATCACCTTCTGGCAGACCCTCGGCCCAACCGACCTGGCCGAGCTCTCCAAGCGCGTCGCCGCCGAGCTCGCCGGCAGCAAGGCGGTGATCTCCTGCCTCTCGGTGTTCGGCAATCCGCTGGAGGTCGGGGAGAAGGACCTCGAGAGCCTGGATGCCTGGCGGCGCTGCATCGATGCCGCGCGGCTGTTCGGCTGCGATCTGGTGACCGGCTTCACCGGCCGCCTGCGCGGGCGGCCGATCGACGAGTCGCTGCCGCGCTTCCGCGAGGTCTTCGGCGAGCTCGCCCGGCGGGCCAAGGACCAGGGGGTGCGCCTGGCCTTCGAGAATTGCGACATGGGCGGCACCTGGCAGGCCGGCGACTGGAACCTCGCGCATGCGCCGGCGGCCTGGGAGCTGCTCTTCGACGCGCTGCCGGAGCCCCATCTCGGGCTCGAGTGGGAGCCCAGCCACCAGCTCGCCAGCCTGTGCGATCCTGGCCCGCAGCTGCGCCGCTGGGTGGCGAAGATCTTCCACGTCCATGGCAAGGACGCGACGGTGCGCCGGGATGTGCTGGCCAGGGAGGGCCTGCGCGGCAAGGAGCCCTGGGTCTTCCACCGCACCCCGGGCTTCGGCGATTCCAACTGGAGCGACATCATCAGCGACCTGCGCGCCGGGGGCTTCCGCGGCTCGATCGACATCGAGGGCTGGCATGACCCGGTCTATCGCGGCGAGCTGGAGATGACCGGCCAGGTGCATGCGCTGAACCACCTCATCCGCTGCCGCGGCGGTTCCTACGTGCCCAATCCGCGCTGAGGCGCCAGGCGCTGCGCTCGCCCACGCCATCCTGTCCCCAGGTGGGGTGGGTCGGCCATTGCCGCCTCCGGCGCATGCCCAGCATGCGACCATGCTGCCAGGCCGAACCGTTGCACCATCAAGGACGCTGCGCTTCATCGCCTGGTGGTTCGCCGGGCTGAGCGATGCGCGCACCTGGTTCCCCGGCTTCCGCCTCCTGCTGGTCGGCGTGCTGCTGGGCATCGCCGTCGGCTGGAGCTTCGGCCGCATCCTGCACGTCGTGGTGCTCGAGGAGCATTCCCTGCCCAAGCCGGTCATCAGCCCGGCCCCGGGGCGGGCGTGGGTGCATGTGCTGACCACCGGCTACTGCCCGTGCGCGCTGTGCTGCGGGCTGTTCGCCAACGGGCACACCGCGATCAATCGCGATGTCGCCACCTTCCCCTTCGGCATCGCCGCCGCGCCGGCCCTCATCCCCTACCGCATGACCCTGGAGGTGCCGGGCTATGGCACCGCCCTGGTGGATGATACCGGCGGGGCGATGCGCCAGGACGCGGTTCGCCATGTGGTGCATCTGGATCTGCGCTTCGTCACCCACGCCGAGGCGCTGCGCTGGGGCCGCCGCTGGATGTGGATCAGCCTGCCGGCCGATGGGCCGGCCGCGCAGGTGGAGACGCTGCACGAGGCGGGCCGGTAGCGCTGCCGAGGTCTGCGTCCGAGGGTCGATTTGCCCTCCCTATCGGCAGCGGGTATACTGCACTCCCCTGCCTGCTGAACGCTCCCGCGCCTGCCGCCGCATGGGCGGAGGTGCCGGGTATCCGAAGGACACATGCATGCGCCTGCGACCATGAGCCGATCGTCTACTGCCGCGCATGCGCGCTCCGCCTCGGCCATCGCCCGCAGCGACGGACCGTGGCCGCTGCGCCTGCTGCGCATCGGCGGGGTGCTGCTGCTCGCGCTCGCGCTCACCGTCCTGGTCGGCTGGCATCTGCAGCTCGGGGCGTTGGTGCGCATCAGCCCCGGCTGGGTGCCGATGCAGTACAACACCGCCCTCGGCCTGCTGCTGCTGGGCACCGGGCTGCTCGCCGCCTCATGCAGCTGGCCGACGGTGGCGCGCGCCGCCGGTGCGCTGGTCCTGGCCCTCGGCCTGGGCAGCCTGATCGAGCGCCTCAGCGGCGCCGACCTCGGCCTCGAGCGCTTCATGCTGACCTCCGCTTTCGTCGCCGAGCGCATCCGTCCCGGGCTGATGGGGGTGCCGACGACGGTGTGCATGACGCTATCCGGGCTGGCGCTGCTGGTGCTCGGCAGGACATCGGCGCACCAGCAGCGGCCGCTGGTGCTGGGCGCCAGCGGGGCGTGCATCGTCGCCATCGGCTGCATGGTGCTGATCGGCTATCTGCTCGGGCTGCCGGAGACCGTCGGCTGGGGCAACCTGACGCGCATGTCGGCGCTGACCGCGATCGGCTTCGTCATCTGCGGCGCGACCCTGTGCGGCTGGGTGCTGCTGCGCCATATCAGCGCGCCCTTGAACATCCGCGAGCTACGCCGGGCGATCGTCATCTACGCGGTGGTCGGCAGCGCGGTGATCGCGGTGATCGCCTCCGCGCTCTCGGCGGCGCCGCTCTACGTGCGCATGCAGGCCTCCGAACGCGAGCGCCTGGTCGATCTCGCGCATACCCGCGCGGCGATGATCGCCGAGCACGTCGCGCTGGTCGACGAGCAGGCGCGCCAGCTCAGCAGCCACCAGCCCATCCGCCTGTCGCCCAGCGGCATGCTCGAGGCGTCGGCGGCCGACCAGCTGGTGGTCCAGGCGCTGCACTCCTCCCGCGAGCTGATCGCCTTCGCCCGCTTCGATGCGCAGGACCGGCTGCTCGCCTGCGCCGGCGCCCTGCCCAGCGAGCGGCTCGCCGCGGCGCTGCCGGGAGCCCCGTCGCGTACGGCTCCCGAGCTGGTCCTGCTGGGTGGCAGCTATCGCGAGGCGGTGGTCGTCCCGCTGCTCGATGTGCAGGGGCACCGCGTCGGCACCGACCTGGTGATCGTCGATCCCGGGCACCTCGAGTCCATCCTCTCCGACCGCGGCGCCATCGCCGCCGCCGGCGAGATGCAGCTGGCGACCCACGACCAGGGCCGCCTGCGGCTGTTCGCGCCCGGCACCGACCTGATCCTGCATGCCTCCTTCCCGCAGCCCGGCACCTTCATCCAGCGCTCCGCCGAACGCGCCTTCAGCCGCCATCCCGACGCCCTGGCCTCGGACGACAACGACCGCCAGCTGCTGGCCGCGGTGTCGCCGGTCCCGGGCGGCGATTGGGGGGTGGTGGTGGTGGCCAGGGCGGAGGCGGTCTACGGCAACGCCGACCGGCACCTGCTGGCCCTCGGCGGCGGGGTTATGGTGCTGGCGCTGTTCGGCTCGCTGGGGATCTTCCTGCTGGTCCGGCCGCTGACCGAGGATCTGGTCATCCACGCCGACGATCTGGCGCACCAGATCGCCCTGCGCACCGCCACCCTCGATGCCGAGCTGGCCAACCGCCGGAGCATCGCCGAGGCGCTCCAGGCCAGCGAGGAGCGCTACCGCCTGCTGTCGACCGCCTCGCCGGTGGGGATCTTCCAGACCGATGGCGAGGGCGCGTGCATCTACACCAATGCCCGCTGGCAGCAGATCTCCGGATTGACCTTCGAGGCCTGCCTCGGCATCGGCTGGCTGACGGCGGTATGCGACGAGGATCGCCCCGAGGTGGACGCCCAATGGCGTGCGTGCGTCAGCCAGGGCACGGACTTCAGCGGCGAGTTCCGCTGGCGGACCGCCGCCGGCGAGCGGCATTGGGTGCAGATGCGCGCCACCCGCATGTCCGGCGATGACGCGCGTGCGCTCGGCTATGTCGGCACCTGCGAGGACATCACCAACCGCCGCCAGGCCGCCCAGGCGCTCGCCGAGTCAGAGGCCAAGTACCGTTCGCTGGTGCAGTCCTCGCATGCCGGGATCATCCTCGCCGACCATCACGGCACCATCCTGTCGTGGAACCAGGGGGCGCACGACATCTTCGGCTACAGCGAGGCGGAGATCATCGGCCGGCCGCTATCGGCGCTCATCCCGCAGCGGCTGCACGCCGGCTGCTTCGCCGAGCCCGCCGGCGAGCTCGCGCTCGGCAGGCCGGAGGCGATCGGCAAGACCGCCGAGCTGACCGGCTTGCGGCAGAACGGGCGTGAATTCCCGCTCGAGCTGTCGCTGTCGATGTGGCAGGCCAAGGGCGGGAGCTACATCAGCATCATCGCCCAGGACATCACCCGGCGGGTCGCCACCGAGGAGAAGTTCCGCGTGCTCTTCGAGCACTCCTCCGACGCCCACCTGCTGATCGACGACGACGGCTTCTTCGACTGCAACCATGCCGCGGTCAAGATGCTCAAGCTCGCCGACAAGAGCGGCGTGCTCGGCCTCCAGCCGGCGGCGCTGTCGCCGGAGCGCCAGCCCGATGGCCGGCTGTCGAGCGAGAAGAGCGCGGAGCTGAGGGCCAAGGCCTACCGCGACGGCTACCTGCGCTTCGAGTGGAGCCACCTCGGGAGCACCGGCGAGGTCTTCCCGGTCGAGGTCACCCTCACCCCGGTCGAGCTCGGCGGCCGCCGCGTGCTGCTGGTGGTCTGGCATGACCTGAGCGAGCGCAAGCACGCCGAGGAGGAGCGGCAGAAGTTCGTCGCCCTGGTCGAGAACAGCAGCGGCTTCATCGCCATGGTGAGCCTGGCCGGCAAGCCATTCTACATCAATCCCGCCGGCCGGGCGCTGATCGGCCTCGATTCCGCCGCCGACGTGCAGTCCATCCCGCTGGAGGCGTGGTTCCCGCCCGAGGTGTGGGCGCGCTTCCGCGACCACACGCTGCCGCTGCTGCATGCGGGCGGCTCCTGGCAGGGTGAGACCAAGCTGCGCAACCTCAAGACCGGCGAGCTGATCGACGCCTATGCCGCCGAATTCGTCGTCCGCCATCCCGAGACCAACGAGCCGATCTGCCTGGCCTTGGTCAAGAACGACATCCGCGGGCAGAAGCGCCAGGAGTCCGAGATGCGGCGCGCCAAGGAGGCGGCCGAGGCGGCGGCGCGCGCCAAGAGCGAATTCCTCGCCACCATGAGCCACGAGATCCGCACGCCGATGAACGGCGTGATCGGCATGGCCGGGCTGCTGCTCGACTCCCCGCTGAACCCGAGCCAGCGCGCCATGGTCGACACCCTCAGCAGCAGCGCCGAGGGCCTGCTGGTGATCATCAACGACATCCTGGACTTCTCCAAGATCGAGGCCGGCCGCCTGGAGCTCGAGGCCGTCGACTTCGACCTGCGCGCGGTGGTCGAGGATGCCGTGGGCATGCTCGGCCGCCCGGCGCAGGATAAGGGGCTGGACCTCGCCTGCGCCATCGCCGGCGACGTGCCCGACCAGGTGCGCGGGGACCCCGGCCGCCTGCGCCAGGTGCTGGTCAACCTGATCGGCAATGCGGTCAAGTTCACCGTCCATGGCGAGGTGATCGTGCGCGTGTCCTGCGGCTTCGGCCGCGCGACGGCGGAGGCCCACCCCGACGGCCATCAGCCGATCACCATCGAGGTCGAGGTCCTGGATACCGGCATCGGCATCCCGCTCGAGGCCCAGGGGCGGCTGTTCCAATCCTTCAGCCAGGCGGACAGCTCGACCACCCGGCGCTTCGGCGGCACCGGCCTCGGACTGGCGATCTGCAAGCGCCTGGTCGAGCTGATGGGCGGCGCCATCCGCGTGACCAGCGCCCCGGGGCAGGGCAGCGTGTTCCGCTTCAGCGTCGCGCTGCTCGAGCTCAGCCCCCACCTCGCGGCTGCGGACGTCGCCCTGGCGGGGGTGCGCGTGCTGGTGGTCGACGACAATGCCAGCTGCCGCGCCATCCTCGCCGAGCAGCTGGCCGGCTGGGGGATGTCCTGCACCGGCTGCGGCGATGCGCCGGCGGCGGCCGCCGAGCTGGAGCGCGCCAGCTCCTCCGGGACGCCCTACCGCGTGCTGATCGTCGACCGCCGCATGCCGGGCGTGGACGGCATGCAGCTGTGCGAGCAGGTGCGCCGCGCGGGCGCGCAGCCTGAGCTCCGCATCATCCTGCTCAATCCGCTGGTGGTGGCCGATCGCGCCGAGCGCCTGGAGCCGGGCATCGATGCCGGCCTGAGCAAGCCGGTGCGCCAGGGCGAGCTCTACCAGGCGCTCAACCGCCTGCTGGTGCACCAGCCGGTCCGGCAGCCGGCGCGTGAGCCGACCTCGCTGCCGGTGGCCAGGCTCTCCGGGCGGGTGCTGGTGGTCGAGGACAACATCGTCAATCAGCGCATCGCCGTGGCCCAGCTGGCCAAGCTCGGCGTGCGCGCCGATGTCGCCGCCAACGGCCTCGAGGCGCTCGCGGCGATCAGCCAGCTGCCCTACGATGCGGTGCTGATGGATTGCCAGATGCCGGAGATGGATGGCTACCAGGCCACCCGCGAAGTGCGCCGGCGGGAACAGGCACGCGGCGCCAGCAGCCGGCTGCCGGTGATCGCCATGACCGCCAATGCCATGGGCGGCGACCGCGAGCGCTGCCTGTCGGCGGGCATGGACGACTACATCTCCAAGCCGGTGCGCATCGAGGTGCTCGAGGAGGTCATGGGCCGCTGGCTGGTGCGCGTCGATGAGCCCGCCGCCGCGCTTCCAGCCGCGGCCGGCCCGGGGGCAGCGGCGGCTGGCGCGCCCACCGCGAGCGAGCATGCAGGGCGTGCGCAGGGGGGCGGGGAGGCGGCGCTTCCCGCGCTGCTCGATGCCGAAGCCCTGGGCCATCTGACGCGCGAGATCGGCGAGGCGCAGGTGATCCGCGACATCGTGCGCATGTACGCGCTCGAGGCGCCGAGCCAGTGCGCCGCCATCGCCGCCGCGGCGGCGGCGGGCGAGGACGACCGCCTGCGGCGCCTGGCGCACAAGCTGCGCGGCTCCAGCCAGATCCTCGGGGCGGCGCGCATGGCCGCCTACTGCACGCGCATCGAGCGGCTCGCCGGCGCCCATGACCTGGCGGGCTGCGCGCCGCTGGTCGCCGGCATCGCGGCGGTGGCGGCGGCGACCATCGGCGAACTCACGCGCGCGGCGCCCGCCGGCTGAGCGCCGCGCTGAATGCGCCTCTGCGGCAGCCGGCGCAGGCGATGGCAAATTCCCGCTCCTCGCTAGCATGCACCGGCGATGGCCCACGATGTCGACGCGGATTGCGGCCTCCCGCTGCCGGTTCATGGCGCCACCACGCCACCGGCTGCCGGCCAGCGCAGCGCCTCCGTCCTGGCGCGCCTGTGGGCCCTGGCCAAGGTCGAGCGCCGGCTGGTGGTGCGTGGCGCGGCGATGCAGGCGCTGCAGTCGACCACCTACCTGCCCTTCACCTTCGGCCTGCAGTTCCTCATCGACCATATCATCCCGTACTGCCGAGCGCAGATGGTGCTGTGGCCGATCGTCGCCTATGCGGCGGCCAACCTGCTGTGGTGGCTGCCGCATGGCTGGTGCACGGTGCGCGCCTACTCGCTCAGCCAGGCGCTGGTGCGCTCGATGGTCGCCCGCCTGCGCCGCCTGGTGGTCGACCAGCTGCAGCGCATGTCGCTGAGCTTCTTCACCCGCCGCGGCGCCGGCGCGCTGTCGAACCAGGTCACCGTCGACATGGGCAAGGTCGAGAACCTGCTCGCCACCATCGCCGGCGGCTTCATGGTCAATCTCACCCTCGCGCTGGCGACCGGGCTCTACCTGCTGTGGCTCAACCCGCTGCTGTGCGCGGTGGCGCTGTCGGTGATCCCGCCGCAGATCCTGATCCTGCGCCTGCTCGGCCATCGGCTCGACCGGCTCAACCGGCGCACCCAGATGACCGGCGAGGGCTTCTCCTCGCACATGGTCGAGTTCATCAGCGGCATGCGCCTGACCAAGAGCTTCGGCAACGAGGAGGAGATGGCGCTGCGGCTGCGCAACTCGATCGAGGACCTGCGCATCGCCGGCCTCGAGGCGAGCGTGAGCATGCGCTGGGTGGCGATGGGCATGCAGATGGCGGCGCAGTTCATGCCGGTGCTGGTGTGGTGCGTCGGCGCCGCGCTGTATGTGCGCGGCTTCGGCAACGCCACCTTCGGGCAGCTGGTGGTCTTCACCGGCTCGCTCGGCTTCCTGATCTCCGGCGTGCATGCCTTCACCGCCAGCTACGAGGCCTACATGCAGGCCAAGCCGGGCATGCAGGCGCTGTTCGGCATCCTCGACAGCGATGAGCTCGAGGGCTATGCGCATCCGACCAGGGAAGTGCAGCTGAGCGGGCGGATCGCCTTCGATCAGGTGACCTTCCGCTACCCCAACGCGAGCGGCGAGCCGGCGCTGCGCGGCATAAGCCTCGCCATCGAGCCGGGCAGCTGCATCGGGCTGGTCGGCGAGACCGGCGCCGGCAAGAGCACCCTGCTCGATCTGATCGTCGGCTTCTACGCCCCCACCCAGGGGAGCATCCTCTACGATGGCCATCGGCTCGCCGACATCGGGCTCAGGCAGCTGCGCCGCGCCATCGCCATCATGGGCCAGGAGGCCTTCATCTGGAACGCCTCGGTGCGCGAGAACATCCGCTTCGGCCGCCCCGGGGCCAGCGATGCCGAGGTCATCGACGCGGCGATCAAGGCCCAGGCCGACGCCTTCATCAGCCGGCTCGACCAGGGCTACGATACCGTCTGCGGCGAGCGCGGCGCCCTGCTCTCCGGCGGCCAGCGCCAGCGCATCGCCCTGGCGCGGGTGTTCCTGCGCGATCCGCGCATCGTCGTGCTGGACGAGCCGACCAGCGCCCTGGACCTGGAGACCGAGGCGCGTCTGCAGCAGGACCTCGATGGGCTGTGCAGCGGCCGCACCACCTTCATCGTCGCCCACCGCCTGTCGACCCTGCGCCGGGTCGACCGCGTGCTGGTCTTCCAGCACGGCCGCATCATCGAGGACGGCACCCCCGCCGAGCTCAAGGCGCGCCCAGATGGGCACTTCGCCCATCTGCTCGAGCTGCAGGGAAGCGCTCCGGCCGCCGGGACGTGAGCGGCATCCAGCAGGCGCCTGCGCCCGTCCTGCCTTGCCGGCGAGGCGGGGGTGGTGATAGTGCGCTGGACCCGTGCCCGGGTGGAGCGCCCATGCCAGACGATCTCGATGCCGTCCTCGCGCAGCTGCAGCAGGTGATCCTCGGCAAGAAGCGCACCCTGCGCCTGGCGCTGTGCTGCCTGCTGGCACGCGGCCACCTGCTGATCGAGGACATCCCCGGGGTCGGCAAGACCACCTTGGCGAGCGGGCTGGCGCGCTGCCTGGGGCTGAACCTGCGCCGGGTGCAGTTCACCAGCGACCTGCTGCCGGCGGACATCGTCGGCAATGTGATCTTCGACCGCGAGCGCAACCAGTTCGTCTTCCATGCCGGCGCGATCTTCGCCCAGGTGGTGCTGGCCGACGAGATCAACCGCGCCAGCCCCAAGACCCAGAGCGCGCTGCTCGAGGCGATGGAGGAGCGGCAGGTCACCGTCGACGGCCAGAGCCATGCCCTGCCGGCGCCCTTCTTCGTCATCGCCACCCAGAACCCGCACCATCAGATCGGCACCTTCCCGCTGCCGGAATCGCAGCTCGACCGCTTCCTCATGCGCATCGATCTCGGCTACCCGGATCGCGAGGCGGAGCGCGAGATGCTCACCGGCCCCGACCGGCGCAGCGTGGTCGAGGCGATCACCCCGGCGCTCACCAGCGATCGCCTGGTCGCGCTGCAGCGGCTCGTGCCCACCGTGCATGTCGCCCCCGCGCTGCTCGACTACCTGCTCGACCTGCTCGCCCATACCCGCATCCACCGCCCGGCCGGCTCCGGGCTGTCGCCGCGCGCCGGCCTGGCGCTGCAGCGCGCGGCGCAGTCCTGGGCGCTGATGGCCGGCCGCGACATGGTGGTGCCCGAGGATGTCCAGGAGGTGGCGGTCAGCGTGATGGGGCATCGCCTGCGCGGCATGGTCAACGATGGCAGCCCGGATGGCCGGGCGCTGGCGGAGCAGGTCATCCGCACGGTGGCGGTGCCATGATCGACGGGGCGCCAGGTCTGGTGAGCGTGAGCGCGCCTGCCGCCAACCCGGCCGCCTCCACTGGGCCCGCTGCGCCAGCCACGCCCGCGCCGAGGCTGCCGCCCTGCGGGCGCATCCGCCTGCGGCCGACGGCGGCGGTCCCGCTGCTGAGCCTGGTGCTGGCGGCGATCTACGGCGGCTCGATCCACTACCAGAGCAATGCCGGCTATCTGGTGCTGGCGCTGATGGCGAGTGTCGCCCTGGTCGCCCTGGTCGCCACCCGCAGCGCCCTCACCGGGATCCAGGTGGTCGCCAGGGCGATGCCGAGCGCGGTGGCGGGCGAGGAACTGCGCGGCTCGCTGACGGTGCTCGCCGGAGCGCAGGCGCTCAGCGCCGTGCGGGTGATCCTGCCCGAGCTGTCGCCGGATGAGCTGGCGCGCATCGATGCGCTGCCTGCCGGCGGCAGCGCGCCGTGCGATTTCACCCTGCCCGCCCGCCGCCGGGGGGTGCTCTCCATCGCCCGCGTGCGCCTGGCGACCACCGCCCCGCTCGGGCTGTTCCGCGCCGCGATCGACCTGCCGGTCTCGAGCACCTGGCTCATCTACCCGCGCCCGCTGCCGCTCGGCGAGCAGGAGCGCGCGAGCGCGGTGGCGAACCCGGCCCAGCGCTTCGGCCAGGGCGACTTCCTCGGCCACCGGGCCTGGATGCACGGCGATCCCCAGCGCCATGTCGACTGGCGCGCGGTGGCGCGCGGCAGTCCGATGCTGGTCAAGGAGTACGCCGGCGGCCTCGGCGACGAGCGCACGCTGCGCTTCGATGACGACCCCGACCGTGATCTCGAGAGCCGCCTGTCGCGCCTGGCGGCGCGGGTGATCGCCGCTGAGCAGAGCGGCGCCGCCTTTGCGCTGGTCGTCCCGGGCATCACCCTGCCCGCCGGCAGCGGCGAGGCGCACTACCATGCCTGCATGGGCGCCCTGGCGAAGGTACCGGGCTAGCCATGCGCAGCGCCAGCGCTGCGGTGGATGTCGGGCCGCTGCGCTGGCTGATCGCAGCGTTGGCGGTCGCGACCGTGCCTCTGGCCATCGACCTGCCGCCCTGGGAGGCGCTGGGCATCGCCGGCGGCGCGTGGTGGCGCTGGCAGCGCACCCGCCGCGGCCTGGGCGCGGTGAACCGCCATGTGCTGCTGGGCATGGTGCCGCTGATCGGCGGCGCACTCTACGCCTCGGGCGCCCTCGGCTTCGGCCTGGCGCTGGCGGCCCCGGCCCTGGTCGCCTGCTGCTGGCTCAAGCTCCTGGAGATGCAGTCGGAACGCGACTACCAGCTGTGCTGCTTCCTCTGCGTCCTGCTGCTGGCGGTGCTGCTCTTCGATCAGCAGACCATCGCCACCTGCGTCTACGCGCTCATCGCCATCACCCTGACGGTGATGGCGATGGCGCGCTACCAGGTCGCCGGGCCAGCGCTGGCGCTGATGCGCCCGCGCTGCCTGCGCCTGATGGCCCTGGCCGCGCCGTTGGCGCTGGTGCTGTTCCTGCTCATCCCGCGCCTGCAGCTCAACCTCCCCAATGTCGGCGGCGAAGGCATCTCCGGCTTCACCGACACCATGCGTCCAGGCGATATCGCACGCATGGCCACCGGGGACAAGGTGGCCTTCCGCGTCGAATTCGCCGACAACCAGCTGCCGCCAGGGGGCGAGCTCTACTGGCGCGGCCTGGTGATGAACGAGAGCAGCGACGGCGCCCTGTGGCGGGTCAACCTGACCGAGCCGGCCGAGCGGCGCAGCGTCTGGGCGGGGGCGGCGGATCTGCCGCTGATCAGCCAGGACATCGTGCTGATGCCCAACGGCCAGCCCTGGCTGTTCGCGCTCGAGGATGCGGTCGGCGAGCTGGTGAACGCCGACCTGCGCAAGAACGGCACGGTACGCTACCATCAGCGCGTCAACCATGTGCTGCACTACGCCATCACCTCGCGCTTCGGCGACCGCGCCACCGACGCCGACCACCAGGCGGCGCTGCCGCTGGCCAAGGTCCACCCCGAGGTCCAGGCGCTGGCCGAGCGGCTGAAGGCGGGCACCGACGGCAGCGCGGACCAGGCCTGCGAGAGGATCCTCGCCTACTACCACGACCAGGGCTTCACCTATACCCTTTCGCCGGGACGCATGGATGAGGAATCGGTCTACAATTTCCTGTTCGTGCGCAAGGAGGGCTTCTGCGCCCATTACGCCACCGCCTTCGCCGCGCTGATGCGGGTGATGGGCCATCCGGCGCGGGTGGTGGTCGGCTACCACGGCGGCGAGGCCAACTCCATCGGCGGCTTCGTGGTGGTGCGCCAGGAGCATGCGCATGCCTGGGCCGAGTACCGCGAGGGCGACGGCAGCTGGAAGCACGTCGATCCCACCCTCGCCATCCCGGTGAAGCCCGGGGAGGAGCTGGCGGCCGCGCAGCAGCCCGGCGCCGCGCTGAGCCAGTGGGCCGACCGCACCCCGGCCTGGATACCGGCCTGGCTGCATGCGCCCTACCAGTCGGTCAGCCAGTGGTGGCAATTCGCCGAGGCGCGCTGGGACGGCTGGTTCATGGGCTTCGATGGCGATCGCCAGTCCAGCCTGCTGGCCCGCCTCGGCCTCGGGCATCCCGGTCCCTGGACCCTGACCGGCCTGATGCTGCTGGTCGCCCTCGGCGCGCTGCTGCTGCTGCTGCTGCGGCTGCTGGGCCCAGCGTGGCTGCGGCGGGGCGCGCGCGTACCCGCCGATCCGGTGCAGCAGCTCTACCAGCGCTGGTGCGCGCGCCTCGCGCGCAGCGGAGCGGCGCGCGAGCCCTGGGAAGGGCCGCTGGCCTTCGCCGAGCGCGCCAGCGCCCTGCTGCCCGAGCAGGCGGGCAACCTGCGCGAGGCGGCGGCGACCTATGCCCGCCTGCGCTATGCCCAGAGCGGCGAGGATGCGCCGGCTGGCATGCGCCGATTCGCCGCGCTCATCCGCCAGCTGCCGGCGCGCCGCCCGCCGAGCGTGCAGGTGTCATCCAGCTGACGCCGCTCGGTGCACGGCGGGGTCGATGGGTCTGACAGCGTCCGCGCTTTACAGTTCCTCGACTGCCTCCTACGGTACGCCATGCGCGCGCCGCTCCCCCTGTTGCACTCCGTGATCGCCCTGCTGGCTGGTGCCAGGGTGTTTGCAGCCGAATCCGAGGTCAGCTACGAGGATCTGCGCGTCCAGGCCGGCAGCATGTGCAACAACGGTGAGCAGATCGCCTTCACCTTCATGGCCGGCGATCTGGGCGACAAGGACCAGGGAGTGGTCGACATCGGCACCGATTTCGGCTTCGTCCTGGGTGTGCGGGGGGTGATCGGCCGGGCGGCGGCGACCGTGGAGGTGGTCAATTCCGGGCCGGACATCGCCCTGAATGTCCTGGGCGGCGAGGTGCTGGGCGGCCTGGGCTACTACCTGGGCAAGAATGACATCCTCGAGTTCCTCGTCGGCCTCTCCCTGGGCGTCAGCAGCGAGACCGGTCAGACCGCGCTGAACCATCGCGATGGCAGCTATTCCGGCTATACCGGCGAGATCGGCTGGTACCACACCATCGACCGCACCAACTTCGTCCTCGGCCTGGTGGTCGCCGCCGAGCGCATCCATAACACCCTGAAGCTGCAATCCGGCGACGATTTCCCGGTGCGGGCGCAGGGCTTCGACGTCACCCTGGCCTTCGGCTACCGCTTCCACTGACGCCCCGCCAGCAGGCGCGCACGCCGGTGCGTCGTGGACCTCGTCGTGGAGCCTTGCCGCCGCCAGGCGGGGGAACGGCACAGCCGATGCTCCTCTCGCGCATCGGCCCGCCGCATCGTGCCATGGTGGCACGGCGTGCGTGTGGGCGAGCCGGCTCCGCTGCCGGAGCTGCCAGGAGGACGCCATGGTCACGCCCTATACCAACGCCACGTTCGCCAGCGACGTGCTGGCCTCGCCCCGGCCCGTGCTGGTGGATTTCTCCGCCACCTGGTGCCCGCCCTGCCGCATGCTCGCACCGGTCATCGACCGTCTCGCCCAGGACCTCACCGGCAGCCTGGCGGTCGGCGCCGTCGATGTCGACCGCGAACCGGAGCTGGCCGCCGCCTATGGCATCACCGCCCTGCCCACCGTGGTGCTGTTCCAGGGCGGTCAGCCGGTCGGCCGGCTGACCGGCTTCCATGCCCTGCCCGAGCTCAAGCGCTTCGTGCAGGCGCACGCAGCCTGAGGCGACCCGCCGCCGACCGCCGCAGCGGTGCGGCAAGCCCCCCCACGCGGCCCATCACCAGGAGTCAGCCATGATCGATCGCCTTGAGCTCTTGGACGCCTATTCCGCCGCCGTCATGGGTGCGGTCGAGATGGTCGGACCGTCGGTGGTCCAGCTGGCGGTCCGCCTGCCGGGCGCCCCGGTCCAGGCTGCGGCTGCCGATGACCCCGCCGACGGCCGGCAGGGCTCGGGCTCGGGCTTCGTCGTCACAAAGGACGGCTTCATCGTCACCAACAGCCATGTGGTGCATGGCGCCGAGGAGATCCGCGTCACCCTGCCGGATGGCCGCGAGTTTCCCGCCCGCCTGGTCGGCGACGATCCCGACACCGATCTGGCGGTGGTGCGCATCCACGCCCATGGCCTCAGCGCCGCGGTGCTCGGCGATTCCGCCCAGCTCCGGCCGGGACGCCTGGTGGTCGCGATCGGCAATCCGTACGGCTTCCAGGCCACCGTCACCGCCGGCGTGGTGAGCGCCATCGGGCGGACGCTGCGCGCCGGCTCCGGCCGCCTGATCGAGCAGGTCATCCAGACCGACGCCGCGCTCAACCCCGGCAATTCCGGTGGCCCGCTGGTGCTGCCCGCTGACGGCGGCGGGGAGGTCATCGGGGTCAACACCGCGATGGTCCGCTCCGGCCAGAACCTCTGCTTCGCCATCCCCGCCAGCACCGCCATCCGCGTCACCGCCGAGCTGATCCGCTCTGGCCGCATCAGCCGCAGCGCGATCGGCATGCACGGGCATGGGGTGCCGCTGCTGCGCACGGTGGTGCGCTTCCATGGGCTGACGCAGGACCACGCGCTGTTCGTCACCGCGGTCGCACCCGCCAGCCCGGCGCATGCCGCTGGCCTGAGCGCCGGCGACTACATCATCGCCTGCGCCGGGGAGCAGGTGCTCAGCCAGGACGATCTCTTCCGCGTGCTCACCCGGCATCCGGCCGCGACACCGCTCCAGCTCTCGGTGCTGCGCGGCGCCACCCGCGTCGAGCTCACCGTGGTGCCGACGCAGCGCTGAGCTGACGGCGCGGCGCGGCGAGGGGGGTCAGCGGCGGCCGGCCCGCTGCCAGGGCCGCAGAGCTTCAGGAGGGCAGCAGATGGCCGATCCCGCACGCAGCGTCCCGGAGAACCAGGCGGGCGACTTCTTCGTCGACGACACCTGCATCGACTGCGATACCTGCCGGCAGGTCGCGCCGCTGGTGTTCGCCGCGGCGGACGGCCATTCCTACGTCCAGCTGCAGCCGGACGCGTCCGCGCTCACCAGCGCGGCGCACGCGCTGCTGTGCTGCCCGACCGCATCGATCGGCGCACGGTCACGGCATGCACGCGCCGCAGTCGCTGCGGCGGTGGCGGACTTCCCGCTGCCCATCGCTGAGGGGGTATGGTCGTGCGGCTTCAATGCCGCCGGCTCCTTCGGCGCGCACAGCTACCTGCTGCACCACCCGCAGGGGCACTGGCTGATCGACTCCCCACGCTGGCAGCCGCAGCTGGCGCGCTCCCTCGCGGACCTCGGCGGGGTGGCGCGCATCTTCCTCACCCACCGCGACGATGTCGCCGACGCACAGCGCTATGCGCGGCACTTCTCGGCCCAGGTGGTGATCCATGAGCTGGATGCCGACGCCTATCCGCATGCCGACCGCCTGATCCACGGCCAGGCGGTCCAGCAGCTGGCGGAGGGCCTCCAGTGCCTGCCGCTCAGCGGGCACACCGCCGGCAGCATGGCGCTGCTGGCCCATGGGCGCTACCTCTTCAGCGGCGATCACCTGTGGTGGAGCCGCACCCAGGGCCGCCTGGCGGCCTCGCGCTCGGCCTGCTGGCATTCCTGGAGCGAGCAGTGCGCCTCCATGCGCCGCCTCGCCGAGCTGCCCTTCACCTGGGTGCTGCCCGGACACGGTGAGCGCATCGCCCTCGATCCCGCTGCCAGGCAGCGCGAACTCGCCGGGCTGATCATGCGCATGGAGCAGCCCGGAGATCCCGACGGCTGACGCCCGGCGTCAGCGGCCGTGGTGGCCGAAGAACGGGATCGGCAGCGGGAAGGGGAAGCCCACCACCGGGTGGTGGTAGTAGCCGCCGCCATAATAGCCGTGGCTGGATCCGTAATAGCCACCGTAATAGCCGCCGTAGTAGGGGTAGCCGTAACCGTAGCCGTAGCCGTAGATCGGCGCGCCGATCACCACCGAGCTGGAGTAGTCCACCCCCGGTGCCTGCTCGACCACCACCGTATCGCCCGCCGGCTGCTGGACCACCGAGGGTGGCGGGATCTGCTGGCCGGCCACCGGCGGGGGTTCGGCGGAGAGCTCCTCATAATGGGCGGGGATCCACACCCATTTGCCTGCCGGATCAGTGACCCAACGGCCATCCGCCCAGGCCAGGGTGGTCTGCGGCGGAACCTGGGACGGCTGCCAGCTGCCGGAGCGCCAGGTGTACTCGGCTCCGGTCCACTCCCAGCGGCCAGGCACCCAGAGGTAGCCGGCCGCCTGCCAGGACGCCGGCACCGGATGTGACGGTGGCGGCGGGGGGGAGGTGGGCCCGGCCGGCTGGACGGCGACCGGCGGCGGTGGTGGCGCGGTGGACGCCGTGGCGGCTGCCATTACGGGCGGTGGGGCATCGCCGGCGGTCACTGCGGCTGCGCCCACGCCGACGGCCAGGAGCGAGGCCAGGGTGGTGATGCGGGTGGCGGCGAGGAGTGTCATGGCGACCTCAAACGCTATTAAGAGGGAGGGCTGGGACGAGCTGAGAGGATGGCGGGAACGGCTGGAGGCGACCAGAAGCTGGGGCGCCGGAGCGCTCAAAGCACCAGGATGCGTGTCGCGCGCACGTCGCGGACCAGGCGACATTCGGTGTCGATACTCCTGCACTCATGGGGACGTCCCCTGCGCCGCCAGCTGACATCACCGGGCCGCGTTGGTGGGAGCCGAGACTCCTCAGGGGGGTCAACGGCAGCGCCGATCGCTGGTATGATTCCGGGTCGGACGATGCCTGCGGTCACGGCGCATCACCCAGCGGAGTCCTGGGGTCGTATGAAACGCTTCGCCGGCGTCGTCCTGCCCGCATCCTGCACGCCCTGCCGGCGTCAGTTATGCATACGATTGTATTGCTCTAACTCGGAATGTGGTTGATGGTTGTGTCTACAAACGACCTCGGATATCCTGTCACATCCACATCCCGCCGGCGTTCCCTAGCCTGCGCGGCGCGCGGGTGCACCCGTGCGCCAGGGCCCTCTTCTCCTACGACCAGTCCCGTCGTAGACCCCGTCCACGACCCGTCCCTTCTCTGGAGCGACCATGGCTGATCCCCAACCCACCACTGGCAACGTCGCACGTCAGGCCCCCGAAGGGGCGGCGGTGCCCAACGACAAGCAGCTCGTGGCCCAGGCGCAGGTGGCCTTCGAGGAGATCCGCGGCGAGCTCGCCAAGGTGATCGTCGGCCAGGATACCGTCATCGAGGAGCTCCTGATCGCGATCTTCGCCAAGGGCCATTGCATGCTCGAGGGCGTGCCCGGCCTGGCCAAGACCCTGCTGATCTCGACCCTGGCGCGCACCCTGCACCTGTCGTTCAAGCGCATCCAGTTCACCCCCGACCTGATGCCCTCCGACATCGTCGGTACCGAGGTCCTGCAGGAGGACCCGGTGACCAAGGCGCGGGTGTTCAAGTTCCTCCGCGGCCCGATCTTCTCCAACATCGTGCTGGCGGACGAAATCAACCGCACCCCGCCCAAGACCCAGGCCGCGCTGCTCGAGGCGATGCAGGAGAAGAGCGTCTCGGTCGGCAACGACCAATTCAAGCTCGACCAGCCGTTCTTCGTGCTCGCGACCCAGAACCCGATCGACCAGGAAGGCACCTACCCGCTGCCCGAGGCGCAGCTTGACCGCTTCATGTTCAAGGTCTTCGTCGGCTACCCGTCCGATGACGAGGAGCTCGAGATCATGCGCCGCGTCGCCAGCCCGGCGATGGCCACCGCCGAGAAGGGCGTGCGCCAGGTGCTCAACGGCGATCAGATCAAGGCCTTCCAGCAGCTGGTGCTGCGCGTGCCGGTCGCCGACCATGTGCTGCAGTACGCCAAGGCCCTGGTGCGCGCCACGCGGCCGGCCAGCGAGGAGTCGCCCGACTTCATCAAGGAATGGATCTCCTGGGGTGCCGGACCGCGTGCGAGCATCAACCTCATCCTCGCGGCCAAGGCGCGGGCGGTGCTCTACGGCCAGTTCCATGCGACCATCGAGGACATCGATGCGGTGGCGGTGCCGGTGCTGCGCCATCGCATCGCCTGCAGCTATACCGCCACGGCCGAGGACATCACCACCGACATCGTGGTGGCGAAGCTCATCGCCAGCATCCCCAAGCATGAGAAGCAGCCGGCCGCGGTGGCCAAGCGGTGAGCGGTCGGCCACCGGCCGTGCGGCCGGTCGGCCACTCCGGCCCCGCTCCGGCTGCCACCTTCACTCGCTCCTCGATGCGGATGTCTTAGCGCATGGCCAAAACCTATCTCGATCCGAAGATCCTGGCCAAGATCAGCCGGCTTGACCTCAAGGCCAAGTACGTCGTCGAAGGCTTCATCTCGGGCATGCACAAGAGCCCGTACAAGGGCTTCAGCGTCGAATTCGCGCAGCACCGCGGCTACGTCGCCGGCGACGACCTCAAGCATCTCGACTGGCGCGTCTACGCCAAGAACGAGCGCCTCTACATCAAGCAGTACGAGGCCGAGACCAACCTGGTGACCACCATCCTGATGGATGCCAGCAGCTCGATGGCCTATACCAGCCCGAACGCCAAGGGTGCGAGCGCCAAGCTCGAGTACGCCAAGCTGGTGGTGGCCTCGCTCAGCTACCTGGTGCTCGGCCAGAGCGATGCGGTGGCGGTGGGGGTGTTCGATCAGGAGATCAAGGACTTCGTCCCGCGCTCGACGCGCAAGGTGCACATCAACCGCATCTGCGCCACCCTGGCCAAGATCGAGCCGCAGAACAAGACCGGGGTCGGCGCGGTGATGCATGCGATCGCCGAGCGGGTCAAGCGGCGCGGCATCATCGTCGTGGTGAGCGACCTGTTCGACACCTTGGAGGACGTGCTCTCGGGCATCCAGCACCTGCGCCACGACGGCCACGAGGTGGTGCTGCTGCACCTGCTCGACCGCGACGAGCTGACCTTCCCCTTCGAGGGCCTGGTGCAATTCAAGGGCCTGGAGATCGCCAACCAGGTGCTCTGCCATCCGCGCATGGTCAAGAAGACCTACCTCGAGGAGCTGCACAAGTTCCTCACCGCGGTCAAGGGCGCCTGCACGCGCAATGGCGTGGACTACGTGCAGATCTCCACCGATACGCCGGTCGACATCGCGCTCTCGGCCTACCTCACCAGCCGTGAGCGCATGATGCTCAGCGGCGGACGCGGGGCGGGACGCTGATGAGCTTCCTCAACGCCTTCCTCGCCGGCTTCGCCGCCCTCGCCGCCATCCCGATCATCATCCACCTGCTCAACCAGCGCCGCTTCAAGGTGGTGTCCTGGGCGGCGATGGAATTCCTGCTCGCCACCATCGAGAAGAACTCCCGCCGGCTGCAGCTGCGCGACATCATCCTGATGGCCCTGCGCGCCGCCGCGATCGCCTTCCTCGCGCTCGCCCTCGCGCGCCCGACCATCGCTCCCGGCGGGCTCAGCCTGATCGGGCAGCAGGGCGAGACCGCCGCGGTGGTGCTGCTCGACAACAGCCTGTCGATGGGCTACCAGGTCGGCAACGAGACGCGCTTCGCCCTCGCCAAGCGCAAGGCCAAGGAGATCATCGAGCACCTGCCGCCGGGCTCAGGTGTCGCCCTGGTGCTGGTCAGCGACATCCCGGTGGACGACATCCCCGAGCCCAGCCACGACATCGCCTTCGCGGTCTCCGAGGTGGGCAAGGCGCCGCTCTCCGACGGCGGCACCGACATCGCCGGCGGAATCGCGCGCGCGTGGAAGATCCTGAAGACCGCGCCGGCGGTGAGCAAGGAGATCTACCTGATCACCGACAACCAGGCCAACGGCTGGCCGTCGGCCGACAATGCCGCCTGGAGCAAGCTCTCCGACGAGATCGCTGCGGCCAAGCCGGCGCCCAAGCTCTTCGTCACCCACGTCGGCGACGGCGCCACCGACAATGTCTCGGTCGACAGCCTGGTCGCCGAGGACGAGCAGGTCACCACCGAGAGCGACGTCGGCTTCATCGCCACGGTGCACAGCCACGGCACCGCCCCGGCGCACGGCGTGAGCGTCGAGCTGCAGGTCGGCGACGGCAAGGCGGGGCCGATGCGCACGGTCGCCAGCCAGGTGCTCGACAGCGTCGACGGCGTGCAGCAGGTGCGCCTGGAGACGCGCTTCACCGAGGGCGGCGACCACCGGGTGGCGGTCACCACCGGCATCGACCACCTGCCGGCGGACAATTCCCGCTACCTGGCGCTGTCGGTGATCGACCGCGTGCGCGTGCTGATCATCGATGGCAGCCCGGCCGAATCCGGCCAGGGCTTCGGCGGCGAGAGCGACTTCCTCAAGGCCGCGCTTTCCCCGCGCGACCTCGATGCCGAGGAGCACAAGGCGCTGATCGACACCGAGGTCACCAGCCTCGCCGGTCTGGCGGACAAGACCCTGCGCGACTTCAGCGCGGTGATCCTCGCCAACCTCGGGGAGCTGCCGCCCGGCCTGGTCGAGGGGCTGAAGACCTACGTCAAGGCCGAGGGCCATGGCCTGATCATCTTCCTCGGCGACAACGTCCAACCCGGGCGCTACAACCAGCTGCTCTACGACCAGGCCGGCCTGCTGCCCGGCAGGCTGAGCGAGCACATGATCGAGGCGGATGAGGAGGCCGGCGCCGGCAAGGAGCACGGCTTCGGCTTCGCGACCAGCAACCTCAGCCATCCGGTGGTGTCCTTCTTCGCCGACAAGGAGACCCAGCCGTTCCTCGCCCAGCCGCGCTTCCGCAAGGCCTTCACGGTCGAGATCCCGGCCGCGGATCTGATCGCGTCACCGGCTGCCCCGGGTGCCACCGCCCCGGCGCCCGGGGCCAGCGCTCCAGCTCCGGCGCCCACCCCTGCACCCGGCACGGCGCCGGCGGCTGGCAGCGGCAGCGTTGCGGTGGTGGCACGCTTCCAGGGCCTCCAGCCGGCGATCATCGAGCGCTCCACCGGCCGCGGCAAGGTGCTGCTGTTCGCCTCGAGCGCCAGCCGCAGCTGGGGCGATTTCCCGCTGCGTCCGGCCTTCCTCATGCTCGCCCGGCGCATGGTCGCCGAGGTCGCGGGCGCGCACCAGCCGGACAAGACCATGCTGGTGCACGACCGCATCGTCGAGACCTTCGGCGCCAAGGAGGCCGGGGCGGCGGTGACGGTGCGCGATCCGCGCGGCGGCAGCTCGCAGATCACCGCGCTGCTGACCCAGTCCGGCGAGCTCAGCCAGGTGGAGGACAGCGACACCCATTTCGCCGGCTTCTACCAGCTCACCCGCCCGGGCGCGGAGGCCATCCACATCTTTGCCGTCAATCCGCCGCGCGCCGAGAGCGAACTGGAAGCCCTCGACGAGGCGAGCCTGCGCGCGCGCTTCCCCAAGCTCGACTTCCAGTGGCTCGACGGCCATGCCGCGCTCACCGGCGTGATCGACCAGAAGCGCTCCGGGCGCGAGATCTGGCCGCTGCTGTTCGCCCTCACCTGCCTGTGCCTGATGGCCGAATCCTTCCTCGCCCTGCGCTGGGCCCCGAGGGGAGCATGAAGGCGATATGAAGCTATTGCTCTGGCTGCTGTTCTTCCGCGACATCGGCGGGCGAGACGTCGAGATCGTCTGGCCGCCGCACCTGCCCAACGCCAACACCCCCTTGGCGCGGCTGCTGTTCCTCATCCTCGCCGGCGCGCTGGTCGCGCTGGTCATCTGGGTCTACAAGCGCGAGCCCGACTACCTGCACCAGCCGCGCCGCCGCCAGCTCACCGCCCTGCGCATCGCCGCGGGCGCGGTGCTGCTCTTCATCCTCACCGGCGCCTTCCTCGACGTGCTGCACCGCGAGGAGTCCAAGGGCACGCTGGTGATGCTGTTCGACAGCTCGGCCTCGATGTCGATCATGGATCGCCACAGCGACGAGCAGGAGGCAGCCGCGCTGCAGACGGTGGTCGCCCAGGACGGCGCCGCCACCCCGGTCGAGGTCGCCAAGACCTCGCGCAGCGACCTGGTGAAGCTGGCGCTGGCCAACCGCAAGCTCGCTTTCCTCAAGGAGGTGGGCGGCAAGTTCAAGCTCGAGGCCTACACCTTCGGCCAGAGCGCCCAGATCACCCCGCTCGAGCTCGGCGCGGCCGATGGCCCGGGCGGCCCGCTGGCGGCCCTGCCGGCTCCGACCGAGAACGCCACCCAGCTCGGCGCCGCGCTGCGCGACACCGCGCGGCGGCTCAAAGGGCGCAAGGTCGACGGCGTGGTGGTGTTCACCGATGGCGGCTGGAACCGCGGCGAGGAGCCGCAGCTGGCGGCGCAGGACCTCGGCGTGCCGGTGTTCAGCGTCGGCGTCGGCGTGCCGCAGACCAAGGACATCGAGATCCCCTTCATCTCCTCCGACGACGTTGTGTTCAAGGGCGACACCTTCCCGCTGACCGTGCGGGTGAAGCAGCGCGGCTATGCCGGCAGCAGCGTGCACCTGGTGATCAAGCAGATCGACGAGGCGACCAAGAGCGAGGATGTGGTCAAGGACGAGATGATCGACTTCGACGAGCAGGTCGAGCACACCCACACCATCGACGTGACGCCCAAGAAGGCCGGCACCTTCACCTTCACCGCCGAGATCGAGCCGATGAAGGACGAGATGAGCGTCGACAACAACCACAAGAGCAAGCCCGGGGTGACGGTGGTGGACAAGAAGATCCGCGTGCTCCTGGTGGAGGACAGCCCGCGCTGGGAATCGCGCTTCCTGACCTCGATCCTGGAGGCGGACAAGCAGCGCATCGACCCCTCCTTCGTGCTGCGCCAAGCCGATGACCGCGTGATCGCCACCGATTCGCGCTTCAAGAAGGAGTTCCCGCGCACCATGGCCGAGCTGCGCAACTACGATGTCATCGTGCTCGGCAACATCAGCGGCGAGTCCTTCACCAAGGACGAGCTGAAGAACCTCTCCACCTACGTGCAGAAGGAGGGCGGCGGGCTGATGATCATCGCCGGCGCCAATTCCATGCCGGACAGCTACGCCGGCACCCCGATCGAGGAGCTGCTGCCGGTGGAATTCGAGGCCCAGGCCCCGATCTCGGTCGAGGACGAGCTGCAGCGCTCGATCAAGACCGGCTTCCACGCCATGCTCACCCCCGAGGGCAAGCGCGCCACGGTGATGCGCTTCGCCGCCGACTCGCATGAGAACGAGCTGCTGTGGGAGAAGGCGGAGCCGCTCTACTGGTGCTACCCCGCCAAGCGCCTCAAGCCGGGCGCCACCGCGCTCCTGGTCAACGCCAGCACCATGGGCGCGCGCGCCGGCCAGGAGGGCGGCACGCCGCTGATCGCCGAGGAGCGCTTCGGCAAGGGCCAGGTGATGTACCTCGGCAGCGACGAGACCTGGCGCTGGCGCTTCAAGCCCGGCGCGCAGTACCACCGCCGCATGTGGGGCCAGATGATCAACTCCCTGGCCATGGCCCACCTCCTGGGCAAGACCAACCGCGTCTCGCTCGAGACCGACCGCGCCGAGTATGCGGTCGGGGACCGCGCCGAGATCATCGCGCGCGTGCTCGACAAGGACTTCAACAAGCTGATCGCCGACAATGTGACCCTGGTGGTCGAGCGCGGCGACCTCAACAAGGACAATGTGGTGCTCAATGCGGTGAAGGACCAGCCGGGGCTGTTCAAGGGCGAGTACGTCCCGGCCTCCGAAGGCGACTACCGCATCGCCATGCAGGGCGAGGAGGAGGAGACCGAGCGCGCCTTCAAGGCGGTGGTCCCGCACATCGAGTTCGACGACCCCGGCATGCGCGTCGAGCTCATGCAGCAGCTCGCCAACGCCACCAGCGGCGCCTATGTGCCGCTGAGCGAGATCGCCAAGCTGATGGGCCAGCTGAAGGATCAGAAGCATGTGCTGGAGCCGCGCCGCGAGGAGCGTACCCTGTGGAACGCGCCCGGGGTGATCGTGCTGTTCGCCCTGCTCCTGGGCCTCGAGTGGTTCCTGCGCAAGCGGGCGGACCTGCTATGAGCCCCGACCACCCAAGCGCCAGCGCGCATCTGCCAGCGACCCTGCCGTGCGGCCGGGGCGATCCCAGGAGTCAACGATGAGCTCCACCCTGCTGCTCGACAAGCTCGACGAGGTGCGCCGGCGCCAGCGTTCGGTCGCAGTCGCCGCCGGCGCCTGCAAGTCCGCCCTCGCGCTCCTCGGGCTGATCGTCGCCTTCTTCCTGCTCGACTGGCTGGTCCTCAGCCGCGCCGCCAGCAGCGAAGGCAGCGGCGACAAGCTCGCGCGCGCGGTGCTGGTGCTCACCATCCTGGCGACCTTCGCCTATGTGCTGTGGCGCACGGTGATCCGCGAGCTGCGCATGCGGCCCGATGACGACGAGGTGGCGCTGCGCGTCGAGCGCGGCCATCCCGAGCTGCGCGGCCGGCTGATCTCGACCATCCAGCTGACCCGCGCCGGGCAGTCGGCGGTGTCCAAGGAGCTGATCGCGGCGCTCGAGGAGGACACCTTGAGCTTCGCCGGCGGGCTGACCTTCACCGACATCATCAACATCGAGGTGCTCAAGAAGGTGGCGCTGGTCTCCGGCGCGCTGTTCCTGCTCTCGCTCGGCCTGGGCGCCTGGCGCAGCGATTTCACCAAGGCGCTGTTCGGGCGCCTGCTGCTCACCGAGCAGGCCTACCCGACCTCGGCGCGCATCCTTACCGCCACCCCGGGCGGCCGGGTGCCGCATGGCGAGCCCTTCGTCATCTCCATCGAGCTCGACCCCAAGGGCGTGCTGCCCGAGCACGCCAGCGCCACCATCCGCAACGCCGCCGGCCAGACCAGCGAACTGCTGCTGGCGCGCGTGCCGGATGCTCCCGCCGCCGCCGGCAAGCCCCTGGCCGGCAGGCCCTCCCCAGCTGGCGCCGCGGTGGTCTACCGCGGCACCATCGAGCACGTGCTCGAGGACCTCGACTTCAGGCCCGCCGCCCTCGATGCGCTGTGGGTGCGCTTCGAGCACATCCAGGTGCAGTACCGTCCGGCGATCAAGTCGCTCAGCCTGACCAGCCACTTCCCGCACTACATCGGCAAGGCGGACGAGGTCTCCGCGGTGGGCGACATCCGCGCCCCGGTCGGGACCACGGTGCACATCGTCGCGACCCTGAACAAGCAGGTGAAGACCGCGCGCGTGCAGCTGCGCGACGACCGCCAGGCGGGCAAGCCGCTCGACATGCAGCTCGACCAGGGGAGCACCACCGCCACCATCGACCTGCCGATCACCGCCAGCGGCTACTACCGCATCAACCTGCATTGCGTCGACGACTTCGACAACGCCAGCCCGATCGACTACTCCATCGATGCGATCAAGGACCGTCCACCGGTGGTGAAGATCACCTTCCCGGCCCAGGACAAGACCGTCACCCGCTTCGCCCGCTGGCCGATCCGCTTCACCGGGCGCGACGACTACGGCCTGGTGCGCGGTGCGCTCAAGTACCGCATCGCCGCGGTGCCCAAGGACGGTTCGGCCGATTCCGCCTCCATCAGCGACCCCGACAGCGGCCCCCCGCCCCAGACCCTGCCGATCGAGGGCCTGATCACCGGCAAGGGCCAGAAGGAGGTCTCGGGCGAGGTGATCTTCGACCTGCGCACCCTCAGCGGGCTCCAGCCGGACACCCGGGTTACCTACTGGATCGAGCTGGACGACAACCAGGAGCCAGCTCCAAACCATGGACGCAGCAACACTTACACCTTCAATGTGGTGGATGTCGCGGTCATGCAGGAGATGCTCGACCGGGAGCGCAACACCCTCATCGAGGGGGTGCAGGGCATCCGCGACAAGGAGAAGGACAACCGCGATGCGGTCGACCACATCCGCCGCGACCTCCCTGCTACGCCCACGCCGCCACCTGGTCAGTAACAGTTCACAATCTCACCCGTTTACCACACTGACGAATACCCTCCCTGGAGCCCCCCATGATCCGCACCCTGCCCGCAGTGATCACCAGCTGCACCCTGCTGGCCATGGCTTCCTTCACCCTCGCCGCGGCTGCCGATGACACCGCCCAGGTCGGGCGCTCGGTGCGCCTCGAGGAGAGCCGCCAGAAGGGCGTGTCGACCCTGACCGTGGGGGTCGGACGCGAGCTCAAGAGCCTGGTCGATGAATACCAGTACAACGGCATCGGCCAGGAGAACCAGCTCGCCGCGCTGAACAAGCTCTCCGAATCGCTCGCCAAGCTCGCCGACGCCAATGCCGCCGGCCAGGAGACCATGCCCTGGGTGGTCCAGCACCTCGCCACCGCGCGCGAGATCAAGAACCTGCTCGAGATCCGCAAGGAGCTCCTGACCGCCGGCGGCGGCCAGGACAAGATCGTCAAGTCGCTCAATGAGCTGCTGCTGGCGGTGCAGAAGGAATTCGGCCAGGTGGGCGCGAAGAGCGACCTCAAGGACCTCATCCAGGAGCAGACCAAGCTCAAGCAGACCACCGAGAAGCTCGGTGACCAGACCCTGGGCAAGAAGGCCGAGAACCTCAATCCCGAGCAGAAGGCCGACCTCGAGAAGGTCGCGCAGCAGCAGAACGCCCTCGAGCAGGGCGTGCAGGCGGCGATCGACAACCTCAAGGCCCAGTCCCAGGAGCTCGCCAAGACCGACCCCGCCCAGGCGAAGAACGTCGACGATGCGGTCAAGGAGCTCGAGCAGAAGAAGGTCCAGGACACCATGCAGCAGGCGGCCGACAACGTCGCCGACAACAAGATGGCGCAGGCCGAGGACAAGCAGCAGCAGGCCTTGGACGCCCTCAACCAGGCGCAGAAGAAGCTCGATCAGACCAATACCGATCCGCTCGCCAAGCTCGAGCAGGACCTCGCCAAGCTCGACAACCTGGTGCAGAAGGAGCAGGACCTCCTCGACAAGACCAACGCCCTCGACCAGAACTCCCAGCAGCAGGACTTCAACCAGCTGCAGAAGGATCAGGCCGACGTCAAGGGCGACCTCCAGCAGCTGCAGCAGGACAGCCCGCAGCAGAAGGCTGAGCAGGCGGCCGAGAACGCGCTCGAGAAGCAGAAGGAGGCCAAGGCCGACCAGCAGAAGGCCGACCAGGCCGCGGAGCAGAAGGCCCCCGATGCGGCCCAGGAGCAGCAGGCCGCCACCCAGGCGCAGCAGGCGGCCGACCAGGCCGAGCAGGCCGCGCAGCAGGCAGCCCAGGATGCCGGCGTGACCCCGGATGCGGCGCAGGCGGAGAAGGAGGCGGCCCAGGCGCAGCAGGCCGCCGACCAGGATCAGGCCCAGGGCCAGGGCGAGAAGGCGGAGAAGGCGCAGGATGCCGCCATCGCCGCGCTCGAGAAGGCGGTCGGCGCCATGCAGGCCGCCGACCAGGCGGCCCAGGAGATGGCGGCGGCCGAGCAGGCCCTCGGCCAGGAGCAGCAGAAGCCGGCATCCGGCGACATGCAGAAGGCGCTCGATGCGATGAAGAGCATGCAGGCGGCCATGCAGGGCGAGATCGCCGCCAAGACCGGCCAGGGCAACGAGCCGCCGCACAAGCCGGACCAGGATCCGCATTCCAAGACCAAGGATCCCAAGGAGCTCAAGACCCTCACCGCCAGCCTCAAGTACGGCGCCACCAAGACCGCCGCCGAGAACGCCAGCTGGCAGGTCTCGCTCGCGCCGCAGGAGCGCGAGGCGCTCAACGGTGCGGGCAAGGACAAGTTCCCGGCGCGCTATGAGCAGCAGCTGGGGCTGTACTACCAGAACCTCGCTGCCGGCGGCACCTCGAAGTGACTGGTGTTCAACCCCACCTTCCGGCCGGGGCGCGGACGCGCCTCCCGTCGCTCGTCGTCCTCCTGCTCCTGACCGTCGGCGTCCATGCAGCCGAGCTCGGCGATGCGGTCGAGATGTCGCCCGCTGCCTACCAGGCGAGCAAGAAGGCGCTCAGCTACCTCGCCGCCACCCAGCGCGAGGATGGCGCCTGGCCGGGCGACCAGGGCGGCACCGACGGCATCGTCGCCTCCTGCTGCCTGGCCTTCCTCAGCGCCGGCCAGGTGCCGGGGCGGGGCGAATTCGGGGTCAACACCGCCCGGGCGATCGAATTCCTGATCAAGAGCGCCCAGCCCAACGGCCTGATCTACCGCCAGGGCATGCCCGGCTACCCGATGTACCACCACGGCCTGGGCACCCTGTGCCTGGCCGAGGCCTGGGGCATGACCCAGGACAAGGCCATCCGCGACACCGTCAAGCGCGCGGTCGAGCTGATCGTCTCGACCCAGAACGAGCACGGCGGCTGGCGCTACCAGCCGCGCGTCGCCGATGACGACCTCTCGGTGACGGTGATGCAGCTGATGGCGCTGCGTGCGGCCAAGGACGCCGGCATCTTCGTGCCCAAGGATGTCATCGATTCCGGGATAGAATACGTCAAGCGCTGCCACAACGGCAAGGACGCCGGCAAGGACGGCGGCTTCGCCTACCAGCCGGGCGGTGAATCGGGCTTCGCCCGCACCGGCGCCGGCGTGCTGTCGCTCCAGGTGGCGGGCAACTACCGCGCCAAGGAGGTCAGCGAGGGCGTCGAATACCTCATGACCTTCAAGCCGGTGGGCAGCAAGGAGCAGAGCAAGGAGCACTACTTCTACGGCCTGTACTATTCCGCCATGGGCATCTACCAGTCGCAGAGCGCAGGCGAGTGGGGTCGGCGCGCCTGGAACGCCTGGTATCCGGCGATCACCAAGCAGCTGATCGCCGACCAGCAGTCCGATGGGCACTGGAATGGCAGCTTCGAGCAGTACGCCACCGCCATGGCGGTGCTGGTGCTGGACATCCCGTTCCGCTACCTGCCCATCTATCAGCGCTGACCGTGCATCGACCGGCCGGCACCCGCTTCCGCACTGCCGCGATTCCGCCATGACCTCCCTCCGTCCGACCGCCGACACCACTGCTCCCCCGTCTGCACCTCGTGCGGCGCGCGCGCGCGCATGCCTGCCGGCTGCCCTGCTGGTCGCCGCCTGCGCCATCCTGCCGGGCCTGGTGCTCGGGGCTGACGCGCCGGCCGCGCCGCCAGCCGCAGCTCCCGCAGCGGCCCCCGGCGCGGTGCAGGCCGTGCTGCTCGCCGCCACCGGTGCCGCGGTGCGCGGCGTGCCGCGCATCGCCCATGGCCAGGTGAACGTCGCCGGGACCAGCATCCCGGTCGAGCAGGTGGTGGCGCTGTCCTTCGAGCGCTATGCCGGAAGCTACCTCGATCAGGGGGTGATCCTGAACTCCGGCGAGATCCTCGGCGGCGTGGTGCAGAGCCTGCAGGCGGACAAGCTGACCCTCGCCAGCGACCACTTCGGCATCCTCGTGCTGCCGGTTTCCAAGGTGCAGGCGCTGCTGCTGTCGGCCTGCCCGCTGGCCTCGTGCGCCAGGCAGTCGGCCGGTGAATCCGCCGGTGCGATCCTGATCAATGGCGACCAGCTCGCCGGAACAGCGTCTTTCGTCAACGACCTGATGATCGGCATCAACAACGGCCGTCGCATCGTCGAGATCGCCCGCTCCCGGGTCGCCCAGGTGCGCCTGGCATCCGTGCCCGCCGCGGCAGGTGCCTCCGCAGGCGCTGCCGCCAAGGCGCCGCCGGCTGTCCAGCACCTGCGCCTGGTGACCGGCGAGCGCATCGACGGGCGCATCGACGCGCTCGATGAGCAGAGCTGCACCATCGATACCGGATGGGCCCAGGCGGTGACAGTGCCCGCCGGCCTGGTGCTGTCGCTATGGAGCGATGGCGGCGCGCTCACCCCGCTTTCGAGCGTGCATCCGACGCTGGCCAAGCAGATCGGCCAGTTCGACGAGACCGCGGCCCTGCGCCTCGACCGCAACCAGCGCCTGGGCTTCCTCACCGTCTCGGGGGTGCGCGCCGAGCGCGGCCTCGGCTGCCAGCCGCGCTGCGAGCTGAGCTACCAGCTCGATGGCGGCCTCAGCTCGCTGGTCGGCGAGGTCGGCATCGATGATCTCGCCGGCATGACCGGGGCGGCCGACTTCCAGGTCTTCGTCGATGGCAAGCTCAGCTTCCATGCCGCCGCCCATGGCACCCAGGCGGTGCAGCTGATGGTGGTGCCGCTTGCGGGCGCCAAGCTGCTGCAGGTGGTGGTGGACTTCGGCCCCGCCGCCAGCCTGCCGGGCGCAGCCGACATCTGCTGGCCGGTTCTGGTGCGCGGCATCGCGCCTGGGCGATGAGCGGATGACCACCATCATGCAGCATCTCCGGCCGCCTTTCCGCACCCAGCGTTCGCCCTGCGCCCTGGCGCTGGCGCTGCTCTCGCTCGCAGTGTCCTGCTGGTCCGCTGATCTCGCCTGGCCGGCCGCCAGCGACGGCGCCGGCCTGCCGGCGGGATGGGAGCTCGAGCGCTCCACCGCGTCGATGGGCAAGGCCGAGTTCAGCCACGGCACCCTGCGCCTGACCTGCGAGACCGTGCGCGCCTGCCACCTCACCCGCGCCCTTGGCATCGACGGCACCGATCAGGCGCCCCTGCGGTTGGAATGCCGCATCGGCGTCGAGCATCCCGAGGGCCTGGACGGGCTGCCGACCTACATCGCCCTCTATTGGGGCCCCAGCAGCGCGATCTGCATCGGACTGGGCGGCATCGAGCAGTGGCGCGAGCGCTGGATGCCGGCGCGCCGGCGCGCCTGGAGCTATTGGCTCAATGGACCCGAGCACGGCTTCAGCCGCAGCGAGTCGGCCTTCTACAGCGGCGCGGTGCGCGGCCATTTCCGCCTGCTCTGCACCAGCCATGATGTCAGCGCCTATGCCAGCGTGGACGGGCTGCGCTGGCAGCTGCTGAGCAGCTTCGAGCGCAAGGCCGGCCAGTTCAGCGGCCCGCCCGAGCGCGTCATCATCGGGCGGGGATGGTATGGCGAGCAGGCCAACCAGCAGCTGCCGCACCTGCTCAATGATCTGGGCGACCCGGCCCAGTCGCAGACCCTGACCTGGAGCGTCAGCGACCTGTCGATCACCACCGAGCTGCCCAAGGCGATGCTCAGCCAGGCCTACCGCAAGCCGAAGGGCTTCGACGAGGCGCACGAGGCCTGGCTGACGCCCGCGCCCCTGCGCGACTGGCAGGTGATCGGTCCGATGCCGTGGAGCGACAAGCCCTATCCGCCGGAGCAGGCGGTCGACCTCAAGGCGCACCTGCCGCTGGCCGATGGCCACGATGGCGTGTGGCTGCCGTATCCGGCCGACGAGCACAACGGCGCGATCCTCAGCCTCAAGGGCGTGCTCAAGCTCACCGCCGAGAACCAGCTGTCCTATGCCACCGCGGTGGTGAATGCCGACGCCGACCGCCTGGAGCGCTTCTGGTTCGACGGCCAGCGCGGGGTGATGGTGTTCGTCAACGGGGTGGCCATCGGCAATGCCTGGCATGACGAGGAGCCGGTCGCCGACCGCTTCTCGGCGGTGGCGCCCCTGCACCGCGGGGAGAACCGCATCCTGGTCAAGGTGGCGGCGCGCGGCGGCGACATGCGCGCGGTCTTCAGCCTGCGCCACGAGCCGGCCGACCCCCTCGGCCGGATCGCCCTGCTCGAGCGCCTGGCCGCCGATTTCCCCGACAATGCCGAGGATGGCGTCGCCGCCATCAACGAGGCCTCGCATCTGTGGGAGGGGCTGGGCCTGTTCGACAAGGCCGCCGCCGAGCTCAACGGCATCCCCGACCGCGACGGCGTCTCGACCCAGCAGGTCGACAGCTCCTTCTTCGAGCGTGCGCGCCTGCACCGCCTGCTGCGCGACCTCGGCGCGGTGGCCAACGACATCGATGGCCTGGCCAAGCGGCGCCTGGCCGCCAACACCAATCCCGCCGAAGCGGCCATCGCCGGCTTGAAGATCGCCCGGCTATGGGAGCAGATGGGCTTCCCCGACAAGGGCCTGGCCGCTACCGACGCGCTGCTCAAGGGCGAGGGGGTGACGCCCGGGGTGGCGATCGAGACCGGCTTCGAGCGCGCGCGCCTGCACCAGCTGCTCAAGCAGGACGACCTAGTGCCGGGCGATCTGCTCGACATCGTGGCGCGCCTGCCCGAGGGCCATCCCGAGCGCTTCGAGATCCAGCTCGAGGCGCTGTCGCGCCAGCTCGCGCTCGGCCATGCCGAGGAGACCACCAAGCTGCTCGCCAGCCAGCCCGACGATGCCCAGGGGGTGTACCGCGCCAGCCGGCTGCACAACCTCCTGGCCTCCGCCTGCGAGTCGCAGGGCGACCAGGCCGGCCGCCTGGCGCATCTGCTCAAGGTCATCGCCGCCGGCCGCGGCTCGGAGATGATCCGCGCCGCGCAGCAGGTCGAATACGCCGAGGGCGTGGCGGACCAGGGCGGCGGCTCGGAGGCCTCGGTCGCCGAGGCGATCAGCCATTACCGCGAGGCGCTGGCGCTGTGCACCACTCTCGCCCATCCGCTGGTCCAGTCGCAGCGCAGCATCGCCGACCAGGCCATCGCCGCGCATCAGCCGGGCCCGGCGCTGCAGGCGCTGCGTTCCGCCTATGTGCGCGCCATCCTGGTGGAGACCCCGGCCGGCGCCGCACTGCTCGAGAGCGCGCTGAAGAGCACCCCGCCGGTGGCGGCGGAGGGGACCTACAAGAACCTCCTGCTCTCGCCGCTGATCCGCGACTTCTGGGCCATCGGCCCCTTTCCCAACGACGGCTGGCAGTGCTACGACAAGCCCCCGGTCGCCGCTGGCAAGGTCGACACCCATAAGCCGGTGCAGGGGCGCAGCTGGATACGTCCCGGGCCGGATGCCTACCATGAGGGGGTCCTCGACCTCAAGAGCCTGTTCGTCAAGGACAACAGCGTCGCCTTCGTCTACCGCGAGATCGACGTCCCCAATGCCACCGATGGCGAGCTCAGCTGCGGTTCGGATGACGGCCTGGTGCTGTGGTTGAACGGCAAGAAGCTGCACGAGGACCGCGAGCAGCGCGCCGCCCACCTCGGCGACGTCGTCGTCCAGGCGCATTTCAATGCCGGCACCAACACCCTCCTGGCGATGATCCAACAGGGCACCGGCGACTGGGGCGTGGTGATCAACGTCACCAACGGCGCCTCGCGCGGACTCAACCTGGCGCAGGCCCTGAACATGGCCGAACGCACCGGGGATGCCCGCGCCGCAGCGGCGGCGGTGCTGATCGAGCAGATCGACGGCCTGATGAAGAGCGGCGAGGCCAGTTCAGCGGCGGCGGTGGCGCGCCTGGTGGCGCGCGCCTTCCCCGAGCGGCCGGACCTCGAACTCGCCAGTGTCGACCGCCTGCCGACCCCGGAGCTGGTGACCTGGATCGAGGGCAGCTGCGAGCGCCGCGGCTTCCCGGACAAGCAGCGTGCGCTCGACAGCTTCCGCCCGCGCGCCGCCGAGCGGCTGCAGGCCTCCGGCGACCTCGGCGGGGCGGCGGCGCTGCTGCGCACCATCGAACGCACCGTCTTCGCGGCCGATACCCAGACCCGCACGCTGGTCCAGCTCGCCGATCTCTACCGCATGGCTGGCTACCCGCGCATTGCCGCCGAGTACTACCGCCGAGCGGCCGAGCGGCCGATCGCCGATGAGGCGCTGCGCGCCAAGGTCCACGAAGGGCTGTTCCGGGTGCGCGGCGACAAGTCCGACAACGCCGCCTTCGCCACCTCGCTCGACGCCGCGACCATGGTCCAGACCGCCGATCGCGCGATAGCCGCCAGCGACATCGAGCGCGGACTGAGGGCCTACCAGCGCGCCATCGACACCCACGGCGGCGAGCTGATCAAGCTCGGCGATGGCAAGCTGGTCGGCATCAGCGAGTACGTGGCCGACCGCCTCTCGGCGCTCACCGACGCCGCCTTGGCCAGCTACCGCAAGCTCTTCGACGCGCGCGCCGCCGAGCGCTTCGCCGCCGCCGAGGCCGCCAGCGACGCGACGGTGTTCGCGCAGATCGCTCGCGACTATCCGGCCAGCTCGGTGGCTGAGCAGGCGCTCGAGCGCGCCGCCGGCCTCTACCTCAGCGCCGGCGCACCGCGCCAGGCCGGCGACCTGCTCACGCGCATCATCGCCGGCGTGGCCGCCGGCACCCCGCCGGCCACGCGCGCGCTGCTGGTGGCCAAGCTCGCGTACGCCGAGATCGCCGCCGGCGACCTCGCCAGCGCCCGCCTGGCGGTGGCCAAGCTCAAGGCGCCGCCGTGCGCCGGCACCTCGCTGACGGTGCGCGGCCATGCGGTCACCGCCGAGGCCTATGCCGGCGAGCTGGCCGCCAGCATCGATGCGGCCGCCAAGGCCGGCCAGGTACGCTGGCCGACCACCGGCGGGGATAGCCTGCGCCAGGGCGCGAGCCAGGCCTCACCGCTGCCGGTGGCGTGCCGCTTCGAGACCATCCTGCCCATGCATCCGGCCGAGCTGATGGCCGCCGAGCGCTTCGCGCCGGCGCCCTGGCAGCAGGTGATGATGCAGGTGGCCAGCGACGGGAACGCCGCCTACCTGCACACCCTTGACGAGTGCTTCGCCATCGACCTGGGCACCGGCGCGCTGCGCTGGCGCTCCAGCGAGGGCTTCGGCGCGCTGCGCCACCCCACCCGACCGGACGGCTTCGCCGGGCTGCCCGAGACCATGACCACGGTGGTCGACGGGCGGGTGTTCGCCCGCGCCCTGCACCACGGCTCGACCGGGGCGGTCTACGCGATCGAGGCGCGCGATGCCGCCCAGGGCACCCTGCTGTGGTCGAGCGAGGCCGGCGAGGCCACCAGCGATGCCAGCGCGGTGAGCTCGCCGGCGTGCGCCGAAGGCGTGGTGGTGGCGGTGTTCCAGGACGTGCAGGAGCGCTCGCGCAGCTTCGCCGCCGGCTTCGCCGCCGCCGATGGCCACCTGCTCTGGCACACGCCGCTGGCCTTCGGCTTGGCGAATCTGACCCTGTCCAGCCAGCAGGAGATCTACCTCGGCGACCATCTCGCCGCCCCCTCGATCGCCGGCGATGACGTCTACATCTCCACCGATATGGGCAGCATCGTCGATCTCGAGCTCAGCAGCGGGACGATGCGCTGGGCCTCGACCTACCAGCGCGCCCTGCTCGACCCGATCAACGGCGCCGAGATCGTCCGCCAGCTCGCCGACCGCGCCGCCAGCCGCATCGTGGTCGGGCAGGAACTGCTCTACGTCGCCCCCCGGGACACCATCGCGGTGCTGGCCATCGCCCGCGCCAACGGCTCGGTGGCCTGGCGGCAGGAGCTCTCCGATGCGCGCGCCCTGGTCGGACTGAGCGGCGCCGGCGCCGAGATCGCGCTCATCACCCAGGGGCATGGGCTGACCGCGCTCTCCGGCGCGAGCGGGGAGATGCGCTGGCATTGGCTGCCCAACGGCGACGAGCAGCTGTGGGGCGAGGCGGCGATCGGCCGCACCTCCATCTACGTCCCCACCAGCCTGGCGCTGACGCGTCTCGAGCCCGCCAACGGCCGCAGCCAGGCCCGCCAGGTGTGGAGCGAGCTGGGCGTCGATCAGCCGATCGGCAACCTGGTGCTGCTCAACGATCTGCTGCTGGGTGTCGGCCGCGAGCGCCTGGTCGCGCTCACCACCGCCGCGAGCTCGGCCGCCACGCTGCGCGTCGAGGTACCGCGCCGCGCCAGCGATGCGCACATCGCCCTCACCGGCCTGGGCATCGGCCCCTTCGCCCCGCCCTTGGCCTTCCGCTGGCGCCTGGCGACCTCGGGCACGGTGAGCTTCATCAGGCCGACCGGTGCCGATCCAGCCGAGCTCTACCTCGGCTTCGAGGACCGCCTGCTGCGCCTGGATGGCGACGGCACGCACATCATCTGGGATGCGCCCATGCCGCCCGGCATGACGCGCTGCGAGGTCGCCGGCGGCCAGCTGGTGGCGACCTTCCCGCGCAGCATCATCGCCCTCGACCAGGGGACCGGGCGCCTGCTGTGGACGCGTGCGCTCTCCTACGACGATGCCGGCTTCTTCCTCGACACCGACAACCGTGAGCGCCGCTTCGCCGAGGTGGTGGTCTCCCCGAGCGTGCTGGCCTCGTGGCGGCCGGGCACCCGCCATGTCGAGATCATCGATGCGCACTCGGGCGCGCTCACCGCCCGGGTGGGCTTCCCCGGCGAGCTGCACTGGGTGGGGCTCTCCGGCGACCAGGTGCTGGGGCTGCAGTCCAAGGGCGAGCGCACCTGGATCGAGGGGCGGCTGCTGACCACCGGCCAAGTGGGCTGGACCCAGGACCTCGCGCTGCGGGAGAAGAACTTCCGCCGCTTCGCCGGCGCGCTGTCGGCCGACCGCACCACCGCCTACCTGTGCTTCGAGAACAATGTCATCGCCCTCGCCCTCGGCGAGCGCAAGCTGCTCTACAACGAGCCGATGCCGCTCGGCGAGAACGCCTCCCTCAACGTCGTCGACGGCCGGCTGGTCACCACCAGCCGCCGCAATGACGGCTGGTGGACCACCGCGGTGGATGCGGCGACCGGCAAGACCGTTCTCGATGCCGAATACCAGCACGGCTGGGGGTCCTCGCCGCTGACGCCTTACCGCCTGACCGCCGACCGCGCCATCAGCATCACCGACCAGCGGGTCAATGGCCATCAGGTGGTGATCTGCCGCGGCCTGGCCGAGGGCAAGGAGGTGTGGACCACCGATCTTGGCGACGGCTGGCGCCACCGCTGCGTCGGGGCCGAGATCAGCGGCCGCCAGCTCGTCCTCATCGAGCGCTCGGAAGAGGACCTCAGGCTGCATTACCGCTGCCTGTCGATGGAGGACGGCCGACCCACCGGCGGCGGCATCCTGGCCGGCCTCGACGTCCGCCACCGCGAGGTGGCGATGCCGACGGCGATGGTGGGCGGGCAGCTGGTGTTCAACGCCACCGATGGCGTGTGCGCGGTCGCCGGCCTGCCGGCGAGCACGGCCGGGCATGGCCCGCTCGAGGCCGCGATCACCAGCCTGGCGGCCTTGAACGGCCCCGACCGCGAGGGTGCGAGCGAGTTCCTGGCCATCCACCGGCCGGACCTGCGTCCGGCGCTCTACACCCGCCAGCCGCTGCGCATCGATGGCCATCTCGAGGATTGGGCCGGGATCGACGCCATCGAGCTCAACGACGCGTTCTGCCTCCGCCGCGAGCCGGGCGGGAGCTGGAACGGACCGCAGGAGCTCTCCGCGCGCGTGCGGGTGGCCTGGGATCGCCGCTTCATCTACCTCGCCGCCGATACCACCGACGACCATTACGATGCCCCGGCGCCGGGCGGCAGCCCGCTGGATGGCGACAGCCTGGTGGTCGGCATCGATCCCGATGGCAGCATCGGCGGCAACGAGGAGCGCCGGCCGCTGGTCTTCGCCATCTCGCTGTCGCCGCGCGACGGCAAGACGCACATCACCCAGCTCGCTGGACCCACCCTGCTGACGCATGAGAGCGCGGATGACAGCGATGCCGGCGACACGCCCAAGGAGGGCGAGGATGACCGCGCCAGCGCGCGCATGGTGCGGCGCGCCCATGGCTGCACCTACGAAGTGGCGCTGCCCTGGGCGGCAGTGCGCACCAACCCCGCCGAGCGCCCGGGCTGGCGCACCACCATGGGCATCGGCGTGGCGCTGCTCGACTGGCAGGGTGGCCATCCGCGTGCGGCCCTCGAATGGGGCAATGGCCTGGTGCGCGGCATCTCGCCCAGCCGCTTCTCGCAGGTGGCCTTCGTCGATCTGACCCCCGAGCGCATCGCCAGCTACCGCAAGTTCATCGAGCTGATGCCGTCGCACGAGTTCGCCTGGCGCTTCGAGAGCCGCATCGCCGCCACCCATGTCGGCCTGGCGGGGGTGCCTGGCCGCATCGCCGAGATGGAGGGCTTCATCAAGGCCAATCCGGGCAGCGTCCACGCCACCCGCGCCCTGGCCGAGCTCGACCGCCTCTACCGCCTCGCGGGCGTGGAGCAGGCGTCGGACAAGGCCGGTCAGCTCGCCTCCGCCGCCGGGCTCGCCCCGCGCGCGATCGGCGATGCCGTCGGCCCCTCGAGCGTGAGCAAGGACCAGGGGCGGGCCCTGCGCCAGTGGGTCTACCTCGATCCCGCCCGCCCGGCGCAGGAGATCATGCTCCAGGTGCACAGCCCGACCGAGGGCTGGAACCATCGCGTCTACTGGGGCTCTGACCTGATCGGCTTCGGCGAGCCCAACAGCACGCAGCGCTGGCCCCTGGGCGCCCTGCCGCAGCCCGGGCAGTGGGCGCAGCTGGTGATCCCGATCAGCTGCCTGGGCATCGACAACCAGCTGATCGACGCCCTCAGCTTCGTCGTCCACGACGGCACCGCCTACTGGGGCAGGAGCGAATTCGTCAGCGATGGCAAGGTGCAGGTCCTCATCGACGGTGCGCTGCCGGCCAAGGCGTCGTTCGATCGCGGCGTCGAATGGAGCGACAAGGTGCAGCAGGATGGCAAGAAGAGCCATACCATCGGCTTCCAGGCCGGGGATGGCTCGGCGACTCTGCGCGACGGCTCGCTGAGCGTCGACCTGCGCTCCGCGCAGCCGCCCGCAGCACCGGACATCAAGCAGCAGAAGACCTACGAGCAGGCGGCCAAGCTGATCGCCGACAGCGATGAGGCGCTCCCGCTGCTGGCCGATGCCGAAGGGCAGTTCAGGGACCTGCAGGGCGATGCCCGGGTCGCGGCGATCCTGGCGATGGACAGGGACTTCCTCAAGGTCGACAGCTCCAACCCGCAGGCCGTCCACGTGCTGACCCGGATCAGGCTGATGCTCGAGGACTGGAGCACCGAGAAGCCGCCGCCCAAGCGCGCCGCCGCAGTGGCGCGCTGCGAGGCGCTGATGGACGAGGCCAAGCTCGGGCGCGAGATCCGCCGGCAGTTCTATGGCCAGTTCAGCCCCGGGATCGCCGACTGGAAGGTGGTCGGCTGGTTCGATTCGCAGAAGGGGGCGCGGGCGCTGCTCGAGGTCCTGGCACCCGAGCGTGGCGACATCGACCTCGATGCGCACTACGCCAACCAGCGCGGCGATGATCTGCGTTGGCAGGATCAGCGCACCAGCTTCACCAATGACACCAATGTGCTCAAGGTGGTGGGCAACCGCCACCAGCGTGAGCACCTCCATCGCCCCATCGCCTATGCCTGCACCCGGGTCGAGGCGCCGGCCAATGCCGAGGCCATCCTGCTGATCGGCATCCGCGGCGATTGCCTGGTATGGGTCAACGGCAAGCGCGTCGGCGGGCAGCTGAGCGGGGAGCGCAACTTCCAGCGCGATGCCTTCGCGGTGCCGTGCAAACTGGTCAAGGGCATCAACGAGATCCTGGTCAAGACCATCGCCGACGAGGGGGGGGCCCTGCTCAGCGTGCGCATCGCGGACCTGAACGGCAAGCCGATCGAGGGACTGCTCGCGCGCCTGCCGCCGGGCCTCCTGGGCGCCACCGCCCTGAGCGCCACCAGGCTCGAGGTCGCCTTCTCGGGACCGGTCGAGCGCGAGAGCGCCGAGGCCATCGCCAACTACGCCATCGATCATGACGTCGCCATCAGCGCGGCGACGCTGAGCAAGGACCATCGCGTGGTCACGCTCACCACCTCGGCCATCGACCTGAGCAACGACTACGTGCTGACCCTCGGCGGGGTGAAGAGCCCCACCGGCACGCCGCTGCGCGATGGCGTGCGCCTGCACTACCATCTCCAGCCCGGCGATGTCGGCACCGGGCTGAAGGCGGAATTCTACGAAGGGCGCGAGTTCAAGGACCTGCTCGCGACGCGCCTGGATGAGACCATCGATTTCGACTGGGCCGAAGGCGAACCCCCCGATCCCGCGGTGCATGCCTACAACTTCTGCGTGCGCTGGAGCGGCCAGCTGCTGCCGCGCTACAGCGACAGCTACACCATCACCACGGTCTCGGATGACGGCATCCGCCTCTCCATCGATGGCAAGAAGGTGATCGACAACTGGACCGACCATGGCCCGACCGAGGATTCCGGCACGGTGACCCTGGAGTCGGGCAAGCGCTATGACATCCTGATCGAGTACTTCCAGGGCGGCTCGACCGCCTGCGCCAAGCTGCTGTGGTCGAGCTCCAAGCAGGCGCAGGAGATCATCCCCGCCAGCCAGCTGTTCCCCCCCGCCGGCGCAGCCGCCCCCCCGGCATCGCCCGCCGGCAAGAAGAAGTGATTGCGCACCCGCGCGCAGGGCGCCTGGGCGCCATGCATCGCTGGCTGCTGGCGCTCCTCGGCCTGGGGCTGCTGGCCGCCGCCAGCGTCTCCCTGTGCTGGCCGTGGCGCGGGCACGAGCAGCCGGCACGTGCGCCTGGTCTCGCCAGCCGTCCGCCGGACCAGCCGCCGCCCCCGCCGCCCCCAGGCGCCACGCACGCGCGCCAGGAGACCGCCGCCGCGGCACGCACCGCAGAGCTGCCCAGCGGGCGCTGGATCCGCGGCATCAGCTGCGCCGGGCCATCGATATCCATCCATGGGCATGTCTGGCTCTCCCCCGCCGAAGCCGATGCGCAAGGGCTGCGACTGGGCGCTGCCGGCATCGCGCCGGGCCTCCCCGCCACCGGCCTGGATGCGGGGCTGGATGCGGGCATGGATGCGCTGCTGCGTTCCGGTGTCGCAGGGGTGGACGGGACGGTGCGCGTGACCATGCCGCTGCCGTCCGGTCGCTACCTGCTCTACCTGTGGCTGTCCAGCCCGCAGCAGCTGAGCATCAACCGGCTGCAGCTGCACGCCAGGGCGGTTGCGCTCGCCCCACAGGTGGCTGCCGCCGGCGAGCAGTGGTGCTGCCTGGGGCCGGTGCCGGTCATCAGTGAGCAGGGTGCCATCGACCTGGTGCTCGGCGGCATGGGGCGCGCGGTGCTGTGCGGCCTGGCGGTGACCGCGCCCTGATGGTCCCTGCCTGCGGCCGCGTGCGCCGGGGCGCGCAGCGTGGACGATGTGCATGCCATGGGCGACCATGCACGCCGGGTCGCGGCTGGCGTGGGCGGCATGGGGGCCTACACTCCCGACCGCCAGCTCCCATGAGGACGGACCCGCAGCCGCCATGCTCTACGATTACCTGCTGCCCTATGTGGTCGACCTGGCACCCTCGAACAAGGGCACCTGGTTCCGCAAGCTCGAGCACAGCCGCATCCTCGAGGCCGAGGCCCGCCTGGGCTATACCTTCCCCCGCCAGGTGCGCTCATTCTACGAGGAGATCGGCTTCGGCTGCCTGCGCAGCGGCAAGGCGGACCCGCTCGATGAGCGCTGGCGCGGCATCGCCAACCGCTTCCTCCATCCGATGACCGTGGCCGCACTCAACCTGGGCGAGGCCGAGATCAACCCCGATCCCCCGCTGCGCAAGAACGAGTGGCCGATCTTCGAGGGCGCCGAGGGCGACTACCTGATCGTCGACCCCTTCGCCGGCGAGCCGAACGCGATCTATACCCGCTACAAGATCCGCAAGGTGGAGACCGACTTCGCCGCCTTCGTCCGCCGGCTGTTCCATGAGGACGTCGCATTCTATTCGCGCTGAGGCCACCGTCATCCATGCCCCACCTGAGCCGACAGGGACGTCGCACCTGCGCCACCCCCCAACCCGGTCCGGCGTGACATGAGCGGACGCTTCGCCCCCTCCACAACCGGCCCGGCGCATCCGGGCACCCTGCTCGCGGCGCTGCTGTGCTGGCTCGACGCCCGCAGCCGGGGAGAGCGGGTGATCCTGCGCCTGGAGGACCTCGACCGCGCGCGCTGCACCCCGGAGCACGCGGCGGCGATGCGCGCCGACCTCGCCTGGTTCGGCCTGGACTGGGACGCCATCGAGGAGCAGCATGAGACCGCCGATGCCCATGCGGCGGCGCTCGATCGCCTGGCGGAGCTGGGCGTCCTCTACGGCTGCCCGGCCACCCGCGGGGACCTGGCCCTGATCGGGCGCCTGGCGCCGGATGGCGCCCATGCCTACGACAACCGCAGCCGCGACCGCGGCCTGCCGGCCGGCGGCTGGCGCGCCAGCCGCCTGGCGCTGCGCGTCCGGCTCCCGGACCGGGTGGTGGCGCCGCATGATGAAGGGGGGCGGGATCTCGCCTGCGATCCCGCCGCGGTCTTCGGCGATCCGGTGGTGCGCCGTCGTGATGGCGAGGTGACCTACCAGCTGGCGGTGGTGGTGGACGATGGCCGCTCCGGCATCGATCGCGTGGTGCGCGGCCGCGACATCGCCCCCAGCACCGCCACCCAGATGGCGTTGCAGCAGCTCCTCGGCCTGCCCACCCCGAGCTACCGCCATCACCTGCTGCTGCTCGAAGAGCGCGGCGCCAAGCTGGCCAAGCTGCATGGCGCCGTCGGCGCGGCCGAGCTGCGTCAGCACTACGATGCGCGCACCTTGTGCGGGGTGCTCGCCGGCATCGCCGGACTCAGGCCGGATGCCAGCCCCTGCAGCCCGCAGGAGCTGATGCGCGGATTCTCCTGGCAGCAGGTGCGCCCGGACGACGTGGTGGTGCGCTGGACCGGGCGCCGGCTGACCTGGGATGGCCAGCCATGAGCCGCGCGGCGGGACGCAGCTGGCTGACGCCCAGCGCACCGGCGGCGCTCGCGGTGCTGCGCCTGCGGCTGCCGGCAGGGCAGCTGCAGGCGGTGCTCGACCGGCCCCTGCCGGCAGCGGGACGAGCCGGCGTGGCCCGCCTGCAGGATGCCAGAGGCGGCTTGGTGGACGACGTGGTGGCCATCCGCGTGGCGGAGGACGAGCTGGAGATCATCGCCCATGGCGGACCGGGCATCCGCGCAGCCATCGATGCCGCGCTGGATGCCCATGGCGCCGCGCACAGCCTCCCGCCTGATGCGGGCGATGGCCGCTGGCGCCAGCTGGCCGCGGCCTCCAGCCCGGCGGCGGTGCGCTGGCTGCTGACCGGGTCCGCCGGCGCGGCGCCCTTTCCGCCAGCCTTCCTCACCCGCCCGGCGGTGGTGCTGATCACCGGTCCGGCGAACGCCGGCAAGAGCACCCTGCTCAATGCCTGGTGCGGCTGGGGCCGGGCGCTGATCAGCGAACAGCCGGGGACCACGCGGGACCTGGTGGAGGCCGAGACGGTGGTGGCGGGCTGGCGCCTGCGCCTGGTCGACTCCGCCGGCATGCGTCCGACTGCCGATGTGCTCGAGCAGGCGGGACAGGAGCTGGTGGAGGGTGCCCGCCAGCGGGCCGATGTGGTGCTCTGCCTGGTGCCTCCCGGGCCGCCGGTCGGCGCCAGGCCCGGTGATCTGCTGGTCGATGCCAAGGCTGATCTGCAGGATGGCCCGGGAGCGGCCGCCGCTGGCCGGCTGCGCTGGTCGGCGCTCGGTCTGCCCGGCCGGACCAGGGCCGAGCTGCTCGCCGAACTGGGTGCCGCGGTGCTGGCACGGCTGCGCCTGCCGCCCGGCGGCGGCGCACCGGCCTAGCTCTGACGCAGGAAGTTGTCCAGCAGCCGCAGCCCGGCTGGGCCGCTCTTCTCGGGATGGAACTGCACCGCCGCGAGCGCGCCCCGGCGCACCCCGGCGCAGAACGGAATGCCATGATCGCTGGTGGCGATCTGCGCCACCTGCGCGGCGGGGTCGCAGTAATAGCTGTGGACGAAATAGAAGGCGGTGCCGGTGGCGATGCCGTCCCACAGCGGGTCGGGTGCGAGGAGTACCGGATTCCAGCCCATATGCGGCACCTTGATCGTGGCGTCATCCGGGCGGAAGCGCCGCACCGTCCCGGGCAGCACGCCCAGGCAGTCGACGCCGCCGTCCTCCTCGCTGCGGTCGAAGAGCAGCTGCATGCCCACGCAGATGCACAACAGCGGCGTGCCCGAGCGCACGATGGTGCGCAAAGCGCAATCCAGCCCTGCCTTGCGCAGGTTGGCCATGCAGCTGCCGGCCGCGCCGACGCCCGGGAAGATCACCTTGTCGGCGCGCGCCAGCTCCGCGGCATCGCTGGTCACCTGCGAGGGATGGCCGAGATGGCTGAGCGCCTGCTGCACCGAGGTGAGATTGCCGGCTTGGTAGTCGAGAATGGCGATGCGCATGCCGATAGCGTAAATGACCGAAATGGAAATGGAAAGGACCAGGAGCCGGCCCGCCACCCTCGCGGCCCCCACCCATGGCAGGCGGGTGAGCTGCCGGGACAGCGGCCAGTGGTTTTGCTGTTGTCGCACTGGCCAACCGCCGACCATGCGCGTCATGTCCTTGATCCGACGAGCAGGTCTGATGGCGGCGGCAGTCCTCCTGGCCAGCTGCAGCGAACTGCGGCCGACCATCATCACCCCCGAGCTCGAGGACTACCGCGTCGAGTGGACGCCCCAGGAGCAGGCCCAGCAGCTCGCCACCCGCCTGCTGCACTCGCAAGCGGGCACCAGCACCCACGCCCTGCGCCTGGCGGGGACGATGGATTCTCGCGTCCATGATCAGCATGATCTGACGGTGGTGGTGCTGGCAGGCACCTCCTACGCCAGGCTGGGGGGCAAGTTCCACCACCTGACGCCGGGGGACATCGTGGAGATCCCCCGCGGCAGCATCTATTACTTCGAGAACAACGGGCCGCAGGCGAGCGAATACTACGAGATCTTCTATCCGCCCTATGACGGCAAGGACATGCGCAGCATCAAGGAGGGTTCCTCGCAATAGCCCACCCGGCCAGGCGGGTCCTCAGGGTTCCCTTATGCGCAGGCCTGGCGATCATGCGCGCCGGGAGGGCTCATGGCCGGCAGCGTGGTGATCATCGGTGCGGGCATCGCCGGGCTGATGGCCGGGGTGCATGCGCGCGCGGCCGGATGGCGGGCCACGGTGATCGAGCAGGCGGCCCAGGTGGGCGGACGGCTGCGCACCGAGCAGCATGCCGGCGGGGCCTTCGACACCGGTGCGCAGTTCTTCAGCGTGCGCGATCCGCTGTTCGGCGCCGCGGTCGAGGAGTGGCGCCGCGCCGGCCTCATCGCCCACTGGTGCAGCGGCTTCGCCGCTGTCCACCCGCAGACGCCCGAGAACGCCCCGGTGGCGGTCGAGGATGGCTTTCCCCGCTATCATATCGTCGGCGGCATGGAGCGCCTGGCCGCGCATCTCGCCCGCGATCTCGAGGTCTCCCTCGGCACGCCGGTGCTGCGCGTCGATGCCGCTGGCGGCCAGGTCGCCATCCAGATCCAGCAGGCGGGGGCCGTCGCCACGCTGCGGGCCGATGCCGCCATCCTCACCCCGCCCGTGCCCGCCAGCCTGGCGTTGCTGGCGGCTGGGAGGCAGGAGCGCGCACTGCCGCCGGCCCTGGTCGGCGAGCTGCAGCGCATCCGCTACGCGCCCTGCCTGTGCGTGAGCCTTGACTATCCCGCGGCCGAGGGCATGGCGCTCCCGCCGCCCGGAGCCATCCGCCTGCTGTCCGGTCCGATCAGCTGGATCGCCAGCCAGCGGGCCAAGGGCCTGCGCCGGCAGGGCGAGGGGGTGGTGGTGCATGCCTCGCCGCAGTGGAGCCAGGAGCACGCGCATGAGCGCAGCGACGTGATCTGCCAACGGCTCGCCGATGAGGCTGCGACGGTGCTGGCGCGCTGGTCGGTGAAGTCGTGGAACAACCCGGCGGCGGTCGCCCTGACGCGCTTCGCCGAGAGCCTGGCGACCTCGACCATAAGCCCGGCGTTCCTACGCGCCGATCTCGGTGCGCCCATCCTGTTTGCCGGCGATGCCTTCGGTGATCGGCCGCGTCTCGAGGGCGCGGCCCTGTCCGGGCTCGCGGCAGCCCAGGCGCTGTGCCGCGGCTGAGGCGCTCGCCGGCCACGCTGGCAACGAGGGCCTGCCTGCGCTTGCTCGCGTGCGAAACTGCCGCGCCAGTAAGCGTCTGAGTCGGCATGGCCAGTGCTTGAGTGGCCATTTATAATAACATCCAAAACATTCATTGTGAATACCGAGTGAACGTTCTTGCAGGTGCACATGAGCTGCGATGTCGACAGAATCAGCACAATTGGTGTTTGATTCCAGAACCCCCCTGGATAAATCGTCCATAACGTCCAGCGGAGGTATCCGATGTCTGACATCGCGACTCTGAACATCCACCAGGTGGCACGCGCCGCCGGCCTGACCACCAGCCTGCTGCGGGTGTGGGAATCCCGCTACGGCTGGCCATCGCCACGCCGGCTGCGCAATGGCTACCGCATCTTCACCAGGCACCAGATGGAAGAGGTGGTGCGCGCCGCCAGCCTGGTGCGCGAGGGCATGGCGATCGGCAAGCTGATCGTCGATGCGCTGCCGCGCTGGCCGGCCGAGCCGGAGCGCCAGCAGCTCGCCCAGCCGCTCACCTCGGCGCGCACCTTCTCGATCCCGGCCAGCGCACCGGCGCTGCGCCTGCGCAACGAGATCCTCGATGCCCTCGAGCGCTCGCATCCGGGCCGCATCCGCGAGCAGCTGCAGTTCGCGCCGCTGGAGCTGCGACCGTCCGACGAGCTGTCGGCGGTGCTGGTCCCGGCGCTGGTGGGGCTGTGCGAGCTCGAGCACCGCGGTCGCCGCCTGCAGGCGCACCAGGAGCTGCTCGAGATGATCGCCAGCCGCGCCCGCCAGCTGACGCGCCTGTGCCGCGTCCACGGGCCGCTGGTCTCAGTGGTCAGCGCCGACGGGGCGGAGCTGATCGCCGATGTGGTGGTCGCGGTGCTCGCCATGCGCGGCTGCACGGTGGCGGGCACCCAGACCCTGGGAGACGGACTGCCGGTGGTGGTCGAGCACGGTACCCCGGCCCTGGGCGGCGGCGCCCGTGTCGCGGCCCTGGGCGGGAGCGAGTGCATCGGCCTGGCCCAGCTGGTCGATCCGGCCATCCATCCCCTGGCCCTGCTCGAGCACGCCGCCGCCGTGGCGGTGTAGGCCTCCGGGCACGCGCGCCAGCGGCGGCGCTGCGCACGTGCATGTGGCGCGCGTACGGACGCTCTGTCAGCGCATGCGCCGGCGGGCGGTGCAGGCCACCCCGCGCGCGAACGAGGCGAGTTCGGCCATGCTCGCGACCGGGTGGATGTTCACCTGGTCGCCGAGCGGCAGGTCATCCAGGGCGCGTCCGGTAACCACCAGCGGTATGCGTCCGAGTTCGTTCGCCAAGGCGCGCAGTTCGCGGGCAGTGGCGGCGGCATCGCTGATCACGGTGATCGAGCGCCATACCAGCACCGGCGGGTGCCGGGCGATGGCGGCAGTGAGCACCGCCTGGCTGGTGCTGCCTCCCAGGTCCAGGGCCCGCCAGCCGCATTCGGTCAGGGCGGTGGCGATCATTGCCGATGGCAGCGCATGGCCATCGCCCTCCAGGCAGCCGCCCAGGCATACCGGTGAGCCGCTGGCGGCATCCGGGAGCAGGATGCGCAGCTGGCCGACCAGGTTCAGGCACATGCTGGTGGCGAGATGCTCGATGGCGATGCCCTCGGGGCCCTGCCGCCACAGCGCGCTGATCCGCTCCATGGCGGTGCGGATCGGACCGTCGCAGAGGCTGGCGCAGGAGCGGCCGCGCAGGAAGGCGCCGAGCACCAAGGCCCGCCCCTGCACCGTGTCGCACTCCCTCAGCGCGTCGAAGAGCTGCTCGCCGAGGTCATCCTCGCCGTCCGGCGCCACCGGCACCGCAAGGCCGAGGACGCCGGCGTCGCGCAAGGGGTGGCCCCCGGCACGGACGAAGCGCACCGCCTCCTGGAGGGCGATGCGGCGATGCCCGCCCGCGGTCCTGCTCACCGACAGCTTGCCGTCGTCCGCCCAGCGCTTGAGCGACGACTCGCTGACGCCGATGGCCTGGGCGAGTTCCTTGGGGGAGAGGTAGGGATTGGTCATGCTACAGCCTGCACGTAATAGTGGCAGGCCATGGGGCGTGCAATGCGAGAGCGGGGAGCCAAGGCCCTGTTGTTCAGCCTTGGCAGGGGCACAAGGGCACGGCGGTGGCCAGGAGGCAGAGTAGCGATAACGCGTCGTGTACCGCACACCTGCACTCCCTGTGCGGGTACGGTCGCTGGGCAGCGGGAGGAATGGGGACATGTCCTCTGGTGAGGGGACGACAACGATCACGGGCCATTGCGCGAGAAATCGGTGCACGGCACGGACTCATGGTGGAATCCTGATGGCTGGCCCCTTTGCCCCATTGTGGGGACAGCCACGATGCGAGCACTGTGAGTACTGCCGCAGTATCCAAGGCCAAGGGCCGGAAGTCCAACAAGACCAGGTCGGCTGCAGCCACCGTCACAGCGGCGACCGGGCGCCAAGCGGTGGCACGCGTAGTCCGGAAGGCGTTGCTGCGCACGCAGAGGCGCAACCGCGCGTCGGTCACATTATTCCAGTCTATTCGGGAGCATGCGTAAGCGGTGGCGTCTGTGCATCTGCCCAGCATCCAATCCCACAGCGTTTGGCCGAACGCCAGCGCAGAGATGACTTTGGCAGCGGAGAGCCAATCATTGATCGGCTTCTGACTGAGGACGCCCGTCGGCATGCCCAGGCAGGCTTCGCCGCCACACGGGTGATCTCAGATCCCGGGAATGATTCGGCATGGGGCTTCATCGCACTTTCTGCGACAAGCCAGCAGTGGATCGTTGCGGAATGGGACATGGAATGGCATGTGTTGACCAGTGTATCCGTACTTGATACGTGACCATTCCCGCAAGTACCGGCTCTCGAAATTGGCTATCTGGGCACTCGAATGGGCAAAAAGGACAAGGCGATTGGCGAGCATCTGCTTCGCCATGCCCTTCCGCGGGCCAGGAAGTCCTGGTTGCAGCGCCTGTAGGCATTGAAGATTGCAGGACCTGCCCGCAGTCATGGTGTTCGATATGATCGATTGGTCCACTCCACTCGAGTTGTGGACCTGGCTCTCATTCTACTCGAACCGGGCGCTTATGGCTTGGGCGGGAGATGCTTCTGCAGGTACACCACATCGAGCCAGCGGGAGAATTTCCAGCCGACCTCGCGCAGCCGGCCCGATTCGACGAAGCCGAGCCGGGCATGCAGGTGGAGGCTGGGCTCCTGGTCGGCCGAGATCAGGGCGATGATGCTGTGGTGGCCGGCGGATGCCGCCAGGCGGATGAGCTCCTCGAGCAGCAGGCGCCCGATGCCCTGGCGGTGGTAGTCGTAGTGGACGTAGAGCGAATCCTCGACCGTGTGCTGGTAGGCTGAGCGGGGATGGAAGCGCGACAGCGCGCCCCACCCGATCACCTCGCCGGCAAGTTCGCAGACCAGCACCGGATGCCCGGGGCCATGGGCGGCGAACCAGCGTTCGCGATCCTCCAGCGAGTCCGGCTCGTTCTGGTAGGTGGCGGTGCTGTCGAGCACGTAGTGGTTGTAGATCGCGGTGATGTCGCCGAGATCGGAGGCGCGGGCCGCCCGGATGATGGGGGCGGGCAGGCCGTCGCCCTGCCCATCGATGTCATCCGGGGTCATAGCCCGCGCAATCCGCGGGCCGGACTCAGATCACGCATTTGCCACCGGCGCAGGCCGGGTCGAGCTCGACCCGCCCGGTGTTGTCCATGGTCTCGATCATCAGGGTGTAGTCGACCGGCACGTACTCGCGCTGGAGGTCCTGCCACAGCTTGCAGTTGTGCACCCGCTTGAGGCAGTAGGTCATCCTGCGCAGGTCGTTGCCGAAGTAGTTGGCGGCGAACTTGTGCGCCCGCCGCACCCAATCCTTCTGCAGCAGCATGGTGCGGATGTTCTCCTGCAGCGCCTCGAGGTCCTGGGAGCCGTCGGTCTTGAGCGGCGGCAGCTCGAGCGATTTGCCAGTGCCCAGGGCGCAGGCGCAGGCGGCCCACAGGTCGTCGGAGAAGGCGTGCAGCCCATCGACGATCAGCCCCGAGGCGAACAACGCACCGACACCATACTCGCGCACGATCTCATCGTGGGTCATCACTGCGCAGAAGGGCGCCTGGGGATAGTCGAGGTCGCCGCCCTCGGGCAGCAGCGACACCCCGGCGAAGGCATCGCGGTTGTCGTAGATGTAGCGCGTGACCTCCGCCCACTCGCCCTCGCGCACGGTGATGGTATTGGAGACGTTGTGGCGCAGCCAGGGCGCGGCGCAGCGCTCCTTGCGCCTGCCGCCCATCACCCAGTTGTCCTGGGTGAGCTTGACGTGGCGCAGCAGCTCGACCGCGCTGAGGTCGTTCCTGGTGCGCGCCTCCTCGGGGACCTCGATGCAGAAGGTGATCACCGCGTCGGTGCCGTTGGGGTTCCACACGCTGTCCTCGACCGCGCGCGGATTGTGGCCCTTGAAGAACTGGAACGGGATCTCGGCCTTGTTGGCCTGCACGCGGCGGAAGTAGCGCTTGGCATGGTGGGCATGGATGCCGGAGGCGGTGCCGAGGATGCAGCTGGTGGTCCCCGCCGGCTTGACGCAGGTGGCGCGGGCGGCCGGGTTGATGCCGATCTTGGCCGCCACCTCGGCATTGACCTTGAGGATCAGCGCGGCCATCTCGCGCTGCAGTCCGACATCGAAGGCGATGCCGGGATTGTCCATCATCCCGGTCATCGAGCAGCCCAGCAGGGCCTCGCGGCGGACGATGCGCTCGGTGGTCGAGCCGAGGTAGGAGAAGGAGGTGTAGCCGGCCTGGAGGGTGCCGAGGATGGCGGCGGCACGGCAGGCGCGCGCGAAGATCTCTGGCGTGGTGCAGGCCTTCATGTTGATTTCGCAGAGGTTGCAGAAGGCCCATCCGCTGTGGCCGCTGTCCTCATCGCGCGGGTACATGCCGATCTCGACGCACGGGTTGTACATGATCTCGGTCGAATCGGCCCACACGAAGCCCGGCTCGCCGAACTCCTTGACCGAATCCATGATCTTGGCGAAGGTCTCGAAGCTGGTGCCGTCGCGCAGCAGCAGGGCGGAATTGTTCGAGCGCCCGCGCTGCGGATTCTTGACGAACCAGTCGCCGGTCTTGGCCTTGATCATCTCCTGGTCGTCGACCGAGCAGATGCAGATGGTCGCCGATCGGCGCACCCCGCCGGCGAGCACCGCATCGGAGGCGTGCATGACGATGTCGTAGGCATCGATCGACGGCAGGATGCAGCGCTTGCCGGCGGTCGCCAGGCGGTTCTCGAACACCAGGCGGATCTGCTCGAGCGAGCGCTTGAGCGGGCCCGAACCCGGCGCCTTGCCGATGCCGCTGGAGAGCTTGGCGCCCGCCGGGCGGATGCGGCTGAAGTCGAAGCGCACCACCTTGCCGGCGTACTCGGGGAAGGGCTGCTCTTCGGCGAAATAGGAGGAGACCAGCACGCCGAGGGCGTCGGCCCAACCCTCGATCGAGTCCTCGATGGCGAAGGTCACCTTCTCGCCGCCCGGACGCGCGATCATCGGCAGCTGGGCGATATGGTGCTTCTGCACCGAGAAGCCGACCCCGCAGCCGCACAGCAGCAGCCACAGCGCCTCCTGGAAGAAGCGCGGGCGGTCGCAGTACGAGACCGTGCAGTTGTACAGCCGGGCGTTCTTGTCCTCGATCGGCTTGCCGCCGAACTGCAGCGCGCGCTGGCTGCCCAGCACCAGGCGGTCGCGCATCGCGGCGGTGGCGAAGGCCATCTCGTCGGCGATCGGCTTGCCGGCATAGGTGATGGCATGCATGGCCATCACCCGCTCGGCCGCCTCGGCGAAGGTCTCGCGCCGTCCGAGCGTCGGATTCCAGCGCGCGTACTTGGTGTTGAAGGTGTAGTCCTGCAGCTGGGAAAGAGTCATTGCGAGCTCCCGGGGTCGGCCGCCAATCGTGGCGCTGGCGGGTGAATGCAAGGGAGGTTTGCCACCAGGGCGGATGGCGCTGGACCGCGGGTGTACTGGATTTTAGCCGAGTTTTCGCCATGCTTCCGCCCAGCTTGCGACAGCCATGTGCGCCCTGGGCGCCTTTCCGGCGGCATGCCGCGGTGCGGCGCGTTGCGGCGGTCGAAAACGGCGAAAACCCCGGGGCGCGGTCGGAAAGGCGGCGGAAAGTCGTCGAAAAGCTGTCGAAAAGAGGACGAAAAGCCGCCAGCGACCGGGTTCCCGGTCGCTGGCGGTGATTGACGCAGCGATGCGCGTGGCGGCAGCGGCCGCAGGCTAGCTCAGGCGCACGCTCACCGGGCAGTGGTCGCTGCCCATGATCATCGGCATGATGCCGGCGTCGGTGACGCGCGCGGTGAGCCCCGGCGAGGTGGTGCCGTAGTCGATGCGCCAGCCGATGTTCTTGGCCCTGGCGTTGGCCCAGTTGGTCCACCAGGTGTAGGCGCCGGTGAGTTCCGGATTGCGCTCGCGGAAGACATCGTGGTAGCCCAGGCTGAGCAGGCGGGTGAACCAGGAGCGCTCCTCCGGCAGGTAGCCGGCATTCTTCTCGTTCTCCTTGGGACGGGCCAGATCGATGGGCTGGTGGGCGATGTTGTAGTCGCCCATCAGCAGCACCTCGCAGCCGCGCGCCTTCCAGCGCTCGAGGTATTTCTCCATGCTGGCGCAGAAGGCGAGCTTGTAGTCGAGCCGGGCGCCGGCCTCGCGGCTGTTGGGGAAGTAGGCGGTGACCACCACCAGGGTGCCGAAGCGCGCCGCCAGCACCCGGCCTTCGCTGTCGAATTCCTGCTCGCCGATGCCGGAGAGGATCTCATCCGGCTTGTCGCGGCTGAGCAGGGCGACGCTGCTGTAGCCCGGCTTGTCGGCGGAGTGCCAGGCGGCATGCCAGCCCTCGGGCTCGAGCAGCTCCTGGTCGAGCTGCTCGGGCCGGGCCTTGGTCTCCTGCAGGCAGATCACCTCGGCAGCGGGCAGGATGGCCCACGGCAGGAGGTTCTTCTTCGCCACCGACCGGATGCCGTTGACGTTCCAGGTGTAGCACAGCATGGCGGGGTCCAGGAGGGTGCGGTGCTCAGGGCTTCAGGCTCAGTTGCCGCGCCTGATCACGGATCCGGCGAAGCGGATGGAGAAGCGGTAGACCGGCTTCTTGCGGCAGGTGATCTCGCCGGTGTTGACGTCGAGGCGCGCTGGGATGTCCTTGACCTCGGTATAGCCGACCGCGTAGTAGCCGCGCTCGTTGAAGATGTCGAGCAGCATGTGCAGGGCCATGAGCTGGGAGAACAGCGGGTTCTCGCTGACGATCTCCGTCCGGCCGCTGATCGAATGCACGGTGATGACCGGCATGAACTCGTGCTCGAGGATGTAGATCACCTGCTTGAACAGGCTCGTGTGCTCGCGCTGGTAGGAGTCCAGCCGGCGCACCATGTGCTGGCGGGCGTTGATGACGATGTCGCTCGCCAGGGGGATGTGGTTGATCGAATCCAGGGTCTCGTCGTCGAGTTCGAGCGAGCTCTGGTACTGGAACTCGTGGATGATGTTGCGTTCGACGGTGGCGACATCGGCCTGGGCGTTGATCAGGTGGTAGTGGAAGGTCTTCTTGAGCGATTGCAGCGCCTCGAGCGCCTGCTCCTTGAACAGGCGGTAGCGTTTGCGGCAGGCCTCCTCGTTGGTGTCGGTGGCGCGCTCCTCGAGCATATCGCCGACCCCGGTATCGCGCACCCGCTGGTTGTGCGCGATGATCTGCCGTCCGCGCTTGAGCTGGCGTTCGACCGACTCGCGCTCCTCGACGTAGAGCACGGTGATGCGGAACACCGGCTGGGGGAAGTACTGGCCCAGGGCGCCGCCGTAGAACTCCTTGCGCAGCTCGAGCATCTTCTGGTAGAGCAGCTTCAGGCATTCGCACTGCACCTTGGTGCGCGGAAAGCCATCGACGATCACCCCGTTCATGTACTGCGGATCGAGGAGCTTGCGGAACAGCAGGCTGACCACCATCGGATCGGCGACCAGGTTGCCCGAGTCCTTGATGCGCTGCGCCTCGGCGGTGTTGAGCAATTCGCTGGTGACGATCTCCTTGGCGGTGATGCTGCGCTCGCGCAGGATGAACGGCGTGTTGGTGCCCTTGCCCGAGCCCGGCGCGCCGTTCAGCCAGATGATCTCCTTGGGGAAGCGCAGGTTCTGCCGGCCGTACGACAGCTCCAAGGCCGCCCAGACATCGCGGAAGATGAGTTGCGCCGCCTCGACCGCGGGGTCGGCGTGGGCGATCTCTGGCGTCTTGGGCGATCCCGGCTGGGCCATATCCCTCTCCCTAGGTGGGGGAGCGCCATGATTGTGGTTTCTTCCAGCGGCACAATCCTCTCTCTGCCCGCAGCCGCCCCGGACGGGGGGTCAATCCCGGGTCTCCACCGGATCGATGTCCTGGAGCTGATCGAGCCCGACCCGGCCGTTGCGGCGTTCGCGCAGGAAGGCATGGGTGCCCTCATGCGAGACGCGCGCCAGCGCGGCGACCGCCTCCTCGACCGTATCGACCAGGGTGAAGAGGTCGAGGTCGCCATGGCTGATGTAACCATGCTCATCCTCCATGGTGGTCTTGATCCAGTCGATCATGCCCTGCCAATACGCGCGCCCGAAGAGCACGATCGGCATCGGGGCGATCTTGTGGGTCTGCACCAGGGTGACGACCTCGAACATCTCATCGAGGGTGCCGAAGCCGCCGGGCATCACCACCACCGCGCAGGTGTGCTTGAGGAACATCACCTTGCGCACGAAGAAGTAGTGGAACTTGACCTCGACGTTGATGAAGGGGTTGGAGTGCTGCTCCATCGGCAGGTTGATGCACAGGCCGACGCTGGTGCCCTTGGCCGACTTGGCGCCCTTGTTGCCGGCCTCCATGATGCCGGGGCCGCCGCCGGTGATGACGGGATAGCCGAGCTTGACCGCGCTGGCGGCGATCTGCTCGGCGGCGAGGTAGTGCGGATGGGCGGTATTGGTGCGCGCCGAGCCGAAGATGGCGATCGCCTTGGGGATCTCGTTGAGGGTCTGGAAACCGGCGGCGAATTCGCCCATGATGCGGAACATGCGCCATGAATTCGATTCGATCTTGCTTGGGTCCATGACGGCTCTCCTTCAGGGTGCTGGACGATGCAGTGGTCGATGGGACGGGGGAATGGTGCGCTCCGGCATCTGCGAGTATAGCACGAAAACCCCTGGTGCGCCTGGACTTTCGCCCGCGCAGGTGGGCGCTCTCTAGGCGGCGGGCGCTCGATTTTTGACCATTCAGCGGGGCTGGGGCGGGCCGGGGTGGGCTGGAGGCAGGGGTGGGCCATGGACCCGGCGGGTGCGGGACTGCAGCGCAGCGTACAGGGTCTCCATGTCGACCACGCTGACGCCTGGCAGCGAACCGGCCTCGCCGAGGGTGCGCGGCCGTGCCTTGATGAGGCGCAGCCTTCCCTCGGTGCTGAGGGTTGAGAGCGCGGCGACATCGAAGCCCTCGGGCAGGGGCAGGTCGCGGAAGCGCTGCAGGCGGTCGATCTTGACCGCCTGGCGCTCGAGGTAGGTGGCATAGCGCAGCGAGATCCAGGCCTGCTCGGCGACCAGCGCCTCGGCCTGGGTGAGCTGGGGCACCGCCAGCTGGCAGTCCGCGAAGCTCAGGCCCTCGCCGGCGACCCGGCGTGCGGTCTCGGCGGGGACGCTCGCCAGCAGCTGTCCGACCGCCTGCTCCTTGGCCTGCACCAGGGCGGCGCGCTCGGACGAGACCAGCCCGCAGCGCGCCGCCAGCGGGGTCAGCCGGCGATCGGCATTGTCGGCGCGCAGATGCAGGCGGTGCTCGGCACGCGAGGTGAACATGCGGTAGGGCTCCTCGGGCATGCGCGTCACCAGGTCGTCGATCAGCACGCCGATGTAGGCATCCGCGCGCGACAGGCGCAGCTCGTCGCGGCCGCCCAGCGTCAGGGCGGCGTTGGCGCCGGCGATGATGCCCTGCGCCGCCGCCTCCTCGTAGCCCGAGGTGCCGTTGATCTGGCCGGCCAGGTAGAGTCCGGACACCTGGCGCACCTGCAGGGTATGGTCGATCTGGTCCGGGGCGACGACATCGTACTCGACCGCGTAGCCGTAGCGCAGGACGTGCGCCTCGGAGAGCGCCGGGATCTCCCGCAGCACCGCATCCTGGACATCCAGCGGCAACGAGGTCGACAGGCCGTTGACGTAGATCTCCTTGGTCTCACGGCCCTCGGGCTCGAGGAACAGGTGATGGCTGTCGCGCTCCTTGAAGCGCACCACCTTGTCCTCGACCGACGGGCAGTAGCGCGGGCCGACCGAGCTGATCTGGCCGTTGTACATCGGCGCGCGGTGGAGGTTGGCGAGGATGTGCGCGTGGGCCTTGGGATTGGTATGGCACATCCAGCAACTGATCTGCGCCTGGGTGATGCGCGCGGTCAGGAAGCTGAAGGGCGCCGGGGGGTCGTCGCCCGGCTGCTCGGTGCACAGCTCCCACTTGATCGAGTCGGCATGCAGCCGGCAGGGGGTGCCGGTCTTGTGGCGCAGCAGGCGCAGCCCCATGGCGGTGAGCGCATCCGACAGCCCGGCGGCCGCCTGGTCGCCCATCCGCCCGCCGCTGGTCCTGCTCTCGCCCTGGTGCATCAGCGCCTTGAGGAAGGTGCCGGTGGTGATGACCACGCGCTTCGCATGCAGTGTGCGCCCGTCGCGCAGGCGGATGCCGGCGATCGCGGCGCGCGACCCGGCGGTCTGCGGCGGCGAGGTGGCCAGCTCCCAGGCCTCGCCCTGGACCGGGTGGAGCCCCGGCAGCGATTCGACCGCATGCTTCATCCACTGCGCATAGGCGGCCTTGTCGCACTGCGCCCGCGGACTCCACAGCGCCGGGCCCTTGGAGCGGCCCAGCAGGCGGAACTGGATGCCGGTAGCATCGGTCGCCAGCCCCATCAGGCCGCCGAGGGCATCGACCTCGCGTGCCAGCTGGCCCTTGGCCACCCCGCCGACCGAGGGATTGCACGACATCTTGCCGACGGTGTCGAGGTTGCCGCTCACCAGCGCGGTGCGGCAGCCGAGGCGCGCGGCGGCGGCCGCCGCCTCGATGCCGGCATGGCCGGCGCCGACGACGATGACATCGAAGTGGTTGTCGGGCATGGCGTGTGCGAGAGTATGGCGGCGTGGCGGGCCTGGCCAGGGGGCGGGACGCCAGGCCTCAGCGGCGCTTGAGCTGGGCGATGTAGTGGACGAAGCCGGTCCCCTGCTGGACCAGCCGCGTCGCGAGGTCGGGATCGACCAGCTCGCCCTGGGGGGTGTATTGCCTGTAGCTGTCGCCGATGAACACCCGTCCGGGGTAGAGGTGGGCGTTGCGATAGCCGGCCACGCCCTGCAGATGCTCGACCGCGCGCAGGCCCTGGAACTGGCCGGCGGCATGGCCGATGAAGGCGCAGGGGCGCTGGTCGAAGCCCTGCGGATACGGCAGCATGTCGATGAACAGCTTGAGGATGCCGGGATAGCTGCCGTTGTATTCGGGGACGATGAACACCACGCCGTCGGCGGCGAGGAAGCGCGCCACCAGGGCGCGCACCGCAGCTGCCGGCTCCTTGTACGCGCTGGGCTCGAGGAAGTCCGCTCCCAGCGCGAGCTCCAGCAGATCGACCGAGCAGTCGAGCGTCCTGTAGGAGCTGGCCACCAGGGCGGCAAGCCGTACCGACAGGCTGCCGGCGCGGTTGGTCCCGGGGATGACGACGATGTGCATTGCGGCCCTCTCTGGACGCGCGGTCGATCGCGCTGCCGCCGTGCGCCTGGCGGTCGGGGGATGAGGAGGTGGACGGGACGCTGCGACGCCGGCGAGGGCGGCCTCAGCCGGGCAGCGGCACCTGGGCATGCAGGGCGAGCAGGGTGGTGGCATCCAGCGAGCGGTTGCACACCGCCACCCCGCCGATCGCCCCGGCGAACCAGTCGCCCATCTCGCCCGCGCGGTGCACGGCGGCGACGGTGAAATCGGCGCTGCCATTGGCGATGCCGCCGGACCAGCTGCTGGGGTTGAGCCCCGGTCGCGGGTCCAGCTGCCCGTCGATGTAGACCCGCGCCTCGTTGCCGCCGGTGGCGGCGCGGCCGAAGGTGCAGGCGAGGAAATGCCAGCTGCTGTCGAGCTTGGTGGCGCCGATGGCCAGCTCGCGGCTGAATTTCGCTCCTTGGGCGGCGGCGGCTCCGGTGCAGGAGATCTGCCCGGCCACCTGGTCTCCGGAGTCGTGCTCGCGGACATCGATGAAGAGCGCGTACTGCCGGCGATGGGCGGCATCGTGCCAGATGCCCGCCACCGCCTGCGCCTGCTCCAGCCGGCGCGGTTCCCGGCGCACCCAGGCCAGCAGGCTGACCTCGGCTTCCGGCCCATGGAGGTTGAGCGCCGGGCAGGCCTCGCGCGGGCATTCCAGCCAGCGGCCGGGGACGATGTTGGCGCAGTAGGGGCCGAAGATCCCGCCGTCGATGCGGTCGATGATGCCGCCCGCCTCATGCAGGGCGTAGGCGCCCTGACCGTGCGCCAGGCGCTGCTGGCCGGCAGGCTGCTGGAAGTCCCAGAAGCTGACCAGTCCGGGGAGCGCCAGCACCGCATCGCGCGGTGCGCTCATGGGAGTCGCGCCCTGGGCAGAGCGTGAGTCGTGCACCGCTCATCCATGAGCGGTCAGCCACTCCGTGTGGATGAAGGTGCCCGGCGCCTCGTTGCGCTCGTAGGTATGCGAGCCGAACGCGTCACGCTGCGCCTGGGTCAGGTAGGCAGGCAGACGGGCGGTGGTATACCCTTCGATGTAGGCGAGCGAGGCGGAGAGCGCCGGCACCGGCAATCCGGCGGTGATCGCGGCGCCCACCACCTTGCGCAGCGAGGGCAGGGTGCGCGCGATATCCTTGCGGAATTCCGCCGCCACCAGCAGGCTGGCGAGGTTGGGCTGCTTCTTGAAGGCGACGGTGATGCGGTCGAGGAAGACCGCGCGGATGATGCAGCCGCCGCGCCAGATGGCGGGGATCGCGCCGATGTCGGTGCCGTAGGAGCGCAATTTGCTGGCCTCGATGATCAGGCGCATGCCCTGGGCATAGGCCGCGATCTTGGCGGCGTAGAGCGCCTTGGCGATGTCGCCGACGGTGACCCCGGTGAGCTTGCGGCGCGGCACCTTGAGCACCTTGGCGGCCGCCTCGCGTTCGATCTTGAGCGAGGACATCAGGCGGGCATCGACCGCCGCGGTGATGGTCGGGATGGGGACATTGGCGTCGAGGGCGGCGATGGTCGTCCACTTGCCGGTGCCCTTCTGGCCGGCCGCATCGCGGATGGCATCGAGGAGGTAGGCGCCCTTCTTCTGCGGATCCGCCTTGTCGGCGATCAGGCCGGTGAGCTCGATGAGGAAGCTGGCGAGCTCTCCCTGGTTCCATTTGGTGAAGATCGCGGCGGACTTCTTGTGGTCATGCCCGAGGCCGCGATGGAGCAGGTCATAGACCTCGGCGATCATCTGCATGTCGCCGTATTCGATGCCGTTGTGCACCATCTTGACGAAGTGCCCGGCGCTGCCTTCGCCGCACCAGGTGACGCAGGCGTCCTTGCCGCCCTTGCCGGCCTTGGCGCTGATCTCGATGAGGATCGGCATCAGCTGGTCGACGGCCTGCTTGTTGCCGCCAGGCATGATCGATGGTCCGAGGCGCGCGCCCTCCTCGCCACCCGAGACCCCCATGCCGACGAAGTGGAACTTCCACTGCTTGGCATAGGCGTTGCGGCGGTCGGTGTCGCCCCAATAGGCGTTGCCGCCATCGACCAGGATGTCGCCGGCCTCGAGCAGCGGCGCGATCTGCTCGATCACCGCGTCAGTGCCTTTGCCGGCCTGGACCATGATGATGATGCGGCGGGGCGGCTTGATCGCGGCGACGAACTCGGACAGCTCGCGGCAGGGGACGAAGCGGGCGTTCTTGCCGTGCTCCCACTGCATGACCTCCTCGGTCTTCTCCCAGGTGCGGTTGTAGATCGCCACGGTATGGCCGCGCGATTCGATGTTCTTGGCCAGGTTGCGGCCCATCACGGCCATGCCGATGACACCGGCGTCAGCAGTCGCGCTCATAGCTTGTCCTTGGGAAGGAATCGGGATCGAGGCGGAAGGGGCGAAGGGTGCGAGGTGCACAGCGTGCGTCAACTCGCTTCACGGTCCAGCGGCAGTTGCCACCCCCTGGGCGGCCCGGCCGAGTGGGGCCGACGCGATCGCTGGTCAGTTGTGCGGCGGCTGGTTGCCCAGCTGCTGGTAGCCGAGCTCGAGGGCCTTCTCCAGGCCGGGGATCTTGTTGTCCGCGGCGAGGTACAGCGCGACTTCGATGCGGCCCTTGTCGTAGACGATCAGCACCCTGCTCACCCCCGAGGTGTGCAGGAAGACCTGTTCATCGTCGGCCTTCTGCTGTTCGGTGGCGCCCTGCTTCTGGAAGGCGTACTCCAGGAGACTGTCCTGGCGCTGCTGGCAGCCGCCCAGGAGGGCGGCGCAGAGGACGAACAGGATGGCGAGGCAGCGATGCGGCATGCGGGGACCCCTGGCTGATAGGCCGCAGGATAGACCGCGGAGGGAAGAGTCTACCGCTGTCAGCCCGCGGTCTGCCGATCGAGCCTTGGCGCGGCGGGTTGCCGCTTGAGCGCCCCGACCTCGCGCCATGCTCGCGGCAGAGATGACTGGCGCTGGACCGCTATCCCGCGGTCGACGCGGGCTACCGCGAGGAAGTCTCGAGCTCGAACGCTTGCCGCCGCGCGCCTGGGCAGCCGATGAACCGCCGCCGACCGCGGCCCTTCCCAGGAGTTGCCCCATGGCCATCCAGTCCTCGCGCGCCTCCGACCGCGCCAGCCCCTACCGCGTGTCCCACACCGCCCCGCGTTCGCTGGCCGACGCCGATCCCGAGGTCGCCGCCATCATCGGCCGGGAATGGCAGCGCCAGCAGTACACCATCGAGCTGATCGCCTCCGAGAACATCGTCTCGACGGCGGTGCTGGAGGCCCAGGGCTCGGTGCTCACCAACAAGTACGCCGAGGGCTATCCCGGCAAGCGCTACTACGGGGGGTGCGAATTCGTCGATCAGGCCGAGGAGCTGGCGATCAGGCGCGCTGCGCAGCTGTTCAAGACCGATTACGCGGTCAACGTCCAGCCGCATTCCGGTTCGCAGGCCAACATGGCGGTCTACCTCGCCGCCGGGCTGAGCAAGGGCGACCGCGTGCTGGGCATGAGCCTCGATCACGGCGGCCACCTGACGCACGGCTACAAGCTCAACTTCTCCGGCCTCGACTATACCATCCAGTCCTATGGCGTGACCAAGGACCAGCAGGTGATCGACTACGATGAGCTCGAGCGCCTGGCTGTCGCATTCCAGCCCAAGATGATCATCGCGGGGGCCTCGAACTATTCGCGCACCATCGATTTCCACCGCTTCGCCGACATCGCCGCCAAGGTCAAGGCGCTGCTATTCGTCGACATGGCGCACATCGCCGGCCTGGTCGCCGCCGGTCTGCATCCCTCGCCCTTCGGCCATGCCGACTTCGTCACCACCACCACCCACAAGACCCTGCGCGGCCCGCGCGGCGGGATGATCTTCGCGCGCAGCCCCGAGCATGCCAAGAAGGTCAACAGCCGGGTGTTCCCCGGCATCCAGGGCGGGCCGTTGATGCACGTGATCGCCGCCAAGGCGGTGGCCTTCGGCGAAGCGCTGGCACCGGAGTTCGGCGAATACATGGCGCGCGTCCAGTCCTCGGCGCGGGCGATGGCGGAGACCTTCCTGGCGCTGGGGTGGCAGGTGGTCTCGGGCGGGACCGATACCCATCTGTTCTCGCTGAATGTGATGAGCAACGGCGTGACCGGCAAGCAGGCCGAGGACAAGCTGCATGAGGTCGGCATCACGGTGAACAAGAACCTCATCCCCTTCGACACCCAGCCGGCGCAGCAGGGCTCGGGCATCCGCATCGGCACGCCGGCGGTGTGCAGCCGCGGCTTCGGCAGCGAGCAGGCGATCAGCGTCGCCCGCCTGATCGACCGCGCCCTGAAGGCCGGCGATCAGCCCGCCGTGCTGTCGGAGGTGCGCAAGGAGGCGCGCGCGCTGTGCGAGCGCTTCCCGATCTACCGCTGACCCCCCGGGACGGCTGAGCGGTCACATCTGCCGTCCCGGCCCGTTGTCTGCTTTCGCCAACCCCGCTGCCAGCCCCCATGAGCCGGTCAGCGGCCTTTGTCCTGGCTGCGCCCAGGGCGCGGGCCAGCAACGGCTTGCGCCGAAGACGGTAGATTCTCAAGGCGCGCTCGCCACGCGCCCTGTGGACCCGATTCCCCCCACCGCCAGGTCCGACACCCATGCCTACCGCCCGACGCCCGCTGGCCTTCCTGCTGCTCCCCCTCCTCCTGCTCGCCCTGCTCGCGTGTGCCGGCGGCCACGGTGCGGCGGCGGCGGATGCCTTCCGGGTGCTGGTGTTCAGCAAGACCGCGGGCTTCCGCCATGACTCGATCGAGACCGGGGTGGCGGCGATCAGGGCCCTGGGGGTCGAGAACACGTTCGGCGTCGATGCCAGCGAGGACGCCGCGGTGCTCAACGAGGACAACCTCAAGCGCTACCGGGTGGTGATCTTCCTCAACACCACCGGCCACATCTGCGAGCAGCCCCAGCGCGAAGCGCTGCAGCGCTTCATCGAGGCTGGCGGCGGCTTCGTCGGCGTCCACTCCGCCACCGATACTGAGTACGACTGGGCCTGGTACGGGCAGCTGGTCGGCACCTACTTCGGCGGCCACCCCCAGATCCAGAAAGCCAAGGTCTCGATCACCGACATGTCGCACCCGGCGACCGCCTCGCTGCCCGACACCCTGGAGCGCACCGACGAATGGTACAACTTCAAGTACCTGCCCAAGGATGTCCATGTCCTGGCCTCGATCGACGAGTCGAGCTATCAGGGCGGGACGATGAAGGGCAACCATCCGCTGGTATGGTACCACGAGTTCGATGGCGGCCGCGCCTTCTACACCGAGATGGGCCACACCAAGGAGAGCTACTCCGAGCCCAACTACCTGCATCTGCTGCTGGGCGGGATCACCTGGGCCGCCGCCGGCCATGAGCTCGACTACAGCAAGGCCAAGCCCTCGGAGACGCGCTTCGAGAAGACCGTGCTGTCACGCGACCTCGCCGACTGCATGCAGTTCACCCTGCTGCCCGACGGCCGCATCCTGGTGATCGAGAAGTTCGGCGCGGTCAAGCTGGTGAAGGCGAACGGCGGACCCACCATCCTGGCCGGGACCGTGCCGGTCTACGCGGTGCAGGATGGCCACAACAATGTCGAGGATGGCCTGATCGGCATCGCCGCCGATCCCGATTTCGCCAGCAACCACTGGGTCTACATGCTGCATTCCGTGCCGGGCGACATCCCCGTCCAGCACCTCTCGCGCTACACCCTCGACGGCGACACCCTCGACCTCGCCTCCGAGAAGGTGCTCTTCGACATCCCCAACTGCCGCAGCATCACCGGCCACTGCGGTGGCGGCATGTCGTTCGCGAACGGCAATCTCTACATCTCGACCGGCGACAACACCACCCCCTTCGAGTCCGACGGCTTCTCCCCGCTCGATGTCCGCGTCGAAGGCAAGGATGCGCGTTCGACCGCGGCCAACAGCATGGACCTGCGCGGCAAGATCCTGCGCATCCACCCCAAGAGCGACGGCACCTACGACATCCCCAAGGGCAATCTCTTCCCGCCCGGCACGCCCAAGACCAGGCCAGAGATCTATGTCATGGGCTGCCGCAATCCGTTCCGCCATTTCGCCGATCCCGTCACCGGCTTCCTCTACTGGGGCGAAGTCGGTCCGGATGCCGGCAACGATGGCGAGCGCGGCCCGCGCGGCTACGACGAGTTCAACCAGGCGCGCGGTCCGGGATTCTTCGGCTGGCCGCTCTTCGTCGGCGACAACTTCGCCTATTCGCCCTACGACTGGGACACCAAGAAGATCGGCGCGCGCTTCGACCCCCAGCACCCGATCAACGACTCGCCGCGCAATACCGGCATCAAGGAGCTGCCGCCGGCGCAACCCGCCTATCTCTACTACCCCTATGCGGCCTCGACCGAGTTCCCCGAGCTGGGCAGCGGCGGCCGCTGCGCGATGTCCGGCCCGGTCTACCATTTCGATGCGGCGCTCACCTCGCCGGACAAGTTCCCGGTGTTCTACGACAACACCTGGTTCATCTACGACTGGATGCGCAACTGGATCAAGGCGATCAAGCTCGATGAGCACGGCAACAAGACCTCGATCGAGGACTTCATGCCCTCGGCCAAGCTGGCCAAGCCGATGGACATGAAGTTCGGCGCCGATGGCGCCATGTACCTGCTCGAATACGGCAGCAACTGGTACCACAACACCGATGCCACGCTCTCGAAGATCACCTTCGCCGCCGGCAATCGCGCCCCGATCGCCATGGCCACCGCCGACCACACCGCCGGCAAGGAGCCGTTGACGGTGAAGTTCTCGAGCGCCGGCTCGTACGACAAGGATGAAGGCGATGTCATCACCTTCTCCTGGAGCTTCACCGGCGAAGCGTCGCAGACGAGCGAGCCCAACCCCACCTTCACCTTCACCGAGCCGGGGCTCTACCAGGCCAAGCTCACGGTCACCGACAAGGGCGGCAAGACCGGGGTGACGGTGATCCCGATCCAGGTCGGCAACGCCGTGCCGCAGGTGGTGATCGAAGCGCCCAGGCCGGGCGGCTTCTTCTCCTGGGGCCAGCAGATCGCCTTCAAGGTCGCGGTCACCGACGATGAGGACGGCAGCACCGCCGCCGGCACCATCCCGGGCGACAAGGTCAAGGTCACCGGCTCCTACGACAGCGGAGGCGCCGCCTCCGCCGCGCCGGTGGGGGTGGAGAGCCAGATGATGGCCGCCAACGGCCATGAGGCCGGGCGCGACCTGGTGACCCACAGCGACTGCATCGCCTGCCATACCATGCAGGCGCAGTCGGTCGGACCGGCGTTCACCGCCATCGCGATGAAGTACAAGGGCGACGGTGCGGCGATCGACCGCCTGGTGCAGAAGGTCCAGGACGGCGGCAACGGCGTATGGGGGATCATGGCCATGGCAGCGCATCCCCAATTCACCAAGGCCCAGCTCAAGGACATGGTCGGCTGGGTGCTCTCGCTCGCCGACGAGGCGGGCACCGTGCATGGCAGCTCGGGCACCCTCACGGTGGTGCCCAAGCCGGCCAAGGACGACAAGGGCATCTATGTCATCACCGCCAGCTACACCGACAAGGGCGCGGTCAAGCTCGGCAAGCGGATCCCGCCGCAGACCGCTGGTGCGAGCGTGGCTCTGCGGTCGCGCTACGTCGGCGCGGTCGATTACACCGGCCACCAGGGCGGGGTGATGCCCGAGGCCTGCTCGGACGAGGGCGGCGGCCGTGATCTCGGCTTCATCAACAGCGGCGACTTCATCAGCTTCAAGGACATCACCCTGGATGGCAGCAGCGCCGTCACCTTCCGCATCGCCTCGGCAGGTGCCGGCGGCATCATCGAGGTGCATGCGGACTCGGCTACCGGGCCGCTGCTGGGCTCCGGCAGCGTGCCGGTGACGGGCGGCTGGCAGAAGTGGGCCAGCGTCGAGGCCGGGATCACGGATCCGGGCGGCACCCATGACGTGTTCCTGGTGTTCAAGCACGAGAAGAACGCTGGCGGACTGTTCAACCTCAACTGGGTGTACTTCCACCCGCCGGCGGCGAAGTAGCCCGCCGACATACCTCACCATCGGAGCATCGATGTTCGTCCACGCCGTGTTCTTCTGGCTCAAAGCCGATCTCACCCCGCAGCAGCTGAGCACCTTCCGCGAGGGCCTGATCTCGCTGACCACCATCACCACCGTGCGCAATGCCCACATCGGCGTGCCAGCGGCGACCAACCGCCCGATCATCGAGCGCAGCTACTCCTACGCCCTGTCGGTGCAGTTCGACGATGAGCGCGGTCACGACTACTACCAGCAGGTCGACATCCATGAGCGCTTCCGCCAGGCCTGCTCGAGCTTCTGGTCGAAGGTGGTCATCTACGATTCGATCAGCGCCTAGGCGCTCAGCCGTCCGCGCCGTCCGCGACCGCGCTACTTGGCGCCGGACGCGCCGCCGCCGGACGGGGCGGGCGGGCTGGCATTGGCGGCGCGGCTGGTCGACGCCGCCAGGCGGGCGGCGTACTTCTCGGGATCGCGGTTGAACTTCTTGACGCAGCCGCGGCAGCAGAAGCGGAATTCCTGCCCGTTGAACACCACCGGCGCCACCTGCGGGTCGATCTTGTCGTTGGAGACCACGCAGTTCTCCAGCGGATAGGGCCTGGGCGATGGCGTGCCCTCGTCGGCCCCCAGCATGACCGCGGCGCAGCAGGCCAGCGCGCAGCCGGCAAGCAGGGTGCGCATCAGCATCATCATGGCATGGTGGTGGGTGGGCATAGGTCACGTACGGCTACGCAAAGGTCCATTCCGCGCCTGCTGTTCCAGGGTCTTCAGCGCTCGCGCAGCGCCGGCTGGCCGGTGAGGATGGTCTCGGCCAGGCGCAGGCCGTCGAGGCCGGCGGAGATGATCCCGCCGGCATAGCCGGCACCCTCGCCGGCGAGGTACAGTCCCGGCAGCGAGCTGCTGAGCGTGGCAGGATTGCGCTCGAAGCGCACTGGACTGGAGATGCGCGTCTCCACCCCCACCACCGTGCCCTGGCTGAGGAAGCCGGGGATGATGCGCTCGAAGAACAGCAGTGCCTGGCGGATGGAGGCGACGGTGCGCGCCGGCAGGATGGCATCGATGCGTCCGGGGCGCACTCCGAGGCGGTAGCTGGATGCGCTCACCGGGGAGCCCGGCTCGCCGCGAACGAAGGCGCGCGCCGACTGCGCCGGGCAGCTGTAATCGGCTCCGCCGGCCTCGAAGGCGAGGCGCTCGATGCGCCTGATCAGCTCGAATCCCTCCAGCCCGGAGGCGCCGCGATCGACCTCCTGGTTGACGATCAGCCCGGCATTGGCGAAGTGCGAGGCGCGGGCGAAGCGGCTCATGCCGTTGGTCGACAGCTGCCCGGTGTCGCTGGTCGCGGCGATGATCTCACCGCCGGGGCACATGCAGAAGGTGGTGACATGGTCGGCGTCCAGGTGGGCCGGCGGCCGGCTGACCATGTTGTATTCGGCCGCGCCCAGGAGATGGCGCGGGATGTCGGACCCGAGGCGGCAGCCATATTGGCCGACATCGATGAGCTCCTGCGGATGCTCGACCCGGCAGCCGATCTGGAAGCCCTTGGCCTTGTGCTCGATGCCGCGTTCGATCAGGCGCATGATCAGATCGCGCGCGCTGTGCCCCGGGGCGATCATCACCACCGGGCTCTCGATGCGCTCGCCGGTCGACAGCTGCACGCCGGTGCAGTGCCCCGACTGGCTCAGCACGTCGGTGACGGTGGCTTCGAAGCGGAAGCTGCCGCCCCAGGCGATGATCTGGCTGCGCAGGCGCTTGCACATGTGCGGCAGCAGATCCGAACCGATGTGCGGGTGGTGGCGGTAGAGGATGTGGCGGGGGGCGCGCGAGGCGACGAAGGCCTCGAGCAGGAAGCGCATGCGCCGGTCCTTGACCCTGGTGTAGAGCTTGCCGTCGGAGTAGGTCCCGGCGCCGCCCTCGCCGAAGAGGTAGTTGCTCTCCGGGTCGAGCACGCGCGTGCGATGGAACGTCTCCAGGTCGGCGGTGCGCCGGTCGGCATCGCGACCGCGGTCGATCACCAGGGGCTTGCAGCCATGCAGGGCGAGCAGATAGGCCGCCATCTGCCCGGCCGGCCCGGCGCCGACGATGATCGGATGCCGCGGTGGCGGATCGGCCAGGCGGAGGTGGTAGAGCCCCTGGTCCTGGTCCGGGGGTGCGGTATGGACCACCACGCCCTGGCCCTCGTGCACTGGGCAGTCCTCGCGCACCTGGGCGTGCAGGTGGTAGATGAAGCGCAGGTCGGGCTTGCGCCGCGCATCCAGGCTGCGGCGCTCGATGCGGTAGTCCACCACGTCGGCGGGCGCGATGCGGCAGAGGCGGGCGATCCACGGCTTGAGCCGATGGTCGATCGAGGAGGGCGGCTCCAGGCGCAGCGCCTGGAGCGGCACCTCGAGGTGCTCGATCGAGACGTGCTGGCTCATCGGCCCACCGGGGCGGCGGGGCCGATGGCGGGGCGAGCCACGCCCGGCGCGCCGGCGCGGTTGACGATCACCAGCCCGGCGATGATCAGCAGGCAGCCCAGCAGGGATACCAGGCCAGGGCGTTCGCCCAGGGCGGTCCAGCCCACCACCAGCGCAACCAGCGGCACGGCATAGAGGAAGGGCATCACCCGCGTCACCGGCGCCTGGGCGACGACGTACGACCAGGTGGTGAAGGCGATCGCCGACGGGCCGATGGCCAGGTAGGCGAGCAGCAGGCAGGCATGCCAGGAGGCGGCATGCAGGCACTGCACGGCGGAGGGCAGGCAGGGGGAGAGCATGATGGATCCGATCCACGCGACATAGCACACCATGCCCACGGCGCCATAGTAGCCGAGCACGGGCTTCTGCATCACCGTGTAGATCGCCCACAGCACCGCCGCACAGGCCATCTCGGCCACCCCGCTGGAGAACGTGACGCCGTGCGCCTCGCCGGCGGCGATCAGCGCGATCCCGCCCAGGCTGGTGACCATGCCCAGCCAGCCGGCCAGGCGCAGCCGCTCACCCAGCCACAGCACGGCGAAGAGCGCCGAGAACAGCGGCGCGGTATTGACGATGAAGCTGCCGGGCCCGGCCGAGACGCTGCGGCTGGCGTCATTGACCGCGAGGTTGTAGAGGCAGATGCCGACCGCTGCGATGGTCGCCAGGCGCGGCCAGTCGCGTCGCCGTGGCAGGGGAGGTCGCATGATCGCGGCCACGACGCCGAGCAGAACCGCAGCCAGGCCGTAGCGCAGCAGGGCGAGCTCGGCGGGCGGGAAGTCCGGTTGCTGGCCGGGGGCGCTCGCCAGCAGCGCCCGCACCACCGGGAAGGCGGAGCCCCACAGCAGGACGGTGGTCGCCAAGGCGATCAGCGTGCGTGGCCGGTAGAGGGGATCCATGCGAGTGGCCGGGTTGAAAACGACACAGGCCGGGCAGAGCCCGGCCTGGCGCGTGCGCTCACGCTGGTGGAGCGATCAGGCCTTGGGCGCCTCGGCGGCGGGGGCAGGGGCGGCCGCTGCCTTGGCGGCGGCTTCGGCTGCCAGGGCGGCCTTGCGCACACCCTTGAGCTTGGCCGCATGCTTGCGCAGCGAACGCCGGGTCGCCGGGCGGAAGGTGCCCTTGGCAACCGGCTTGGCCGGGGTCTTGGCCGCAGGCGCCGCCGCTGCCTGGGCGGCGGTCTTCTTGGGCGTCGGGACCTGGTAGCCGGAGAACTTGAGCAGGTTGCGCAGCCCGGTGCTGATCTGGGCGCCGCGGTTCACCCACGACTCGACCGCCACGAGGTCGACCTGGAGGTTCTTCTCCTTGAGCAGCGGATCGTAGGATCCGATGATCTGGTTGGCCTTGCCTTCGCGATGGCAGCGGCCATCGATGGCGACGATGCGGAAATACGGCCGATGCAGGCGACCGAAGCGAGAAAGGCGGATGCTGACAGACATAGCGTCCCTTGGTGGAATCGGGGGAGCAAACTCTATGTCGGTCGTGCGCTCTGCAATGGGAAAAAGGCAGGTGGTCCGCCGGACCCGTTTCAGGGGCTTTTGACCGCCGCGATCGCCTCGGCCCGGGTGCGGTACATGGCGAACACCTTGTCGAAGCGGGTGAGGGCGAAGATCTCGCGCAGCGCCGGGGATCCGACCTCGGCGAGTGCCAGCTGGCCCTTGAGGTCCTGGATCTCGCGCAGCTTCTGCACCAGAGGACCCAGGCTGGCGGAATCCAGCGAGGCCACTCCCGCCAGGTCGATGACCAGGCGGCGCACGCCTGCGGTGCTTTTGAGGAATTCGTTGGCGAAATAGCCGCGTACCAGATCGACGTTCGCCAGGCCCTGTTCATCACGATGGAAGGACACGGTATGGACCCCGTCGTCCTCGAGCAGGATCACTGTCTGTGGGCTCATCCGCGCTCCTGATATGCCTGGTCATCCAAGGCTTATGCCTGGACATCCCTGGCCAGACCTGGTGACCGCAGGCTGCCGGCCCATGCCTGCGTGGGGCCTGTGTATGGCGGTCACTATGGCGGTCCACCCCAAAATATCCATCATCATCCCCGCCATCATGGGTTGGCTCTTGCCCAAGCGCCCGGATCCATGGTACATCTCCCCATGGCCAAGACCATCGATGTGAAACTATTGAACCCGTTCCTGGCGGCGACGATCGATTGCCTGAGCCAGATGGCGGGGGTGACCCCCCAACGCAAGCGGGTCTTCGTCAAGAGCGATCCCCTCATGCATGGGCAGGTCACCGGGGTGATCGGCCTGTCCAAGGGCATGACCGGCAGCTGCGCCCTGAGCTTCCCCATGGTCCTTGCCCAGCGCCTGGTCGGTCTGCTGCTCGGGGAGCCGAGCGCCCAGGTCACGCCCGAGATGGTCTCCGATGGTGTCGGCGAGATCGCCAACATGGTCGCCGGGTCGGCCAAGCGGCAGTTCATCTCCAGCGGCATCAATTTCGACATCTCCACTCCGACGGTGGTGATGGGCTATGACAGCACCTCGGTGCACAACCCGATCGATACCATGAACATCGCCTGCGAGTTCATCGTCTTCCCCGACAGCAGCGAGACCTTCCTGCTCGAGATCGCCCTCAAGCCGACCGAGCGCTAGCGCTCGCGCGCTCAGCCCTCCCAGCCGGCCAGGCGGTGGCGCTGCAGCTTGCCGGTGGCGGTGCGCGGCAGCCGGTCGACCCAGCGCCAGCTGCGGGGACGCTTGAAGCCGCTGAGCGCCTGGGCCATCCAGGCGGAGAGCTCGCTGTCGTCCGGCCGCTCTCCGCCCGGGACCAGGAGCGCCGCGACCGCCTGGCCCCAGTGCGCATCCGCGACCCCATGAACCCCGGCCTCGCTGATGGCGGGATGGCGTTCCAGCACCTCCTCGACCTCTGCGGGATCGATCTTCTCCCCGCCGCTGATGATCACCTCGTCGCGCCGGCCATGCACCGACAGCTGGCCGTCGGCGTCCAGGCTGCCGAGGTCGCTGGTTGCGAACCACGCGCCGTGAGGGTGGGGGATGGTCAGCCGTCCGCCCTCCTCGTAGCCGGCGAACAGCGCCGGGGAGCAGATCTCGATGGTGCCGCGCTCCCCGGGCGCGCACGCCGTGCCATCCTCCCGGCGGATGCGCACCTGCATGCCGGGGAGGGGTCTGCCGCAGCTGCCCGGCGCAACGGGGCGATCGCGCTCCGGGGTGCACACCTGGCTGGCGGCCTCGGTCAGGCCGTAGGTCTCCAGCGGCGGCAGCCCGAGGGCGCGGGCGTGCAGCGCGAGGTCGCGCGCCAGCGGGCCGCCGCCGGTGAGCAGTATGCGCAGGCGGGGCGCGAAGGGGCGCCCGGCGCGCCCGGCGACCAGGCGATGGAGCATGGTGGGCACCACGCTGATGCCGGTCGTGCCGGCATCGAGGAGGCGGTCGGCGGCCACGGCATCGAAGCGCTCGAGCAGGCAGAGCGCATAGCCGCACAGGCCCGCGCGGTAGACCAGGCTGGCGCCGCCGATGTGGTCCAGCGGCAGGCATCCCAGCCATTCATCATCGCTGCGCAGCTGCAGGCGTTCGACCGCCGCGGCCGCAGCCAGGCGCAGGGCGCCCAGGCTGAGGCGGACGGCCTTGGCGGGACCGGTGGTGCCGCTGCTGTAGACCACCAGCGCCGCCTGGGCATCGTCCAGCGGTGTGGGCTGCGGGATCGCCGCAGCCGGCTGGAAGGCATCGGGCAGCTGATGGACCGCCACGCCCGCGGCCTCGTCCAGGGCGCTGCCGGGAGCGGCCAGCACGGCTGAGCAGGCGGAGCGCTGGAGCTGCCCGAGCTGCTCGGCGCGGCTCAGCCGGCGGTTGATCAGCACGGTGGTGATCCCGCGCAGGGGCGCGGCCTGGAGCAGCGCCGCGCAGGCCGGGGTGTTGGCGCCGGCCAGGGCGATGCGCATGCCCTGATGCAGCGAGCGCTCGGAGAGCCACGACAGCGCACCGTCCACGCCTGGCAGCCACCAGGCCCACGGGGTCACGGCGCGCAGCGCGGCGGGGACGGGGGTGCTCGGCAGGAGCCAGCTGCGCGGTTCCATGGACGCAATCACCAGCCTCAGGCGCGCAGCGCGCCGATGCCCAGTCCCGGGGTGGCGGTGAGCACGATCGAGCCGTTCTCCACCGTCAGCGGTGCATCGGTGATGTCCTCTGCCAGGAGGATGCCGGTGGCCAGCCCGTGCGCGCGCTCCCCCAGGTCGAGGGCGGCGGTGTAATGGGTGGCGTGTGCGCGCCCGATCGAGCCGTCGAGGGTGGTGGTGATCACCACATCCAGGCCGCATGAGCGGGCGAGCTGGGCCGCCTGGAGGGTCGGGCGCCAGCCGCCGAGGAACATCGGCTTGAGCACCACCACGTCGGCCGCCTGGGCGGCCGCCACCCGGCCGATGTCGGCGGCGCTGCGCACGCTCTCGTCCACGGCGATCTTCATGCCGGTGCGGCGCCGCAGCGTGCCGAGCCCTTCGAGGTCGCCGGCGGCCATCGGCTGCTCGCAGAACTCGAGCTGGGCATCGCCGGTCTCGACCGCGAATTCGAGCGCCTGGTCGATGTTCCAGCCGCCATTGGCGTCGGCGCGCAGCCTGGTGGCGGTGCCGATCGCCTCGCGCACCGCGTAGACCCGCTCGATGTCCTGCCCGAGATTGCCCTCGGCGCCGACCTTCAGCTTGAAGCAGGTGAAGCCGCCACGGCTCAGCTGCAACGCCGCCTCGGCGACCGCGGTGATCGAGCCGCCGAGCAGGGCATTCACCGGCAGGCGGTTGGAGGGCACGGGATTGCCGATGCTGGTGGCCAGGAGTGCGGCGAGCGGCCGCTCCTGCTGCTGGGCGAGGAGATCGATCAGCGCCCCTTCGATGGCCTGGCGGGCGCAGGGGGCGCCCTGCAGCAGCTTCTCCAGCGCCCCCAGCGGCGCATCCGGCCTGCCGCGCTCGAGCCAGCTGATGAGGAAGTCGGCCTTCAGCGAGGTCAGGCTGCGGTTGAGCGCCTCGCGGCACTGCAGCACCGTCTCGCTGCCGAATTCCGGCAGGGGCGAGGCCTCGCCCAGACCGACATGCCCGGCATCATCGGCGATCGCCAGGGCCCAGACCGTGCGCTCGTTGATCGGCCCGCTGGCGGTGGCCAGCGGGGTCGCCAGGGGGAGCACGCGTTTTATCAGCCGGCAGCGCATCGGGCTGCCATGGTAAGGGTCACGGCCAAGCACAAGCCGGTGATCAGCTCGAGGGCTGCCGAGCGTGAGAGATACCGGTTCAACCCCGCGCCCTGGGTGCGTACCAGGCCGCGGCACAGCATGCCGCCGCCCAGCCCCGCCACCGCCACCGGGATGGCCAGCAGCCAGCTATGCAGCAGCAGCGCGGCCAGCGCCAGGCAGCCGGTGGCGCCCAGGTGCAGGAGCACGATGTAGATGCGGCTGGCGCGGTCGCCCAGGCGCACGGCGAGGGTGCGCTTGCCGGCCGCCTGGTCGGTGGCGATGTCGCGCAGATTGTTGACCGCGATGATGCCGGTGGCCTGCAGTCCGACCGCCTCGGCGATCCACACGCAGATCGGATCGATGCCGTGGTGACCATGCGGGGCCGCCTGCACCCAGTAGCTGCCCAGGACCGCGAACAGGCCGAAGAAGAGGAAGACGAAGACGTCCCCCAGGCCGAGGTAGGCGAGCGGGTAGGGCCCCCCGGTATAGGCGATGGCGCACACCAGGCTGACCAGTCCCAGGACCAGGATGGGCCAGCCGCCCAGTCGGGCGAGGTAGAGGCCGATGGCCAGGGCGAGGATGAGCACCCCCGCCGTGGCCATCAGCATGGAGCGTGCGCTGATCAGGCCGCTGGCGACCGCCCGCTGCGGACCGAGCCGCGCGGGCGTATCGGCGCCCTTCAGGGCGTCGAAGGCATCGTTGGCGAAGTTGGTGCCGATCTGGATCAGCAGCGCCCCGGCCAGGCAGGCGGCGGCCACCAGCCAGTCGATCGGCTCGGCGAAGCCCGCCAGCGCCGTCCCGACCACCACCGGCACCAGGCCGGCGGCGAGGGTCTTGGGGCGGGTGGCCTGGAGCCAGATGATCGGGATGGGCGTCGGCACAGGGGGGGTCCGATGGACAGGTCCAGGCGTGCGGCGGATGAGCCGCGCATTGGAATGCCCCGATGCGGTCTGCGCAAGCTTCAGGGATCGACCATCCCGGCACCGCATCAGGCCGCCAGCGTACCCGGCGGCGGGGAGGCTCGGCGGACCGGGGCGCTCAGGGCAGGCGCGGAAACTGGCCGAAATCGGGCGGCCGCTTCTCGAGGTAGGCGCGATGCCCCTCCTTGCCCTCCTCGGTCATGTAGAAGAGCAGGGTGGCATTGCCAGCCAGCTCCTGGAGGCCTGCCTGGCCATCGCAATCGGCGTTGAAGGCCGATTTCAGGCAGCGCAGGGCGAGTGGCGAGTGGCGCAGCATCTCCTGGCTGATCGCCACCGTGCGCGCCTCGAGCTCGGCCAGCGGCCAGACCTCGTTGACCAGGCCCATCGCCAGCGCCTGCTGGGCATCGTATTGTCGGCAGGTGTACCAGAACTCGCGCGCCTTCTTCTGTCCGATGCAGCGCGCCAGGTAGCTCGCCCCGTAGCCGCCGTCGAAGCTGCCGACCTTCGGCCCGGTCTGGCCGAAGCGCGCGTTGTCGGCGGCGATGGTCAGGTCGCACACCAGGTGCAGCACCTGTCCGCCGCCGATCGCCCAGCCGGCGACCATCGCCACGACCGGCTTGGGGCAGGTGCGGATCTCGCGCTGGAGGTCGAGGACGTTGAGGCGCGGCACGGCATCGCCGTGCTGGCCGCCGACATAGCCGCCATGCTGGCGCACGCGCTGGTCGCCCCCGGAGCAGAAGGCCTTGTCACCGGCCCCGGTGAGGATGATGACCCCGACCTCGAGATGGTCGCGGGCGTGCTGGAGGGCGTCGCGCAGCTCCTGGATGGTCTGGGGGGTGAAGGCGTTATGCACCTCAGGACGGTTGATGGTGAGCTTGGCGATCAGGCCGCCCTCGAGCGCGGCGTGATGATAGAGGATGTGCTGGTAGCTTCGCTCGATGGCGGACCAGGTGGTCATGGCGCGTTCCTCCCAGATGGCGGCGGACAGGCAGCCGTTGGCCGCCTGCGACCTGCCGGGCTGCGGCAGAGGCCCGCGAGCGTGCGGGGAATCCTGCGCCTGGCAATGGCCCGCGCGCAGACGCAATCGCGGCCTCGCCGTGCCCCGATCGGTGCGTCAGCGCCCGCTGCCGGCGAGGAAGCTGGCGATGTTCCAGCCCAGCTGCTCCTGCTGCTCGCGGTGCACGGCATGGCCGGCGGTCGGGATGACGGTGAAGCGGCTGCCGGGGATCAGTCCCGCCATCTCGGCCATATGGGTGCAATACGAGGGATCGGCGGCGCCGGCCACCAGCAGGGTGGGCATGCCCAGCCCGGATAGCCGCGGCCACAGGTCGTCGAAGGCGCCGGCGCCCAGGCTGCGCAGGGCGCCGGCCAGGCCGATCGGGTCATGGTTGAGGCGGATGCTGCGCAGGCTCTCCTCGTCAGCGCGCGAGAGCGGCGAGGCCGGCCGCAGGGCCGGGTTGCCCTGCCACCAGGAGACGAACGGGCCGATGCCGTCCTCCTCGAGCATCTGCGCCAGGTGCTCGTCGCGCTCGCGGCGCGCCGCACGCTGGCTGAGGTCGCGGATGCCCGCGTGGCAGGAGATCAGGATCAGCCGCCGCACCAGGGAGGGATGATCGAGCGCCAGCTGCAGGCCGATGCGTCCGCCCATGCTGTAGCCCAGCACATCAGAGCCGCCCTCGGGCAGCCGCGCCGCCAGCGCGCGGACCAGGGCATCCGGACCCAGCCCGGGCGGGCAGGGCTTCCAGCCATGGCCGGGCAGCAGCTCGCAGCGCCGGTCAGCCTCTACCGGCGCGAGCACCTCGCGCCAGGTCTGGTCGTTCTCGGTGTATCCATGCAGGGCGAGGAGCATGCCCTCCAGCATGCGCAGGGCCCAGAATCGGCAAGCCCGCTGCCGGCGGGGCGTTCAGCCGACCGGCAGGGCCGGCACGGTGGCCAGGGTCCAGATGTCGCGGTTGTACTCGCTGATGGTGCGGTCGGTGGAGAACTTGCCGGAAGCTGCGGAGTTCATGATGCTCGAGATCGTCCAGCGGTCCTGGTCGAGGTAGAGCGCGCTGGCGCGCGCCTGCGCCTTGACGTAGTCGCCGAAGTCGCAGCACACCATCCAGTAGTCGCCCCAGGTGGTCAGGGTGCTGATGATGTCGTCGAAGATGCCGGGATCGACCTGGTTGAAATGGCCGCTCTTGATCAGCGCCAGGACGCGCTTGAGGTCGTCATTGGCGTCGATCACCGCCTGCGGGTTGTAGGTCTTGCGCATCGCCGCGATCTCCTCGGTGGTCTTGCCGAAGAGCAGGAAGTGCTCGTCGCCGACCTCTTCGCGGATCTCGATGTTGGCGCCATCCAGGGTGCCGATGGTGAGCGCGCCGTTCATCATGAACTTCATGTTGCCGGTGCCCGAGGCCTCCTTGCCCGCGGTCGAGATCTGCTCCGAGAGGTCGGCGGCGGGGCAGATCTTCTCCATCAGCGAAACGCGGTAGTCGGGGATGAAGGCGACGCGCAGCAGGTCGCCGACATCGGGGTCGGCATTGATGACGGTGGCCACCGAGTTGATGAAGCGGATGATGGTCTTGGCCATGGCGTAGCCGGGCGCCGCCTTGCCGCCGAACAGCACGGCGCGCTTGATCAGGTTCCTGCCGTCGCCGCGCTTGATGCGGTCATAGAGGTGGATGACGTGCAGCACGTTGAGCAGCTGGCGCTTGTACTCGTGGATGCGCTTGACCTGGACATCGAACAGGGCGTCGAGGGGGAAATCGACCCCGCACTCGCGCTTGACCACCTCCGCCAGGTCGCGCTTGTTCGCCTGCTTGATGTCGCGCCACTGGCTGCGGAACTTGGCGTCCTTGGCCAGCGGTGCGAGCTTCTTGAGCTCGTCGAGATGGGTGACCCACTCGGCTCCGATGCTGCCGGTGATGAGCTGCGCCAGGCGGGTGTTGCATAGCGCCATCCACCTGCGCTGGGTGACGCCGTTGGTCTTGTTGTTGAAGCGCTCGGGCCACAGCAGGCTGAAGTCGTGGAACAGCCCCTGCTTGAGCAGGTTGCTGTGCAGCACCGCCACCCCGTTGACGGAGAAGGAGCCGACGATGGCGAGGTGGGCCATGCGCACCTGCGGATGCGCCCCGTCCTCGATGATCGACATGCGCGCCAGGCGCTCGGTGTCGCCTGGCCACTTGTTGGCGACCGCGCGCATGAAGCGCGCGTTGATCTCGTAGATGATGTCGAGCAGGCGCGGCAGCAGGGCCTTGAACAGCCCGACCGGCCACTTCTCCAGCGCCTCGGGCAGCAGGGTGTGGTTGGTATAGGCCAGGCACTTGGAGGTGACCGCCCAGGCGTCATCCCAGCCCAGGGCGTAATCGTCCATCAGCAGGCGCATCAGCTCGGCGACCGCGATGGTGGGATGGGTGTCGTTGAGCTGGCAGACGTTCTTGAGCGCGAAGTTCTTGAACACCGGTCCGTGCTTGGTCACCCAGCGGCGCAGCAGGTCCTGCAGACTGGCACTGGCGAGGAAGTACTGCTGGCGCAGGCGCAGCTCCTTGCCGTTCTCGCTCTTGTCGTTGGGGTAGAGCACGCGCGAGATGTTCTCGGCCGAGCTGTTGGCCTCCACCGCGGCGGTGTAGTCGCCGGCATTGAACACCGTGAGGTTGAACTCCTCGGGCGCCGCCGCCCGCCACAGGCGCAGGGTGTTGACCGTGCCGTTGCGGTAGCCCGGGATGGGCAGATCGTAAGGGATGGCGATCACATCGCTGGTGCTGACCCAATTGATGCGCATGCGGCCCTGGACATCGCGGTAGAATTCGCTGTGCCCGCCGAACTTCACCCGCCGGCTGTATTCCGGCCGCTGCAGCTCCCAGGGGATGCCATGGCCGAGCCAGTGGTCGGGCTCCTCGACCTGCTGGCCGCCGACGATGCGCTGCCGGAACATGCCGTAGTCGTAGCGGATGCCGTAGCCGAACACTGGCAGCTGCAGGGTGGCGCAGCTGTCGAGAAAGCAGGCCGCCAGGCGCCCGAGACCGCCATTGCCGAGGCCGGCATCAGCCTCCTCCTCGACGATGTCCTCCATGCGCATGCCCAGGCCGCGCATGGCCTCGGCGATCTCGCCGTCGATGCCGAGGTTGATCACCGCATTGCCGAGCGCCCGGCCCATGAGGAATTCCATCGACAGGTAGTAGCCGCGCTTGCAGTCGGCATCGTAGTAGGCGGCATGCGAGGCCTTCCAGCGCTCCATCAGCCGGTCGCGGATGGCCATCACCGTGGCGATGTAACGGTAGCGGTTCGAGACCGAATGCGCATCGCGGCCGAGGGTGTAGCTGAGGTGGCGGTGGATGTCGTTGCGCAGGCTCGCGGCATCGAGACCGAGACCCGGGGGGGTGATCGGCTGGGTGTCGGCGGTCTCGGCGCTCGGGCGCAGCCCGACGCGGGCCGTCGATTCGCTCCTGATGGTCGTCTTGGGCGATTGGGTCATGTCGGGTTCCTGATGAGTGCGCGTGGGGGAGTCTGCGGCCTCATCGAGGAGGGTGCAAGGCAGCACTGGGCTACACCCCCCAAGCGGAGTGGGGCGGGGCAGTTCAGACCTGTCTTTGGCGCTGCGCAGCGGCCTGGAGCAGGCGGTACGGCGCGCCCGGGTCTGCCCCCTCATCGGCGAGATGGCGGTCGGCGGACTCCCCCGCCACGGCGAACAGCTCCTCAAGGCAGATCGGGGCGCCGTCCTCCCACCAGCCTTCGGGCGTCAGCAGGCGGTGGGGGGGCCAGCGCCGCCACAGCTCGGCCAGCCGGCCGGGATCGTCCTCCGGCAGCAGCAGGGCGCAGAGCTGCAGGCCCAGCATGTCCCGTAAGCCATCGTCGATCTGCTCCGGGCTGGTGCGGCGCAGGTAGAGCCAGCCGAACCACGCCTGCTTGGCCAGGGCGGCATCGGCGAGGTCGCCGTAGGTGGCGAAATGCAGGCGCACGGCCGCGCTCGACGCCCGCAGGGTGTTGGCCGCGATCACCCCGAGGCGGAAGCCCTCACGGGCGGCGGTACGGTAGGCGGCCAGGGCCATGGTCTCGTGCCCGCGCCGCTCCTGCAGCACCCCCTGGTTGTAGCCCGCCGTCACCGCCGCCTGGTAGTCCCCGTGCAGGTCGGCGCCCTGCAGGGCGCTGAGGAAGAAGCGGCTCGCCGCAGCAGGGTCTTCCAGGCGTTCGGCCGCCAATTCCCCCATCGCCACCAGGAAGCGGCCCCAGGCGGGCAGGGGAGGGGGGGTGGCCGACCAGCGGCGATAGAGCTCCTCGCCGCGCGCATAGAGGGCTGCAGGGACCATCGGGCCCTGCGCATGGGCCTTGAGGAAGGCCTCCAGGTGGTCTGCGAGGGGGGCGGACGGAGGCATGCTGTGGTTGTGGGCCGCTGGATGGACATCGCAATCGCTCTGTGCGCAACACTCGTCCGCCCGCCCGGGGAGCGCCGTCGAGGGGGGTGGTGCCGTCGCCATTGCCTCGGCTGCCCTGCCATCTAGGCTCGGACCCCCCTCGGCCGATTCCGGCCGCACTGTGGAGCGTCCATGAGCGATCAGCCTGCGCACCCCCCGTCTCCGCCACAGGGCAACTCCGAGGCCAAGCCGAGCGCCCCGGGGCCGAAGATCGCGCTGCCGAAGCAGCAGACGCCCAGCATCAGCCAGCACATCTTCATCTGGGCGCTGGTGGTGATCGTCGGCGTGCTGTTCGGCATGGGCGGCACGGTCAACTTCCTCAAGAGTCCGGTGCGCAGCTTCGGCAAGATCGAGGAGAGCGAGATCCTGCTGCGTTCGAACACCGCCCACAAGCTGCAGGACATGATCAATCCGATGCGCTTCTCCCGCACCCAGGACGGGTCGGACATGTTCGAGAAGCGCGACAGCCAGCAAACCGGCATGACCGCCTTCGAGCAATGGGCGCGCGAGATCCAGGAGGCGCGCGTCGCCGAGGCCCAGGGTCTCTTGCCCGCCGGCGCGGCGCTGCAGGCGATCAAGGAGGCCTTCCTCAAGCACCCCCTGCCTGACGGTTCGGGCAAGACCTATGCCGATGCCATGCGCGAGCATAGCGGCGGCGACAAGGAGGTGAGCGGCGAGGAGCTCGACCGCTTCCTGGCCGAGCGCACCGCGGTCGAGCTGCTGTTCGCCCGCAACATCATCGCGCCGGCGCTGCCGCTGCCGCTGGCCGATGACGTCGCCAGCTACCGTGGCGACAAGGTCCAGGCCGATGAGCTGGTGCTCACCGCCAAGCACCTGCTGCCCAAGATCGCCGACAACGACGCCGAGATCCAGAGCACCTATGACAAGCTGCGCAACACCCGCTTCGGCCGCCCGCGCGTCGCGATCGTGAGCGTCGCCTATGCCGACGCCAAGGCGCTCGCCGACAAGGCGACGGTATCCGAGGCGGAGGTGGAGACCTACTACAACGCGCACAAGGAGCAGTACAAGAAGCCGGCCAAGCCCGCCGAGCCGCCCAAGCCCGCCGAGGCGGCCAAGCCGGCCAAGCCCGGCGACGCGGCCAAGCCCGCAGCGCCGCCGGCCAAGGTCGAGCCCGAGTACAAGACCGTGGCCGAGGTCGCCGAGGAGATCCGCACGGCGCTCAAGAAGAAGGCCGCGGAGACCAAGGCGCACGAGCTCATCCAGGCCTTCAACGACGCCGCCAACGACCTCGAGAACCTCAAGGACAACGTGGCCTTCAAGGCGGCCGCGGCCAAGGCCGGCCTGCTGGTCAAGGAGGGCGTCGCGATCGAGGAGCCGATCTCAGGCAACCAGCTCAAGGTGCCCGGCTTCGGCGAGCTCAATGAGTCCCAGCTGCGGCTGTTCGCCCAGGACCTGAACTACATCTTCTCCCCCATCCAGAGCACCGGCGAGACGCCGACCTGGGTGCTGCTGCGGCTCGATGACAAGCACGAGGCGGGCTTCCGCGATCTCAAGGAGCCGGCGGTGCGCAGCGAGGTGATCGCCGCCCTGGCCGGCCAGCGCGCCTACAAGGACCTGCTCAAGGAGGCGGAGATCGCCCGCGCCGCCGCCGAGAAGCTCGGGCCCGGCGGGCTGAAGGCCTATGCCAAGAGCCCTGCCGCCAAGGCCTGGGGTGCGACCGTCACCTCGGCCCCGCAGGCCGCCACCACCGAGCTGCGCGCGCCCCCTGCCGAGATCGACAGCCAGATCTCAGGCACACCGACGATGATCGCCAGCCTGGCGGTGGCCGCCGCCCCGGTGATGCTCGCCCAGGCGGGATCTGACAGCGCGCCGGGCGCCGAGGATGTCCCCAAGGTGCGTCTGGTGCAGGTGACGGGCTACACCCCTGCGCCGGCGCCATCGGCCGAGGATCGCACCCAGGATCTCGAGGTCCTGCACAACGTCGTCGAGGGCTACCGCCGGACGCTGTATTACACCAATGAACTGCGCAACCAGATGGGCAGGTAGGCCGGAGCATTTGGAGCATGAAGCCCGAGGATATGCAATGACCAGAACCGCCGCCCTGCTGACCAGCGAGTGCCCATCCCTCACCCTCCTGGCGCGCGGCAAGGTGCGCGATGTCTACCGGGTCGACGACCAGCACCTGCTGTTCGTCGCCTCGGACCGCATCAGCGCCTTCGACGTGGTGATGGCCAATGGCATCCCGGGCAAGGGCAAGGTCCTCACCCAGCTGAGCCTGTTCTGGTTCGATCTGCTCAAGGACGTGATGCCCAACCACCTGGTGACCGCCGAGGTGGAGCGCATGCCCATGAGCGTCCGCCCCTACCAGGACCAGATCGCCGGCCGCGCGATGCTGGTGCGCTCGCTGCGCATCCTTCCCGTGGAGGCGATCGTGCGCGGCTATCTCGCGGGCTCCGGCTGGAAGGAATACCAGAAGAGCCTGACGGTGTGCGGGCTGAGCCTGCCTGCCGGGCTCACCGAGAGCGCGCGGCTGCCGATCCCGCTGTATACGCCCTCGACCAAGGCCGCCCTCGGCGCCCACGACGAGAACATCCATCCGGACGAGGCCGCACGCATCCTCGGCGAGCCTTTCGCCTCGGTGGTGCGCACCCAGGCGGTCGAGCTCTACGCACGGGCGCGCGACTATGCCGCCACGCGCGGCATCATCATCGCCGACACCAAGTTCGAGTTCGGTGTCGATGCCACCGCGCAGGTGATCCTCGCCGACGAGGTGCTCACCCCCGATTCCAGCCGCTTCTGGCCGGCCGCCTCCTATGTGCCCGGCCGCTCCCAGGACAGCTTCGACAAGCAGTACCTGCGCGACTACCTCGAGAGCGTGAAATTCAACAAGAACGGCCCGGGCATCACCCTCCCCGACGAGGTGGTGGCCAAGACGCTGGGCAAGTACGTCGAGGCCTTCCGCCTGCTCACCGGCCGCGACCCGGTGCTCTGAAGGCGCAGGTCGTCCCATGCAGAGCAGGCCCTCGCCGGGCCGGGAGTCGTCGACCGGTGGGCCCCCAGCATGCACGGTGAGATCTGGCAATGGCTCCTGGCGGGAGGATGCGCGCTCCTGGCAGGCATGGCCAAGACCGGCGTACCCGGCCTCGGCATCCTGGTGGTGCCGCTGATGCTGCTGGCGGTGCCGGAGCCGAAGCTGAGCACCGGCACCACCCTGGGCATCCTGTGCGTCGCCGATCTCTTCGCCGTCATCTACTACCGCCGCCATGCCCATTGGGACCGCCTGCTCAAGCTCTCGCCGTGGGTCGCCATCGGCCTGGCCCTCGGCATGGCCGGGGTGTGGGCGGTCGATGCCTGGAGGATCGACCAGGTGTGGTTCACGCGCCTGATCGGGCTGATCGTGCTGGCGATGATCGCCCTGCATGTGGCTCGCCGCTTCACCGCCGCCGAGAACGTGCCGCGCTCCTGGTGGATCGCGGCGCTCTTCGGGGTGATCGCCGGCTTCGCCACCACGGTGGCCAACGCCGCCGGTCCGGTGATGAACCTCTACCTCCTGAGCATGGCCTTGCCCAAGGAGGAGTTCATGGGCACCGGTGCGTGGTTTTTCTGCATTATCAATCTGGTCAAGGTCCCGCTCTTCTGCGCCAATGGCTGCATCACCGCCCAGACCCTGGAGTGGGATGCGTGGCTGCTGCCCGGGGTCATCCTCGGCGCGGCCCTGGGACGGCATCTGTTCCTGCGCGTCCCGCAGCGGGCCTTCGAGATCATCGTGCTGGTGCTGGCGACCCTGGCAACCGGCGCGCTGTTCCTGCCCCATCCGCACCCCCCCAGCCCGGGCGCCGTCCAGCAGGAGCCTGCCGGGCGGTGACGGCGCGCCAGCCACCGGGCCGGCGGCACCGCCCACGCCGCTGGCCGCCTCGCTGCGCGCTGGCACACTGCGGGACATGGAATTCCCGGAGACACGCTGGAGCCTGATCGGCCGCCTCGCCGAGGAACCCGACCAGGTCAGCGTGGTGATGGAGCTGTATGCCGACCCCATCGCCCGCTACCTGCGCGCCAAATTCCCCGCCGAGCAGGGCTCGGCGCGCCTCGACGATGTGATCCAGGAGGTGCTGGTCTACCTGATGGAGCATCCCGATCTGCTCGCCCGCGCCCGTCCGGGAGAGACGCCGGCCGGCTCGGCGAGCAAGTTCCGCTACTTCATCATGACGTTGGCCTTCAACGCTGCGCGCAATGCCTGGCGCCGGCAGGTGCACGGCAAGGAGCTCAATGCCGCCATGGGCGATGGCGGAGAGACCACCGTGGCCGAGGCCCTGGCGGTGGCGCACCAGCCGGCCGACGAGCTCGCCAAGGCGATGGACCGTGCGTGGGCCGAATCGCTGATGGCGGCCGCCTGGCGCGATCTGCGCGCCTGGGCCACTGATGGCACCTTGGAGGCGGAGGTGCCGCGCATCCTCGAGATGAACCTGGTCGAAGGCCGCAACCTGCGCGAGGTGGCCGAGGCGCTGTCGCTGCCGCTGGCGACCTGCCATCGCCGCCTGGCGCGCGGCAGGACCCTGCTGCAGAAGGCCATCACCGACCGCCTGCGCCAGGCCGGGGAGATCGCCATCGATGGGGATGGCGTGTCGGCCTGCGAGGTGCTGCTCACCGCGCTCAAATCCTGATCCTGGGCGGCAGGCGCACGGCTGGTCCGCCGGCCGTTCAGGGATGTGCGGCGCGCGCGGGTGCGGCATTGGAGATCTGCACCCCGGCGTCGACCAGCGCCTCGACGCTGCGGCCCATCGGATGCTCGCTGTGGTGCCGCAGGTGGTAGAGCAGCTGGCCGGCATCGCCGGACCTGTCGATCAGGGCCTGGGCGGCGGCGAGGCGGTTGGTGTGCGCCAGCGCCACCGCCTTGAGCACGATCAGCTCGAGGTGATCGGGGTTCTGCAGGAGACCGGCATCGGCCTCGCGCAGCAGGGTCTGGTCATCGCCGTCGTTGAGGGCGACGTAGGACAGGATGAGGTGCGGCCACAGGCTCTCCGGCTCATGCCCGAGCGCCACCAGGGCGTGGCGCTCGGCCTCCCGCCACTCGCCATTGCTGATGCAGTCGCGGGCACTTATCACCCGCGGCCAGAAGGCATTGGTATCCTCATGCCAGCGTTCACGCGCCACCCGGATCAGCCGCGGCTCGGGTGCGAAGGTGGCGAGCAGCTGGTCGGCGGTGTCGGCCTCATCCAAGGCGATCTCGGCGGCCGGGCCGTGGGCCAGGATCAGGTCGTGCTCCTCGACGGTGGTCAGGGCGAGCACCTCGCCGAGGCCGCGCCATCCCGGTGTGGGACCGGCAGCGGAGATGAGCCGGGGGATGGCGGTGCGCAGGGGGGTCTGGGCATCATCCAGCAGCAGTGCGCGCTCGAGCCGCACCAGCGCCGCCAGGAGGTCGCCGAGCAACGGGTCCGAGCGCAGCGCATCAGCCTCGGAGGACAGCGACTGGAGCAGCCGCGGCGGTGCGGTGGTGAGGTGGCCAGCCTTCTGCAGGGCGGCGAGCAGCTCGCGCGATTCGCCCGGCCAATGGCCCTTCTGGAGGTACTTCTCGCGCAGTGCGAGCAGCTCGTCCTGGGTGCGCTGCTGGGCCGCCTTGGCGGCGAACACCTCCTGGGCGGCGAGCAGGCGGGTCAGCAGCACCTGGCCTTCGACCAGGTCCGGATGGTGCTTGAGGATGAATTCGACCTGGTTGCGTGCGTTCTGCACCTCCTCGTCCTTGCCGATGTCGAGCGAGCGTTCGATGTCGCGGATGCGGTCGCCGGCACGACGGTAGGCACCGGCCTGCTGGGCGGAGGTGACGCCGACCGTCACCCCCACCGCGATCACCAGCCCCACCAGCACCGCGGCGAGGCGGGGCGAATGGCGGAATTTCACCCACAGCCGCGTCACCGGCGACGGCTTCTCCGCGCGCGTCAGGCCGGCGCTCAGCCAGCTGCGCAGCTCCTCGGCGACGTCCGCGCCATTGACGTAGCGCTGCGCCGGATCGGTGGCCAGGCAGTGGCGCGCCACCGCCACCAGTCCGCGCGGCAGGCCGCGGCGGTTGAGCGGGCCGAGATCGATGGCATGCAGCGTGCCCTGGCCGTCCCGCTGCGCCTCGCGCGGACCGTGCCCGGTGAGCAGCGCCATCAGCAGGCCGCCGAGCGCGAAGACGTCCATGCGCGTATCCGGCGGCGCCAGGCCGAACTGCTCGGGCGCCATCCATGCCGGCGTGCCCAGGCGGTAGGTCCCCGCGGTGCTGGGGGAGAGTTCGCCACGGCTGGCGCTGCGGCCTGCGAACGGCATGCCGGCGGCAGGGGCGGACGCCTGTGCAGGTGCATCGCCGTTGCCCGCCGCGGGAGCGCCCGCGGGCAGCAGCGTCGCCAGGCCCCAGTCGATGACATAGACCGCGCCGAGGGCGCCGACGATGACATTGTCGGGCTTGAGATCGCGGTGCACGATGCCGCGCCGATGGGCGTAGGCGATCGCCTCGGCGACGCGCAGCATGATCTCGGCGATGCGCGCCAGATCGAGCTGCTGCTCGCCCGCGCGGATGCGCGCGATGTAGGCGCCGAGATGCTCGCCATCCAGGCGCTTCATCACGAAGGCCGGCTCGCCGAGAGCGCCCGAGCCGACATCATGGACGGGGACGATGCCGGGGTGCTCGAGCTGGGCCGTCACCGCGGCCTCGCGCTTGAAGGCCCGCAGCCGCGCGGCGTGGTTGGCCAGCGTCTCGTCGGGGCGTCGGGGGCGGCAGCGCTTGAGCGCGACTTCGCGTCCCAGCACCTGGTCGAAGGCGGCCTCGACGATGCCCATGCCGCCCGCGCCGATGGCATGCAGGGTGCGGAAGCGCTGGGGTGCCGGCTCGGTGCTGAACCCGCTGGCGGCTGTGCCCGCGGCCTCGGGCGCCGGCAGGCTGGTCAACCCGTGGTGCGGATGCTCGAGCAAGCGGGTCTGCTCCTCAGGCGGCTGCTGGGCGAGCCAGCCGTCGACGACCTCGAAGCGCACCAGCTCCAAGGTGCCTGAGCGATAGGCCTCGAGCTCCTCGGGGCTGGGAGCCGCGAGCGTCTGGCTGCCGGCCAGCTCCCTGGCCTCAGACATGCACCCTCCGCAGGCGCAGGCTGTTGGCGACCACGGTCAGCGACGAGGCCGCCATCAGGCCGGCGGCGAGCATGGGATCGAGCAGGTGTCCGGTCCAGGGATAGAGGACGCCTCCTGCGATCGGGATGGCGATGACATTGTAGAGCGAGGCGCCGACGAGATTCTGCCGGATGGTGCGCATGGTCGCGCGTGACAGGGCGATGGCGGTGGGGATGCCGCCCAGGCGGTCCCCCAGGAGCACCAGATCGCCTGCTCCGGCAGCGGCATCGGTGCCGCCCCCCATGGCGATGCCGACATCGGCCTGCGCGAGCGCTGGGGCGTCGTTGATGCCGTCGCCCACCATCGCGACCAGGGTGCCTCCAGCCTGGAGGACGCGGATGCGTGCGAGCTTGTCGTCGGGCAGGCAGTCGGCGTGGACGCTGGCGATGCCGAGCTGGCGGGCGATGGCCTCTGCGGTGATCGCGCGGTCGCCGGTGAGCATGCTGACGGCGAGGCCGAGGGCCTGCAGCCGGGCCACCGTGCTGGCGGCATCGCTGCGCGGGCTATCGGCAGTCGCGATCGCGCCGATCGCCTGGCCATCCCGCATGGCGAAAACCGGGGTGGCTGCGGCGGGCATCTGCCCGGCGAGCCGAGTCAGCGCAGTCCCACCGAGCCGCTGGCTGACCAGGAAGGCGGCGCTGCCGACCGCCAGCGCATGGCCGTCGACCGTCGCCGTCACTCCGCCGCCTGGATGGGAGCGAAAGTCGCTGACCACCGCTGCATCGGCGACGCCTGCTGCGGCGGCGCGCAGGCAGGTGGCGATGGGATGCTCAGATCCCTGTTCGGTCGCAGCCACCACGCGCAGCAAGTCGCTGGTGGTGGTGGGCGGCTCGGCGCAGGTGGCGACGATGGCGGGAGTGCCGGTGGTGAGGGTTCCGGTCTTGTCGAACACCAGGGCGGTCACCCGGCTGGCGGCCTCCAGGGCGGCGCCGTTGCGCACCAGCACGCCCAGCTCTGCCGCACGTCCGACCGCGACCATCACCGCCATCGGCGTCGCCAGCCCGAGCGCACAGGGGCAGCTGATCAGGGTCACGCCGGCGGCGGCCTGGATGGAGTGGGCGAGGTCACCGGTGAGCAGCAGCCACAGTCCGGCAGTCAGGGCGGCGAGCGCGAGCACCGCTGGCACGAACACCCCCGCCACGCGGTCTGCCAGACGTGCGATCGGGGGCCGTGTCCCCTGCGCCTGGCGCACCAGCGCCACCAGGCGGGCGACGACCGTATCGGCTCCCACCGCCGAGGTGCGCATCACCAGCGAGCCGCCCTGGTTCAGGCTGCCGCCCATGACCCGCGAGCCGACCGCCTTGTCGATCGGCTGCGATTCGCCGGTGAGGATCGCCTCGTCGACGTTGGATTGTCCGCCGATGACCTCGCCATCGACCGGGATGATCTCGCCCGGGCGCACGCGCAGGAGGTCGCCGACGGCGATGACGGACAGCGGCACCTGGCGTTCCTGATCGTGCTCGATCAGGGCGGCGGTGGCCCCCCGGCGCGCCGCCAGCCGCTCCAGGCTCGCCGAGGTGCCGGCGCGGGCGCGCGCCTCCAGGTAGCGGCCGAGCAGCACCACCGCGAGGATGCTGGCGGAGGCCTCGAAACCCAGCGGCGGGGAACCCGCCCACCAGGCCGGCCTGATCAGCACGGCGCAGCTGAACAGCCAGCCGGAGAGCGCGCCGATGGCGATCAGGGCATCCATGTCGCCGTGCAGGCGCAGCAGGCTGCGCAGGCCGCCGAGCACGATGCCGCGCCCCGGTCCCGCCAGCGCGGCGCTGGCGAGCGCGGCGGCGAGCCAGGGCACTGCCGGGTGGTGGAGGTGAAGGTGGAGCATGTCGAGCGCCATCAGCGGGGCCGCGAGCAGGGCGGCGATCAGGGCGCGGCGGGCCGCCTGGGCGGCGTGCTCGTCATGGCCGTGGCTCGGGGCATGGTTGCCCTCGGCAGCCTCCTGGGGGGTGAAGCCGGCGTCGGTGAGACGGGTCTTGATCGCCGCGATGGTGGTGCGCTCCGGCGCGAAGCGCAGATGGACGCCGCGGGTCGCCAGATTGACCTCCGCCGCGCTGACGCCGGGGATGGCGTTCAGCACGCCCTCGGCACGGGCTACGCACGATGCGCAATGCAGGCCTGCGACCAGCTCCAGATCGAGATCGCGCTCATGTTCGGCAGAGGCAGCGGTGGCCATCGGTCAGGGTCCCCGGGACGACGAGCGGACGCGGCTGGTCTCGCAACCCCCGCCCAGGCGGGAGCCTAGCGCGAACTCATCGACGCGGAATAGCCGCTGGATGAAAGCCTGGTGGGGCATGCCCAGGGCGCCCGCCGGCCTGGACCGCCAGGGGTGGAAACAGCATGACCTCCGGCGGGGCCGGAGGTCAGCGGTGGGGCGGCAGGAGCAGGCCGGGGGAGGGATTCAGTAAGCGCCGCGGCCGAAGAGCACCACCAGGGTGGTGCGCGCGAGGATGACCAGGTCGAGCCAGATCGACCAGTTGCGCACGTAGTAGCTGTCGAAATCCACCCGCTCGGCATAGGTGGTGTCGTTGCGCCCCGATACCTGCCACAGCCCGGTCATGCCGGGCTTCAGCTTGCCGTAGAGATGGAAGCGGTTGGTGTAGAACTTGACCTCGTCCTGGACGATCGGCCTGGGTCCGATCAGGCTCATCTCGCCGCGCAGGACGTTCCACAGCTGCGGCAGCTCATCCAGGCTGGAGCGGCGCAGGAAGCGGCCGAACCAGGTGATGCGGGGATCTTGACGCAGCTTATGGTCGCGTTCCCACTCGGCGCGGAGCTCCGGATGAATCTCCAGGTAGTTGGCCAGCACGTGGTCGGCATCGGCGATCATCGAGCGGAACTTCCAGGCCTTGAACAGGCGGCCGCCCTGCCCGACGCGGGTCTGGGCGTAGAACGCCGGACCGCGGGATGTCACCAATACCATCGTGCCGAGCAGCAGCAGGAGCGGAACCGCCAGCAGGCCGCCGAACACGGTCAGGAGCACATCGAAGGTGCGCTTGGTCTGCCGTGGACCGGGCAGCAGCAGGCGCTGCTTGACTTCCAAGCCGAGCATGCCGCCAAGGTCGAGCGCCGAGAGCCAGAGCAGGCTCGAGCCGAACAGGTCTGGTATCACCACCAGATGCGGGAAGAGCTTGCCATAGCGCTCGATCAGCCGCATCACCTGCGCCTGCGCCTCATCGGATTTCTGCGGCAGGGCGATGATGGCATAGGGGATGCGCTGGTCGCGGCCGAGCGACGCCGCCAGCTGGAAGCCTCCCGCGACCGGGATGCCGTTGATGGCCGAAAGCCCGGTCTGGCTGTCATCCAGCACCACCACCGCCTTGAGGCCGAGGCGCGGATTGCGCTGCAGCGATGCGATCAGGCGCGCAGCGGATTCCCCGCTGCCCAGCACCACCGTCGGGAAGCCCCACCAGCTGCGCGCTGAGCAGGCCATGCGCAGGAGGCCACGCGCCAACGGCACCAGGAACAGCGAGAACAGCCAGCCCATGAGCAGGGCGCCGCGGGAGAATTCCTCGCCCTCCTTGGCGAGGAACACCGATGCCGCCAAGGCGAGATAGACCAGCGAGGTGGCGATGGTGAGACGGCGAAGCTCATCCGCGGCGCTGGTGCCCACGCCCGGGTAGAGGTTGGCCGAGGCGTAGGCGATGGTGAAGAGGCCGGCACCCGCCCACAACCTGGCGTAGACATCGAAGTCGATGACGCCGTTCGCCCACCAGCGCAGGGCGATCGCCAAGCCCCCGGCGATGATGAGGGTGCCGATGTCGCACAGCGCCAGCAGGAGGATGGTCAGGTTCGGACAGGTGGCCGGCCGCAACGTGAAGGTCGGCTGCTCGCTGCGGATGACGGTCTGGTGATCAGGCATGCTGGCGGCGCCACGAAACGGCGAAACCCTCGCAGACGGGGGGGGGGGGGGGGCATCGTCACGGGCCGGCCGCACGGACGGTATGGCGATGCCGCATCATGGCGCCTTCGGCGGCCGCGTCCAATGGAAGGCATGCATGCTGAATCTGCGCCTGAGCGCATTGGGGAGCAGGCGGTTGCGCCGGCCAAGACGGAAGGCGACGAATTTGGCGCCGTTCTCGATCACCGAGCGCATCGCCCACCAGGGCTTGCCGAGGCGCAGCAGCGCAAGGAGCTGGCTGATGGCGAAGCGCGCACCCTCGGCCCCGACTGCGCTGCCGGGCAGGAGATGGCCATGGCTGGCGAAGAAGGCGCCGATGTCGAAGTAGCGGCGGAACTGCTGCGCGATGGAATAATTGTGGGAATGGCGCACCACCGCATCGGCGCAGTAGGCGACGCGATCGCCCGCGGCGAGCAGCCTGGCGCAGAGGACCATGTCCTCGTTCATGATCACATCATCCGGGAAGCCGCCGATGGCCTCGAAGCGGTCGCGGCGCACGGCGGAGGCGACATTGGAGAAGAAGTACGCTTTCACTCCCATGCCCGCGCTATCGGCCGCGCCGCGCACATGGCTGACGGCGGGGTAGTTCCAGGTGCGCGCCAGGCGCTCCGGTGGATAGGCATCGTCATAAGGCAGCTGGCGGGCATAGCTGGCAGCTGCGGTGCCGTCACGCAGCGGGGCGGTCAGACGCTCCAGGAAATGCTCATCGGCGGGCAGCGCATCCTGGGTCAGGAACACCAGCAGTTCGCCATCGACCAGGGTGGCGGCGCGGTTGCGCGTGCCGCCGTGGTTGAACGCCGACTTGGCGATGACCTCGACCTGGGCTCCGAGCGAGCGGGCAAGGTCCGCGGTCCCGTCGCTCGATGACGAATCGATGATCAGCAGCGGTTCGGCGGGCACCTTCTGCCTGGCCAGCGCGGCGGCCAGGGCGGGCAGATACCGTGCGCCTTGCCAGGTGGGTACGATCAGCGAGCAGCGCAGCGTCATGTCAGGCCCGCCCTGCGCTGCTGTCCCGCTCCCCATCCTGGCCCCGGCTGGTGGCTCCGGCCACCGCCCCGGACTGCGCGAGCCAGGCCAGGGTCTGCCTGAGCCCGTCATCGAGAGCGACGCCGGGACGCCAGCCGAGCACCGCGGTCGCCCGGGCATGGTCGAGCACAACCGCGGCGATGTCCACGCTGCGCGGCGCACGGAAGGTGACCCGGGCGCTCCTGCCGGAGAGCCTTTCCAGCGCCTTGACCAGGTCGTTCAGGCTCATGCCCTGGCCGCTGCCGATGTTGAAGACCCCGGAGGAGGCGCTGGCCATGGCGAGGCGGAACGCGCGCGCCACGTCGGCGATGTAGAGATAGTCGCGGATCTGCCGGCCATCGCCCCAGATCTCGATCGCCTCCCCGGCAAGGATCTTGCGGGCGAAGACCGCGACCACCCCTTGCGAGCGGCCGGGGTTCTGCCGCGGTCCATAGGGGTTGGCGACGCGCATGGCGGCGAAACCGAGGCCATGGTTGCGGTGATAGAGGTGCAGGTACTTCTCGACCGCGAGCTTGGCGATGCCATAGGCGCTGATCGGCTCGGTCGCGGCGCCTTCGGGAATCGGCAGCCGGTCGCAGGGACCATAGATCGCCCCGCCGGTCGAGGCGAACACCAGGCGCGGGACGCCATTCCTGACGCAGGCATCGAGCACATGCAGGGAGCCGATGAGGTTGAGCTCGGCGTCGGCGGCGGGATCGCGGTTCGATTCCTGGGGGACCGACGTACAGCCGAGGTGGACGACGCAGTCGTAGCGCGCGGAGGCAAGCACCCCGCCGATGGCGGCGGCGCCGTGCCAGGCCACGGCATGGTAGGCGACGCCGGGGACCGCCGGGCGGTAGGACTCGCGGCGCAGGTCCAGGACCGCGGTCTCGACCCCATGCGCGACCAGCTCATCGACCACATGCGAGCCGATGAATCCGCAACCTCCAATGACCAGCGCCCTCATGGGGACCTTCCCTTGATGGCGCCCTGCAGCGCGTCTTCCAGGCTCCGTGCGACCGTGTCCGGTTCCATCTCCTGGAGGCCTGCGGGGCTGCCTCCTGCCTCACGGTCGCCTTCCTCAATGTAGGCGATGGTGCGCGAAAGTGAATCGGCCAGCGATTCCTGGGACGCGGGGTCGAAGAAGGCGACCCGGCGGGTGGTGAATTCGCGCAGGTACGAATTGCATCCCGCCACCAGCCGGCAACCCTGGGCGAGCGCATCGAGCTCCGAGAGCGAAACCACCTCGAACCAGCTCGCCGACACCACCACGACCGCGGTCCGGATGAGGGCGCGGAAGCCGGCAAGATCCATGCCCCCGACATGGCTCGCGTTTGCCGATCTAGAGATCGCCGCCTGGAAGCGCCGGCAGTAGCCGCGCTCCGCCGGGTTGAGACCGCCGACGAAGACGAAGCGATGGCGCGGGAAGCGCTCGACGATGGCGAGGATGGTCAGCTGGTTCTTGCGGCTCTCGATCCGGCCCGGGCAGACGATGAGGCTGCGGTCCTTCTCCTGGTGGCCGGCGGGCGGGCTCTCGAAGACGTGGGGGACGACCGCGAAGCGCGCCTGCTCGGCGCAGCCGGGCAGGTCGGCGATGATCTGCTCGCGCTCGAGCCGGCTGCTCACCAGCACCGCCGCCGCGCCGGTGAGCAGGCGCTCCTGCAAGCGGCGGGTATTGAGCGCACGCCAGCAGCGCCAGCGCTCAGGGCCGGCGAGCAGCACTCGTGGAACCGCGAGCAGGCCGAGGTAGCGCTGGGGATCGCAGCCGCTGAGCGCCGCCGCCAGACGCCGTGCGCCGGTGCTGCCGTGGCGCAGGTAGGCGGCGAAGGCGGGCAGCGGATGATGCAGGCAGTACAGGCACAGCGGCACCCCCTGGCGCTGGGCCCGGTCCAGCATCAGGGCCGGTTCGTAGGGGCTGTCGAGGTTGATGGAAAGGACGGCATCGTAGCCGGTGAGGCTGGCCGCGCAGTCCAGGGTGATGTCCGCCTGGTGGCCACGCTGGCGCAGCAGCCCGGCGAAGGACTTGAGGAGATTGTAGTCGCCGCCGGGCTTGCTTTCGGCGTTGCCGCGGATGTGGAGGAGGACGTGCATCAGCTGGACGGTGGTGGCGGCATCAGGCGAACAGCTGCAGGCGCTGGAAGGCGCGCTGGTACCGGCGCAGCTTGAGGAAGTTCAGCAGCAGGCGCGGCTGCTCGACCACTTTCAGCAGCTTCCTGGCCAAGGCAGCGACGCGGTGGGCCCTGCTGGTCACCCCGCCGCCGTGGATCAGTTGCCAGACCATCAGCCGATTGCCCAGTCCGCTCCAATACCGGTGCTCGCGCAGGGCGGTGAGGATGAGGCCGCGATCGCGGCCATCGAGGTGGTCCTGGTTGAGAAGGGACAGGATATCGGCGAGATAGCGATCTGAGAGGAACAGCACCTCACGGGACCGGGCGCCGCCGTAGCCAGGGCAATGGCGGCGCATGAAATCGTCCCAGCACGGGATCACCCAGGAGAGCGGCTTGTTGGAGCTGGCGGTGATCGCGCTCATGGTCAGCACCGCCGATGGCTGCCGCGAGATGTAGATGCCGAAACGGAGCGCCGCCTGCAATTCGAAATCGACATCGGTGGGCGATCCGGCGTTGTCGCGCAGCACCACCTGCTGCAGCACCTCGCGGCGGAACACGATGCCGGTCCAGGTAGGATGCCCGCGGCGCTTGATCTCCTGGTAGGCCCTGCCCGCGGGATGGAAGCCGGACGACCAGTTATGGTTCGAGGAGTAGCGCACCGCGCCGCGCTCGCTGGCATGCAGGGTGTCGCCGCAGTAGAGCCCGCATTCCGGATGCTTCTCCAGGTAGGCGACCGCCGCGCGGTAGAAGCCCGGGAGCAGGAGGTCGTCATCCGAGAGGATGGAGAAGTAGGGCGTGGCGACGCTGGCGAATGCGGCGAGGAAATTGTCGAAGGCGCCGATGTTGCTCTCCTGGCAGGTGAAGTCCAGGCGGGCATCGCGCTGCTTGAGGGAGGCCAGCCAGTCCGCCGTCCCATCCGACGAGTGGTTGTCGAAGACATGGATCCGCATCCCCGGGCAATCCTGGAGCATGGCGCTGGCGATGGCCCGCGAGAGCAGGCGCTTGCGGTTGAAGGTGGGGATCAGGCAGGTGATGACCCCCGCCGCGGCGGGATGGGGGGCGTCGCTGGCGGCTGCGCTCATGCGATGACCCGGAAGCGGCGGGAAGCGGCCGCGCTGGACAGCAGCCAGGTCGCAGCGCCCGCCACTCCCAGGCCCATGGCCAGGATCGATGCGGCCATCAGGCGGGATGCCGGGGCCGGGGCGGTTTCCTTGAGCAGGCCGACGACCAGAAGCGTCAGCGCCATCGGGATGGCGGTGTCATAGATGGACCAGTCACGATGCGCTCCGGTCAGGTGCCGGTGATGGATGATCGGCACCACGATCGTCACGCTGGCGAGGTTGAGCAGCGGCCAGCCGAGCGCGGCGCCGGGCGCACCGAACAGCAGCGCGCCCGCGATTATCAGGGGGACCTGCACCACCACCGCGATCACGCAATACTGCAGGATCAGGCCGGTCGATCCGTAGGCCAGCTGGAGCGCGATCGGAGCATACATCAGGCCGTACAGCGAGGAGCCCATGGCCAGGATGGCGAGCGCCGGCGCCGCATTGAGGGCGATATCCTGATTGCCGCTCCACGCCCACAGCGCCAGCGCAGGGAAGCAGGCGATCATCATCGAAGGGGGCATGATCAGGCAGGCGGACATCCGCGCGCTGCGATGGTAGGTGGCGAGCAACAGCTGCCGGTCGCCCCGCGCGACCGCGGTCGAGAAGGCGGGGAAGGCGGCGGTGTAGACCGGCTGCACCAGCGCGAGCAGGCCGTTGGCGAGGGTGCTGGCCATGGCGTAGTAGCCGAATTGCTCCAGGGTCAGCAGCTTGCTGAGGATGATCTTGTCGGTCTGGGTCAGCAGCAGGGTCAGCGCCGTCACCCCGCTCATCCCCGCAGCGAAGCGCCAGTGGTGGGCGAGGATGTCACGGCTGAAGCGGGCCGGACGTCCGGACGCCGGCAGGCAGCGCCAGATCCACCAACCCGCCACCCCCGTCTGCAGCGCGGCGGAGAGCATTTGCCAGACGAAGAAGGCCTCGATGGTCGGGGCGTACCAGGCGAGGACGGCGATGACGCCCAGATTGGCGAAGGTGGCACCGGCACCGCTGATCAGGTTGACCGACAGCTGCCGCTGCAGCCCGGTCAGGGCCCCGGCATACAGGTTGCAGGGCCAGCGCAGCGCGATGGTCAGTCCCATCAGCTGCACCGCATGGCTGACGGTTCCGCTGGACAGGCCACGGGCATGGATCCAATGGCTGGCGATGAGCGGCGCGAGTGCGAGCACCACTACGCCGATCACCAGCGCGAGACCCCAATTGATCACCTCCATGGTGCGCAGGAGATCGCGTTGGCGCGCGGTGCTGCCGCTGTCCGCCGCGAGCGTCGCCAGGCCGCGATTGATCGCCGTGCTGAGTCCCAGGTCGAGCAGTACCGAGACCGCCTGGAGCGAGGCGAAGAAGCCCACCAGGCCATACGCCTCGATGCCCAGGTAGTGGATGAACCATGGCACGAAGGCCAGGGTCATCAGCGCGGTCCACCCCCGTCCGATGAAATTGACGATGAGGTTCCGGCGCAGCAGGTTCATGCCCACCGTCCGCGCCGGGGGTGTGCCCGGCGGGGCGCACCCGCGACCGGCCCGGGGGCGGCATCCCGCCACCGGCAGGACTGCGGGCTGACGGTGCACAGCGGCATGCGGTTCAAGGGGATGCGGCCTGGCCGGGCCCGGCGGTCATGGCGCCTGCATCGGGGTCGCCGGCGCTGCCTTGGTGCCCGCTGCGCGGTTGCCCTTGAAGAAGATCGCCTGGCCGGTCGGGAGCGGGAGCAGGAAGCCCTCCTTCGCCTGGAGCCATTTGCGCACCATGATCCTAGTGTCTTCGTAGTCCCTCCAGGCATAGTCATCGAACAGGATGATCCCGCCGGCAGCGATGCGGTCGTAGAAGAACTCGAGCGCACCGATGGTGGGCTTGGCCGAGTTGAGGTCGATGTGGAGCCAGGCGAGTAAGGGGGGATTGTTTGCGGTGGCGAAGGAGTCGGGAACGAAGCCCTTATTGAAGACCAGCCGGCTCGCGTATGCGGTCAGATTCCGCTTGGCGTTCTCGACGTCCAGATAGGCGTATTCGCCGGCATTCTTAATCTCCGATGCGAGGAGGTACTGCTGCCGCATCCCCTCCCAGGCATCGTAGAGGTAGGCCCGGCAGGAGGGATTCGAACGCGAAGCGCTGTTGATGGCGAAATACATGGTCAGGCCATCGCAGACGCCGCATTCGGCCAGGTTCCGCTCGGCGCATACGGTGTTGCGCATGGCGTAGTCCACGCTCCAGCTGACCACGTAATGCCGCCACAGGAGACCTCTGATGGTGGTCAGCACCGAGGCGGGACTCGCCCCTCCGAGCGAGGACATGCGGAAGGTGCCGTCGCCCAGCATCACCTCCAGCTGCGCCTGCGCCGCCAGGTAATCCTGCTCCAGCCTCTCGCCTGCGATGGTGGCGTCCGCCCACGGCGGAGAATGGGCGGTCATCATCCCCCAGCCTTCGAAGCCATCGTCGAATACGCGGCCAGGGTTCTTCTTCCACGGCAGGTTGCGGTAGAACCTGCGCGCCGGGGCGAAGATCAGGGGCGGGCACAGCTGGCGGACCAGGGTTTTGATTCCCCCGAGGATCATGCTATCCGCCTCCGGAGCGGGATTGGTCGGCGGGTCTCATGCCTTCGGGTGCAGGGCGAGGATGCGCTTGAGGGCGTCGACCACATACACCACCAGTTCCTTGGTGAGATTGAGCCCCGACGGCAGGTTGATGCCATAGGGGGAGAGGCGGTGGCTGACCAGATTGCGAGACGTCGCGAGCTTGGCGATCTTGGTGCCGGCATAGGCCGGCAGCAGGCTGAGGGGGTAGAAGAAGGGCCTGCAATCGACCTGGGCTTCCGCCATCAGGTCCATCAGGCGCTCCTTGCGCAGCCCGAAGCGGGGATCGAGGATCACCGTCACCATCCAGAAGGTGTTGCGCGTCTCCGGCGCCTCCGCATTGATGGTGACGCCAGCGACCCCGGCGAGCGCTTCGCGGTACCAGGCGAAAATCTCCCGCTTGCGCGCCACGATCTCCTCGATGCGTTCGATCTGGGCAAGGCCGAGTGCGGCCTGCATGCTGCTCATCTTGTATTTCTGCGCCACCTCGGCGTTGAAGAAGTAGCGATCATTCGGCTTGCGCCCGTGATCGCGCAGGAAAAGGGCGCGCTGGTGCAGGACGCTGTCGTTGGTGACCAGCATGCCACCCTCGTAGGTGGTGATGGTCTTGGAGCCGTGGAAGCTGAAGACGCCGACATCGCCAAAGCTGCCGGCGGGCTTGCCGCGGTAGCGGGCGCCGATCGCCTCGGCGGAATCCTCGATGACCTTGATGCCATGGCGGTCCGCGATCGAGCGGATGGCGTCCATGTCGGGCATGTTCCCGTAGAGATCGACGGGGATCACCGCCTTGGTGCGCTTGGTGATGCACGCGGCGAAGGATTCGGCGGAGATGCACCAGGTGTGCGGATCCATGTCGGCGAGGACGAGGTCGGCCCCGACGTAGCTGACCGGTGCCGCGGTGGCGATCCAGGTGCAGTCGGGAACGATCACCTCGTCGCCCTTGCCCACGCCATAGGCGAGCAGGGAGAGGTGCAGCGCCGAGGTGCAAGAGGGCAGCGCGATGGCGTGCTTGGTGCCGATGTAGGCGGCGAATGCGCGCTCGAAGCGCTCGTGGTAGAGATTGGCATTCTCATACCAGCAGTTGGTCACCGCATCGGTGACATAGGCGATCTCCTTCTCGGTGATGGAGGGTCCGGAGACGGGGATGCGCTTCACGTGCGGTCTCCGATGCATTCGAGATAGCCGTCGGGGGCCACGGTGATCAGCAGCTTGCTCTCGATGTCCTTGTTGATCGCGAACCGCCGGTTGCCGGCGAGGAAGGCGTGCACGGCTGACTTCGGGCTGTTGCCCTTGCGCCAGGGGCGATCGACGAACAGCTCGTCCGGCATGTCGTCGATGACGGTATCCATGACCACCAGGTAGCTGCCCTTGGTCACCAGGGGCGAGTAGAGCTCCAGCTCCTTAAGCACGTGGTCGTGGGTATGGTTCGAATCCAGGACCACCATGACCGATTTGGCTCCCGTGGCCAAGGCCGCGACCTCGCGGCCGATGGCGGGATCGACTGACGAGCCCTGGACAAGGGTAATGCGCTTGGCCATCGGATGTTTCTCGATCTCGACGCGGTTGTGGGCGCGGATGTCGATGTCCACGCCGATGATCCGGCCGCCTCCTCCGATCAGCTCGAGGATCGATGCGTAGAGAATCAGTGAGCCGCCGTGGGCCACGCCGGTCTCGATGATTACATCGGGGCGGATGCTCCAGATCAGCTCCTGCATCGCCATCACATCCTGCGGGCACTGGATGATCGGCCTGCCCATCCAGGTGAAATTGTGCGCGTACTTTCGCCTCGTCAGTTCACGCAGGAGGACACGGCAATGGGCCTGGAGATCGGTGTCGCTGCGGAGCCGGGCGATGCTGGCAGCCGAGGCTTCCGCCCACGATGGATGGGTGGTCATGCGTTCTCCGCTTGGTTGATCCTGGCCATGAATTCCTTCCAGCTGATGGTTCCCGAACTGATGACGGATATGCCCTGCCGGCCGCAATTGGCGACCAGGTCCAGCGCCGAGACGAAGGGCGTGAATTCGCCATGCAATTGCGGGTATGGGATCTTCTGGTAGTCGAGGTAGTCGACCTCAACACCGGCTGCGGCGAAGCCTTCATGGTCGAGGTAGTTCTTCGCACCATGCCCGGTGACATAGCGGTCGCCGCCGCATCGGCGCACCAGGGCCAGCACGCGCTCGTTGTTCCTCCCCGGGGTGCCGAGGAGGGAGGAATGGTGGAAGGTGGTCCCGCTGCCGATGCCGAAGTACCGCAGCAATGCCATGGTGCTCTCGATCGCGAGCTCGGAGAGGTTGGCGTGCGGCAGGGCATAGACTCCACGGACCAAGCTGAGCATGTCTTCGGCGAAGGGGGCGCCGCGGTAGGCCTGCTCGAGCAGGGCGAGATGGCGTGTGATCCAATCCGCCATGGGCTCGATCTCCACCTGGTTGATGGTCTGCCCGAGATGGAGGTTGCGCAGGGGCACCGTCAGCCATTTGGAACCGGCTGCGGTCTTGACCTGCACCCGGTTGGAGAAGCTGCCCTTGGAGAACTGGACATCGTCATAGTGAACATAGGTGTCCGCCTGGCGGATCTGTTCGAGCATGCCTACCCAGGGAAAGAACATCGGCTGTGAGATGACAACAGTGGCCATGTCAGGCGAGGAACTTCTCGAAGATGGCCACATCATGGTACGAGCGGAGGAGGTAGAAGTGGCGACGCAGCGTCCCGACCGCCTGGAAGCCGGATTTCTCATAGAAGCGGATCGCGCGCGCGTTGGCGGCGAGGACCTGGAGCTGGATCTTGCGCAGGTTGAAGATCCCGCCCACATAGCCTTCGATCAATGCCAGCGCCTCGGCGGCATGGCCGCCGCCACGTCCGTTCTCGGCCATGCATATGCCCAGGTCGCCGGTGCCATGGACGAAATCCATGTGCGTGATCTGCACGAAGCCGAGCGCCTCGTCGGACTTGACGGCGGCGATGACGAAAAAGGCGCAGGCCGGATCACCGAGCATGCGCGCAAGCCATTCGTCGACCCGCGCTGTCGAGTTCGCCCGCGGCAGCACCATCAGCTGGGACTGCAGGCTGGCGTCGTTGCGCAGCGCATGCAGCACCGCTCGGTCGCCCTCGCGTGGAGGGCGGAGCACCACCTTGGAGCCCTCAAGCATCGGTCGACCTCATGGCAGAAAATGATCCAGCCGTCTTCCGGACCAGCAAGCTACTTTGGCGATCTCGGCACGTGCCAGCACGGGATTCAGGCCGACATAGACGGTGCCGATCTCCTCCGGCAGCGCTTCCGGTGCGATAATCGGGCGGTCGAGCAGGCGACGCCCCTGGCGGAACGGGTTCTGGTCGACGAAGCAGCGGATGTCCAGCGGCCTGCTCAGGCAGCTGGCGATGAAGGTGCCGTAGAAGCCGGAGCCGTAGATGGCCGCCGGTCGGCCGGTCCGCCCGTCCTCAAATTCCCGCACGCACGAGGAGAAGTTTCGCCAATAGGCGGCGATGCGCTCCACTTCGGAACCGAGCCGGGCGATCTCGCTCCTCGGGATGCCCGCCACCGTCCCCTGCTGCACCGCTGCGGTCGCGGTCACGACGAAGGCGGAGGTATGGGCATGCTCGTCGATGTCGATGTTGCCGAATCCGCTCGCGCGCAACAGGAATGCGAGCGAGGCGGCCGAGAAGTGGTTGACGTGGTCGATGACCACGAAATCGGCGATATTGGTGAAGGTGTTCGGTACAATGCCGTAAAAGGTGCCGCCCGGCTTGAGGAGCGAGGCGATCTCCGCCATCATCTCCCGGGGCCTGGCAACGTGCTCGAGCGAGAAGAACGAGGTGATGATGTCGAAGGTGCCCCGCCATGCGGCGGGCGGGCGGTAGGTCGCCCAGCGGCCCTCGTCGAGGAAGGCCTTCCAGAAGGGCAGGTACATCGCGCTGACATCGAAAAGATGGACGCGCAGGTCGCCGCGCTCGGCGAGCAGCCGCTTCAGCGTCCCGCCCTTGGCGCTGCCATAGTCGAGGATTCGCGCGGCCGCAGAGGGCGTGAGCTTCCGCAGCAGCGTCCTGGCCTGGTGATCGAGGCGATAGACCTTCTGCCCGTTGCTCATCGCGTAGAGCTGGTCCTCCTCCTCGCTTTCGATCAGGATCTTGTACTGGGTATCGTAGTAGGCTTCGATGCCGGGCATCTCGGTGGTCTGGACATGACCGCAAGCCTGGCAGAATCGCACCACGGTCGGCGATGGGACGACCTCGCACAGCGAGGTGATCGAGCATTCGCGGTCGGAGGCGTAGACAGGTTCGCCGGCGGGACCGCCGCACACCACGCACACCACCGTGCTGTCCTGGCTCATGCGCTCATTCCGCGATGAGCTCGGGATGGATGGTGGCGAAATCCACTCCAGCCGCATATGAGCCCCGCCACCCGATGCGGATGCCGGTCGGGTCATGGAAGTTGAAGTAGCGGAACTGCATCGACCAGCGCGAGCGCGTGGAGCGATTGGTCCCGGAGGCGTGCAGGGTGAGGAAGTCGACCACGATGAGGTCCCCTGGCTGCAACAGCGGGGCGATCTGGCGATAGGCCGCGACCCGCTGATCGCGATTCTCGAGCATCAGGCCGTAGGCGCCGGTCTTGGCCGGATTGGCCGGGTCCTTGGTATGGACCCTCACCAGGCCATCGCGATGGGAGCCGAGGCAGAAGCGGACCGGGCCAATCTCTTCGGTCATCGGCACCAGCGGGCTCCAGAAGACCACGCCATCGAGGCTGCGTAGCTGGGCCGGATATTCCTGGTGCCAGTCCGCCTTGAAGCGATCCTCCGACGGATTGTCGATGCGAATGCCGTGGCCCCCCGCCGCAAGTCCTGCCATATCGGTCCCGCGCAATTCGCAGACCAGGCGCTCATTGCGCTCATCGCAGACCAGGCGGTTGAAGGCCGGGATCTGCTTGACGGCATCGTAGACCTCCCCGCCCAGCCGGCGATCGCTGGCGATCAGCTGCTGGTAGCTGGCATCGAAGGTCTGGGAGGTGAAGGCCGGCCTGGCATCCGCCATCCCCTGCCGGGTGAGGATACTGCCGATGATGCCATGGATGGCGCGATGGATCGGGAGGATGTCGCGTTCGACCTGGTAGAAGCCGGGAATGATCAGCAGGCCATCGCGGTGGAAGCGTTCGCGCTGGGCATCGTCGAGCAGGCGGTTGCTCATGGTGCGCTGCCTGCCTGGCGGTGATCCGGATACTCGGCGTCGCGCCGCGACATGGTCCCAGGCAGGATCGGCCACGCGATGCCGAACGCGGGATCGTCCCAGCGCACGCCGTCCGCGGAATCCCCGTTGTAAAAGGCGCTCACCTGGTAGAGGACATCGCTGTTGTCGGCTAGCGTCACGAAGCCATGCGCGAGCCCGGCGGGGATGAAGAGCGCACGGCGGTTGTCGGCCGAGAGTTCGAGGCCGAACCATTTGCCCCGAGTGGGCGAAGCGGGGCGCAGGTCGATGACGGCATCGAAGATGGCGCCGGTGATGCACCGTACCAGCTTGTCCTCCTGGTGGGGGGGGTGCTGGTAGTGCATCCCGCGCAGGGTCCCCTTCTTCGGATTATGGGACAGGTTCGATTGCACGAATTCGACCGCGATGCCATGCGCCGCCGCCTCCCTCTGGCACCAGCTGCGGGCGAAGAAGCCGCGCTCGTCGGCTTTCGGCTCGAGCTCGACGACGTAGGTGCCTGCTAGCCGCGTGGGCTGGAAGCGCATGCTGCGATCATTCCCTGGTTGCCCACGCCAGGCCGTGATCTCCGGCGGCGCGGGTGAAGTCGTCAAGCTGCCGATCGGTGGCGGCGATGCAATCATGGCCTTCCTGGTGCGCGCGGTACCAGCTGATCGTACGTTCGACGGTGCGCTCGACATCCCAAACGCAGTGCCAGCCGAGGCGTGCCATCGCCTTGCTGCTGTCGAGCTTGAGCGCGCCGGCCTCGTGCAGAGGGACAGCATGCGGCTTGTCCACGATCTCGCCCTTCCCCCAGGCCGCGAGCAGGAGCTCGGCGAGGCGGCGGACGCTGATGACGGCGCTGTCGTGGGGGCCGAAATTCCAGGCCTCCGCGTAGGCGGCACCGTCACTGCGCGCCTGGCGCTCCGCCAGCTGCAGGTATCCGGACAGGGGTTCGAGGACATGCTGCCAGGGCCGCGTGGCCTGCGGATTACGCAGATCCAGCGCTTGGCCTGAGGCGACGGCGGTGACGAGGTCCGGCACCAGCCGGTTGGCGGCCCAGTCGCCTCCGCCGATGACATTGCCGGCGCGGACGCTCGAGAGCCTGGCCGCAGCGGCCCCCTGGAAGGAATGACGCCAGCTCGCCACCGCCAACTCGGCGGCAGCCTTGCTGGCACTGTAGGGGTCCTTCCCGCCGAGCGGGTCGATCTCGCGGTAGCCCCATGGCCATTCACGGTTGTCGTAGCATTTGTCGGAAGTCACCACCACGCAGCTGCGGACATCCGGGCAGGAGCGTACCGCTTCAAGCAGATTGACGGTGCCCCCGACATTGACATCGAAGGTGGCCTTGGGCTCCTGATAGGAGAGCCGGACCAGCGCCTGTGCTGCGAGGTGGAAGACGTAGGCCGGGCGGGTCTCGGCGACGATGCGCTGGATGGCATGGGCATCGCGGACATCGGCGACCCGGTGATCGATGCGTTCGCGCAGGCCGAGCAGGCTGAACAGGTTCAAGGCACCATCCGGTTCGAGGGCCACGCCGGTGACCTGGGCTCCGAGCCGCTGCAACCAATGGCACAGCCAGCTGCCCTTGAAGCCGGTATGACCGGTCACCAGCACACGGCTGCCGCGATATGCGCCGTTGAACATCACCAGGTTTTCCAGGGCGCCTGCCCGGACTGCCACAGCCCCTCGAGGTAGTTCTTGTCCCGCAGCGAATCCATAGGCTGCCAGAAGCCGTGGTGCAGGAAGGCCGACATTTGCAGCTCTTCAGCGAGCCGCTGCATCGGACGCTGCTCGAAGATGGTGGTATCGCCCTCGATGTAGTCGAGCACCTTGGGCGCGAGCACGAAGAATCCCCCGTTGACCCAGCCGCCATCCCCGCGCGGCTTTTCCTGGAAGGAGGTGACGCGCCGATTCATCATCGCCAAGGCCCCGAATCGCCCGGGCGGCTGCACCGCGGTCAGCGTGGCCAGGGTCTTCTGCGCGAGGTGGAAGTCGATCAGCTGGCGGATATTCACGTCGGAGACGCCATCCCCGTAGGTCATGCAGAAGTCGCCATCGAGGAACCGCGCGATGCGCTTGAGGCGGCCACCGGTCATGGTCTGCTCGCCGGTGTCGACCAGCGTCACCTTCCATGGTTCGGCATGCCGCTCGTGGACCTCCATGCGGTTGTTGGCGAGATCGAAGGTCACGTCGGACTGGTGCAGGAAGTAGTTGGCGAAGTACTCCTTGATCAGGTAGCCCTTATACCCCAGGCAGACGATGAAATCGTTGATGCCATGCAGGGAATAGGTCTTCATGATGTGCCACAGGATCGGCTTGCTGCCGATCTCGACCATCGGCTTGGGCTTGACGATGGTTTCCTCGCTGATGCGGGTGCCCATGCCTCCGGCGAGGATGACGGCTTTCATGTCGACTGGTCCTGCAAATCTCTGTTCATGGTGGCCACGCTCCGCGATCCTCGCCTGGGCCGCCTAGACGGGGGAGAACGCGGATTGAGCCTACGCACCTCATTCGGGATACAACCCCATAAGCAAAGGCAGGTTGCGTTTCATGACGTGGCGTTCCCGGTACCCCCTGGCATCGCTTGCGCCAAGTACTGTGAGCGACGTGCGGAGGCGCCGCGCCGGGCGCCGGAAGCAGTCCTGCATGTGCTGTCCGCGCTTATCGCTGCCTCCTCCGCCGGGCCATTCGCGCCCTGTTCCGGCGGTCCCGATCGGTTGGCCTCGACGCACCCGCCGCAGCCCAGCGCTGGCTGCTGATCAATCGACCAGGTAGCAGGCTGGTGCGGCTACGGCTGAAGACACCCAAGGTGGTCCAGCGACGGTCGGCCTTGGACGCTCAGGTTTCCTGCCGGTGCGGGTCGATCAAGTAGAGCGCCGGGGACGCGCCAGCCGCTGTGATCACGATGACTGGAGGCGAAAGGTCTGCTCACCGTGGTCGGCTGTACGCGGCTGATGGCGAAGCTCTCCTGCGCTCCGGCTAGATGGACGAGCAGGACCGGTCCATGATTGGTCCGGAGGTGCCGGTGGATCTCGCGCTGGCCTGGCGCTGCGCCCCGGGCCGACGAGCGCGGCCTCTGCTCATGGGTTGACGCAACGACGATTGCGGGGTGCAGGCGCGGTCGCGATCGTTCAAGGGCGCTTGCGGAACACCCAGATATCCTGCTGTATCTGCGCACCCTGATCGCCTTCCAGGTGCTCGAGCTCTTCCAGTGCTGCGGCCAATGTCTTGCGGACGTATGCAGGCGACTGGAAGGCGGTGAAGCAGCGCTTGCCTTCCACGGCCTGACCACGGATGACCAGATTGCCGTTGCTATAAGTCCTGCGCTCGTCGGGCAGCAACTTGCCGATGTAGTTGTCCCCATGGAGCGTGATGATCAGTATCCCCCCGGTTCGACCAGCCTGGTGAGCTCGGCGATCCATGCGCTATGCATCGGCTCTGACAAATGGGTGAAGACCGACAGGCAGTAGATGCAATTGAATGACGCCGCGGGTAGCGCGATCGGCGGCTCGAGCTTGTTGGGCGCGAAGCTGACATCGGCGATATTCTCTTTGCACCACGCGATCGACCTGAGGTTGTAATCAGTGCCTGTGAGCTGGGGCTTCAGGTCGGCAAGCAGCGTGGGGAGATGGCGGATGATCCGCGCTGGTCCGCATCCCCATTCGCAGATCCTCAGGGGAGTGGTCGCGGGCATGTGACGACGGATCACCGAGCTGAAGAATTCCGCATGCTGGCGCCCGCTCGCAGCATAGGTGGTCCAATCGGAATGCCCATAGGCATCATATGAGAGATCGTCGGGCGGCAGGCGGAATGTCGGGTTGGCTTGGATGAACTCGCGATTGGCCTTGGCGAAGGAGACCCTTGGTCTGCATGAATCGGATTTTATCGGCGAATTCGATCAGTCCGAGTTTGCGCAGAATGGCCAGGATAAACTGCCTCATGGCGAGGAGCCTAGGAGGCGACTGGGGCATTCCAAGGGGCAACGATCATGTGGTGCATGGACTGCCGAACGCAGAGCCTTCCGACTCGCGGATGCGGATGGAATGCGGCATTTCCTGTACGCAGTTCGTTGGCAGGCGCAGTGTCCGCTTGGCGCCGTCGCGCAGGCGGGGAAGGTGCTAATTCCCATCGCGGCACAGGTTCATTGCCTCCGCTTGTTCGGCCAGACCTGGATGTCTTGCGGCCGGGTTCACGATACCGCCCCGGGCAATTGTCCAATCCAGGCATGCAGCCGAGACGTATGGAGGGATGGGAGAACCCGCCATGATCGGTCGAATGGTGCTCGGCCTCTTGCTCCTGACCGCCTCAATGTCGACCTGCGCCGAGCTCGGGTGGCAACCGTGGAGCGATGATCTCTTCACCCTGGCCAAGGCGGAGCGCCGCCTGGTGCTGCTCGACCTGGAGGCCGGCTGGTGCCACTGGTGCCATGTCATGGACCAGGTCACCTATCATGACCCGGAGGTGGTCGACCTTCTGCGTTCGCACTTCCTGGTGGTGCGCGTCGATCAGGACGCGCATCCGGATCTCGCCAGCCGCTATGAGGACTACGGCTGGCCGGCGACCATCCTGTTTGACGCCTCCGGCAATGAGCTGGCCCGGCGCTCCGGGTACCTCGAGCCAAGGTCGATGGCGGGCATGCTGAAAGCATTCATCGAGGATCCGACCCCGGGACCGTCGGTTACCGCAGCGGCAGCTTTGGCGCCAGCGCCCCCCGGCCCGCTGGCCCCGGCCCGGCGCGCCCGCCTGCAGGAGTCATTCCTGGAGAGCTATGATGCCGACCAGGGCGCATGGGGGGGGGTGCATAAATATCTCGATGCCTCGTGCCTCGAGTTCAGCCTCCTGCGCGCAGCCGGCGGTGACCGCCAGGCGCAGAGCATGGCCGAGGTGAGCCTCAACGCGGCCTGGGCGCTGTTCGATCCGGTATGGGGAGGGGTATACCAGTACTCCACCAGCGGCGTGTGGACCGAACCGCACTTCGAGAAGCTGATGTCCTTCCAGGCGGATTATCTGCGCAGCTATGCCCTGGCGTATGCTGCCAGCGGCGAGCCTAGGCATCTGCTGGCCGCACTCATGGTGCACCGCTTCATCGGCGATTTCCTGACCTCGCCGGACGGCGCCTACTACACCAGCCAGGATGCCGACCTTATCCCCGGGCAGCAGAGCGCACGCTACTTCGCCCTCAGCGATCGCGATCGCCGGGCAGAGGGCATCCCGCGCATCGATCGCCATATCTATGCACGCGAGAACGGCTGGGCCATCGAGGCCCTGGCGCTCCTCTACGGAGTGACCGGCAGCAAAGAGCTGCTGGCTGAGGCCAGTCGCGCAGCGCGCTGGATCATCGAGCACCGTTCCCTTTCCGGCGGTGGATTCGCCCACGGCGAGGCGGATGACGCAGGACCGTATCTCGGCGATACCGTGGCGATGGCGCGCGCTGAGCTGGCGCTCTATACCGTGACCGCCGAGCGCCCCTGGCTCGAGCGTGCCTGCGGCAGCCTCGATGCCATTGCTGGGCGCTTCGCCTGTGCCGCGAGCGGCGGCGCCACCGCGGCCGGCTACCTGTCGGTGGCCGCCATTCCGGGCGGTCTTCCGCCGACGCCCAGCCGGGATGAAAATGAGGCTATTGCTCGCACTGCCAACCTGGTCTACCAGTATACCGGCAAGGTCCGCTATCGTGACATGGCGGAGCGCGCCGCTCGCTACCTGTTCGCGTCCGGCATCGCCGAGAAGAGGCCCACCGCCGGCGAGCTGCTGGTCGATGCCGAGCTCGGCCATGAGCCGCTCCACCTCACCGTGGTAGGGGCCAAGGCCGATGCGCGCGCCCTGGCGCTGTTTCGCGCCGCAAATGCCTATCCACTGGTTTACAAGCGCCTCGAGTGGTTCGATCGGGCCGAGGGCCCGCTGCCGCGCGCCGACCTCGAGCTGCCAATGTCGGAGGTGCCGGCGTTGTACATCTGCACCGCTTCCAGCTGTTCATCGCCGGTGACCCGGCCGGCAGATGTGCGTGGCCGCATCGATCGCGCACTGGGACGGCAGCAGGCGCCTTGAGGGGCCGGTCCCCGTGCGACTGCGCGAATGCCGACGTAGGACGCGTCAATGCTGGTCCTGGCCCTGCCCGGCGGGCAAGCGGATGGACAGCACGTGGGCGACGAGACCCGGCAGCTCGAGCGCGACGATGCGATGGTGGTTGGTGTCCGCCACATAGAGGCGGTCGCCGACCGCGCTCAGTCCGGCCGGTTCGAAGAAGCCGATCGCATCCGCGCTGCCCGGCTTCGAGGTGCCGGTCCCTGTCAGCGAGGTGACCGCGCCGGTCAGGGGGTCGAGGCGGCGCAGCACCTGGTTGTAGGTGTCGGCGACCGCGAGGTAGGCGCCACCGCCGCTGCCCACCAGGGCGATGCCGAGCGGATGCTGGAAGCGCGCTTCGCGTCCGCTGGCATTGGCCTGGCCGAAGCCGAACAGATCGCCGCTGCCGGCCAGGGTCGCGACCCGGCCCGCCGGAGTGATGTCGACCGCGCGGATGCTGCTGGCCTCGGAATCGGCGACAAAGAGCCTGGTGCCGTCGGTCGCTAGGCCGCTGGGCTGGGCGAAGGCGCTGTGCGCCAGATCGCCATCCGTCGCCGACTCGCGTCCAGTGCCGGCGAACACCGCGATCTCGCCGCTGGCCAAGTCATAGCGCCAGATCTGGTGGCATCCCGCCATGGCGATGAACAGCGCGTCGGCGCAGCGCACCACGTCCCACGGGCTGTTCAGCTGGGCCTTGGCCCCGGGGCCGGAGTAGTGCCGGTCCTGGCCCTGCTCGCCCGTGCCGCACAGGGTGCGCACCGTGCCGGTACTCAGCGCGACCGCCCGCAGCGCGTGGTTCAGGCAGTCGCAGACGAACAGGGTCGCGCCATCCGCGCTCAGGGCCATGCCCTGCGGCTCGTCGAACTGTGCGGTAGACGGCGGGCCGTCGGCCAGGCCCGGCTTGCCGCTGCCGATGATCGCCTGCACGGCGCCATCGGGATCGGCGACCAGCACCCGGTGGTGGCCGGTGTCGGCGATGAACAGGCGATGCCCCGGGCCATCAGCAAGAACCTTGCCCGGGAATAGCAGCGGGGAGGCCGCCGCCTGGTCGTCGTGCTCGGGGGCGAAGCGCAGCGGGCCAGCGGCCAGGGAGCCGTCCGCCTTGGCCTCGGCGAGGAGCTTGGCGATCAGGTCCTCGAGACCCTTGCGATGGCCCTCGCCCGGCACCAGGCCCAGCAGCCGGCCATGCGCATCGATCACCGCCAGGGTCGGCCAGCTGTGCACGCCGAAGCGCTTCCAGATGGCGAAATCCGAATCCACCGCCACCGGATGCGAGAGCCCGTAGCGCAGCACCGCGGCGCGGATGTTGGCGGTGTCCTTCTCCTGGTCGAATTTGCCGGAATGCACGCCGATGACGACGAACGGCTGGTCCTTGAACTTCTCCTCCAGGTACTTGAGGTCGGGGATGACATGCATGCAGTTGATGCAGCAATAGGTCCAGAAGTCGATCAGCACCACCTGGCCCTTGAGCGTCTCGCGGGTGAGCGGCTCGGCGGTGTTCAGCCAGCCCTTGGCGCCGTTGAACCATTCCACCGCCCGGGCGGGGCCGGGCTGATCCTCGCCGGCGGCAGGGCGCAGGAGCAGGGTGAAGGTGGCCGCGAGGAGCATCCAGGCAGGGGGACGGCAGGGCATCGAGGCCTCCAGGGCCGAGGGCAAGCGTAGGACGGCGGCAGGGCTACAGGGGTGCTCCTGACATCATGGGGCCAGTGGCATATCACCCGCTCGGTGCACTCAGGCGCCCTCCCATTCCGGTGAGAGATCCCCTTCGCAGACCGTCACCGCCGGGCCGGTGAGGCGGACCTGCGAGCGGTCGTCCGGCCAGGCGACCCGCAGATCGCCGCCGCTCAGGCGGATGATCGCCTCGCGGGAGGCGATGCGGCGATCCAGGATCGCCGCCACCAGGGTCGCGCAGGCGCCGGTGCCGCAGGCCTGGGTCTCGCCGCTGCCGCGTTCCCAGGTGCGCTGGCGCAGCACCGGCAGGCCCTGCTCGTCGGCGAGCCGGCTGACGAACTCGACATTGGTGCGCCGCGGGAAGCGCGCATGGTGCTCGATCGCGGGCCCGACCTCGCCGACTGGGGCGGTCTCGGCCTCCGCGACGAAGAGCACGGCGTGGGGATTGCCCATGCCGACCGCCAGCAGGCGGTGCGCCGTGCCGGCCACGGTGAGGGTGAGCTCGAGGAGCGGACCGGGCCCGGGGTGCTCGACCGGCACGGCGGCGGGGACGAGACGCGGCGCACCCATCAGCACCGACGCGCCGCTGCAGCGCTGGCCGGTGAACAGCAGATCGACCGCGAGCTCCCCGGCACCGGTCTCGAAGCGCAGCGTGCGCTCTGTGACATGGCCGCGATCATAGGCCAGCTTGGCGGCGCAGCGGATGCCATTGCCGCACATCTCCGATTGTGAGCCATCGCTGTTGAACATCAGCATGCGCGCATCGGCGGTGCTCGAGGGGCCGACCACGATCAGGCCGTCGCCACCCACCCCGGTATGACGATCGCTCAGCCGCCGCGCCAAGGCCGGCAGATCCGCAGGCAGCGCCGTCTGCCAGCCATCGAGGTAGACGTAGTCGTTGCCGCACCCGTGCATCTTGATGAAGTGCATGGGCAGCATGCTACCCCTGCCGGCGCAATGATCTACGGCTATGTCCGCGAGTTCAGGCAGTGCCCCGTGCCGGATGCAGGCCCGAGCGGCCTGCCAGCGCCGGATGGCCGGCTCAGGTGCTCTGCGAGCGCCCTTTGGTGCGCAGGTCGTAGGCCTGGTGGAGGCGCCCGGACGGGTGCCGCCAGGCCGCCATCTCGGTCTTCATGCGCACCTGCTCCTCGATCACGGTGAGGAAGCGCGCCTGCGATTGCTTGGGCAGGTGCGCCACCGCGGCCAGATCGAGGAAGGTGGAGCGCTCATCGCCCGCCAGGTGCAGCGAATCCGCCCATGCGTCGATGGCATCGAGCGGAGGCGTGCGGCGCCCGGAGACGACATTCGAGGCGAAGCCCTGGGCGATGCCGACGCTGCGCGCCCAGTGGCTCAAGGTCAGGCCACGAGCGTCGATCAACTGGCGCAGGACGGTGCCGAAGACTTCCATCGCACTGCCCAGCATAGCAGTCTTGCGCCAGCGCCAGCGGGCATTCCGGCATGGGAATGTCTGCTGTCCCGGGCAGCACACCGGACACCATCGTGCACAGCGCCGGGACGGATGCGCATGTTCCGCGCGGGGCGCTCAGGGCTGGGCCCGCCGGGCAAACCTGGTATGCAAGGGCATGCCGATGCCCCCCCTCCATCGCTTCCTGCCCTCTGCAGCCCTGCTGGGCTTCCTGCTGATCGGCGCTTGCGGCCATGCTGGGGAAGCTGCCCCTGCAAGCCCGCCATCCGCGACCCTGGCCGCCCCGCCGGCGGAGGGCCTCGCCCTGCAGGTCGATGCCAGCGACATGCCGCGCGGGCTGCTCCATGCGCATGAGCAGCTGTTCGCCAAGCCTGGCGATCTCGCCCTGGTGTTCCCCAAGTGGATACCTGGCGCCCATGCACCTGCCGGACGCGTCGACAGCCTCATCGGCCTGCATTTCACCAGCGCCGCCGTTCCGGTGCCCTGGGATCGCGACGAGGTGGACCCGTACCGCTTCATCGTCCATCTGCCGCCCGGGACGACCAGCCTGGACATCGAGCTCTCCTACATCGCCAACCAGGCCGACAGCAACAGCATCGGCGTCGACATCGCCGGGGATGCCCAGGTGACGCTCATCTGCTGGAACTGCTGCCTGCTCTATCCGGAGGGCCGGGCGGCGGCCGGCATCCCGGTCGATGTCCAGCTGACCACCGTGCCGGGCTGGAAGGTCGCCAGCCAGCTGGTCCAGAGCGACCGCCAGCAGGATGTCATCCGCTTCGCCAGGACCTCGCTGCGCGACCTGATCGACCAGCCGCTGGTCGCCGGTCCGCGGGTCGCCGATACCGCCATCGATACCGCGGGCGCACCCTCTGCGGTGGTGTCGGTGGCCTCGAAGGTCGAGACCCAGACCCTCGATCCGCTGTGGGTCGAAAAGCTCGCGTCGCTGTCCCACCAGGCCCAGCTGCTGTTCGGCCGGGCCCACTACCGCAGCTACCGCTGGCTGTTCGTCAACGGCGAGGGCCTGGAGGGCATCGGCCTGGAGCATGGGAACTGCAGCCTGTGCGGACTGGGCGATGACGTCATGGCGGCGTACGACAAGGCGGGCTACGACGACCGCAACCTGCCGGTGCACGAATATATGCATTCCTGGTGCGGCAAGCATGTGCGGCCCCTGCCGATGGCGACCAGCGACTTCCAGGCGCCCCAGCGCCTGGGGCTGCTGTGGGTCTACGAGGGCCTGACCCAGTACCTGGGCGAGGTCGTCGGGGTGCGTTCCACCTTCGCCACCGCCAAGGAGTTCCGCGAGCAGCTGGCCTACGATCTCCACGATCTGGCGCATCAGGGCGGACGCTCATGGCGCAGCGTCGAGGACACCGCGCGCGCCAGCTTCCTGCTGCGTGACATGAGCCGTCACTACCATGAGCTGCGCCGCGACCAGGACTACTACATCGAAGGCGAGTTCTTCTGGCTCGAGGCCGACCTCATCATCAGGAGCGAGAGCCATGGCACGAAGAGCCTGGATGACGTCGTCCGCGGCTTCCTCGGCGCACCGGTCGAGCCCGGTGCGGTACGCACCTACGTCCTCGACGATGTCATCACTGCACTGGAGCAGGTGCAGCACCATGACTGGCGCTCGCTGATCACCGAGCGCATCTACGCCCTGCGCCCGGTGCTGACCACCACCTGCCTCGACAACTCCGGCTGGACCCTGACCTACGGGCCCGAGGTCGCCGGCGCCGACGAGGAGGAGATCATGCTCGACGCGCGCCAGAGCCTCGGCTGCCAGTTCCATGAAGCCCACGCCATCGGCATCGTTCCAGGCTCGCCGGCCGAGAAGGCCGGGCTGATCGATGGCAAGCTGGTGAGCAAGGTCAATGGCCTCGAATTCAGCGGCAAGAACCTCGAGGCGGCGCTGCAGAAGGCCCACGACGACGGCACCGGCGTCCTGCACCTGACCACCGGCGACGAGAAGCACGAGGCCGTGCTGGAGGTGCACTGCGCCACCGGGCCGTTGCATCCCCATCTGGAGCGCAGCGCCACCGCCGATCAGCTGGGGGACATCCTGAAGGCTCGATGAGGACAGGGGCAGGATGGTCTGCTCCGATTTGACACCCCGGCCTGGCCGGCCAGCATGGACGGGCGAGGGCAGAGGATGTCGGCTCTGGATGCCACCTGGTGGCGGATGTGGAAATCCGGACAGAACGCCATCCGGCGACTGCTCTACGAGCAGCCCATGCGCGGGGCGTCGGTGGCGGTGGTGCTGCTGCTGGTGTGGTTCATGCTCGGCGGCCTGTTCGCGTCAGTGCTCTTCTACCTCAGCCAGGGCCAGTACGAGAGCTTCAAGTCCCAGCTGGTCGAGAGCCTGCTCTCGGTGTTCTTCTTCTCGCTGTTCTTCCTGGTCACCATCTCTGACATCGTCCTGGTCTGGAGCACCCTGTTCCGCAGCCGCTCGGCAGCCTTCCATGCGCAGCTGCCGCTGAGCAACCGCCAGCTCTATTGGAGCGCGAGCGTCGAGGGCGGGCTGTGGTCGAGCTGGGCGGTGCTGGTGCTGATGTGCCCGCTGCTGGGGGCGCTGATCCTCGATGCACTCTACCCCGACGGCGCGACCCTGCGCTCCTGGTCGGTGGCCGAGGTGCTGACGATGCTCTGCGGCGGCGGTGCGGCGATGGCGATGTTCGTGCTCTGCTGCGCCGCCGCGGGCGCCCTCGGCTCCCAGCTCCTGGCCCGCCTCATCCCGGCGCTGCGTCGCGGATTGAAGGGCATCATCGCCCTGGTGGTGGCGGGGCTGATGGTGGTGGCGGTGCTGATCCTCGGCTCGATCGAACATCGAGCCGAGCCGGTGTCCTTCATGAGCTCGGTCATCGGCCGCCTGCGCTTCGCCGAGAACCCCTATCTGCCGCCGTGGTGGGCGGAGCAGGCGCTCAGCGGTGCGATCACCGGCCAATGGCGGGAATGGGGCTACTACATGCTCCTGCTCGCCTCGACCGCCGCCTTCCTCGCGCTGGTCGGCGAGTGGGTCGCAGCGCGCAGGATACGCCTCGACCTTGATGCCCTGACCGGCAGGCCCGAAGCGCCCCAGCGCGCCCGGCCATCGCACTGGCATCCCATCCCCCTGCTGCCGGCCGATCTCGGTCTGCTGGTGGCCAAGGATCTGCGCCTGTTCCTGCGCGAACCGGCGCAGGTGCTCCAGTTCACCATGTTCTTCGCCATCCTCACCTTCTACCTGCTCCTCCTGCCGCGGGTCGGCAAGGCCTTCAATTACGATGCGCTCTGGCGTCCGATCGTCTCCCTGCTCAATCTCACCGCGGTCGCCATGGCGCTTGCCACCTTCACCGGCCGCTTCGTCTATCCGATGCTCAGCCTTGAAGGTAAGCGACTGTGGGTACTGGTGCTTGCGCCGTGGCCACGCGATCGCGTGGTCACCGCGAAATTCGCCTTCGCGCTGTTGGTCGGCATGCCGGTCAGCGTCTCCCTGGTGGTGCTCTCGGGGGTGATGCTGGAGCTCAAGGCGGGGGTCATCATCTACCAGGCGCTCACCATCGCCTGCATGGTGGTCGGCTTCTCGGCCGGCGCTCTCGGCCTGGGGGCGCGCCTCGCCGATTACGAGGAGGACAATCCGGCCAAGCTGGTGGCGGGGTACGGCGGCACCATCAATCTGATGGGCAGCCTGCTGTTCACCGGGCTGCTGATGGCCGGTGCGGCCTTTCCCCTGATCGGGCTGGGTGGCCTGCATGGCTATGGCCTGGGGGCGTGGAGCTGGATCATCGGCCTGTCCTGGACGGCGCTGGTCACCACCATCTGGAGCGTGGTCTTCCTGCGCATGGCCTGGCGCTGGTTCGCCCGCAGCCCATGAGCAGGTACGGCGACCGTGCGTTGACCACCTCCTCCGGTGCTGAGACTGGCGGATGCCTCGAGGAGATGGTGAGATGCGCTTGAGTCAGCCCGCATGGTCCCGCTGGTACCTGGCTCTGGTCCTGGCGGCATGGTGGGTCGGAGCCGCCGGCCGCGCGGCGGCTGCCGAGATGGTGGTCAATAGTGAGCTCATGCGGCTGCCCCAGGGGGCGATCGAGCGCGCCGTCTCGGCCCGCCTGACCGCGACACCGCTGGCCTGGCCGCTCACCCTGCACGTGCCCTTGAGCCAGGCGGTCGCCCTGCTGAATGGCTCCGGCAACGCCACCCGGCTGGCGGAGGGTCTCGATGGCGCCGCGGTCGCTGATCTGCCGCTCCTGGCGGGCGACTACTGGCAGGGCGTCCAGATGGTCTGCAATGCGTATGATCTGGTGCTCGAGCCGGGAGAGGGCATGGACCAGGCTGAGGATGCCGGCCGCTTCAGCGGACGCGAGAACGTCGGCACGGCGGTGATCATGCAGGGCGGCGCGGTGGTGCTTGCGCACCGGCCGGAGAAGACGTCACGCCCGATCCTCCTGCCCTGCGGTGTCGTGCTCGGAGTGGTCTCTGCGCTCGATGTGCGGCAGCGGCGCGGTGCGGCTCCCAACCGCACCCTCGATGCCCAGATCGATCTGCGCCTGGAACCGCACGTGCTTCCGGGCCAGGTCGGCGTCTCCATGGTGGCCTGGAGCGGCGTCGAGGATGCCGCCGGCCGCAAGCTCGAATTCGGCGAAGGGGGCTCGCCCCGGGCGGTCGCCGGGCTGCCCCTGCACCTGACCAAGATGCCGGATCGGCTCAAGGCCGTGCAGCTGAGCGGCGAGCTGCTGGTGCAGATGATCGAGCCGATCACGCTCACCGCGACGCTGAAGAGCGGCGGGAGCGCGCGCGCAGAGCTCCTCGGGCAGGCGATCGAGGTGCACCTGCTGGGCGATGGCGAGACCACTCCCGAGGGGCAGAAGGGCCCAGGCCTGAGCGTCGGCATCCCCTCCACGGTGCTGGGCGCCCGGCCGCACATCCAGGTGCTCAACGGGGGCAACGCCATGGGCTTCTCGATGCAGGGCTCGAAATGGAGCGGTGGGCGCATGGACCTGTTCTTCCGCGGACCCAAGCTCGGCGACGGCGAATACACCGTCCAGATCGAGGGGCCCGCGGCGCTGCAGCAGCTGCACGTGCCGCTGCATCTCGCCATCGCCCTCGATCGCCTGCCTGACACGGACGCCGTGCCGGAGCCCGGCTTCGATCTGCAGCTCCCGACCCATGTCGCGTGGCCGGCCGCCCACCTCACGGTGCATGAGGCCATCGCCCTGCTCTCGGCGCATGGCAACCAGACGCTGCTCGAGCTCGGTGTCGAGGAGAGCCGTGCTGCCGACCTTCCCGCCTTCAGCGGCACCTTCTGGGAGGGCGTGGTGTGCCTGTGCCGCGCCTTCGATCTGGTGATCGTCCCGCCGCCGCATCCCGGTTCCGATGCCGAGCAGCCGGCGGAGCTCGATGACAATGGCGAACCCATGGTGCCCACCGCCTGCATCACCGGAGGCCAGCTGGTCCTGGGTGCGCACAGCCCCGGCCGGCCGGGCTGCGAGGCCTACCAGCCCTGCGGCATCCTGCTGATGGGGATCGAAGACCTCTCGATCACCACCAACCAGGGACTCGGCGGCATCAGCCGTCAGGCCGACATCGCCTTCCGCCTGCGCCTGGAGCCGCGCTTCGATGCCAGCCTGATCGGCTCCGCAGGAGTGGCCTGGACCACCCTCGCGGGCCAGAGCGATGGCCGGCCGCTGGTGGTGGATGATGGCGGCGCCAGCGACACCGACGACGATCTGCGCCAGCGGCTCCGCCGCCGCATGCGCCTGGTGCGCTTCGGCCGGCGCATGGTGCAGGTGCCGGTGCAGCCGAGCGATGCGGAGGCGGGTGAGCAGAGCGGCTCGGGAGCCGTCTCGGTGACCGGACTGCCGTCCGGCCCGGTGAGCCTGACCCTCAGCGGCCAGGCGACGCTGTCCCTGCGGCGCATGGTGCGCAGCGAGCTGACGCTCGCACCCGGCGGGCATGGCATCATCCAGATCGGCGGCCATCCCCTGACCGTGCGGCTGTTCACCGGTGGCGGGGGGGAGGATGCCTCCGGCCGCAGCGGGATCTCGGTCGACCAGGGGACCGATGCCATCGCGCCGCTGGGAGTGGAGGTCCACGCGCCCGGCGGCAAGCCGCTGCGCAACACCGATACCAGCACCAACACCCGTAACGGCCGTACCCACCTGCTGTGGTTCTTCCCCGACATCGACACCGGCGAGTATACCGTGATCGTCACCTCCCGGGAGCATATCACCACCTTGCGTCTGCCCTTCACCACCACCACGCCCTAGGGATACGATGGGCGCGCAAGCTCGATCCGGCGGGCGCAGGCGGCCCGGGCGCCCCAGGTGGCCGGTGTTGGCGCTGCTGGCCACCAGCTTGGCGCTGCAGGCCATGGCGGTGGAGGCCGGCAATCCGCCTCCGGGCGCGCCACCGTCCGCTCCAGCCACCGAGCCGGAGACCGGGAAGGATGCCCAGCGCACGGACGCGGTCACCCATCCCACCAAGGTCCATCTGCCGGGCGGGCCGACCACCCTGGCGGCGGTGCTCGAGCGCCTGTCGGCCAACGGCAATGCCACCCAGCTGGCAGCCGGCATCGACCCGGCCACCCCGCTCGATCTCCCGCCCATCGACGGCACCTACTGGCAGGCGCTGATGGCGGTATGCGCCGCCTGCGACCTGGTCCTCGGGGGCACCCCGGTGGTCAACGCCGAGCGCGCCGGGCTCGAGGTGCAGGAGGCGATGGGGCGGCTGCGCGTATCGATCCCGGTGCAGCGTGGCACGGTGCTGCTGGTGCGGCGCGGCGTGGACCGGCCGCGCCTGCTGGCCGAGGCCCATGGCGTCCTGCTGGTGGTGGTGGAGGAGGTCGCCATCCACCAGTCGCGTTTCCGCGGGCATGGCGATCCGGCGGGCCATTGGGCGACGCTCTGCCTGCGCGTGCTGATCGAGCCGCATGTCGCCGAGGCCAGCATCGGCTCGGCGGTGGCGGACTTCGAGGCCCGCGGCACCGCCGGCGGCCAGGCGCTGGCCCTGGAGCTGGACCCTCAGCCGGCGGAGGGCTCCGCCAGCGGCTGGACCCGCCTGCTGCTGCCGCAATTCCCCGCTCTCACCGCGCTGCAGCTCAACGGCCAGCTCACTATCGAGATCGCCGAGACCACGGTCCTGCATGCGTCCCTGCGTCCGGGGGCGGCGGTGACGGTGAACCACCAGGGGGTGCAGGTGGGCATGCGCCTGATCGACGGCGAGACCGCCAAGCACGAGTCGCGGCGAGGTGCTGGCGTCACCTGCACCTACGCCGCCGATGCCGTGACCGCGGAACCGGTCCTGCACATCAGCTCGGCGGGGCAGGATGTCCCGGTCACCAACGCCTTCTCCGAGCGCCACGATCTCGATACCGAAGAGACCCTGCTGCTGGCCCAGGAGCCGCAGGCCCAGGACTATGCGATCACGGCGGAGTTCGCCTTCCGCCGCGGCTCGGTCGAGCTGCCGCTCGATTGCAGCATCGACCTGTCATCGCTGCCGTCCGCTGAGGCCAAGCCCGATCGCGCCATCGCCATCCAGCGTCCCTCCCCGGTGTCCTGGCCGGCGGGCAGGGTCGCGCTCAAGACCATCCTCGGGCACGTACGCCAGGACGGCAACCAGGTGCTGCTCGAGCTGGGCGTCGATGAGAGCCGGGAGCTCGAGCTGCCCGCCTTCGCCGGCAGCTTCTGGGAGGGGTTGCTGACCCTGTGCCGCGCCTACGACCTGACCATCCTCGCCACCGACCGGCCGGCACCCATGGCCGACGACCATGACGATAACCTCGAGCAGGGTGCCGCGGCCGCGACCGCGATCGCGGTGGATGGCGGGCCGGTATGCCTCGGCCATGCGCGCTCCGGGCGGCCAGGGATCGAGCGCATGCACGCCTGCGGGCCCCTGCTGACCGTGCTGGATGCCAGCGATGAGGTGACCACGCGCGGCCGCCTCGGGGTCGAACGCACGGTCAACCTCTCCTGCCGGGTGCGGATGGAACCGCGCATGGGCGCCCTGCACCTGCGCGATGCCGGGGTGCTGTGGCACGCCTTCGCCGAGGTCGACGGCAAGAGCCTGCCGGTCCGCCGCCCGCTGGTGATGCGCCGTGAGATGCAGCTGCGCGAGGGTGTGGATCCGGGATTGCCGCATGTGGGCCCGGTGGGGGACGCGCGCACCGACAGCGAGCCCTGGGAGCTCGCCATCGGCGGCGTGGGCGCGAATGCCGCCCATGTGCGCGTCGATGGCCTGCTGATCGGACAGTTCGAGCAGCCGGTCGAGACCTCCCTGACCATCGCCCCAGGCCAGCATCAGGGGGTGCGGCTGGGGCAGCATGCGCTGATGGTGACCTTCCTCGATCTCAGCGCGGCCCAGGCGCAGGGCTTCACCGATGCGGCGATCCTGGTGGGTGGGGGAGAGGCCATGGCGAGCGAGCTGCGCCTCGATCTGCGCACCGCCGCGGGCGAGCATCTGCCGGCGCGCGGCCGCGATACGCGTACCCGCCAGGGACTCGAGTTCGTGTGGATGTTCCAGGGCATCGCCGCCGCCAACCATCAGGTCGTCCTGACTGCCGATGAGCCCTTCACCCGCATCAGCCAGCCGATCACCATCTCCGCCGACCTGCCCTGAAGCGCTGGGCGGGGTGCCGCGCACAAGCGGCTGGACGTCCGGATGCTGTCGCCATGCTGGGGGCGCCCTGACCGAGGCCCCATGACCACCGTACCAGCGATCTCCATCTACAACACCCTGACGCGCGGCAAGCAGCAGCTGCGGCCGATCCGTGCGGGCGAGATCGGCATGTACGTCTGCGGGCCGACCGTGTACGACGATTGCCATATCGGCCATCTGATGGGACCGGCGCTGTTCGACGCCGTGGCCCGCTGGCTGCGCGCGCGTGGCTACCGCGTCCGCTTCGTCAACAACATCACCGACATCGACGACAAGATCATCGCCCGCAGCCTGGCCACCGGGGAGCCCTGGCAGGCGATCACCGCGCGCTATACCGCCCAGTACCTCGGCTACCTGCGCCGTCTGCATGTCACCACCGTGACCGACCACCCGCGCTGCAGCGACTACATCGCGCAGATGATCACCTACATCGCCGACCTCATCGCGTCCGGTCGCGCCTACCAGGCCGGCGACGGGGTGTACTACGATGTCCAGCGCCAGAGCGGCTATGGCAAGCTGTCGGGACGGCGGATCGACGACATGCTCGCCGGGGTGCGCGTCGAGCGCAGCGAGTCGCTGCGCCACCCGGCGGATTTCGCCCTGTGGAAGCTCGCCAAGCCCCAGGAGCCGTCGTGGCCCAGCCCGTGGGGCGATGGACGCCCGGGCTGGCATATCGAATGCAGCGTGATGTCCCATGAGACCCTGGGTGCGAGCTTCGACATCCATGGCGGCGGCGACGATCTCAAATTCCCCCATCACGAGAACGAGATCGCCCAGGGCGAGGCGCATGGCGGGGACTATGCCCACTGCTGGATGCACAACGGGCTGATCCAGTATGAGGGGGTCAAGGTCGGCAAGAGCGACCCGCGCATGCGCGATCCGGCCTTCGCGCGGCAGTTCAAGGCCGATTACCTGCTCGACACCTACGGCGCATCGACGGTGCGCTTCCTGCTGCTGCAGGGGCATTACCGCCGGCCGAACGATTTCGCCCCCAGCGCCCTGACCGCTGCGCGTACCGCCCTCGGCAAGCTCCATCGCCTGCTCGGCGAGCTGCTCGACCAGCAGGCCTCCCCGGGCACGGACACCGTCGAAGGGCTGCTGCTCTCAGCGCATGGCGAGGAGCTGCCGGAGGCGATGCGCGAGCCGTTGAGCAAGTTCATCGCCGAGATGGATGACGATTTCAACACCGGCGGGGCGATCGCGGCGCTGTTCAAGCTCGCCGAGGTCTGCCGCAAGCTTCTCATCCAGGCCACGCCCGACAGCCAGCGCGCGGCGCTAAAGGGCCGTGCGCTGATCCGCGACCTCGGCCGCCTGATCGGGCTGTTCCAGCCGGGCGATGGACGTGACACCGCCAGCGATGCCAGCGCCGGGAGTGCGGCGCTGGCGGAGGCGATGGCATTGGTGATCGAGCAGCGCCAGGAAGCGCGCAGCGATCGCCGCTTCGCAGATGCCGACCGCATCCGCGATGCGCTCAACGCCGCCAAGATCGTGGTCAAGGATGCCAAGGATGGTGCGAGCTGGACGCTCGGCGGTCCTCCGGAGGCCGCCATCGAGGCGGTCACGGGCCTGCTCGGGGACGTCCACCGCCAGGCGGTTGCCCAGGGCCGTCAGGAGAGCGCCCGGCGGATCGCGGCGGCCCTGCACCAGCTGGGCGCCGAAGGAGCCGCGAGTCCGGCGGTGCCGTCGCCCTGACCGCCGAGAGCGCCTGGACGCGGCGGGAGACCCTGCATGAGGGCATGCAAACGACCGCACCCCTGGCCAGGGGCCAGGGGTGCGGTGGGACGCTGGCTGAGGGATTCGCTCAGAATACCGTGGTGGTGGTGAAGAGCGACGGGTCCTTCAGCTCGACGAGGTGGAACACCGCGAACAGGATGGCAGCGGCCAAGGCGAGAAAGGTGATGATCACCAGCCAGGATGCGGTCTTGTCGTCGTCCATGGGTTACCTATCGGAGGAGTTCGGGGGGCGGAGGCGTGGCGGAAGCGTGCGTTCGGAGGGGCTCTAGAACAGGCGGTTCTGGGCCAGATCGCCCTGTTGGATCTGCAGGTGGTTGGAATTCCACGATTCAGGGATCACGCGGCAGGCGACCATGTCATTGAGCACCTTCTCGGCACGCACCTTGACGATGTACTGGTTGCCGCGGAAGATGATGAATTCGACGCCTTCCTCGATCTTGTCACCCTTGCCGATGGTCAGCATCACCAGGTCCTGCTGGCCCTGGGGATTGGGACGCACGGCGGCCACCACGGCCTGGAGGAACGACGACGACTGGTGCTCGTCGGCGATCTCATTGTAGACCTTCGCGTAGCGCTCCTTGAGGATCGATAGCTGGGCCTTGTGCTGGTTGTTCTCCTTCTCCAGCTTGGCCAGGGTCTCCTCGCGCTGCGACAGGGCGGTGGTGGCGTTGTTGTAGTCGTCCTCGACCTCGGCGAGCTTGACGTTGAGCTGGAAGGCGACCGCACGCGCGACCTGGGCGATGTGGGTCTTCTCGTTGTTGCTCTGGCGGGTCAGTTCAAGGGTGTTGGAGAGGGTTTGGTTCTGCTCGCGCAGCGCCTTGATCTCCTCGTCGTTCTTGCTGATCGTCAGCTTGAGCGACTGGATCTCCTTGTCCTTCTCGCTCTTGTCATTGTCCTTCTCGTGGTTCTTGACCTGCAGGTCGCTGACCTGGGTCTGCAGCGTGACGATCTGCACCTCGGCGCGGACATGCTGATTGGACTCATCGGCGATCTTCTGCGCCGAGAGCTTGAGCTGTTCAGCCAGCTCCTTGGTATCCTCGTTCCAGCGGCGCTTCCAGTTCTCGCGGGTCGCGTAGAGCGTCATCTCCACAAACATGAAGGCCAAGGCCAGCAGCAGATTGAGGACGATGAAGACTTTCACGGTGGTGCTCATTGTCGTCGTGCTCCCGAGAGGGGTTGCTCTAGTAGACTGTTATTCGTGGCTATTTCGTGGCTGCTGCATCAGCGGCGGGTTTGGCGGCACTATCCTCTTTGCCTGCGCCTTGTGCGCGGACGTCGAGACGCTGCTGGACTTCGTATTTGCTCAGGACTTCATTGGGGATGGCGGCGTGGCCGACGGCATCGGCGGCGGCCGTGCGGACATGCAGCTGGGCGGCGGCGGCAACCGCGGGATCGCCCTCAGCATAGGTGAACTGGAGGGCCTTGAGCAGGATTGCGATCGAGGGTTCGGTGGTCGGGTTCAGCTGGCCGATCGCATACAGCCAGGCGGCGCGCAGCTCGGGTTTGAGCTGGGCGTCCTGGGTGCCATAGACGTCGGTGACCTTGCCGATGGCGGCCTTGGCCATGTCGCCTTTGGGCATCTGCGCGGCATGGCCGAGGGCGACCAGGGTCTGGAGGCGGATGGCATCCGAACGTGCTTCGAGGGTCTTCACCAGGGCCTCGGTGGCCTTGGTGAGATCGAACTGGGTGCGCGACGGGTCGGGCTGCTGCAGCGCGATCGCGGCCCGCAGCGAGATATCCTCGGCATCCTCGCGGTTGGCGTTGGGCAGGTCGGACTTGGATACCGCGGCATCGATCTGGCCGGCCATGTCGACGGAGTTGAACGGCTTCTGGATGAAGCCTTTGACATTCCCCTTGCCGTCGAAGGCCTTCTGGATCTTGGCCGCGAGTTCGGGATTGTCCGGCAGGGAGATGAACACCGGGGTCTTCTCCGAGCGCCAGTCCTTGGCCAGCTTGGCCACCAGGGTGTCGGCCTTCTGCTCGTCGACGTTGATGATGCCGCCATGCTCATCGCGCACGGTGGGGATGAGGTCCCCGGCGATGACGATGGCATCCTTGATCGGCGATTCCTCGAGGCGCTGCATGGCCTCGAAGCCATCCTGCACGGCGTAGACGCGGAAGCCCTTGCCCTGCAGCTGCTCGCGGGCGACGTTGCGTTGACGGTAGTCCTGATCGACCACCAGCACTACGCGATTGCCCCATTCCCCCACCGCATCGGAGAGGATCGGGACGACCTTGTCGGCATTGAAGAACATGAGCGCGGGATCGAGGTAGGCGAGGGTGATGGCGGCCTGGTAGCGCACCATCTTGTCCGTGTGATCAAGCGCGGCGACCAGCACCGTCCCCGGCTTGTCGGAGGCCAGGCCTCCGACCGGGAGGTTGACCTCGGGCTTGGCCAGGGAGCGATCCTGCAGCAGGCGCATGATGTAGACCGCGACGTCGTAGCGTTCGGTGGCGATGCTCTCCTGGACCGCCTTCAGCAGGTGGGCGGCGCCGAACATGCGCACGCGCAGGCTCATCTCGCTGAGCGCGGCGACGCGCTCGGCGATGGCGTCGGAAGCCTCATCGGGATGCTCGACCGGAATGGTGCGCTCCTTGGCCAGGCGCACGCGCTTGTTGACTTCGACATCCTGGGCCGCGAGCACGGCGGCCAGCAGCGGCTGGTAGGCGGTGTACTCGGGATAGTACTGGATGCCGGCGAACAGCAGGTTCTCGGCGACCAGCTCCTTCCAGGCATAGCGCGGTACGCGCACGTAGGAGAGCTTCTGGTTGATCGCCTCCTTGCTCTCATCCCAGCGCCAGGAGAGGCTCTCGTTGGAAACCATCTCGTCGCGCACCAGGTCGCCGCCGCGGAAGTAGCGCAGCGCCTCGAGGAAGTACAGCTTGTCGGCGGTGGCGATCTCGTTGATGCCGTTGCGCTGCCCGATCGCGGCGATGGTGTTCGTGACCACCTTCTTGGTGGTCTCGCTGGTGTCCTTGCTGTCGGCCAGCTGCTTGAGCTTGGGCAGGGGGCGGGGATCGCCGATGTCGGCCAGCACGGCAGAGACGCTGGCGATGAGCCGCTCATCCTTGGCGTTGAGGGCCTCCATCAGCGGCATGACCGAACGGTAGCCCATGCGCGTCAGGACGATGCGGCAATAGACGCGCATGTCGTCCTGGCGATTGTCGTTCATGCGCGCAACCAGCAGCGGGACGGCGATCGGACCGACGGCGACCAGTTCGTTGGTCGCGACCAGTCGTTCCTCTTCGCTCTTCTCGAGCTTGTCGATCAGCTGGCCGAGGTACTTGTCATCGTGGCGCAGCGCTTTCTGGTAGATGCGCGCCTGGCGCAGCAGATCCTTGAGGACATCGCGCAGCTCGTCGCGCTCTTCCATCGAGACCAGCAGGCCGTCGCCGGCAGCGAGGTAGAACTCGTAGCACAGCTTCTCGTCGGGATGCTGTAACAGGACGTCATGAAAGCTCTTGGCGGCATCGGCAAAGCGACCGGCGTGGTATTCCTTCACCCCTTCGGCGAGCAACTCACGGATCTGGTCGCCATTCGGGAAGCGCGGATCAGGCTTGAAGTCGCCGCTCTCCGCGGCGAAAGCGCCGGTGAGGACGGAGGCGGACAGCAGTGCAGTGGCCAGCAACTTCGGCATCAGAACCTCCTGCTAGGCGATAACGGTAATGTCGGTCTTATCGAAGCAAGACCGGCGGAGACATGGAATTCCGCTACGCCCCTTATGGGACGGGCATCTTTCGCAGGGGAGCATCCTTCCTCAACCGGGGACCTCCGAGGGGAGGTGATGGTGTATGACGAACCGCGGCGGTGTGCGGTATTCCCAACCCTGTCAACGGACTTCATATGACATGCCTGAGGGGGTATGTCACCACGCCGCAATGGTCCGCCGGCGCGTGGGCTCAACGGCCGGCCGCAGTCCTGCGAACCCACGCGAGCATGCAGTACCCGCTTGTCTTCGTCATAGGTTCGAATAGACGCAGGGCATGATCGCGTGCTGGCGGTCAAGCGCGCTCAGCCGGGCAAACGAGCAGCGCTCGGATGTCGGCACGCGCTGCCTCGACCGACCACGAAGGATGCCATGCCAGTCGCACACCCACCGCCTCCCGCCAACGGATGGCCGGCAGAACCATCGGCGCGGATAACCATTGCGGCGCCGGCCAAGGTCAACCTCTACCTCGAGGTGCTCGGCCGCCGCAGCGACGGCTTCCATGAACTGGAGACCATCTTCCAGACCGTCGAACTCGCGGATCGCATCACCGTGGAGCTGCATGCCGAGGGAGCGGCCATCGCCCTGGTGTGCGATGATCCCACGCTGCCAGCGGACGCAGGCAATCTCGCCTGGCGCGCCGCGGTGGCCTTCTGCGCCGGACGCAGCCCAGCGCCGGGAGCGCTCAGCATCACCCTGGCCAAGGCCATCCCCCATGGCGCTGGCCTGGGAGGCGGTTCGAGCGATGCAGCGGCCGTGCTGCGTGCGCTCGACCGGCTGCTGCCTGGCTGGCATACGCCCGCAGGTCTCCACGCCATCGCCGCTGATCTCGGCTCAGATGTGCCATATTTCCTCATCGGCGGGACGGCGTGGGGCGGTGGGCGCGGCGAGCGCCTGGTCGCCTTGCCCGAGCTGCCGCCGCTGCCGGTCACGCTGCTGATGCCGTTGGCGCCGCTGCCGACGCCGGCGGTGTTCGCCGCGTTGACCGCGGAGGAGCGCTCGGTGCGGCAGCCGCGCGGGGATGGCTGGTGGCGGGACGCCCTGGCGGCGTGCGACGGCCCACGGCTTGCCGGCCTGCTGCACAATCGGCTTGCAGATTCGGCTGCCCGCCTACGCCCCGAAGTCGCGGCGTTGCAGGCATGGCTGCGGGAATCCGGCGTTCCCGCCATCATGAGCGGATCGGGATCGGCCTTCGTGGCTGTGGGAGAGGTGCAGCCGCCGGCGGGCGTGCGGGCGTGGTCAACCCGTCTGCGCCCGCGCGCACGGCTCGATCAGCTCTCCTCGAGGTGAGCCGAGAACCGTGGGCGCCCAGATCGTCGGATCAGGATGCGGTCTAGTTGACGCTCAGGGGCGCGGGGGCCACCGGCTTGGCCGGTGCCGCGGCCATGCTCTGCAGGCTGCTGAGGCCGGCTCCACCCAGGGACGAGACGCGTCCCATGATCCGCCGGTCGCCCTTGTAGGCGCTGGCATCCTGGTGGTCACCGGCCAGGAGCACGGAACCGGAGGTGGGCAGCATGGGGTTGAACCATGGCTGAGCCTGGATGCCTTGGAGGCAGAGGATCAGGGCGGTGACCGCGGCAAGCGCCTGGTCGCTGTCAGCGACCGGCACCACCCAGCGATCGGCGAGCTCGCCCTTGCGATAGCGCCGCAGGAGCTGCTGGCTGCGTTCCTTGATCAGCTGGCGGATCTCGGCGTCCTCCGCCAAGGGCCGCTCCGCCAAGGCCAGTTCCTCGAGACCCATAAGGGTGGGGACCAGGGCCGTGAGAACCTCATCGGCAGGCCGGACGGACCAGAACGCGCGCTGAAGTAACTCTTTGACATGATTGGCATTACGCTGCTCGAGTGCCTCGATCAGCTCGTCCTGGAGCTTCGCCTCCAGGACTCCTGCCGGCTTCTCGATGGCACGTGCCTTGGTCAGGCCCATGGGTGTGCGCTTGATCGCCTGGTCGGTGGGCCAGCGTGGCAGGCCGTCGATGATCAGGGCGCTGATGGGGGTGCCGCGCTTCACCAGATCGGAGACCCGTTTGAGTTCCTGGACCTGGTGCTGGTTGTAGGCCCGATAGCCATTGGCCTTGCGCTTGGGATTGGGCCACCCGTAACGCAACTCCCAGATGCGTAAGACGCTAGGGCTCAGGCCGCAGGCTTTGCTGGCCTCATTGATATTCATTTGTGACGTGTTCATGGCTGCTCCGTTCTGGCTGCCAGCGGCAATAGCGATGTCGGTATCGTCGTTCAGGCATCTGGGGGTCAATCAGGATGGGTAACCTCGAACCAGCTCCATTGTCAACTACGTCATTCCGGCAGCGCCGTTTGGCGATCGAGATGGCTGGAATGCATTGTCCTGCACCGAGGGCCGGGTAGGACCAGTCAACGGTGCTGGTACCGCCATGGAGACGCTGTGAGCGAGCAGATTCTTACTCAATTAGCGGCTGAAGCGGCCCGCCTGGCGGCCCTGGGTTTCATGGCCTGTACTGCCGGCAATGTCAGCGCCCTCTTGGAGCGCGATCCGCTCCAGGCGGTGATGAGCCCGTCCGGGGTCGATAAGGGGCAGCTCAAGCCAAGCGACTTCATCCGCATTGGTCCCGATTCCCGCCCCGTGCTGCCCGACAGCCGGAAGCCGTCGGATGAGGCGCTCCTGCATGTACGCATCTACCAGGCGGTCGGCTGTGCGGCGGTCTGCCATGGGCACCCGCCCCATGCGGTCGCCCTCAGCCTGCAGGCCGACCAGCTGGTCGCGGTGCACGGCATCGAAATGCAGAAGGCTTTCGCCGGGACCTCCACCCACCTGTGCGCACGAAACCTGCCGGTGGTCGGCAATAGCCAGGACATGGAAGAGCTCAGCCGCTGGGTGACGGCGGCACGCATCCCGTCGGTTCCCGCAGTGCTGGTGCGCGGTCACGGGGTCTATGCCTGGGGCATGAGCGTACGCGAGGCGGGCCGGCACCTGGAGACCGTCGAGTTCCTCTGCCGCGTACTGTTGCTGGCGCGCGGCGCCGGGATCGCCCTGCCGCCCCTGGCGAGCGCCGTCCAGCACTAGGACGCACCTCCGCTCGCCGTCGGCGCGGCCCCTGCTTGGCCGAGCGGTACAGCAGCGGCTGTCCCTTGAACGGCCTGAGGCCAGCCTACGGTGGCGCGCCCCGGAGGTTCTCATGGCCGATGCCGTTCTCTGCGCTGCCGCCGCGCAGTCGCTTGCTGCGCTCCCCCCGCAACGTTCCTTTCAGGTGGTGGTCGGGTTCGATGGCTTCATCGACAACATCATCGATGTGGTCGGCAAGCGCGAGAGCGTCACGGCCTACAATGCCATCCCCACCATCGCCGACTTCGGGTCCAGGGTGAGCGCGGCGGCCGGGCAGAGCGCCAATTTCGAGCTGGTGGTCAAGAAGAGCAAGATCGGCGGCAATGGCCCGATCATGGCCAACGCCCTGTGCAGCTACAACCTCAAGGTGACCGCCATCGGCCTGCTGGGAGAAGGCGCCATCGATCCGGTGTTCGCGCCCCTGGCCGCCCGTGCCGCCAAGGCGATCAGCCTGGGCGGGGCAGCGGTCACCGATGCGCTCGAGTTCGCCGATGGCAAGCTGATGCTGGGCAAGCTGCTGCCGATGGACCAGGTGACCTACAAGCGCCTGGTCGAGGTCATCGGCGCCGCCAAGCTGCGCGAGCTGCTCGGCGCAGCCGATGGCGTCGCCACCGTCAACTGGACCATGACGCTGGGCATGACCGAGATCTGGACGCGCCTCGCCGCCGAGGTGCTGCCGGGATTGCGCCAGGACCGCCCCCTGTGGTTCATCGACCTCGCCGATCCCGCCAAGCGGACGCTCAGTGATGTGCGCGCGGCGCTCGATGCCATGGTCCAGCTCCAGGCCCATGTCGATGTGGTGCTGGGCATGAATGGCGCGGAGTGCCGGCAGGTGCTCGAGGCGCTGGGCGAACGCTGGAGCGATGCCACCCCGGAATGGGAAGCGGCGCGCGCCGGTTGCGCGCTGGTGCGAGAGCGTCTGGGACTGGCCTGGACGATGTGCCACCTGGTGCGTTCCGCGGCCTGCGCCTGGAAGCGCGATGGCGGCGGCAGCGTCGGCGTCGACGGCTTCTTCGACCCCAAGCCGCTCATCACCACCGGGGCGGGCGACCATTTCAACGCCGGCTTCCTCAGCTCACTGCTGGCGAAGCTGGATCCTGCCCATGCTCTGATCATCGGCGGGGCGACCAGCGGCTACTACGTACGCAGCGGCATATCGCCGACCCGTGAACAGACGCTTGGTTTCATCCGGTCTTTCGCGTGATCACGACGGCCGTCGGGATGTCGGTGCGGGCGAAATCCCGCACTCATCGGTACGCGCTTGCAAAAGCGATAGTCAAGAGGTCGATCCAGACCCCTGCGGTCGCGTTCTTGAGTCGGACTTGGGAACCTATACATACGTGGTCCCGCGTCGACCAATCCCTGATCCCTGCTATCCAAAGGCGGAGTGATCGGTCTGGAGTCGGAGCGGAGAGGGGTCGGCGGGTGCGGGGTGGGTGCAGACGGCATGGCGATCGATGAAGGGCGGAATGTGGCACGACAAGTCCTAGCTCTCGCGCAGGCATGGCCAGCGATCCTGGAGCGCATGCGCTCCCCCGAGAACGAGCAGGGGGTGCGCCTGTGGCTCGCCTCGCCCAAGGTCAAGCCGATCGAGATCACCGAGGGCGTGCTGACGCTCGAATGCCCGACCGCGCTCTTCCAGCATACCATCAGGGACCGCTTCGCCGCCCAGATCATCGTGGTCGCGGCCGAGGTCCTGGGCCAGGCGGTCAACGAGGTCAGGTGCCGCGTCTCCGGCGTCGCCCTGCGCGATCACGAGAACCGCCTGGAGCGTTCACGCGACCAGGAGGTCGGCGAGCGCGCGCCATCGCCCTACGGACATCCGCGCATGCAGCGCTGGGGCCATGGCTTCAAGGTGCTCGAGGATTTCGTCGTCGGCCACTGCAATCGCCTGGCCTACGATGCCATCACCCGCATCCTGGAGGACCCGGGCAATCCGGTGAACCCGCTGTTCATCCACGGCGCCTCGGGCCTCGGCAAGACCCACCTCGAGCAGGGCCTGGCGCTGGCCTACCGCGAGCGCTACCCGAAGAGCAAGGTCCAGTACATCCGCTGCGAGCAGTTCACCAACGACTACATCGCCGCATGCGAGCTCGGCTCGGCGGGCATCCAGGCCTTCCGGGTCAGGATGCGCCACCCCGACCTGCTGCTCATCGACGACATCCATTTCCTTTCCCGCGGGCAGATGGTGAAGACCAAGGAGGAGCTGTTCTCGACCTTCAACCAGCTCAACGAGCAGGGCAAGAAGGTGGTGATCACCTCGGATGCGCCGCCGGCCGACATCAAGTACCTCGAGGAGCGCTTCATCCAGCGCTTCAGCGGCGGCCTGGTGATCGCCCTGGAGAAGCCCGATCCGGCGTTGCGCCGCGAGGTCGTCCTGGCCAAGGCCAAGGCCCAGGGCGTCACCCTCGGCGATGAGGTGACCGCCTACGTGGTCGACCACATCACCGACAACATCCGCGAGCTGGAGGGGGCGGTCAACAAGCTGGTGGCCTATGCCGCCAGCTTCCAGCGCCGCATCGACCTCACCCTTGCGCGCCAGGCGCTGGCCGACGTCATCGACCGGGGCGCCGGCGAACCACGCGCCAAGCTGATCATGCGCGAGGTCGCCGACTATTTCGAGCTGACGGTCGACGACCTGGTGGGCAGGAACCGCTCGGGGCCGCGCGCAACTGCCCGGCACGTCGCGATGTACATCATGAAATCGGCGAGTGCGGACACCTATTCCGCCATCGGCCAGGCCTTCGCGGTCAAGAGCCATAGCAGCGTCGCCTATGCGTGCGAGCAGGTGGCCAAGTACCGTGCCCAGGACCATGCCCTCGACCGCTTCATCATCGATCTGGTGATGCGCGTCAAGCGTGCCTGAACCTCCCCGCGGGGGGAGGGCAACCAGAGGCTTGTGGCATGGCCCCGGGCCCTTTATAGTCGGCGGCGGTCCCGTCTGGTGTCCACTGGCCATCACGTCGTGTCATCGTAGACCTGCCTTCCTCAAGGGGGATATGTGCGTCCACTTCGCCTGCTCTCGTTCCTGGCAGCCTGCTGCGCCCCCATCGCCACGGTGCATGCATCGTCCTACATGGAGGTCTACAACGAGATCCATCCAGGGGATCTCAAGATCCAGGATGTGACGCTGGCGGATGTGGTGGCCCATCCCACGGCCTACCAGAACGTGCGCGTACGCGTGCGCTGCCTGTTCATCGAGAGCGGCACCCTCTTCGATCTGCAGCACTCGCCCTACAAGCCCGATGCCTTCGAGAACATCATCGCCTATGATGAGCGGGCGGCGGTGTGGGATCCCCAGGTCCGCGCCCAGCCGGTCACCACGCTCTTCCTGCCCAAGAACCTGCGCGACTCGTCCGTGATCGGAGAGCTGAAGAAGTACCAGCTCGTCGATCTGATCGCGGAAGTGGCGATGATCAGCGATGGCGCAGGGCTGATCCGCATCGAGGGGCTGCGGCCGGTGAGCAATACCGGCTCGCTCTCCGATGTCTCGGTCTACCATGTCGAGCAGGCGAACACCCTCACCGGCGAGAACGCCTACGATCTCGCCGAGGACCACTACGTCGCGGCGCTGGCGGAGAACCTGCCGGTCTACGATACCATCCAGGTCAGCTACCTGCGCGCCAAGAACCTGATCGCCTGGACCAAGTTCAATGACTGCGCCAGGATCCTGCGCGAAGCGTTGGCACTCATCACCCCGACCAACACCGACCGCGTCACCGAGGCGGCGATGAACTACCTGCTCGCCAAGGCGATGGCCGAGAACAATGTAGGTACGACCACAGCGGAGAACAACTACGCGCGCTTCAGCGAGGCGGTCGAGCATGCGCGCACTGCGGTCAAGCTCGATCCGGAGCAGGGCGATGCCTATGCCGTGCTCGGCATCACGCTCGCCGGCATGGGCGAGTTCGACGAGGCGCGCCGGCAGTGCGAGAAGGCCATCCGCCTGCGTCCGAACAATGCCGAAGTGCGCTGGTACCTCGGGCGCATCCTCGACCAGCAGGGCAGCTATGAGGAGGCCATCGATGCCCTGCGCAAGGCCATCGACCTGACGCCCAAGGATTACCGCATCCACAAGGCCCTCGGCGCGGTGTATCTCCACCGTGGCCAGAAGGGCGGACCCAAGTCGGTCGACGACTTCGTCACCGCCCTGCGCGAATACGACATCGCCATCCGCCTCAATCCCAGCGATCCGGAGAGCCTGTTCGGCAGCGGCCAGGTCATCGAGACCGCGGCGATCGCCAACGCCGAGCTGCAGATCGGCACGACCAAGGCGCCGGCGACCTTCGAGCTCAGCATCGAGCGCTACAAGCTCGCCGTCGCCGCCGACGGCAAGTTCCTGCCCGCCCGCCGCGCGCTGGTCAACCGCTATCGCGTCAGCGAGCAGCCCGATCTCGCCATCGCCCAGCTGCGCGGCATCGTCGAGGCCGAGCCGGAGCGCGAGGAGAACTTCTTCGATCTCGGGCGTTACCAGTGGTCGCTCGGGCGCAAGGATGACGCCTATGAGACCTATCTGCTCTGCATCAAGGCCCACCCTTCCAGCATCCAGACGCTCTATACCCTGGGCCATATCGCACTCGAGACCGGGATGTACGCCCGCGGCGTCCCCTGGGATGAGCAGCTGCTCCATCTCCAGCCCAAGTACGGCCCGGCCATCCTCGACCTCGCCCGGCTCAAGCTCGGCCTGGGGATGAACAAGGAAGCCCTCAAGCTGGCCGACGAGGCGGCCGAGGTCCTGGCTGCGCCGGCCGACAAGCAGGCCGCGCAAGAGGTCCACCAGAAGGCGCAAGCTGCACTCCTGGTCCCTGGCGCCAAGTAGGCTCGCATCCGATCGTCGTCCCCGGCAGGACCGGGCGCAGCGCGGCGACTGCCGCAGCCGCGCCCGGTCCGCGCCTTTTGCGGCTGAGCTGGGCGGCAGGTCCGGTCAGAGGCAAAGTCCTTGTCCGGATCCCGGGACATGATGGACTTGCGCGTCCCACCGGACGGTCGACATGCTGACAGAACTTGTAGTCCAGAATCTGCTCATCGTCGAGAAGGCGCGCCTGTGCCCGGGCATCGGACTGACGGTGATCAGCGGGGAGACCGGAGCGGGCAAGAGCCTGCTGCTCGATGCGCTCTCGCTGCTCCTGGGCGGTCGTGCGCAGGCCAAGCTGGTCGGCCCGCATGGCGATGCGGCGACCGTCAGCGCGGTGTTCCAGATCGAGGGCCCGCTGATCGCCGCCATCGAGGCCGCCTGCGGCGTGGCTGCCGCTGACGGCGGCTACATCCTGCGGCGGCGCCTCACCGCGACCGGGCGTTCGCAGGCGTGGATCAACGATGTCCCGGTCACCATCGCCGCCCTCCAAGCCGCATCCGGCCTGCTGGTCGAGGTGCGCGCCCAGCACGAGGAGCAGCGCCTGGGCGATCCCGGGCTCCAGCTGCGGCTGCTCGACTCCTTTGCGGGATTGACCGCGATGGCCGAAGGCTACCGCGCAGCCCATCAGCGCTGCCTGGCCCTGGCGCGCGAGCGCGCCGAGCTCGAGGATGGCGGACGGGACAGCATCAAGGAGCTCGAGTTCCTGCGCTTCCAAGCCCGCGAATTCCAGGCCCTCGCGCCGCGTGCCGGCGAGCTCGCGGAACTCGAGAGCCGCCTCTCCCTGCTTTCCGGCATCGAGGAGTGGCGCCGCCATGCCGGCCAGGCCGCCGAAGTCCTGGGCGAAGGCGAGCGCTGCGCGCTGCGCCTCATCACCCAGCAGGCGCGGGTGCTGGCGAATGCCCCCGACGAGCGCTTGGCGGAGGCCGGACGCGCCTGCAGCCAGGCGGCGGAGCTGGTGGCCGAGGCGGCCGCGACCTGCGCCGCGGCAGGCGACCGCCTGGTCGGCGACGAGCGGGAGCTCGCGCGGCTGGAGGATCGCCGCAACGCCTGGTATGACGTGATGCGCAAGCATGGCGACGGCGAGGAGGCGGTACTGGCAGCCTGGCAGACGGTCGAGGCGCGCATTGCCGCGCTCGAGGGCCTGGATGCGCGGCGTGCCGAGCTGATCGCGCAGGAGCGCTCGGCGCAGGCCGGGCGCCAGACCCTCGGAGACACGCTCGCCAAGGCCCGCACCAAGGGCTTCACCGCCCTCGCGGCGGCGGTCACCGACCAGCTTGCCGACCTGGGCATGCCCAAGGTCGCCTTGAGCCTCGGCAGCCAGCCGGCGGCACCGCCAGGGCCATCAGGGACGGTGAACCAGGAGATCCTGGTCTCCACCAATCCGGGGCTGCCGGCCGGGCGCCTGGGCGCGGTGGTGTCGGGCGGCGAAGGTGCGCGCCTCTCCCTCGCCCTGGCGGTGGTGCTCGCCGAGCACGAGGGCACGCCGGTCCTGGTCTTCGACGAGGTCGACAGCGGCGTCGGCGGACGGCTCGGGGCTGCCATTGGCGCGAAACTTGCGCAGTTGGCTCGCAACCGTACCGTCATCGCGGTGACCCATACCCCGCACGTGGCGGCAGCTGCTCACCGCCACTATACCGTGCGCAAAGTGCAGGGCGATTCCACGACGATGGTAGCAGTGGATGAGCTCAGCGGTGAACGGCGCATGGCAGAGCTGGCGGACATGCTCGGCGGCGGAGCCGCCGCGCTCGGTCAGGCCAAGGCGCTGATGGCTGGGGCCAAGCGTTGAGTCCCCTCCTGGCAAGCTATCTGGTGGCGCGCGCCGATGCGACGGTCTATATCCGCGCGGTCGGCCTGGCGAACATGAAGAATGCGCCGATGCTGGACGTCTTCCTGCAGGAGGAGATCCGCCTGAATGCCACCACCTTGTGCGTCGATCTGTCGGCATGCACCGGCATGGACAGCACGTTCATGGGCGTCCTGGTGGGGTATTCGCAGCAGCTGGTCAAGAGCGGCGGGCGACTGATCATCGTCAATCCCACCGAGCACAATCTGCGCCTGCTGCATATGCTCGGGGTCAGCGCGGTCCTGCCGGTGCTCGAGCGCTGCGACCTGAGCGACAGCGTCGAATTCGTCAATCTGCCTGCGGCGGCGGCGCTGAGCCCGCTGCAGCGCATCGAGCTGGTCAAGCGCGCGCACCAGAACCTGGTGGCCCTCACCGAGAGCAACCTGGCCAAGTTCACGCCCTTCCTGACCGCGCTGGAGGCGGATCTGGCCCGCTTGCGGGGACCGTCTTCGCCGAGCTGAGCGCTGGCCCCCTGTGGCGGGGGAAATACAGTTTGACAGCCGGGCGGCACCCTACAGAATCCGACCCCCCGCGCACGGTACGGCCCTTCAAAGCCGGAACGGGTTCGGGTCTCCTTGACAACTCAGCAACCGTGGAAAAGAGAGTTGGTTGTCGCGGGCTCGTCCTGCGATGACCTGTGCCTCGCGCAAGCGAGGCACGAACAACGCGTGCCGGTATCTCGCAAGGGGTATC